>ERZ825384.182-NODE-182-length-84104-cov-11.598841_pt1 | contig 84104 bp, 91 predicted proteins | sample MGYA00519931_ERZ825384 | MGnify/ENA primary metagenome ERZ825384 (study PRJEB31778, sample SAMEA3449200) | human gut metagenome | biome: human gut; feature: human-associated habitat; material: faeces | place: United Kingdom | collected 2010/2012 ...
CTACACCAAAATTGTACACAAAAATACGATTAACTCTGATATTACAAAAACTTTTCGGGATAAAATGTTCTTTTTAGTTCAAAATAGTATATTCGGTATCTATTGTTAATGGTATTTTGAGCAGATTTTGTACTGTATTGAATTGTCATTTTCCTTCTTTATTAATAAATATAGGTATGGGTCATTTTGGCGGAATCTGTTTTGAGATGAATGATTGTGATATTGAAGTGACCAACACATCAGAAGAAAAAATATTTATATCTTTGCAAAGTTTCTAGTGACATAAGAAACAGTAATAGTAATCTATTTTTGGAAACGTATTATGTTGAAGATATTAGTAACCTACGCCGTCCAAGGCGAATTTGTGGAAATAAAGTGGCCTGATGTAGAACCTTATTACATCCGCACAGGTATTGGTAAAGTAAAATCAGCCTTTCATCTGGCTGAGGCTATTCGTCAGGTGCAACCCGACTTGGTTTTAAATATCGGAAGTGCGGGGACTGTCAATCATCAGGTTGGGGATATTTTTGTCTGCCGGAAGTTTGTAGACCGTGATATGCAGAAGCTGGCAGGTCTGGGAATCGAATGCGAAATCGATTCTGCAGCTTTGCTCGAAGCGAAAGGTTATTGCAGGCACTGGACGGAGAATGGAACTTGTAATACGGGGGATAGCTTCCTGACAGAACTGACTCACGTCAGCGGAGACGTAGTAGATATGGAAGCCTATGCACAGGCATTTGTCTGCCGTGCCAAGGAAATTCCGTTTATCTCCGTAAAATATGTAACCGATATTATTGGGCAGAACTCCGTAAAACATTGGGAAGATAAACTGGCAGATGCCCGTCAGGGACTTTCCAACTATCTTAATGTCTTGAAAGAGAGAATATGATAAGTGACCCCTGCGGCAATCAACCCCAAGAGAATTTTTACCCATAGCAGAGGAATGAGGAAGAAGATGCAATATAGCATTGTTCCCCACATCAGCACAAGTGAGATAACTTTGGCTCGGAGCGGAATTGCTTTATTCTCGCGGAAGTTACGGATATAAGGACCGAAGTGCCGGTGATTCAGTAACCAGTTATATAATCGTGGCGAACCCTTGAAATAAAGGGCGGCTGTGAGTAACAGAAAAGGAGTCGTGGGCAACAACGGCAGAAAGATACCGAGAATGCCGAGTGCCAGGGAGATGCTTCCTAAAATGATACAGAGAGTTTTCATGCAGCAAAGATAGTGTAAAAACAGGAAAAAAACATCGGATTTGCTGAATGGAAACTCTTTTTATATTACCTTTGTCATTGCATCGAGGTGACATTAGATGCGTATAACCTAAAAAAAGACGTATAACAATGTTTACAGTAATCAAACGTTTGGAGATATCGGCTTCTCATAAGCTGGTGCTCCCGTATCGCAGCAAATGCGCCAGTCTACACGGTCACAACTGGATTATCACTGTCTACTGCCGTTCGGCACGACTCAATGCAGACGGTATGGTGGTAGATTTCACCCGTATTAAAGAAGTGGTCATGGAAAAACTCGACCACCAGAACCTGAATGAAGTACTCCCGTTCAATCCCACCGCAGAGAATATTGCCCGCTGGGTGTGCAAACAGATCCCGCAATGCTATAAAGTAGAGGTACAGGAGTCGGAAGGCAATATTGTCATTTACGAGAAGGACACTGTAAAAGACAATGCCTCGAATGATGTAAAAGACCATTCGGAAGATAAGGAAGAATAAACCATAGCGGACAAAACAAATTAGTGAACGATGAGAAAGATTAATGAAATCTATTAACGGGCTTATTCTATCTTTTGTTTACTTTGTCTTATTTGGTGAAAAACTGCTGATAATCTGTTTCTTATATACATAATAAAAACAAAGGAAAACAAAGATAGAATAAGTTAAATAAAAAAAATGCGGAACAAAAACGGAACAATATAGAGAAATAAAGTGTTATAATTGCGTTGATGTTAAATCTAGCACTTTAGCGAATAATGGCAAATATTAAATTTACGCTCCGTAATACGAATACGGAAAAAGAACAAACCGTGTATATTACTGCTCGTTTTGGGCAGAATGAGAAATTGATGTATGCTACCCCCTTAAAAGTATCATTTAAATTTTGGGATGAAAGTAAGCAGCGTGTTAAAAACTCCAAGTATTGTTATTATAAAGATGATACTAATTCCGCTATTACAAGTATTGAATCAAAGGTGAAAATGTTTATTGCCGAGGCTGCACAAAAAGGGATAATTCTTACTAAGGATAGTTTGAGAAATTTTCTTGATGTTAGTTTTGGGAAAAAACGTCCATTGGCAAATACATTTCATGCTTTTTTTGAAGAATATATAAGATTGTGCGATACTAAAATAAGTTCTGTAAAGGCGGGACAGAAAATTTCTACAGATACTAAATCTAAATATGTTAGAACCTATTATTATCTTAAAGAATTTGAGAAGGCGCGAAATATTCGGTTGGAATTTGATAGAATAGACCAAGATTTGATGGCTGATTTTGTTGCGTATTTGCAAAGTCTGAATCTTGCAGCTAATACAATTAGTGATAAGGTGATGCGCTTAAAAGCTGTGATGAATGCCGCTAATGATAGAGAGCTAACCAATAATAAAAAATACAAAGCATTTAAGTGCGCTATGGAAAGTAATTTTTCCATAGCATTAAATGAATCAGAGCTTGATAGATTGTACGGTTTTGATTTTTCCTATAATCCCAAATTAGAAAAGGCAAGAGATATGTTTTTGATTGGCTGTTGGACTGGATTACGATTTTCAGATTTTACCCGTATCAGAAAGGAAAATATAAGGGATGGTATGTTGACTATCGTACAACAAAAAACAAATGAGTCGGTAACTATCCCCCTGCATCCTGTATTCCTTCGTATATGGGAAAAATACAATGGCTTGCTTCCATCTAAGATTAGTGCTGCATCTTTTGATAGATATTTGAAAAAGTTATGCCAAAAAGCCGGATTAGTAGACCATGTGTTAAAGTCTATAACAAAGGGTGGGAAAAGATGTACTTCTATTTATGAAAAATGGCAGCTTGTTAGTGCTCATACTGCCCGCAGGAGTTTTGCAACGAACTTGTATAAATCCGGCTTCCCTAGTATTAGTATAATGGCAATTACGGGGCATAAAACGGAAAGCAGTTTTTTACGATACATCAAAATTAGCAAGGAAGAACACGCTAAATTATTGATGCTGCATTGGCAAAAGAACGGTAACCTGTTAAAAATAATGTGATATGAGGAGGTACTTGGAATTGCTGGAGGATACGGGTTGTGCATTACGCCTGTTTTATAAATACTACCGTTGGGAAAAAGTCAAAGAAGTTATAGAGAAACGGATAACGAACGGAATTGAGGAAGAATTTGTAGTTGATAGCGGTATAAGGATTCGTATAGGTTGGAATGATGAATGTTGTTTTGCAAGATGTGTTAATGAGACTGGGCTTCCTTTTACGCTCAATGATGCCTTTAAAGAGTTGATACAACGGTATGACAGCGACGAATATTCGGAAGGCATGGATTATTCTGACAGATTATTGGAAAATCTTGAAAGTGAATTGCTGGGTTATACCCCGGAGCAAAGGATGTATGTAATAAGACGGATAATCTCCGCCTCATCCGAGATTTTATTGAATCCCCGTCGAAACAGATTTTTGCGTGAAAGTCTCTTTTCGATAGAGACGGAAAAAAAGATTGTATATAATGCAGCCGGAACAGATGAAGAAATTGTTATATATGGCAGTGATGATACATTAGGTGTTTTTGATGCTATATCCGTTGCTTCATGGTTACTAACGACAGCAATAGATTTTCTTGCCGGTTTTGGTGATATTTGCCGTTACTTTAAGATTCCCCTGAAGGATGAAATACTTAATATTATAAAACCCGGGAAACGTCTTGAATCAATAGATCTGGAATTGGTCGGCATTGAAGATGAGGTTAAAAACTCTCTGGAAAAAGATGTTGTTTCAACACCGGATATTTGTCTACGTGGGAGAAGAGAATCAGAAGCCACGGTAAAGATGAAGTGTGAGGTAATAACAGCTTTGATAAAAGTTTCCGGTTATGAGTTACCAACAGGTAAAGCATTAGCATCTTTTATCGCATGGTTGTGTGGTGGTAATATGGAAAATATACGGCAAAGGGGATTATCTCAAAATACGATGGGAACAGAAAACCAAGAGATAATAAAAGCAAAATTTGAATCAATTGGCATATCATATGAAGATGGAAAAATACGTCCCATAATAAAAAAGTAACATTTTAACACTTGAAAATGTAACGTTACACGCTTTAAATTCGGAAAGAATCCCTATATTTTTGCATCCACAAGAATTTTAATAATAAATCTTATGGATGCAAATTTTTTATCTTCTAATCCCTTGTTACTCATCCAAGCGTGCACAATGGGTGATATAGAAAAGGCAATAGAAAAAGTTACTTCTCGTTTGCTTGATGAGAAAATAGAGCGTATGTGCACAAGTCGACAGTCGGTAGATGAAATCCCGGAAAATGGTTTGTATAAACGAAAGGATGCCGCCCAGAAATTGGGAGTATCCCTTGTAACATTGGACGCATGGACTAAGGCGGGGATAATAGGATGTCGACGTGTAGGTAGTCGCGTCTATTATACGCCTAAAGATATAGAGGATGCTTTGAAAAAAGGAGCTAAGAGATAACCTTAAATCCGATAGCCATGAACATAGACAACCTATCCGAAAAAGAGCTTTCCGACTTGCTGGCTAAACTATCAGCCGAGAAGAGGCGGAAAGCCGATGCCAAGCGTAAAAACTACCAGAAACTCCGTACCAAGTTCCTGGCCTCCGTTGAAAAGCGTGTCCGCAGATATGTAAAAGACGGTCAGAAATTAAAGGAATGGTTGAGGCAGGAATCAGAATCTTATTATAATGCTCTGAAAGAGTATGGAGAGTTGAAACGTGATGAGCAGTTGGGCTTCACGGTGAATAATGACACTTTCCGTGTCCAAGTGAAGGGGAACCGGGTTAAACGCTTTGACGAACGGGCAGACGTTGCCGAAAAGCGTCTCATTGACTACCTGAAAAAATGGATTTCCAAGAAGGGTGAAGGAGAAAGAAATCCCATTTATAAACTAGCCATGTCCTTGTTGCAACGCAATGAATCCGGCGATCTTGACTATAAATCCATTTCCCGCCTCTATGAGCTGGAAGAGGATTTCAACGATGAAGAATATACCTCTATCATGCAGTTGTTCCGTGAAAGTAACACGGTAGAAGGGACTGTTATCCGGTTCTACTTTGAAGAAAGGGACAGCCTCAACAAATGGAAACGTATTGAACCGTCCTTTAACCAGATGTAACCCTATGTATTGCTTAGCTTATGAAATGGAGTATGTTTGACAGAATGGATTTTAAAACGGTCCTTTGCGGTGAGGAGGACATAGGACGCATTGTTTCCGCTTTTCATCTGCAACCTTGCACGAAAGGAAACAGATCTTATTATGAGAGTTCCGAGTATGGCAAATTTGACGGTATCCACCTTAAAATAGAGGGAAGGACCTTGAAAGTCGTATGCAGCGTACAGAAGATATTCTCCAAGTATGCCCGAGGTAATAGGCTGGACAACTCCGGATCGTTTACCGTCTCAGAAGGGAGGGCGACTTTAAACCTGCTGTTTGATTCAATAGGGATTGACGTTTCCCATGTTACGGTTACTTATTTTGAGATCGGGCTTAATATGAAGATGAGCCGCGATCCTTCGGAATACATCAAACGGGTGATGTCTACGGATGATGCCCGCGAAATGTACTCCGATGCCGATTATAAGAAGGACCGCCAGAAAACAACCGAAAAGGACAAGGATAAAAGAAAGGTCCTGAAGATATACGATAAAAGCTTTGAGTACAGGCAAAAGGGAAAGGCGGTGGATGATAATATCCTTCGCCTTGAAACGGTTTACCGCCGGCAGAAGGTTCCGTTACCGGATTTTTTCGATGAGGCTTATATTTCCCGCCTTACAAACCAGTTCTTTCGGGATTGGTACAATGTATCATTCCCGCAAACGATCATCTGTGAGAGCGGCACCAAAAGCAGTCAGACGGAACGTGCACAAAAGATTATGACGGTCGGACGTGACAAGTATATGGAAGAAAACCGTAATAATCTCCGCGAGGGGAGGATAACCCCGAAACAGTACCGGGTAAACCGCGAATATGCCCAAATGTGGGATGAACATAAAAAGCGATTTAAAATCGTTCCGTCCATAGAAGAAACAGAATATAAAAATCGGTTTAAAAATCTGTTTTTCAGAATGATAGAGTAAAAATTAAAGTAAAAATAAATCAGTTAAAATTTTAACGAAAAATTGTAATTAAAAAGATAAACATCTAATTTACAGATGATTATAAAAAGTCCAAAAGGGCACATTTATTTAAAAAGCTAATATTTTAATAATCAATATATTATGATTTTAGGATGCTTGATTTTAACAGTCATTAAGCAGATATGGCGCTATATATATGCCTCTATTATATATAAGGATACTTGTCTTAGAGTGCCGGGAGGCAACCGGAACGGTTTAAAATGCACTCAAAAGCCTTATTTATCGGGATTATAACTATTTGCCCCTAATGACAAGGCAAAATGAAGCAGGAAAATAAACAATGGTATGTAGAGTTATCACTATGATAACAGGAAATGAAAGTTTAATTTAATAATTTAGATTATATGGCAAATTTAATCACACGTCTTATAATGGATGCTTCTCAATACGATGGCGGATTGCAGAAAGCACAGAAGGGTATAGAAAATTTCATTGCTAAAAATAGGGCAATGAGTGGTGCAATGTCTAAGGCTTCGGAAGCGATTGCTAGGGTTGCAGGAGCCGCAGGGGTTGCAATGGGAGCCGGCGAAGCATTTAATAGGGTATTAAACTCATCTCAGGTTTTGGGTGATGCAACAGCCGCGACTATAGAAAGCGCAAAGAAAAGTATCGATGAATTTTTTTATTCTTTAGGATCAGGTGATTTTTCTGCATTTATTAATGGATTGGATAATATAATAGCGAAATCTAAGGAGGCTCATAGTGCTTTGGATCAATTGGGGAATACAAAGATTTCATTTGATTATTATCAGGGTAAATTTGATGAGGCGATAGCGAAAGCAAGGTTAAATGCGAAAAATAAGCAACTTGATGAAGCTGAAAGAAAAAAGGCGTTTAAAGCATGGGATGATGAGTTAAAGGCAAAAGAAACTGCGGGACAAACGGTTGCAAAAGACGCTTTAAATGCGCTTACAAAATCTATTGTTGTTGGAACCCAATTGAGGGCTTCGGATATAAAGCTTAAAGATTTTGAGAAAGTGATGGAAATCGATTTAATGCCTTCAAAATCAAGAAGTGAAGCCAAAAGCTATTGGGCGAAGCAATATGAAGATTATAGAAAATTGGCAGATAGGATAGAGAGTGATCGAAGGGTGGACGTTGCGAGAACAAATGACTATGGTCGGACTAAATCAATCAATGACGCTGCTAAAATAGCACAAGAAGGTGTTGCAGCAAAATATAAAGACGCGATAATCTATAACAAGTTATTGAATAAATTGAGTGATGATGAACTAATAAAATTGACAGAACTGGGTAAGCAATATTATTCTGTATCTCAATTGGTTTCTCAACAAAGACAGGAGTTTAATGAATCAACAACAGAATTTAATAATTCAATCACTGCGTCAGCTAAAGCAAAAGAAACTGCGGCTGCTGCGGCAGCAAAAGCAATAAAAGAGGCCAAAGAAAAAAACATAGATCCCTTCCTTGGTAATGAACAACTAAATGAGGAAATAAAAGCCGTAATATCCGGTAAGGATGCAATGAGTCAGGAGGTATTGGATGCAATCGGTACCGGTAAAACCCTCCCGGTATTGACTCAACCTATCCAGGCTACAATGATAAACAGTGAAGATGAGGTAGTTGAAGGAGAGGATCCGGCGGACGCACTCCGGAGGAAGCTGGAAATGTATACTCTCGCCCAGAGTAAGATACAAGAATATACCAATATGTTGTCTGTGGCTAACGAGGAAGAGAAAGCGTATTTGAACGAGCAGATTGAGATATGGAGGAGGTATTCAGAGGAGATAGGGATAGGAACTAGGAGAAATGGTACCGATGAATTAGCCTCTGACTTGGATAAAGTAAGTGACGCTCTTATTAGAATGGGTGGATTATCAGATAGTGTGTTTGGTTCTATGCTCAGTTATGTCGGAGGGATATCCGGTGCTGTTGTATCGGCAATTCCGGCTATTGAAGCATTGACTGCTTCCCAAATGATACAAGCTAATGCCAATACAAAAGCTGCCGTTTCCGGGGCCGCTTCTTCGGTTGCTAATATTCCCATTGTTGGTCCAATGTTGGCCGTTTCTGCCGTAGCATCTGTTTTGGCGGCAATAATGAATATCCCCAACTTCGCCGAAGGCGGTATCGTTGGCGGTCATAACTATATGGACGGTATTACAGCCCGTGTAAGTAGCGGAGAGATGTTTATCAATGAAGCCGATCAGAAAAAGTTGTACGACTCTATCCATTCCGGAGATTTGGGCGGAGGGAATAGTGGTAGAACGGTTATAACCGGCGAACAGATAGTTACCGTTGTCAACAACTATGGCAAGAGAACAGGAAAGGGTGTTATTTTGAAGGGGTAAGGCTATGGAAGGAATAAATGCAGGCTATAGTTGTATATAGCAGAAGAATAAACATTAACGCCGTTTTTCTTTGGTTCTATGGAGTTTTACAAAGTATATGTAGAAATATCTCATAGGATAAACTCTCAAAAAGCCAAAGAAAGCGGTATTAACCAAAACATAGAAACAAAAAAATGAAGAATACATTAGAAAAATATGTGATAGACTATCAAGGGTGTAAATCAAATCCCAAGAAAACTTTATGCATGCTGTATAAAAAACGTCGTATGTTGGTAGTTATATTTCTTACGGTGGGTTATTATAATTACAATATGTCCTCTACATGCCGCAAATTATCCTGTATGAATAATCCAGTATGTGATGAGGAAGAAATGAAGCGGCAAAAGTTTGATGCCATACTTGAAGGGAAACGTATACGGAAGGACGATGTTACAAATAGAGATTACTGGGTAAACCAAAGTATAAAACATTACGAGTGCATGATGTTTTTTAATACGGGAATTGGTGTGTTCGGTTATACCCTGGAGGATATTATGAAATTTTATAAATGGCTAGACCACTCATGCCCAAAAGAATCGGCACACCTTAAATCGGAGTGTGAAATGCACTACCAAATATATGTCCGTATGTTGCTGGCTTACATAAATGGTGATATCACCTACAAGGAATTTGAAAGAAAATTTGTGAAGATTGATCCGGACGGGTGTGTAAGTCCTGTAAGCCGGCATGATGTATTACGGTTCATAAAAGACATGTTCCGTGTCTATCAGTTGTTTCAGAAGGTTGTAAACGGAAAACCGACCGTCAGTCCGGTAATTATGAATTAATAAGCAAAGTAAAATTTAATCTATACAATTATGGGTGAATTAATCAATACGAACGATCTTAGTAGTCTTATTCCTATGTCCGCTAATGGAAAGGGGGTTAATGCACGTGATTTGCACGCTTTTTTAGGCAGTAAGAAAGATTTTTCAAACTGGATTAAGAGGCGTATAGACAAATTCGGATTTGTGGAAAACTTGGATTATCACGTTTTGAAATTTGACTATTTAGGTAACTTGTTGAGTATCAGACACGACAAAAAGGGTGAGTCTGAAAATCAACAAGTTAGTAAAATCGAGTATATTTTGTCTGTTAATATGGCAAAAGAGCTTTCAATGTTGGAAGGTAATGATCGAGGCAAACAAGCCCGGCAATATTTTATAGCCTGTGAAAACATGGCCCGTACCCTTTTGGAGCAAAAGACAAGAGAACAGCAAAAGCAGATAGAAAGCATTACAGTCAATAACATGGAGCTTCACAATCAGATAACGGCCCAGCAGCCGGCAGTGATATTCGCGGAAAGCGTAGCAAGTAGTAACGATGCTATCCGTATGGATGATTTGGCAAAACTGATAACACAAAGCGGCTATATAATAAACCGCAACGAGTTGTTTGCGTGGCTGGTGAAGAACGGGTATCTGTTGAGAAGGCAACGGAGAATCGGGCGGAAATTGGTAAACGATTATTCCCCGTCGCAGGAGGGGGTACGCCTGCATCTGTTTCATCTCCATGCGGAGCACATAAAAGGGTTGAACTGCATGAGATACACTTGCAAAGTTACCGGAAAGGGACAGATTTACTTTGTGAACAAATTCAAGGAGATAGTAAACGGTAAGACAAAAGCATAGATATGATTCTTTTTGCCTCTATGGCTCTTTTGTTATTCAGATGTATATTTTATTGTTCAAAACATAAAAGCATCTTAAAGCAAAGAAAACAGGATATAAAATACTTCCAGAATAAATAACGGATGAGGATGCATATAATCAGAATATGGAATGATGCGAAATATAGAATAACATTTTTGCTTGTTGTCTCAAAAATTACGGGGTTTTAATTTTTAAATACGAAAAATAGAACAATTTATGGACAATTTAGTTTTTCGCGGTGCTGACAACCGGGCGTTAACAAATAGTTTGTTAGTCGCTGAAAAGTTCGGGAAAGAACATGGTGATGTATTAAAGGCGATTGATGCCGTATTTACAAAAGTGCCTGAAAATCAATGTAAAGGATATTTTTCCGACACATCAATAGAGATTCCGCAACCTAATGGCGGTATACGTCATTCTCGTGTTGTTGTTATGAACCGTGACGGTTTCACCTTGCTTGTAATGGGATTTACCGGAAAAAGGGCTTTTCAGTTCAAGCTAGCTTATATCGCCGCCTTTAACGCAATGGAAAAGACAATAAAGAAAGATTATACCCGCGCATTGTCTGACATGGATCAGCGTATTAAAGTGATAGAGGAAAGAAGAATCTGTTTTGAGGGGCTTCCGTCCCCGGCGGAAGAACTTCCGAAAATGTCTCAACGTGATTGCATCCGGTCGCTTGTCAATAAGATAGCCAGGGCAACAAGCACGAATCAGAGTGATATCTGGCATAAAGTATATAATCATCTGTATTATCGTTACCACATATCAATACGATTGTTTTTTTCTGCATAACCTATACGTTTCAACTCCTCCAGCGTCCGGTAAGTTCCGGAAATTATCGCATCTTCCGCAGCACAACCGTACAACTTGATAATCTCATCTTCATCTTCGAAATCCACACGCATCTGAGCCTTTAGTTCATCCAATGTCACTACTCGTAAATCACTCATAACCTTCCTCCTAATTAAAGCGGAAGCATCACAGGATGCTTCTGATAATACAATCTTTGCAATGCATTCTTAAGTTGTCCATAGTTTGTGACCAAGCCCAAATTTATCCACTGGGCTATCTGTAATTCCAACTCATACAATTCGCGAATTTTAGACTCATCACCAACCTTATTGCGCATTTCTGATTCATGCTTGCCATAAACTATGATATTAAGAGATTTAGCCAAATCCCTAACTTTTTGCTTGAATATATCATCAGGTAAGATAGAACTGACAGCCTTACACATGGTTGGGTATGCATCACCGGCAAGATTGCGAAATTTTATCATTTCGTCCTGAACAAATTTTAAAACCTTTACTTTAAATGCAGGGTTAATCCACATAGCAAAATCAATAAACATAATTGGTGAAAGCCATGTCCCCGCATTTTCTCCCCTTGATGCTTTCGATTTTACATACGGTGAATTCCCTTTTGTAAACTCTGGCTCTAACTTTAAAGCCTTTATAAATTCTTCAGTCTGTGACATTCTAAAGTAATCATGCATTTCTTTTTTACTTCCCATACCTGATTCATTCCATTGCTTCAACAATGAAGTTGCATTAAAATATCCATCCTATAAGAAGAAATACCCCGAAGAGAATAACTTGGATATAGCGGAGCGAAACGGATTATTGCCACGTATCTATACGATCGTATCAAACATGTATGATCTGATAGGATGATGAGGGGGATATATAGGGGTACCCATTATTATACGGAAATAGCAAATAAAAAACGCCCTGTTATGGGAGGGGTAAAAATAGAAATCGTATGGGGGTACTTCGTTGTCTCAACCTGTAACGGGCAATTTTCTAATAGTATCGAGATTCAAAATCTAAAAAATGTTCTTATCTTTGTAATTGTTATTAAATATGCTATACTTCGGTTTTTTAAGTATATCAAATAAGGCTCCGGGTTGTGATAACCAGGGGCCTTTTTATTCAACAGCAACCTAACAATATCCTAAATAAGATATAAAAAGCCTGCACAGGTTAGCAAACCATGTACGGGCGTTCTCTTTTGTCAAATCCTTATAGGCCCTTATTCAGGCTCATAACCTTCGTAATAGTAAGATTGAGTGATGCCCTTGAATATAACTTCTCTATCATCTACTCGGTTGGTTAATCCTTGATGTAACAAAGTTCGCAGTTCCAGGTCGTTAATAGGGCTTCTTTCCATAGCTTGCAAATAGAGAACCTTATCCACATTCTGCCAATCAATCACCATGCCAAGACGTTTCTTTAGAATCATATCCAGCCAAATACGCATAGTACGGCCGTTCCCTTCCATAAACGGGTGGGCAATGTTCATCTCCACATATTTAGCAATGATTTCCTCAAATGTCGTTTCCGGCATCTTCTCTATTACCGGGAGCATCACATCAAGATACATGCAGTTGGCAAAACGAAAGTTCCCCTTTGCTATATTCAAAGTACGTATCTTTCCGGCAAAGCTATACAATCCCTCAAACAGATAGCGGTGTATGTCACACAATCCTTTTACGGTTCCTACCTCGATACGGTCTATATCTCCGGTCTCAAACAAAGCATGAGCTTTTACAAGACTCAACTTATCTATTTCATTTGTATTCATATTCAATCTACTTTGATACTATAAAACGATTTCCTCACTTTCTATTCTATCCAGTAACCGGGCCAAGCCCAATACGTTATTGATATTATAGTTAGTGCTTTACTTCTTTTTTGCCCAAAAGTTATGAGTTTTATTCATCATGTCAAATTCAAACTGCTTACTTTTCTTCAACTTTTGCCATTCTCCATAACCCAATTCTTCAGCAAGTTTAAAGAATCCATCACCTTGTTCCATATTCCTACTCACTACGACTGAAGATAATAGTGGGTGTCCTAAATCGTGCTCATAAGATGAAATATTACCTAATATATGACCTATCTTTCCTCTATCAGCAGGAATATTCATGTCCAACTTTAATGCAGCCTTTCGGCATAATTCCGTATAGTAGATTATCTCACGTGTAGAAGCTACAGAAATTAATATTTCTCGTACTCTTTCTTCTTCCTGTGTCAATTTCGTTTCCATATCATTGCACTTTGATATTAATCCTCTTTCTGCTTTAGCTCCAGCTTAGCACCGCAATTAGGACAACGTATTGCATTATCCAGTTCATCAGCAAAAAAGTCTCCAACTTTACACCCTATAACATTTGCAATCTTTTGAAGGGTGTCAATAGTAGGGTTATTATTGATAGATTGAGACAATGCCCCACGAGTTATTGACTTACCATTTTTACTTTCCCATTCGTTCGCTATACGTTCAATAGTATATCCGTGCGCTTTGATTACTGATTTAATATCCATAACAGTTTATGTTTAGTTATTACTAACGGCAAAAATAAACATAAAAACAACATATAATTAGAAATAGCTACTCATTATCAATAATTTGACATGGTTTAACTAAATATTCATTATACGTTAAAGATTAGTTAAACCTAACAATATGGTTGTTTTTCGTTAGGTTTAACTATATATTTGCGTCATCAAAGTTAAACCAATAAACAAAAATAAAGATATGGCACGCTACGATTTAAGCTCAATAATGAAATCAGCTCACACAATGAGAAAGTTCCGTCCTGAAAAGTACCCTACCTTTTCGTCTACCTTGAAAAGAGCCTGGAAGGTTGCTAAGTTCAATAAAGAAATAGCAGATCGTAGAGAAGAAACGATTGCTTACCATGAGGCAAAAAAGCAAGAAGCCCGGAAACGGAAAGAACGTACTGCACGTATAGAGGCCGAATATGTTGCAATGTTGGCCACTGCCAGAGAAGAAGGTCAACGTAAGATTAAAAATGTTTCTGGTGTTGAGGCTACCGGCTCGGCATACGGTTACGGATTAGGCTATCATTATTCGGCCTTTAGTGGTTGGGGGAATTACGTAGGAGACTAATATATTAACCTGATAGGGGTAAATATCCCTATCATAGAACATTCATTATGACAGAAACAAAGGTTTATAAGATTCACAAGAACAAGGAAGTAGAGGATATCACTACCATGCTAAAGATAGAAGGAATAAGCTATAATGTATTCGAATACGAAGAATACACGGCAATAGAAGTGACCAGTACACCATTAGAGATAATAAGCGCCTCATCAATATATCAACAGATTACAATTGTTTAAACCGAAATAAAATGGAAAATTTGACTTTTGCGTTTGCTATTTTGAAACGCTTGTATAACCATCTGCTGTTAGTGTCTCATCCGCTAATCAAGCGAAGATAATTCCTGTTAATCATGATAGAGTTATTTATTATGCTGGGTACCCTATATGCAGGATATAGGATGCTCCGTAGAGGGGACGAACGTTTCTTTTATGATAATTGATGTCTTATGATACTGAGGCTGAAATCGGCCTCAGCATAAATAATAGATTATGAATGTTACACTAATACTTTGTACCATCCTTCTTGCCTTTTGTATCTGGGATGAAGTGTTTAACGATAAGAACGGAAAACCGTTCTTATAACCTTATGTTTTTACATACGTAGAATCTTGCGTATGTAAACCTGAAATGAACCATAAATAGAATTAGTTATGAACGAGATAGAATTATCAAAATATATAGATCGTATCGCTGAGGCTGTCGTTATACTGACTAAAAGAGTCGAGGTCCTGGAAAAGCAGAATGCATCAAATTCAAAAACGGACACCGGAAGCAAGCCGTGTAAGATTATCCTTATGAAAATTGAAAAAAGACTTAATAGGAGGTAGAGTTATGGATATACCGTCTAAATACATTGTCAAGATAGACAATATGTACCTATCGGAATTTACTTTCTTATGGGTGTACTACGGCCAACCCTGCGACTTGCTATTTCAGAAGCCGCAAACGGTAGGATGCTCCGGTATCCGGCTTGTTGTAAACAATGAAAATACGGTTAAGTTCCTGGAACGGGCAAAGGAGAAAACCGGCTGTGAGTTATTTAAAGTAGATTAATGACAATTTCAATAGAATCAAAGATGAACACAATGGATGATTTACTTGATATAATCAGTAACTTGGCTGACGTGGTCCGTATACAAAGAGAAATAATCAAGGGATTAGGAGGGGAGTTTCTTCCTACAACCGGAAATTTTGATTTACGCTCCATTAATCAGGACCTATTAAAGAACCGTTCTTCCAATAGAAAACATAAATGTAATCATAAAAATAAATAGCCTGGCACAAAATACTTTCGAATTATGAATATACATCAAACATCACCACGGACCGATTGCACCCACTTCGCCAAGTGCGGCAAGCGGTCTATAGCTTACTGCCGGAGATATGGCTCACATGAGTGTATTTCGTGTCAGCTAGTTAAACGGAAGCCAAAGAACCGGGTTATAGTGGACGGAATAGAGCGGAAGAAATGCACACATTGCGGAAAGGTTCTTCCCTTTCACCGCTTCTATGACCGGATAGTAGTACGGAACGGCAAAAGATATCATCTGAAAACGTCATGGTGCCGGCTGTGTATGTCCGGTGCTCAATGTGAAAGGACCGCCAGAAAGAAAGGCTTATTTCCAGATAAAATTACCGGAATACGATAGTTTATTTCCATTTAAGCCATATAAATAGCCTCATCATAGAGGTGGAATCTATCAATAAAAATTGTATCTTTGTATTGGTTTTGAAATTAAGACCTTTTTATTTTGATATAAAATTAATTGCCAATTTATTCACTAATATTTTTGTTCGCATGTTTGTGCGCCTATGCTGTTTAATCGTGAGATGAGGCGGCATCTTTTATTTATCCCTATTTTTCCTTTCAGAGTTCGTGATTCTAGGGCTTTCTCCTTTCAGATGATAATTGTAAATCGTTCGATTGTTTAAGATGCGCTTTGAGGGATACATTGTATATTTAAAAAGAATGTGTACCTTTGACAAATGAAAGCTCACTGAGGTACCATAAAAATGTTACTTTGTTACTAGTTTGTTACCCACTACTTTTAATTCAGTGGGCTTTCTTTTGAAAATCAGATGCTTATGTGGTTATGTATACTTTAAACACATGAAAGAAGTCGTATCAAAAACAAAAAAGTCTATATATGAATGATTCGGAAGTTATTTTAGGTCTTTTGAAGTCGTTGTGTGGCGAAGTAGCCGAGTTGCGTATGGCAGTGGAAGAGAGAAACGCTAAAAAGAAGAACTACACATTTGATGAGGCTCGTGAATATCTTCGGATAAGCCGTACAACTATGCATGAGAGGATGCGGCGTGGTGAATTTCCATGGGCTGTAAAGCGTGGTAAAAGCTGGTTGTTTCCATTTGACAAGCTAAAAAAATATGCGGGCAATCAGATTTAATGTCTGTAATGCGCATATATCTGTATATAACCATTTGTACCGTTCCTGTGAAGTGCCCGGTCTTCTAATTGAATATTAGTATTGTAATTAGAGTATTTTTATTATATCTTTGATCCGAATTTAATAGCAATTAAATTCGGATTTAACGTCAAAGTGGAACTTCTGAGAAGACCTTCCACTTTATTTTTAAGTCTATGTTCTCTTTTATTGTAAAGGTCAATATTTGCGAATAAAGAATTTTTTAGACGGTTAATCTTTGCTAATTATACGTTTAGATTTATGGATTTAAAATCAAACGGAACAATAACGGAACTTTTTAAATATAAATAATTGATTATCAATGTATGAGAAAGATTAATGAAATCTTTTACAGTTTGCAGGGGGAGGGATATTATACCGGGACTCCTGCTGTTTTCATCCGTTTCTCCGGATGTAACCTGAAATGTAGCTTTTGCGACACACAGCATGAAGAAGGAACAATGATGACCGATGATGAAATCATCGCCGAAGTTAAGAAATATCCTGCCGTAACCGTTGTCCTTACGGGAGGCGAACCTTCCCTTTGGATAGACGACACCTTGATCGACCGCTTGCATGAAGCCGGTAAATACGTGACCGTAGAAACCAACGGTACGAACCCCTTGCCCGAATCTGTCGACTGGGTGACTTGCTCGCCCAAACAAGGCGTGGAGCTGAAGATCAACCGGATCGATGAAGTGAAAGTAGTCTACGAAGGACAAGATATCAGTATTTTTGAACTACTTCCCGCCGAACATTTTTTCCTCCAGCCTTGTTCTTGTATTAATACTGCTGATACGGTGGATTGCGTCATGCGACATCCCAAATGGAGACTCAGCCTGCAAACGCACAAACTAATTGATATCCGCTAGACACATAGGCGGATGTAGCAGAGGATGCTTATAATTTTTACATAATATATTATGAAAGTAGGTTTGTTTATTCCTTGTTATATCAATGCTATTTATCCCAATGTAGGGGTGGCATCGTATAGACTATTGAAAAGTTTGGGAGTAGACGTCGATTATCCGTTGGATCAGACCTGTTGCGGACAGCCAATGGCAAATGCCGGTTTTGAAGGTGAATCGGCTAAGTTGGCGCTCCGTTTTGACGACCTGTTCCGGGAGTACGATTATATCGTCGGTCCCTCGGCCAGTTGTGTGGCTTTTGTGAAAGAGAATCATCCCGGTATTTTGAAGAAAGAAGGGCACGTTTGCCAAAGTGCGGGAAAGATTTATGACCTCTGTGATTTTATTCACGATGTGATAAAACCGTCGAAACTGCCTGCACGCTTTCCGCATAAGGTCAGCATACACAACAGTTGTCACGGCGTGCGCGAATTGTTTAATTCCGCTCCGAGCGAGTTGAATATCCCTTATTACAATAAGTTGCGTGATTTGCTAAATCTTGTGGAAGGTATCGAAGTCTTTGAACCGAGCCATATTGACGAGTGCTGCGGCTTCGGGGGAATGTTTGCGGTAGAAGAACAGGCGGTATCCGTCTGCATGGGACGTGACAAGGTGAAAGACCATATGGCTACCGGAGCCGAATACATTGTCGGGGCGGACAGTTCCTGCCTGATGCACATGCAAGGCGTTATCGAACGGGAACATCTGCCGATTAGAATTATCCATATAGTAGAAATCTTAGCGTCGCAATCATGAGTACCAGACATTCAAAGGCTGCCGAGAAATTCTTGCAGGACAGCAAAATGGCAGCATGGCATAATGAAACTCTTTGGCTGGTCCGTGCCAAAAGGGATAAGATGAGCAAGGAAGTTCCCGAATGGGAGGAACTGCGCAACAAGGCTTGTGAGTTGAAGCTATATTCCAACAGCCACCTCGAAGAACTTTTACTGGAATTTGAGAAGAATGCCACTGCCAACGGAGCAATCGTTCATTGGGCGAAAGATGCCGATGAATATTGTGCCATTGTTTACGAGATTCTGAACGAACATAATGTGCGTCATTTTATCAAGAGCAAGTCTATGCTTGCCGAAGAATGCGGACTGAACCCCTTTTTAATGGAGCGCGGCATTGACGTCGTGGAATCCGATCTGGGCGAACGTATCCTTCAACTGATGCATCTTGAACCGAGCCACATCGTCCTGCCCGCCATTCACATCAAACGCGAGCAAGTGGGCGAACTTTTTGAAAAGGAAATGGGTACGGAGAAAGGAAACTTCGACCCGACTTACCTGACGCACGCTGCCCGCAAGAACCTGCGCCACCTTTTCCTGAATGCGGAAGCAGCCATGACGGGCGCGAACTTTGCCGTGGCCTCTACCGGTGATATCGTGGTCTGTACCAATGAAGGAAATGCCGATATGGGGACTTCTTTCCCGAAACTGAATATCGCCGCCTTCGGTATGGAAAAGATTGTGCCGGATTTGGACGCTTTGGGGGTATTTACCCGACTGCTTGCCCGTTCGGCTACCGGACAGCCGGTGACCACCTATACTTCTCATTACCGTCGTCCCCGCGAAGGCGGTGAATACCATATTATCATCGTGGATAACGGCCGCAGTACCATACTTTCCAAGCCGGATCACATCAAGACATTGAACTGCATCCGTTGCGGTGCATGCATGAATACCTGTCCGGTATATCGCCGGAGTGGGGGATACTCTTACACCTACTTTATTCCCGGGCCTATCGGAATCAATCTCGGTATGGCACATGACCCGGAGAAGTATTACGATAATCTTTCCGCCTGCTCTTTGTGCATATCCTGCTCCGATGTCTGTCCCGTGAAAGTAGATTTGGCGGAACAGATTTATAAATGGCGTCAGGATTTGGACGGACTGGGAAAGGCGAACACCGGAAAGAAAATCATGTCCGGTGGCATGAAGTTCTTAATGGAACGTCCCGCACTGTTTAATGCGGCTTTGTGGGCGGCTCCGGTGATAAACAGTCTGCCCCGCTTTATGAAGTACAATGATCTCGATGATTGGGGAAAGGGACGTGAACTGCCCGAATTTGCAAAAGAGTCATTCAACGAAATGTGGAAGAAAAATAAAGTACAGGGAAAGGAGGAAACAAAATGAGCAGTAAGGAAGAAATATTAGCCCGTATTCGTCAGAATACCGGAACTCGTTACGAGAAGCCGGACATTGCAGCTATGAAACGGTTGGCTTATCCCGATAAGATAGAACAGTTCTGTGCCGTTAGCCGTGCGGTGGGCGGTACGGCTGTCGTGTTGGGAGAAGGAGAAGATGTAAATGCAGTGATCCGCAGGAACTATCCGGATGCGATGCGTATTGCCTCCGTCTTGCCGGATATTTCTTGTGCAACGTTTAATCCGGATAATCTGGACGATCCGAAAGAGTTGGACGGAACAGATGTGGCAGTGATTAAAGGAGAGATAGGCGTAGCGGAGAACGGTGCTATCTGGATTCCGCAGGAAGTGAAATATAAAGCGCTCTATTTTATCTCCGAACGGTTGGTGATTCTGATTGACCGTAATAAAATAGTAAATACAATGTATGATGCTTATCGTGAACTGGACGGGCAGGATTATAAATTCGGTACGTTCATCTCCGGTCCGTCAAAGACGGCGGACATCGAACAGGCGTTGGTTATGGGAGCACACGGGGCACGGGAAGTATTGGTGATTTTGACATAGTTCCGGTTTATTTGTTCCAGAATCTATTTGATTTAAAAACAATGAGCCCGCCTTAAGTCGATAGTATCTACAATTCTCCTCCTTCTGGAAGGAGGAGTACCCGTAGGGGGAGGTGGTAGGTGAATACATGAACCGCTTATTATCAACATTGTGTAACTGCCTGCTTTCAGCCCTCCCTCTTTTCCGAAAGGAGAGGAATCAGAACTTTAAACCAGATTGAACCATGGAAGCGTAATTTTGTTAGGACAAGAATAAACAGAACTTCCATTAAAAAAACAGAGGTTCTGTTCTTTCTAAAAACAGAGCCTCTATTTAGTGTAAACAGAGCCTTCATTTCACTGAAACAGAGCCTTCGTTTTCCCTAAATAGAGCCTCTGTTTGGAGAGAGTGAAAACAAGGATTCCGCTCTTCTTTCGCATCGATAAGAATAATAATTGTCTAATTGTAACAAATATGTATGCAAATAAAGTAAAGAAAATAGCTGCCGTTCATGACCTTTCCGGTATGGGGCGTGTTTCTCTCACAGTCGTTATCCCCATTCTGTCGTCTATGGGTTTTCAAGTTTGCCCCTTGCCGACGGCGGTATTGTCCAATCATACGCAATATCCCGACTTCTCCTTTCTGGACCTGACGGATGAAATGCCCAAGATTATCGCCCAATGGAAAAAGCTGAATGTGCAGTTCGACGCTATTTACACCGGTTATCTGGGTTCTCCGAAACAGATTCAGATTGTTTCCGATTTTATCAATGACTTCCGCCATGAGGACAGCCTGATCGTAGCCGACCCTGTACTGGGAGATAACGGCAGACTATATACCAATTTTGATATGGAAATGGTGAAGGAAATGCGTCACTTGATAAAGAAGGCGGATGTGGTTACACCCAATATGACCGAGTTGTTCTATTTGCTGGATAAACCTTATAAAGCGGACAATACAGACGAAGAACTGAAAGAATATCTTCGTCTCCTGTCCGACAAAGGTCCGCAAGTCGTTATCATCACAAGTGTTCCTGTGCACGATGAGCCTCACAAAACCTCGGTTTATGCGTACAACCGTCAGGGAAATCGTTACTGGAAAGTAACCTGTCCGTATCTTCCCGCCCATTATCCCGGCACGGGAGATACTTTCACCAGCGTGATTACCGGTTCGTTGAGGCAGGGCGACAGCCTTCCAATGGCTCTAGACCGTGCCACACAGTTTATCCTGCAAGGAATCCGTGCCACTTTCGGCTATGAATATGACAATCGGGAAGGTATCCTGCTGGAGAAAGTGCTCCATAACCTGGATATGCCGATACAAATGGCCAGCTACGAATTAATATAAGAGAAATCAGATGAATGCAAGAGAAATCAAAACTCTACCGTAACTCTTGTCGGAAGGTCGCCGGACGTCCACTTCGGACCTTCTTTGACAAGACGGATTGCTTCTTTGTCGGCAGATTCGCATAACCCGTGAACGACAGTGATATTCTGTGGCCTTCCTTCTTTATCTACAAAGAAAGAGAGGACTACTTCTCCTTTCACATCCTTACATGACTCGTCATTCGGACGAATCAGATTTTCTTCCAGATATTTCTTGTATTTGCGCTTACCTATCACCGGTTGCGGCGTCTTGTATTTTTCTTTTGCCTTTAAATTTATTTTTGCCGTAGCACCGGCGACGTTGGACTTCTTATTTTTGCCATACCCCACTACCACTACTTCACTAAGTGCTTGTTGGTCTTCATTCATGGCTATCAGCATTGTCCGGCTGGTATCTACGGGAATCTCCACCGGTTCGTAACCGATGAACTGTGCTGTCAGTTGCTTGTTGCCTTTTTCTTTTTTCAATATGAACTCACCGTTGAGGTCTGTTACTGTACCAATATTCGTACCGGTATATGCTACACTGGCTCCGATGATAGGTTCTCCTTTTTCATCCGTCACTTTACCTTTTATCAGGTTCAGATTGGGGGTGGCTGCTTTGGCTGCCTTCAATTGATGAACTTCGGAAAGTGAAGTATCCGTATCCGCTACTATTCTTTCCTCTTGTATATCTGTCCGCCCGACGGTTTCCTCAATAACCGGCGTTATTGCTACCGGTGCACTTTGAGTTTTTGGAATAGATTTGCTCTTGGCTACTATATCTTTTTTATCCGTTGGCGTCGCAGTGACTTCGTGAGTGGAATCCTGCTTTATCTTAGTTTCTGCTAAAGAAGAAATTTCTTCTTTCGGACTAATAGGTTCAAATACCGCTGAAGGAATCTCTTCTTTAGCGATGAATACATCATCCGTCATCCTCTTTTTAAGGAACAGGAAATAACAGCTGATACCGATACCGATTACCAGGCAGGCGGCAATGCTCCAAGTGACAGCATACGAATTCTGTTTCTTTGAAAGATTCCTTTTCTTTGTGGCACGAGCCGAGACCTGCATCCGCAGTTGCCCGATTCGTTGTTCATGATTTCCCTCCACTTGACCATATCCGTCCATAGCATCGGCCAGAAAAGGGTCTTTCATCGACTCTTTCTCCAGTCGATGTGCCTCTTTTCCTTTGCGGAGTCCTCGTATGTAGTCCAATAGTTTCATAGGGCTTGTTTCTTAATACAAATTTTTAAGTTTCGCTTTCCGTTTTGGATATAGCTTTTCACATTGTTCAGAGTAAATCCGGTCTGTTCGACGATATCGGCATACGACATTTCTTCTAAAAAGAAACGTGTAATGCTGGTCCGTTGTTCTTCGGGCAACTTTTCAAGACAGTGATGCAATGCCTTCAGTTGTTCCTCCGGACTTTCCTCTTCACTTAATAGATGCAGAAATTCGTCGGATTCCATAACGTTGATCGTATAATCTAACGGAATTTCTTTGTTTTCTTTTCGCAGAAGTTGCAGACAATGATTCTTGGCTACCCGGTAGAGCCACGGCTTGAAGACTTTTATCTCGTAGTTGCCCGTTTTCGGCAATAAATCTTCAAACAATTGCATCACCGCTTCCTGTGCACGGTCTTCATCTTGCAGATATTTCAGGCAAAGTCCATACAGTAACGGGATATAACGGTTGTATAGCTCACCGAAATATTCCGTATCACCGGACTTTGTATAATGTGTCAGTAATTCCTCGTCCGATAGTTTTGATATGTTTCTTTTGAAAAACAAAACTGTTTTTGTTGCCAAAGATAGGGATTGGGACTAAATATAGCAACTGTCGGAAGAAAAATAAAAAAAACTTCAATCGGTTTATGGAATCTGTGTGAAATCTGCATCTCTATATCAAAAGCAAATTAATAGTAACATTTTAAAACGATAAAGTTATGAAAGCAAATCAATTCAGAGCAATGATGCTCGTACTGCTCATGGCAGTTGTTTCTTTAGGTGTGGTGAACGCGCAGACGCTGACTGTGACGGGTACGGTGACGGATGTTGCGGACGGGACTCCGATTGTCGGTTGTTCTGTAATGCTGAAAGGTACTACCAAAGGTACGGTGACAAATGTAAATGGACAATATGCTATTCAAGCGAAGAAAGGGGAGACGTTGTTGTTTCAGTTTATCGGATACAAACAAGAAAGCAGAGTCGTCAAATCTGCCAGACTGGATATCAGGATGAAAGCTGATGAGGTTGCGTTGGAAGAATGCGTGGTGGTTGGCTACGGAACCCGGAAGACTAAGGCTATAACAAGCGCTAATATGGCGATATGTCCTACACCTGCGTATGATATGTGTGTGAATACGGAAGAATATGGTTCCTTTCAGGAAAATGGCTTCAAAGAGGTGGCGGATGCAGCGCTTTCTACTTTCTCCATTGATGTAGATGCAGCTTCTTACAGTAATATGCGTCGGTTTGTCAATAAAGGTGAGTTGCCTCCGGTAGATGCTGTCCGTACGGAAGAACTGGTCAATTACTTTTCTTATGACTATCCGAAACCGACCGGAAACGACCCTGTGAAGATTACAATGGAAGCCGGAGCCTGTCCTTGGAATCCTGCTAACCGTCTTGTCCGTATCGGACTGAAAGCAAAGGAGATTCCTACGGATAATTTGCCTGCCTCCAATCTGGTATTTCTGATTGACGTGTCCGGTTCTATGTGGGGAGCCAATCGGTTGGATTTGGTGAAGTCTTCTCTTAAATTGTTGGTCAATAACTTGCGTGATAAGGATAAAGTAGCCATTGTTACCTATTCAGGAAGTGCCGGTGTAAAACTTGAATCGACTTCGGGCAGTGACAAGCAGAAGATTCGTGAAGCGATAGATGAACTGACGGCGGGAGGTTCAACTGCCGGTGGCGCAGGTATTATGCTGGCTTATAAAATAGCGAAGAAGAATTTTATCTCTAATGGTAATAACCGTATTATCCTTTGTTCTGACGGTGACTTCAATGTAGGTGTTTCTTCGGCAGAAGGACTGGAACAGCTAATCGAGAGAGAACGGAAAAGTGGAGTGTTCCTGACTGTACTGGGGTATGGAATGGGTAACTACAAAGATAAAAAGATTCAGGTACTTGCCGAAAAGGGAAATGGTAACCATGCTTATATAGATAATTTGCAGGAAGCCAACCGTGTGCTGGTCGGTGAGTTTGGCGCTACGCTTCATACGGTGGCGAAAGATGTTAAGTTACAGGTTGAATTTAATCCGGCACAAGTACAAGCGTATCGTCTGGTAGGTTATGAAAGTCGTTTGCTGAAAGATGAAGATTTCAATAATGATGCAAAAGACGCCGGAGATATGGGCGCAGGGCACACGGTGACGGCTTTCTATGAAGTGATTCCGGTAGGAGGAAAGAATACGTATGCAGGAAAGGTGGATGAATTGAAATATCAGAAGAAAGAAAAAGTGAGTGTGAAGCCTACCGGTTCTGACGAACTTCTGACAGTGAAACTCCGCTATAAGGCTCCAGATAAAGATGTCAGCAGGAAAATAGAACTTCCTTTTGTGGATAATAAAGGTAACAATGTATCTTCCGATTTCCGTTTTGCGTCTGCCGTAGCTATGTTCGGGCAGTTACTCCGGGATTCTGATTTCAAGGGTGAGGCTACTTATGACAAAGTAATCAGTCTGGCTAAACAGGGATTGGATCATGATGATAAAGGATACAGGAGAGAATTTGTCCGTTTGGTTGAGGCTGTTAAGGGAATACAGCAAGAGAAATAAATATATCCTGTTAGTATAAGTAAGTTCTCTGTTTGAATGGTGACAGACATATAATTAAGTAATCATTGATATTGTTATTGGCTAGTAAGAGTTCGGGAGGATACACCAACGAAATAACTTTGGCGATATCTTGCCGAACTCTTTTCTTTATAGATTTCCGCTTCCCGCCTTTCTCATCAATTCCCAATATAAATAGGTGGGTTGTTTTATTTCGCTTTTCTCTATCAGTGGACCGAGTTGTTCGGCAAAGTAACTAATCATGGCATTGGGTGTTTCTATTTCTTTTAATCCCATTGATACCCTTTCTTTACTTCACTTTTTAAGGCCGGTCCGAATTCGAATCCCATTTGTTCGAACCATTCTTTTCGTTGAAGGATGTTTTGGTGGAACCGGGTAAAGTCAAGTCTCTCTCCCTGATACCACATTTGTTCTGCCAATGCCAAGATACGGGGAAACAGACGCCGGTCTATCATTCGTTCTGTAACTCCGTCGTCAGTCCACAAAGCACAAGTCATGCCAAGAATTAAAGGGTCCTTTTGGTTGATCGCCTTGTCGGAAGGATTGTTCTGATATATGTCTTTCAGGTCGAAGGTACGTGTATTGGTATATCCTCTCCAAGGAGTGACCGGGAAGTTCAGATACGTATAATAATTGGAACTGCAAATGACTGGATAATGGTGTTTAATTGCATTCCGAAGTGCTAGCTCTTTGTGCCCACGGTAGTTCCACCATTGAATTACTATGTTGTCCGGTAACGGATATCCGTCATGATAAACTACATCCCCCCAGAATATGGCCTTTCGTCCTTTCGACTTCAGATAATCCGCCATTTGTGCCGAAAACCATAATTGCAGATCATGGCTATCTTTCAGATTCATTGCTGCAATTCTTTTTTGGCAATCCGGACATTTGTCCCAATTGCCTTTCGGGGCTTCGTCTCCTCCCAAATGTATATAGGGTGAAGGGAAAATAGCGCATACCTCATCCAATATATTTTTCAGGAAATGCAGGACTTCTTCTTTTCCTGCACAAAATATATTTTGAGTAAATCCGTGCTGTGGTACTTCAACAGGTTGACCGAAACAACCGAGTTCCGGATAAGCGGAAAGTGCTGCTTCGGCATGCCCCGGCATGTCAATTTCAGGAACGACGGTTATGTTTCGTTCGCTGGCATATTCGATAATTTCCTGTATCTCTTTCTGTGTATAAAATCCTTGTTGTTCTTCTCCTTTTCCTACCGAGCCTCCTATCTGTGCAAGACGCGGATATTGTTTGATTTCGATTCGCCAACCTAGTCCTTCGGTCAAATGCCAATGGAAATAATTCATTTTAAGTAATGAAACCATATCAATATATTTCTTGATAGTGGATATTTTCTGGTATTGACGTCCGGAATCTAGCAGAAAACAACGCCATGGCGTACGGGGAGAATCGGAAATATCAGCACAGGCGAAGGTGAGAATTCCTGTTGAACCAGTAACCCATTGCCGCAAGGTTTGTACTGCATGAGTGAATCCTCTTTTATCAGAGGCGGCTATCACCATTTGTCGCGGACTGATATTTATCCGATAACCTTCGGGAGGAAGTGAAGAATCGGTCATCCAGCGGATTTCGGCTTTAGATGCTTTCTTCGTCCATTTGACAGAAGCGTTATGAAGTACTTCTGTACGGAAAAGACTTAAATAAAAAGTTGTGGTATCTTCAGCGTATATGGAAATCTTTTTTCTTAAAGTCAGGTAGCCTTTTTGCATTTCCACTTGATTGGGGGAAGGAAATACAATTTGCCCACAGGCGATAACTGCAAATGATGCGAGAAAGAAAATCGTTAGGAATAGATATTTCATAAGATATATATGTGTTTATTTGGATTTCGTAAGTAAAATAAGGGAATAACTTGCACTTATTCAAGTCCTAAAAGTACAAATCTATTCCAAAAAAACAATTATTTATTGAGATAATTTACGAAATCAGAGAAGAATAAGAAAGAACTGTCTGTTATAATAAGTACTTCGGACAGCTCTGATTGATTAAGGTCTATCTATTGGAACAGATTTATTTAATTTTTAAAACGTCCCAATTTTAATGGGACACTGATGATGTACTTCAATATAAGAGATAAAACCGCAAACAGTCTCATCAACTATTTGCGGTTTTATCTCTTTGCACGGGAGGAGAGGCTCGAACTCTAATGACATTTTTGGCTTCTCCCTTTATTGAATGTCAAATAACTATGTTTCTGGTTAAGCATTATTATTATAAGTTGATTTGTCCGAAATATGTCCGTAGACATGTAATATTTATCTGTTTTTTATTGTTGAATATTATTATTTTTGAATCATGGGTAAATATTTTTGTATATTGTGACATTGATGTATTTTTGAATAACTATTTTTTGTTTAATAAAACTTGTATTAGCCGTTCCTTCTCTTCAAGAATCTTCTTTAAATAAGCGATTTCTTCTTCTTTATCGAGAGCATTGCCTGTATTACTTTCCGAAGGATTATCAAAGAAAATACCGGGAGAAACATTAAATACCTCTGCTATGGCTTCAAGAGTTTTAGTATTAGTTGACCCCGCTCTTATCATAGACTGAATAGTACTTTCATCTTTACCGATTCGGGAAGCTAATTCCCGAATTTTAATTTTATTTGTTTCGCATAAATCCCTTATAAGTAATAAATTAGCCATAATACAATACAGTGTTTACAATAATTAACAGGAATTATATAGCATATTCTGCTAAATAAATCTATATTTGTGATATAAATATAGAAATAAATAATAGATTTAATGTGATGTTATGGCAAAAAAAACTTTAAAAAGAAATCAAGACGGTGAGAAACTAAGAATGTATCTTTTGACTTTACCGCTGAAAGATTCTTCTAAAATGGTGGTAAAGTTGGCAGAAGCATGTAAAGTTCCATTGCATACCGTTCATAATTGGCGGGGTGGATTGTGTCGTATTCCCGAACTTGCAAAAGATAAGATCGAGGAAGTAACAGGCGTGAAAATTTTCCATAGTGAAAATATTCTCCAAAAGAAAAGCGAATAAAAACTGGGGCGGCTTTTGTCGCTCCATAGAATAACCGCCGGAGTATGGAGATAACCCCGAAGGGCGAAAGCAGGTGTTATTGGTAGTTCGATGCTATCCTCCGGCACAAAAAAGCATAAATAATCATGTATGAAGGGTTAAAAGTAAATTTTTGGTTATGGCATATTGTAGGCGGTGTTTATGGATATAAAGAATTAATAAGGCTTCCTCGAAAGCAAAAGAAAGCATTAAAGAAAAGTATTTTGCAGGATATTATTACAGTAGATAGAACCTATGTAAAAGAGTGTCCGCGGCCTAAGAAATTACCAACATTTAGTTATAAACAATTTGAGTAATGAATATCGGAATATTAGCAGTTGACAGTAATTATCCTAATCTCGCGCTTATGAAGATAAGTGCATGGCACAAGGCAAGAGGTGATCATGTAGAGTGGTACAACCCTTTGTGCTTTTATGATAAAGTTTATTCGGCAAAAGTATTTTCTTTCACTCCGGATTATGGTTATTATATTAATGCTGATCAGATCGAGAAAGGCGGTACAGGGTATGATATGAAGAAGGTTCTTCCAATTGAAATTGATAGAACTATTCCTGATTATGAACTATACAACATTGATAAGAATTTAGCTTATGGTTTCCTTACTCGTGGATGTCCTAATCGTTGCAAGTGGTGCATAGTTCCCCAGAAAGAAGGAAATATAACTCCATACATGGATATTGAAGAAGTATCTGCCGGACGAAAGAAGGTAATTCTCATGGATAACAACGTACTTGCATCCGATTATGGATTATGTCAGATTGAAAAAATTGTTTCCATGAAAGTACATGTAGACTTCAATCAAGGTTTAGACGCTCGTTTAGTTACGGATGAAATAGCCCAACTGCTTGCAAAGGTAAAATGGATTAAACGCATAAGATTTGGTTGTGATACACCAGGACAGATTGCAGAGTGTGAACGCGCTACAGCTCTGATTGATAAATATGGTTATAAAGGTGAATATTTCTTCTACTGTATTCTACTTCATGATTTTAAAGAAGCATTTGAACGGGTTAATTATTGGAAGAACAAAGGCGGTCGATTCTTGCCACATTGTCAGCCTTATAGAGATTTGAATAATCCACGCCAAATTATTCCTCAATGGCAAAAGGATTTAGCCGGATGGCCTGATAAGAAGTGGATTTTTAGAAGTTGTGAATTTAAAGACTTTACCCCTCGAAAGGGTTTTGTTTGTAGTGTATATTTTAACTAATAACAAATAAGAAATGAAATCAACAATTACCACCCCCGATGAATTAACCACGCTACGAATAGAAGGCAGTAGTGGAACCTATAAAATATTCAGCAGCTTCCGCCCCATGGAATCCCCTGCGTTCGTGGATGCGGTAGACAGGAAGTATAATCTGGCGGAAATAAAGAATCTTTCCGGCGGAAAAGGTTATTTCCTGGTACACCTGAACCGAGAACAACAGAAAACCATACAGGAGGATTTAAACGCTATCCTTTGCGATAGTGTGCCATGCCTTCTATAAACTAAGACGATCTTAACGAAATGCCATGAAAGAAGACAGACGCCTAAGAAACCTACGTTATCAGATGCGGAAGAAAGGTTACCAGTTCGATACGAAGAACCTGGTGGCCATTATGCCTTCACATGACAAACGTTCTCTTCTCCAGGAAAGGAGATTAAGCAAATTCGGTTTTTCAATTCAGTATAACATGTTTGAACAATGAAAGATAAAAATTTAAAATACATCGCCCACGCTATAATCGTGGTTGCCTTTATGGGGCTGATTGCCTTTGTCATTTATTATACGGGTAAAACCGCTTTTCTTTGGCTGTTATTATTCGTTTTCCTGTATCAACCTTGGGGAGACTTGAAAACAGAACAGAAGGAAAATAACGAAAAATAAGTAACTACGTAACTTTATAACGATGATAAAGGCAGAAGACATCTACAAAGTAACCAACAACGGGCTGGATATAATTCTACATTATTATCCGCAAGCCCGGGATTGTGTCGGAACCAACCGCCATTTCAAACGCCGGCCGTCAGAAGACGACGCGTCGGCCTGTATCAAGCTATTCGGAAAGGAAGGTTCCCAGCAGGTTTATAAGGTAACGGATTTCGGCGATACCGGAACGGCTCAAAGCCCTGTCGATATCTGCATGTATGAGGAAGGCCTCCGGTTTAATGAGGCTATTCTTAAACTTGCGTCCATGTACAACGTAACCGATGAACTTAATCGTAACGTAAACAAGCCGGATATCCGTAAGGTTCAGGCTAACCAGGATCAGAAAGACGGTACTAAAATTTTCGAGCTTGCCGATCATCTCACCCCGGAGCAGTTACGCATACTCGGCCCCCGTGTCACCCAGGAGAACGCCGAGGCCCTGCACTGGTATTCGGCCAAGTATATAGGGTATGTAAAAAATCGCGAGGTAACTTATAAATACGCGACTGCGACATACCCTATCTTTATGCGCGAATGTCTGGTAAAACCGGCCGAAGGTGACACGCCCGAAGTGAAGTTCTATAAAATATACGAGCCTTTGAATCCGGACAAGCAGTGGCGTTTTTCCTACACCCCGGAAGGTGTCAAGCCGAAGGACTATATAAACGGCCTTTCCGAACTGAAAGCCTTATACCGTGAATTTAATTCCAGGGAAGAAGCCGCCTTTAAAAAGAATCCGGCCAATGCAGAAAAGCCCTATAAGGAGCAGAAGCTGCAGGAGGCGTTTATATGTTCCGGAGAGCGCGACGCCCTGTGCGTTAAATCGTTGGGCTTTTCTCCGGTCTGGTTTAATTCGGAATCGTACAAACTTTCCGAACAAGACTATAAAGAGATCATGAAATACGTTGAAGTCCTGTATAACATACCTGATATCGACACGACGGGCAGGGTGAAGGGTACGGAACTTGCACTACGCTTTATTGATATCCACACGATCTGGCTACCGGCCTGGCTTAACACTTACCGGGACCAGCGGGGCAAACCGCGTAAAGATTTCCGGGACTTTATGGAATTACGAAGCAAGAACGAAGATTTCCGTAACCTTATGACGCTTGCCATGCCCGCCAAATTCTGGTATTCCAAGTTTAACGAGAAATCCCGGCAATGGGATCACAATATAGACGCGGACTGCCTTCACTACTTTTTACGTCTTAACGGTTTCTATTCGCTTCATGATGAAAATTCCAGTTCAACGAAATACATCCGTATTACCGGCAATATCGTAAAACTGATAAAGGCAAAGGATATCCGGAAGTTTATCCGCGGTTGGGCCCAGGATAGTTTTTTATCCCGCGATATAAGAAACCTTATTTTGAACAGCCCCAAACTATCAGATACAGCCCTGGACAATTTGCAGGAAATAGAACTGGACTTTACCAATTATACCCATAATACACAGATGTTCTTCTTTCCCGGTTGCAGCATGGAGGTAAGCGGTACCGGTATAAAGGAACATCCGGCCAACGGCAGCACATTATCCCACTACGTTTGGGAAGAAAACGTACTGAAACACAAAGTTCGTCTTATGGAAGACATGTTCACTATTTCCCGTAAAAAAGACATAGAGGGCAACGATGTGTTTGATATCCGGATAAATGCCGTTCCGTCTAACTTTTTCGGCTATGTAATCAATTCGAGCCGTGTTTACTGGCGTAAGGAACTGGAATATAATTTCGACGACAAGAGCGTAGGAGAAGCGGAATCTTACCGGGAAAAACATAAATTCGATATCGAGGGGGAAGGCCTCACGGCGGAAGAAGTGGCCGAACAGAAAAAGAACCTTATCAATAAGATATTTACTATTGGTTATATGTTGCACCGGTATAAATCCCCTTCCCGTGCCTGGGCACCGCAGGCCATGGATAACAAGATCGGTGAAGACGGGGAATGTAACGGACGTTCGGGCAAATCGTTCATGTTCAAGGCCCTTTCCTACTTTATGAAGACCGTCAAGCTTTCCGGCCGTAATCCTAAACTAATGGATAACCCGCACGTGTTCGACCAGGTGAACCAGCATACCGACTTTATTCTGGTGGATGATTGCGACCGGTATCTTAATACGGGCCTGTTTTACGATATCATCACGTCAGATATGACCGTGAACCCGAAGAACAACCAGTCGTTTACTATACCGTTCGAGGAATCGGCCAAGCTGGGATTTACAACCAATTACGTTCCTATTGATTTTGATCCGTCTACGGAAGCCCGTTTGTTGTACCTGGTATTCTCCGACTACTACCACCAGCGTACGGAAGATAACGACTATCGGGAAACGCGTTCTATCCGGGACGATTTCGGTAAGGATTTGTTTTCTAAGACGTATTCCGAAAACGAGTGGAACGCCGATATAAATTTCTTCTTGCAGTGCTGCCGTTTTTACCTTTCTCTTTGTGAGGAATCCGTTAAATTACTTCCGCCCATGGAAAACATTATCAGGCGTAAATACAAGGCCGATATGGGCAATAATTTCGAGGACTGGGCGAACTCTTATTTCTCTCCGGACAGCGAGCACCTGGACAGCTTTATCGTCCGTGAAAAGGCCTTCGCCGATTACAAAAGCTTTTCCGGTGTGAATAAAATTACGATGCAGCGTTTTACAAAGGCCCTCAAAGGCTTTGTAGCTCTTTGCCCCTACATTGACGAACTCAACCCGAAAGACCTTTGTAACTCCCAGGGGCGTATTGTGCGCAAGGATAACGACGGCAAGGCCGCTGACATGATCTATCTACGCTCATGTGGCACGGCGGAAACGTCTGCCGGTGGTGAAACGGGAACGAGCGATCCGACACTCATGTTTGTACCTGATGAACGACCGGAGGAATGAATAATGCGCATTTGAAATTAAACAGCATGTCCGAGTTTACCGCGCTCTGGAACAGTGGCGAGAGGTTCCGGAAATTCGCCGAACAGGTCTACCGCTATCTGGAGCGTATGAAACCCGGTACCGTCCTGGTGCTGGAACGCTATTCGGGCGAGCAGCTCGAATGGATCATCAAAACGGCCTGTGTTTTTATCCTGGAAGGCAACAACTCCCTGGAGTATGAATTTAACGAAGACTATACGGCCGTCGTGCACCGCCATGTGGACCCGGACGTAAAGAAATGGATTTTAAGCAGATGCAAACACCGTGTATAAGACGAACCGAAGCCGGTAAACTACGAAAAGAGGGACCAGATACGAAAGTGTCGGTCCCTCTTTTCGTAGGGAAACAAAGGTGCCCTGTCCGTCTTCCCTCCCCATACCCCACCTCTATTTCATACAAAATTTTAGTAACCTTGTAACCTTTGTTTGCTTGAAAGAAAAAAGTTTGAAAATCAAATAAATAAATAGGAAATAAAGGTTACGAAGTTGCAGTTACAAAACGGTTACAAACTTTTCCGGTTTGTAACACCGGGCTTTTTATCTTCTACCGGCAAGTCCGGTTACAAACTGTTTTCCTGCCATTTTTTTGTAACGGGAATTAGTAACGTTACTAAGTTGCTAAGATACAACATTTTACCTTTAACGGTTGCCCGGTTACGAAATTACAAAAATTTAGTACCGGATTATATTAGAACAGCCTGGCGGAGAAAATGTCGGAGGCGTGGCGGCAAGGAAAGGCACATTATAATTATTCTCCCGGAGTATATTTATCAAAATGACGGCCGAAAGCCTACATTTTCCTGTAAATGTCAGAACAACAGCGTATAAAGGGATATCTTTGTCTTTAAAAAGGAATGTTATTGTTATGATTACCACCCGAATACAAATTGAATCCTACCTGGCCGAGTACGTCCGGGGCAAATATTACGACGAAACGGTCGGTACCGTCCGTTTTCCTTCTTCGTCCGATATCTATGTGACTATTTACGATCTTATGGAGAAACGGCCGGTTAATTGTTCGGCTGACCGCGGCAACCTGGAGTTTATGCTGCCTGACCGCCAGGAGGCCAATTTTGCCGGCGGCAAGTCTCCAGAACAGTTTAATTACATTTCCGTACGTGGTACCGTCATTCTTGAAAAGCGTTTGCGTGCCCTGATGTGGGCCGAGCTGCACGAACTCATGGACGAAAACAAGCATCTGCGCGGAATCGAGTTTAAGGAAACCGTTTTTACCTTCCTGAAAAAGTATGATATATCTTCCATTCAGGAAGACGGACTGCTTAAAAATTACCAGCGGTGGCGGGACAGTTTCAGGCGTAAGAAGAAAAGGGCTTATAACCGAAAAAAAATGTAAAAAAGCAAGTTATTTTTTACCTACCAACTGTATCTGTTTGTCCTTTTTTGTCCGGTTTTTGGCTGAAAAACGTCCGAAAAATGCTGAATATTTGATTATCAATACTTTATATCTGTAATTATGTCAAGAAAGTTAATATCCGCCGCCCATAGCCTGCAACTGGTTCCCGTTTACGACATTATTCATTTTGGCGTCGTGCGTTCGAAAGTCGTTATCCGCTCAATCGGAAAACCTGATATTCTTACGATCGTACCGGGAACCTTAAAACCAGGTGACAGCAAAAACGAAGACGTCTATACTAAAAAACATACCTTCAAACTTGCCGACGTGTCCCAAAATAAGACGCTTTATCTGGAAAACCTGAAAGCGACACCCTTTGTCGCTCTTTATATTGACGAAACGGGTAATACCCGTGTTTCCGGTTCTCCCGATTACCCGCTTACCTTTTCTTTTGAAATCGGCGGGGGGCTGTATAATTGTACCCTGTCCGGTACGGGTCCGGGCGTTGATGCGTTCCTGTAGGTTCCTTTCAGTCCTTCTCTACCTATTATATAGGCGTTTTCTTTGCCGTAAAAAAGAGAACGTGGACAAAATACAGGAGATTTTTACAGCACCTTGGGCAATCGCTGATAATGATTATTACCGGTTGCTTTCTTTACTTGTGCCGTGTGTTGCAGCTGGCAACCTGGATGCGATCGAAAAACGGCTTAACAATAATAAAATAACCGCTTACGCTACTACGCCTTACCTTGCCAACCGGTGGGAACTGGACGACGACACGCTGCCGGTTGACAGCGTGGCCGTCATTATCCTGGAAGGTACCTTGTATTCCTGGGAGACTTACCGCCTGGAAAAGCAGCTCCGGGATGTTTTCGATAATCCTAAGATTTGCGGTGCGGTACTCTGGATCAATGGGCCGGGCGGCATGGTCGCACATGTGGACCTGGCGGCTAAAATGATTGCCGAATCTTCCAAGCCTATAGCTACCTATGTGGCCGGTACCATGGGGAGTGCCCATTTCTGGCTGGGAACCGCCGCCGGTAGAACCTTTATCGCTTCCCCTATGTGTGAAGTCGGTTCCGTCGGGATCATGCTTACTTACCAATCTTTTAAGGAATATTTTAGGAAACAGGGCATTGATTACCGGGAAATCTATCCGGATAGTGCCGATCTGAAAAACTATGAAACCCGCGCGATTGAAAAAGATAACAACGAAGAGCCTATAAAACAACGTCTGGCAGTCATGCACCGTATTTTCTGTGATGCGATCAGTCGGAATCTGGGTATTGCCTACGATCCGGAACTTCCCCTTTTCCGGGGACAGATATTCACCGGCGACGTAGCCGTGGCAAACGGTTATATAGACCAGTTCGGTACGCTGGAAGACGCTGTAAAGTGGGTACTGGCACAGGCCACCGTCAGAAAAGTAAATGAGATGTATAACATATAGTATTAACTTCAAAATTTTGTATATATGAAATTTAAGAGCTTTTCCGCTCACATTCTGGCCCTGCTGGGTCTGTCGGAATGGAGCAAGGTAGAGAACAAAAACTCTATCACGGTCGAGGAAGGGGCAAAACTGAAAAATTACGGTTTTACCGAAAAATTCCTCACGGACTTTAAAGCGTCCCTCGAAAACGATTTCCAGGACGAATCCGAAGACGGGAACCAGGGAGAGGAAACCGAGGAACCTAAAACTACCGCTTTCCTTCGTGGTTTGTTAGGTGACACTGCGGCACGTCTGACACAAGCGCAGGAACAGCTTGAAGCCTTGCAGACGCAACAGCGTGACGAGAACCGGAACAACACCGCGTTAATTGCCAAGAAGGATGCCGAAATAACAAAGCTTTCCGGTATTATCGCTCAACTTTCGGCCGCTGCGGAAGATGATCCGGGCAAAGGAAAGCAACACAACGCCCAGGCGGACGGTAAAGGGAAATTCAATCTCCAGGACGAAAAGCAGCTGGGGGGCTTGCAGGGTGAAATGTTCTCACTGGAGGACCGCCCGTATAACCTTCGTGCTAAAGCTGCGTTAATGGAGGCTGCCGGTTTTGAAATGATCGCTCTTCCGAAAGCAAGTTCCATTGACTACAGCCGTTTGAAGGAAGATCTCGGGGCCTTTTACCGTATTCCCTGGCAGCAGCGTTTGCAGTCATTTTTAATGGAACTTCCTTCCATTGAAAGTATTTTCCCGCTTGAATCCGGTTATCAGGATTTGGCTACGCTGGTTAATATCTGGCTGGGTGAGTTTTCACAGGCCGGTAATGAGGAATCCGACTTCGATAAGGTGACTAAAGGTTCCTACGAGTTCGACGATGAAACCCTGCGCATGTTCAACGTGATGTTTGCACACCGTTTCAAAAATTTAAAGGCCCTGGAGAAAACTTGGATCGGCACTTTGAACAAGGAAGGTTCAAACCCTATCAAGTGGTCTTTTATCGAGTATATCCTGGCCGAAACCGCCAAGAAGTTGCATAACGAGCGTGAACAACGCCGTATTAACGGAATCCGTAAGGACCCGAATCTGAACGAACCCGGCAAAGCACTTGCTGCAGCTGACGGACTGTATGAGTTCCTGAACAAGAAAGTGAACGGACATACCGATATCAATAACGGAAAACTCGTTTACCAGATCAAGCCGTTCGAATTGGGGGAAATTACCGAAGCAAACATCGGTGAAAAAGTGTACAAGGGTACTTCCATGATCCCGGCGGTTCTTCGTGACAGCGGTAACCTGGCACTTTATATGCCTTCGCACTTTATTGTATTGTATCATAAATACAATGAACTGCATTACGGGCAGAACCAGGATTACAAGGCTAATATCATGTATGTAAAGGAATATCCGGCAGTGAAGATTATCCCGGTTCCCAATGCTGACAACCACCACCGTATCTTCTGGACGTTTGAAGGCAACATTAAAACCTACGAGGATAAGCCGGGTGAAATGACGGCTTTCAACCTGGAGCAGGAAGACTGGAGCCTGAAAGTCTGGAGTAACTGGCGTGAAAGTATCTGGGCTATTGCCGTGGGATTCAAGTACACCAAGAAAGAGGATATGGACTATACGCGCCAGATGATCTTCTGTAATGAGTATGACCGCCCGGCGTCTTACTTCGTGGATGCTGACAAGGACAAGAACCCGTCGGCCAAACTTCATACATCCATTGTTACCGTAGCCAATGCAGCCGAATTTGCTATTACCGATATTGAAGACGCTCCGGTAGGTGCGGTTATTTCCCTGAAATGCGGAAGCGTGGATAAGGGTGTTAAGATCGAGAAAAGCGGAAACTTTGAACTTCTTTCCGATGCTTGGCAGCCCGGTAAGGGGGACGTTATCAAACTGATGAAACGTGCCGACGGTAAATTTATCGAGATTGGTCGCAAAAACGCTTCTTCCGATGCGTTGCAGTTTGCGCCGGATGAAACGACACCTTCCTTGCTTGACGGTGAAGTATTCGTTACCGGTGTAAATACAAAAGCAACGGCAATCACTAACTTTACCGATGCAGAAGCCGGAATCGTTTACACGATTTACGGAAACGGTTCTGAAAATGCTTCTACCATTGCCAGCGGTGGAAACTTTGTTTTAACCGAAGCTATGACGCTTTCTGAAGGCAAGTTTATCAAATTGGCGAAAGCCGCTGACGGTAAATTCTACGAAGTGGCAAGAGGCTAAATTAATCGGAAGGGGTACTTTATCCCTTCCATTTTATAACCTTATAAATCATTAAGTTATGACATACGTAAAAGCAAGCGTAAGAAGGCCGGCCGGCAATCCCGGTAATGGTATTCAGCCCAAGGATCAGCTCGTAATTTACGACGTTGACGATATTCTTTATTTTCCGCCAAGAAACGAGGCCGGCGTGGTTATCGAGGAGGATATCGTGATGAAGGCGGGGCGTTATGCGATCGGTATTTACCTGACACCCGGTACCGCTGAAATCAGTTCCAACAGTGACGGGGAAACCGACGCCGAAGGTTATACGCCTTCCGTTAAGTTCAATCATCCCGGTAACGAACAGGAGATTCGCGAGTTTAAGACAAACTGGCTGTCTAAAAAATGTATCGTTGTTCTCCGTTATTGTAGCGGAAAGCCTGCCGATCTGATCGGAACGCCCTGTAACCCGTCTAAGTTATCCGTTTCTTATACCGGTTCCAATGAATCGAATACGAACGAACTTACTTTCACCCAGATCAGCAAGGGGGATGATATCGCCATTTACCGGGGTACCGACACCCTGGAAGAACCGGTGGCCGTAGTGGAAGCCGGTGCCACAGATATAGATTACCAGACAGACGGGCAGTACCAGCTTTCCGCAGGTGCGGCCAAAATAGCCGGTGTTACCGGTGGAAGTCATGGATCGGTAATTACCCTTATGGGATGTTCGGGCGTTGCGCCAACAGTGGAAAAAGGCGGTAATTTCCTTCTGAAAGGCGGTAAGACGTTTACCGCTTCCGAAGGTTCCCAACTGACATTGCGGGCGTTTAACGACGGTTCGGAGGCTATGAAATGGATTGAACAAAGCCGTTATGAGGCGTAAGTAAACGGCTTTCATATCATTCAAAGGGTGACCGGCAGCACATGCCCGGCCACCCTTTGTCCTTTTTGGGGGTAATTGCCTTTTTTTTTCTTTGTATCATCAAATTTTATATAGTATGAAACAGGAAATTATTACCTATCTGGCCGGTCCGCGTAACTTTATTCAAGGCGTGGAACTGTACGAGAAATACGGTATCAACCGTATGCTAAAGAAGTCATTTCGCCGGCAGGGAGAAACGGAAACGATGAAGGCCATTCTTTTAGAGGAACTACGGAAGCTGGCCGGGCTTTCCGAACGTGAATTTAAGACGATCCGGCGCAACTCCAAACAGCCGGCCGCGGTAAAAATGGAACCCGTCCGACAGGAACCCCCAAAAATGCCGGTAAAATACAGCGATGATTTGCTGCTGGAACTTGCCGAATCTTTCGGTGTCAGCGTGGCAGAACTCGTTTCGTCCGATTTCCGGGATAAGGTTCTTTCCATGGATGAAAATGCCGACCGTGTGGAAGAGCTGGAAGAGGAACTGGAAGAGGCGGAGAAACGATACAAGGCGGCTCCGGAAACCGTAATCAAAATGATACGTTTCCGCGAGAAATTTACCTTCCTGAACTCTCCGGATTGCCCCGACATTCTGAAAATACTTGTTTCCGACATGTTCACCGCATACGGGAAGTATAAGGAGGCTTTCGCCCGTCTGGAGGCTACGCCGGATGATGTCAGTTCACTTTCTACAGCACAGGAAGCGCAGGCGGTTGTGGAAAACTTCATTGCTAACCGCGAAATGTGGGACGAGCTGGAATATTACCGGGAAAACGGAAAGATTCTGGGTAAATGTGAGAAGGTAAAAAGTTTGTCCGTCCGTAAGGGTGTCGAGAACCTTTCGGATATCGACATACAAAAGGCATTGAATAACGCCCGTACCAACCTTTCAAAGAACAAGGCGAAGTTGGAACAGGCCGGGGATGATGAGAAGAAGAAAGCGAGTGCCCTTGCACTGATCCAAAAGTGGGAGACTACACAAAAGGCCATAGAGGAAGAAATCGAGGCGCGAAAAAAAAAGTAGTTGAACTTATTGCCACTTTGACAGGAAAACGGCAGCGGCTCATGAAGGACCGGGGCCGTTTTTCTCACCCTTGCGACCGCTCGGAGCTGGGGCACCAGCTCAAGACATTAACCCTCCGGATAGAAAAAGAAGAAAGCCGGCTTAAACAACTTTCCAATGATAACAAACCAAATTTATAACGAGGATTGCCTGGAGGCGTTGAAACGTGTTCCGGACAATTCTGTAGATTGTATAATAACCGATCCGCCTTATTTCCTGGGAATGACACATAACGGGCAGAAAGGCAGTTTTAAAGATTTGTCTATCTGTAAACCCTTTTACCGGGATTTGTTTCAGGAGTTTAACCGGGTGAAGAAACCCGGTGCTTGCGTGTATTTTTTTACGGACTGGCGCGGATATGCTTTTTATTATCCGTTGTTTGACTTGTATTTAGGCGCGTCAAACATGCTTGTTTGGAATAAACAGTCGGGGCCGGGTAATCATTACGCCTTTATACATGAACTTATTTTGTTTCATTGTGGAAAGGGTGTTTCTATTGGGGCCACAAACATAATAGATAATATCCGTTCTTTTGCGTCCGGTGCTAAACTGGTAGAAGGTGAAAAGGTTCATCCCACGCAAAAACCGGTAGCGTTGATCCGTAAACTGATTGAAGACAGTACAAAGCCGGGCGATCTGATCCTGGACACTTTCGGCGGTTCCGGTACTACGGCCGTGGCATCCATTGAAAGCGGCCGGAACTTTGTTTTAATGGAACAGGACGAAATTTATTATTTCACGGCACAGAAACGAATAAAAGATGCGTATGAACGATTTAACGGTGGTAGATAGTATTTACCTGGATGCGCAGCAAAAAGAGGATGTACGGCGTTTGTCTTCTTTAGGGTATTCCCCGAAAGACATAGCCGTTTCCCTGGGGCTTTCTCCGGAAAATGCCGGGCTTTTTGTCCGGGATGCGGAAACGGTGGGAACTTCTGTTAACTTCCTGATCCGGGAAGGGATTCTCGTAGCACGTGCCGCCCCTGAAATAAAACTTCATGAAGCGGCGGAAGGTGGAAACGTGGAAGCTATAAAACAGCTGGAGGCCGTACGGAAAAGACATACTTTTGAACGTTTAATCGAACAAATGGATGACGACGAATTTAATTAAGCCCTCACGAATAGACTTTGACAAGGTGGATATCAACCAGATTCAAAGGATTCTTTCTACCGGTACGCTGGAAGCACTCGCGCCCGATGAAAGGGAATATTACAGCCTTATGGAAATGGTACGGGGCCTTCGTGCCCGTATGCGTATAAATGGCAAGTTGGTGACAAAAGCCGGTATTATCCGCCTTTTAAAGTCGGAGCCTTACGGCCTTTCGGACTGGATGGCGCGCCAGGTGTACGCCGACAGTCTCAATTTCTTTTATACACAGGATAACGTACGCCCGCAGGCTTTCGCCAACCTGTATGCGGAAAAGGCCGAAAATTGGGCGAATACCGTCTTTCTTATGGGTAATGTAAAGGAGGCTAAGAACCTTCTGAAACTGGCGGCGGAACTTCGCGGATGTTATAAGGACCAACAGACCGAAATACCGGAGGAACTGCTTTCACAGAAAAGCACGGTTATTTATACTACCAGCCGTAAGGATCTGGGTGTTCCTGAAATCGACCGTAAGGAATTGGAAGAGTTTATCGACGCGATACCGGAAATTCCTGTTATTGTACGTGATAATATAAAAGAGGATGCGCGTATTAAAGCTTTTGATCTGAAAAAACGTATGTTGTATGATATCAAAGAGTTCGGGGAAGATAACGAAGGTGAGTAACGCCGATGATGTAGAAATAAAATACGGTCATATAATCCAGGTTCTGACGGACTGGATCGATACTACTATCCTTGTATCTATTGACGGCCGCGGTATGGCTAAATCTACCGTTATACAAGCCAGGCGTTCCGCCCGGTGTGTGGAAGAAATGCCCGGCGGTGCGTTCGCTTTTGTTGCCAATACCTACAGTAACCTGGAAGATAATATAATGCCGGCCGTACAGAAGGGCTGGCAACTTATGGGCCTGATCGAAGGGGTACACTATGTAAAAGATACCCGCCCGCCTGAATCCTGGCGGCGTAAATGTTCGGTTATCGTAGATGATTACAAGCATGTTTATAGCTTTTGGAACGGATGTGTTATTTTCATGGGATCACTGGATAACCCTTCATTGCTTGCCGGAAAGTCTGTAATACATCTGTTTTATGATGAAGCGAAGTACGATAAGGAAATGAAAGTAAACCGCGCTATGCCTATTCTTCGCGGTGATGCGATCACTTACGGACATTCCCATTTGTTCCTGGGAATAACCATTACTACCGATATGCCGGATATCGACGAAAACGAGTACGACTGGTTTTTCCGGTATGTCAAGCAAATGGACCCGGAACGGATCATTAAGATAGTGCAGGCGGCAAGTGTACGTAATGACTTGATAATTTCCCTTTTACGGGAACAAAGAAAGAACAGGCCTTCCCCCTTGAAACTGAAACGTTTGAAGCGGGATATTGAATATTACGATCGTGCTTTGTTGAAGTTGAGAAAAGGGCAGACGTTCTTTCTTAACGCTTCTTCATTCGCTAACGTTGAGATACTTACGATAGAGTATTTAAAGCGGTTGTATAATGGTACGCTGGAGCTTCACGAATTTAAAAAGTCGGTGGTTGGTATGCGTCCCGGTCTTCGCAGGGATTTACGTTTCTATGTGTTGTTCGGTGAAGGACATAAGTATTATAACGGTACCATGTCCGGGGAAGCCGCTTACAGCTCGCGGGAACTCCGGTACTTGCACCATGATAAAGCGATTGAAGGCGGTATGGACTTTGGTAATATGCTTTCTTTGGTGATCGGTCAGCCGGACGGTGCTTATTACCGGGTACATAAGAACTTTTTTGAGATACCGCCGGGCTGGTTCCGGGAGATCGCCGACCAGTTCCTTACTTTCTTCCAGAACCATGAGTATAAAGAACTTGATTTGTATTATGACCGTGCAGGTAATAACTTTGAGAAGCAAAAGGAAGATTACGCGGGTAAGATAAAAGACGCCATAGAAAAAGACGGCAGCGGGAACCGTACCGGCTGGATCGTAAACCTGAAAAGCCGTAAACAGGCAGTTATCCGGCAGGATGCGGAATACGACTTTATGCAGGAGCTTATGGGCGGTACCAACAAGAACCTGCCTATCCTGTTGGTTGATGCGTTGAACTGTAAAGAAATGGTTAGTTCCGTAGAAAAGGCAAAGGCAGAAATCAAATACCGGGGTAACTCTAAAGTAGTGTTCAAAGTGAAGAAGTCCGAAAAGCTGGCACCGAAAAAACTACCGATGTTATCCACCAATTTCTCCGACGCTTTCAAATACTTACTGATGCGCCCCGGCTGGATAGCTTTAGTACGAGGCAAGCGGACGCTGCAGGCCGATTCGTTTGTAGATCAATGGATAGAGAACAGGCATAAAAGGTAATTGCCTTGTAACGCTGGAAATTCGGTTTTCCGGCGTTTTTTGTGTTACCAGGTTACGAGTACCCCTTCCAAGAGGTCATATTTCACCTTTTAGGGGGAGGGCAACTGCTTTCCGACTTCTGAGCGGCTCGGTCTTCGGAAGGTGTCATTTTTTAAGTTTTTGAAATTTTCTCCGGTTTTTGATTGTTTTTCAGTCGTTTATCTGCATTTAGACCAAAATTTTACGCGAAAAAGCGTGTTTTTTATGCGTTTTTACTCGTTTTTTGCCCGTTTTTGGGTGAATTACCGTGTATTTTTGGGCGGTTGCCTTTCATTTTTTGGGATAATATTCTTTATAAATGTACATATTTAAGTATTTTTGCAACTGTCAAAATTACACTGCATATATAACCGTCAGAACTTACGGGTGGTACACACGAAAGTACACACTAATTTTAAGTTACTGATATGAAAAGATTTTTTTTAGTTATTGTATTGGCCATACTAACAATGGCAGCCATTGCACAAGAACCGTATAAGGCTTATTGTGAAATCGTAGGTACTGGAAATATAACCGGTACAAAAGTAAAAATAGAAGTAGATTTCGGCCAAAAGGCAAAATGGGCAACACCAAATGCTCGTTTTTTAGTAGATGAAAACGGTGAAAAGATGAATTTTAATTCAATGATAGACGCCGTTAACTATTTGGCTAAATTGGGTTGGGAACTAATACTGGCTTATCCGGTTACACCTACACAAGGAATGAGCAAAGACCCTGTTTATCACTATATTCTTTGTAAAAAGGTAACTTCTGATGAACAGATAAAAGAGGGAATTAATTTAAAAGACAAATAGAATATTAATTATAGTGTGTAACGCTCACCCTTAATCAGGTGGGCGTTTTTTGTTACGAAGTAACGAATCGTAGAGTCGATAAATTTCTTTTTCTGATAAACTTTTATTAACGTTTTTTTTTTTTTGTTCAGATTTTAATACCGACATTTGCCCCTGTCAAAATCATGTTGCTAATGCAACCCGTAGAGCTTCGGTTATTAGCTCGAATAAAAAACGGGCTTTTTTTAATGCCTGACGATTGTCTACTTTAAAATATTAGGCGGTTGCCCTTCCCTTTAAATTATTACCCGCTCTTCGGACGGTTAGCAATGTGGTTTTGACGAACTGGGGAAACGGTAACCGCCTTTCTCTTTTTAAGTCAAAACCACATTATTATGAAAAAAGAATTTCAAACTGGTACAAGCTATGTACCTTCGTTCCGTACTGGTAGCACGGACGTAAACACGATCCAACATCGTTATTTTCAGGAACTGGAAAAAGATTGTTCCGTAAATTCGGCTTCTGATGCCTATTACTTATCTGCTATCGCCTGGTTCTGTCTAACCTTTATTTTTCCACCGGCCGTCGTTGGTGCAGTCATTTGTGTGTGTCGTGCCAAAAAAGTAAAGAAAGGAGGCCGAAAATGACATCTTATTTTATAGAGCTTAACGAGTATAAGCCACAAAATCGAAAATGTGCTGAAATGGCAGAGTTTGCAAACCAGTTTGGTAGTACGCTTTGCCCTGATAAAATTTCCTTTGATGCTTTTAAAACTGAACTGGAAGCAAAAGTAAAGGAGTTGAACGAGAAATACCCTAAAACAATGCCGCTGAAGATATCTTCCGGTAGCGGGTTTATTCACATAGACCAGGACACTAAAACACATAATAACGGCTGTGACAAGCCGGTAGCCTATTTTTTCATTTACCGGGTTAAAAGAATATATAGGTTTTCAGAGCGTCCCCAGATAGAAAAGAAAGGAGGTGCCGAATGATATATACTGAATATCAGCAAGTGTTACTTACCCAATTACAAAACAATGATAAAAGGATTGAGGAAATAAAGAAAGAGCAGGAAAAAATACAGAATATGTTTCTACAGGAAAGTAAATTTAAACCGGGTGATCTGGTACAGGTTGATTATAAAATAAGCTATGCTACTTTTAAAGTTCGTGGCTGGATTTCCCGGATTACATTCTGGAAGAATTGCCCGTATTATCACTTGAATTTACCCAAGAAAGACGGTTCCCGCGGATTAAGGGTTAAAAGTATATGTGACGGGATACCGGAAAATATAACAAGCATTTCACATATTAAATTAGAAGATTTAAAAGGAGGTGCCAAATGAATACAAATAATCCTGATATCCTATTTTTCGTTAGACGTGAATACGGTGCGCCTTCCATTGAATTAAGGGCCTATAAGGTGGAGAAGGTTAACAATGAGTTTGCTTTCCTCGAACTTGAACGTTTACGGCTGGTTGTTTTCTCTGGTAATTTTCAGTCTGTATCACTTCATCACGAGTACGGCAAAAACAACTGTTTGTATAATAGTGCTAATAATATACCGGATTTGATGAAAGACATGAAGAGGTGGCAGTTATCACCCATTGACAGGCGTAATTACGAACGGTTTAGAAAAGTCGCTCTCGGAATATACCGGCAGGCCGGAATAATTGATTTCACTACCTTAGAGACTACACCGATTAAAAACGTCTAAAGAAAGAATTATTATGAAAGATATAGAAGTAAACGGCGCACATATCACAGATGAAAGTGCCGAAATATTGAAGCAGTGGCAAGTTAAGACGGAACCGGTTTCCGCTTGTTACATACGGGTAATAGAGGAAACTATCGACGATTTGACCGATGAAGGGGGGGAACCGCTTTCCGCTGAAAAAATAGTAGAAAGAATCAGAACTTTACGCATGATGAAAAAAGACATCGAAAAGTTGTCTAATCCTTAATATTAATTTTAATATACCGGCTGAAAAGGCAGCCGTTGGGTTTAAGTCCCAGGTTAGGGTTTGTTTGTGCCGGGGTGGTTCCCGGCACTCTTTTTTATGTCCTTTTCGTCGGTGTCCGTTCTTCCCACCTTTGCAGTAATCAATTATTCAAGTTATGAAAATAGGAACGGACAAATGGAAGCATTTCGGAATTAATTACGCTATATGTGCCCTGTTGGGTGATTATGGTGTTCCCTTTGCCCTGGGTGTTTCACTGGGTAAGGAATACGGGGATGAAATGTCCCCCTGTAACAAATGGGACTGGAAGGATATTCTGGCAGACCTGGCCGGGATCGTGGCGGGCTATTTGACGCATGTATGTATCGTCCGGATTATAATGTAAAATTTTCAACTCTATCAATATGACGGAAACGATAATTACAGCGATTATTACGGCTCTTTGTACGGGGGGCCTGACATGGTTATTCACCCTCCGATATACCCGTAAACAGGCGGAAGCTGACGCCATGAAGTCAGTACAGGAGGTTTACCAGGAACTGATCGAAGACATGAAGAATGACCGTAAGGAATTGAAACAGCGGATCGACGATGTAGAGAACCAATACCGGGAACTCCAACAGAAATGTAACGAAATGGAAAAAGATATCAGGCAGAACGCCCGTGTAATGGATATAATGAAACCATTCCTTTGCGGGGTGAAAAATTGCCTGAACCGTAAATCAATCACTTTTGATACTACTAATAATTAACGACTTAATAAACATGAAACATGGAATCATACACTTACTTATTTTTATTTGTTTTGCAGCTTGTTTTTACGGTTGTCGTTCTTCTCGCTCTGTTATACGAGAGACGGTTACAGAAGCAATTGGAGAAGAAAAACAAACTACTACTGGCGGAGTTATCGTACTTGCGCGAAGAGATTCAAGCAATGACAAACACACACTTCACGTTCACCGGGAAGATAGCACGCATATCCGAATCAACTATGACAGCCTTGGACGGATTAAAGAAATTGATTTCAGCAACCGAAAAACTGAAAAAAGAACTGGAAAGAATCAAAGCAGCTCCTTCCAGGATCATAAGGAAGCTACCAGTCAGCAGGAAACAACCGTTACCCGTAAATCCGACGTTAAGCAACAAAGCCAGGAAAAAGAAAAGACTACAAACGGGTGTAGCTTATGGACGTTCCTAAAATTCATGTTTTTCTTTCTATCCTTCTGCCTGGTACATGATAACTGGGGCAGGATTAAAAATTTTATCCGCCGGCTATGGAAAAAATAAACCTTTATGTAGCGGTAGAACAGATGAAGCGGATTACCATTTCCGGGGGAACTTTTTCTATCAAGTTCCGGAAATGGAACCGGCAGACGCGGGACGGCGGCGACATGGTGATACTCACGGCCGCCCGTTTGAGGAAAAAGGCGACGGATGAAAACATCGAAAATTCAAGCTATAAACTATTCCTGACGGATACCACAACGGGCCGTCCCCTGAATTGCTGGGAATGCCTGGTAATGGAGTTCAACGGGAAAAGAATAACGATTTAAGAGTATGGAAATAAGACGAAGTGGCAACTTTGGAATTATAGATACCGGCAGTGATAAGGGGCTGATCTCCTTTTCTATTGGTGGCCGTGGTAAAGGTTGGGAGCCCTCCAGCATCCAGTTAAACCGGCGGGGCGCCTTCTTTTCGCGTAAGATCAGCGTAAACGGTACCTTTATCGTTCCCATGGGTGACAATAACGACATGCCGGGCGAGGTCATGCGTTTACTGGATAAATTCTATGCCGGTGAAGGCATTATGGGCAAAATAGCCGGTTTGCAGTGGGGAGAAGGCCCGCGGCTGTATGAGGATGCGATCGACGAAGAGAATAACCGTTTTTACCGGCGTTGGAAACTCGATCCGGAAATAACCGCCGACTTGGAGTCATGGGATTACACGACGGTTCTTCACCGCTCACTCGTAGACCTGACACACATGCAGGGCTTTTTTATAAAGTTTGTCCGGAACCGTGCGCCGCGTGTGGGCAATCCCGGGCGTTTGGTACGGCTGGAACACATTCCCTACCAGAAGGCCCGTCTGGTATATCCGCCCGAGGGCGAGGATGAACCGCAGGAAGTACTTGTGGGCGACTTTCCTTATCCTGATCCGGCTTATACTTACCGTTACCCGGTCTTTGATCCGGCCCACCCGTTCAAATATCCGGTTTCCGTGAAGTACTATAATATCTATTCCTTTTGCAAGGATTTCATGAGTACACCGCGTTTTCTGGGTGCGCTTGACTGGCTGGAACTTGCCGGCGGTCTGGCCGCTATCCTTATCGCCTATAACGAGAACGCCTCGGCTATTTCCCTACACATCGAATCGCCGCAGTCTTACTGGGACCGTGCGGAAGCGCGTATTAAACAGGTTTGCGACCGTACGGGTGAGAAATACACGGCCCAAATGCTGGAAGATTTTAAAGACGAAGCTATGGAGAAATTCGCCTCCAACATTACAGGAAGGCAGAACGCCGGGAAATACATGCACACGACCAAATTCTGGAATCCGGAAGCGAATAACTTTGAGGGCTGGACGGTTGAGCCGCTGGATAAGAAGATCAAGGATTATGTGGACGCCCAAATTAAGATATCCAACAAGGCGGACGCAGCCGCCACTTCCGGCTTCGGTCTTGATCCGGTACTTTCAAATCTGATTATAGAAAACAAACTTTCTTCCGGATCGGAGAAATTATACAGCCTGAAAGTGTACAACGCTTCCGAAACGGCGATTCCGGACATGATCCTTTGTAAGCCGTTACAGCAGTATATTAATGCCAATTTTCCGGGTACTACTACGAAAGTAGGGCTTTATCGTACCATAGTGGAAGCGGAACAGAACGTTTCACCCTCTAACCGTATGAAAGAAAATGCGTAGTCTGTTTTTTACACCGAAAACGGAAGATGTGCCGGAAGAACCGGTAAGCGACCGGCAACCGGAAGAGGACCGGGCCGATAACATCCCGGACAAGCATATAAAGGCCCGCCGGACGAAAAACGTTCATTTTGACCGGCGGATAAAATCGGAGCTGCACCTGGAAGAGTGCTTGCCCTGGCATTTTGAGAAAGGGGCGGCTTATCACTGTATCAGTCATGGGGACGTTGACAGTCTTACTTATCTTCGTGTGATCGTGAAGCAACAACCGGTGGAATATGTTCTAATTTCTACTTGGTGTATGGCAATTACCGATGTCAAGGAGGTGGAGAAATGGCTGGAGAGAAAAGATATAGGGCACGCGGATTTTTATGTAGGTGAAATCTTTCAAGGTTCCTACGCGGATGTTTATTTATACCTAAAGAACGTGGCGGAACGTTTCGGATCGCGTGTCTGTATCTTCCGTAATCACTCTAAAGTAATGGCCGGTTTTGGTAACGCTTTTGATTTTGTAATAGAAAGCTCGGCCAATATAAACACCAATCCGCGGACGGAGCAGACCTGTATAACGATAGATACCGGGCTGGCCCGCTTTTATAAAGAGTTCTACGATGAAATAAACAATTTCACGAAAGATTTTGATAATTGGAAACCATATACTCTAAAAAGAGATCAAGCAAATGACGAAGTTATTTAATAAAAGCGGTGACGGGGCCGGTGAAATAGTCCGTGTCCTGGGCCTGATCGATGACGATCTTGATTTTACCAAGTGGGAACCTATCTTACCGCTGGGGATTCGGGATTTACAGGCTATCATCGGGGCGGAACCTATAGACGCGGTAGATAAGTATTACCGTGAAGATCATGCGGACGGCACGGAATTGGACGGCATGGCGGAAACTTTGCGGCTGATGCAGCAGGCAGTGGCGATGTTTACCTGGTTAAAGGTTATTCCCACTTTGGACGCACAACACGGAACGGCCGGACGTGGCAAACATCTTGGAGAGAATGAAACGGGCATGACCGCCTTACAGGAGTTCAAGGATGAAGAGAATATCCGGAACCTGGCTTATGAAGCCGTAGACGCGTTGGTGGAGCTACTGGATCGCGAAAAGTTTGATTTCTGGATGAACGGCATTAAGAAAAAGGCTATAAACCGGCTTCTTATTCAGAATAAGGAAACGTTCGATGAATATTATAATATCGGAAGTCACCGGCTTTTCCTGGTGCTTATTCCTATGATCCGGGAAGTCCAGGACGGGCAGATAATACCTGTTATCACCCGGAACCGTTATAATAAACTGATTGAAGGCGATACCGTTTTAACGGAGAAATTGCTGGAATATGTACGCCGCCCGCTTGCACTTCTTACCATAAAAAAGGCCGTTGAACGTTTACCGGTGGAAGTTCTGCCCAGTGGAATCGTACAGGTACAACAGAGCACAACCGTACGGGATAAATTGCGGGCGGAAAAAGAGGCCCGGCAATCGGTTGCTAACAGTCTGGAGCAGGACGCGGCAGCTTACCTGGATGTATTGCAGGATATCATCCGTGAACTGGATGCAGAATCGGAAACGGTGGATTATTATGTACCGGGCGTTACCGTACAATCTAAGGGAATAACCTTTTAATGTCCGGACATGGAGAAGTTTACATATAATAGTAAGACGGCGGAGGTTCCTTCCTGCCTGGATGAAGTCAGCAGTGAGCAGTACCGGCAGTTTCTTATATTGTCGGTACTGATGAACCGCGGTACGATCAGCCCCGGACAGTTCCGCGTAAAATGGCTTTCTTTCCTTCTGGGCATGAAAGCGGATTACACCATGTACCGGCGTGAGATCATCCGGGAGCTGGACGGGCAACTGGAAAAGCTGGACGGCTTTTTCTCTTATACAACCGGTAAGGAGGGCGAGCGGATCGTTACGCCCATTCTGAAAACCGGTCGTAACCTGATGCAGGATTTCGGGGGCTGGCATGGTGTCGGTGACATGCTGAACGGTCTTACTTTCGGTAACTTTTGTGATTGCCTGGATTTGTTGCAGCAAAGCAAACAGGCGGTGGCGGAAAAGGACGATCCGGCTATAAATGAAATCTTCCAGGATATCACGTTAAAGCTTTACCGGTACAAGGACCTGGAGAAGACGCCGGCCGTTCCTTCCTTGCTTGCCATTCATGCGGTAAATCTCTTTTCCGCCGTTTGGGAAATGGTTCTTTCCGGACCGGTTTATATTGGTGGTGAAGCTATCGACTTTCGGATATTGTTTCAGAAGCTGGCATCCGAGGACCGGAAGGCGGACGATAAAACCGGCTGGACCGGAATAGTCTTTGAAGTGGCGGCTTCCGGTGTGTTCGGTAATAAGAAGGAGGTGGACGATACGCCCTTCTGGGACGTATTGCTTTATCTGTATAAATGTAAGTTTGAGTATTTGCACCAAAAACGTAATAAGAAATGAGAACGACAACAGGAACAAAAAACAAGATTAAGCGATTTGAGGGGTTACGCTTGAAAGCGTATGTATGTGCCGCGGGAGTATGTACGATCGGTTACGGCCACACGACCGGCGTAAAACCGGGTGATGTTATAACCGAGGCCCAGGCCGACGTCTTCTTTGAATCGGATATCAGGGCAGTAGAAAACCAGGTGAACGCGCTTCCCCTTCATTTGGGGCAGTATCAGTTTGATGCAGTAGTAAGTTTTTGCTTTAATGTAGGTATCGGAAAATTCAAGAAATCAACGCTTTATAAGAAGATCAGAGCGGATGCGTACGATTCATCCATACCGGCAGAGTTTAAAAAGTGGATATACGGGGGCGGTAAGATTCTTCCGGGGCTTGTTACCCGCCGTGAATGGGAGGCGAAACGTTATCAGGGATTGACGATATGATAGATATAAAGGTTTACCGTGAATACTGGGAAGGCGTGCAAAAACGTATTCCTGAAATAAAGAAGGTGCTGCCCGTTACCATTGACGAGGAAATGAGTAAGACGATACAGGGGCTATCTAAAGGAGAATGTCCGGTGCTCTTTATTCTGATTCCGTCGGGAACGGGTGCCAGCCTTTCGGCTGATAATGTGAGGGAAAATAATTTATGCGTTATTTTCCTTATGAGCAAGTACGATCCCCAACGAAAGGGAGCTTATGAGACTATCGAAGAGGTGCAGCCGGTTATGGAACGTATCAAACAAATGCTGATAGAAGATTCTGCCACCGGTTGCCCTGTCACTAAGGAACTGGATTTAACCAGTCTTTCCACTCTTCCGGAATCCGGTTTTTATCGGACGTTTGCAGGGTGGAGCTTGGCTTTCTCATTTAAAACAATTTGAGTAATGAGGTAATCCGAGCCTTTTAAATCGGTAATTGTTCTTTGATGTATTGAATTTACCGCTTTATGTTTATATTTGCATAAAGAATAATATTATGGATGAAGCAAGAATAGTAGAAATCAAGAAAAAGATATATACTTTGCTTGATTGTAATGGATTTGAGAAAAAGCTAAATAGCAGAGAGCCTTTTACTTTTTCATATATAAAACATGGTGATTCGTTTGAGTTGAAGATCAAATTCCCTAAAGATGAATTTGAGTGTTCGCCAATGGTTGCAACTCTATCTTTCCCACGGTTTAATTTAAAATCAGAATTACAATGTAGTTATGATTTATATGAAAAAACGGGAAATAGTTTCGTAGAGTCTATTTACAAATCATTTGCAGAAGAATATAAAAACTTTTTCTTTAAAGAAATTAAAGAGGATTTAAAATAGAAAACAATAACATTTAGGCGGTAAGTTCAATCTCACCGCCTTTTTTGTGCTTGGGGGATAAGTTCAGGCACTTTTTATTTTACGTAAAACAAAAAAATGAATAACTGAATGAGCGAGAATTTTAAAACGGATTTCTTTACCGATCGGATCGGGCGTGGAATACAGGATATATTTCAGGCCCAACTGGATATCGCTACCAAACGGATTTACCAGAAAGGCCGTGCGCGGAAGAAGGTACAAGGATATGGAACACTTGTACAAGGGCGGTCCGGTGCATTAATGGCCGCATTGCAGAACCCGAATTATTCGGTCATTCCAGACGGCGAGGGGGTAATCGCCCGTTCTAACCTTCCATTATATACTCGCTTCCTGGATATGAAGAGACACGGTAATTACCAGATTTATAACCGGCAGATATACGGGATTCTGTATCATGATACACTTGGAAAGGTTAAATATGAATATCAGGACTATATAAGGGAAAGAGTAAAAGAAATGTTTGCCAGTTCGCTAAAATAATCGTATTGCTACCTTCCAAAATGATGTTAAAATATAGCAAAATCGCAATAAATATATTTATATTGCTTGTATAATTGTAGCATATTTGCTATATTTGCATTGTATTTAAAAGTTCTTTTATTTTATGAAGTACAATCAACTTTACGCCGAATTAAAGGCGGCAGGTTGTTACGTTGTGAGACATGGCGGAGAACACGATGTTTGGTTCAGTCCCAAGACTGGCAAAAAGTTTTCGATACCCCGTCACGGGTCTAAAGAGGTTTCTCTTCACATAGAACGTAACGCAAGAAAAGTGCTGGGGATTTAATCCCCGCACTTCTTTACTTCATAATTTAAGACTTTTAGGTACGATAGTGGCAGGTAATATTGCCTGCCACATTTAAAAAATAAATAGTATGAAAGTGAATGTTTTGTTTGAACGTGCGAAAGACGGTTATTATTCCTGTTTTATGGAAGAAGAGTTACCGGATTTTGGATTGGCCGGCTACGGAGATACAGCGGAAGCGGCTAAGGCTGATTTTCTGAAATCATACGAGGAAATAAAAGAGATGTTAGCGGAAGAAGGCAAGGAGGTTCCAGTATTGGAATTTTCTTATAAATATGATCTACAATCATTCTTTAATTATTTTTCATTTCTCAATATTTCAAAGATAGCAGAGGTTGCTGGTATAAATCCGTCTCTTATGCGTCAGTATGCGTCCGGAGTGGCGAATGTCGGTGAAAAACAGTATGATAAAATAAGGATAGCAATAAAGAAAATAGGAAATGAATTAGTTTCCGCTCAATTTTGATAATACAACCTGTTATAAGGTTTCTATTATACTTCATAAAAAAGAACTTAATACACCCGATGTATTATTTCGTGAGAAATGATATATCAATTAAGCCCGGCCCAATTCGGGCGGGCTTATTTCCAATTATTTATTACTTGTATCTTATAGTAATTGTATGACATACGAAGATATTTTATTTCTCATCGGCTTTTTCCTGGTAATAGCTTTTTTCGTAGGATGTAAGCATAAACCGGCTACTTTATCCGGGTGGCTTGCTTTTACCTTTCTATCCTTTACCGTGACACCTTTTATATCGGTTCCTCTAACCTGGTACGTTTGCCGGATGCTTGATCGGGCAACAATTAAGGATAAAGGATATTTTGATCCTTCGGATTTTACATTTAAGAGATAAAATACGTTCTTCTTATATAATAAGCCTGTAGAATGGTTCTACGGGCTTTTTTTATGTCCTTTTCCGCCATTTTGCACCAGGATAATTTTGCCTTATAAAATTTACTCTTATGGCAAAATTAAAACCTGACTATATCGAATGGGTGTTAACCCTGAACGCCTCCGATGCGCAGAAGGAAATACATAATCTTTCAGAAAAGAACAAAGAGCTCCGGGATAGCAATAAGGAAATAAAAAAGGCTATGACCGATTTAATCGCCACAGGGAAAGCTGGTGGTAAACAGTGGAAAAGGCTGAATGAACAACTGAAAGAAAATAATAAGACGCTCGGCGAGAATAACAAGAAGATTGCCGAATGTGAGAAACGGCTGGATAAAACCACTATGAGTGCCAACCAGCTGGCAAGAAAGGCAAACGCCTTGCGGAAAGAGCTTCGTGATACGGTGAAATCCTTGCAGCCGGAAAAATATGCCGCCCTGGAAAAGGAGCTGAAAGAAGTTGAGAAAGCATACGGGCAGGCCACGAAAAAGGCGGAAGGTTTCGGCGGTTCCCTTCTTTCCTTGAATAAGATAAAAACGGTTCTGGCCGGTGTGTTTGTCACTATCGGCGCAATGATAACCGGGCAGATTGTCGGCGGGCTAAGGGATGCGATCAGCACTATTATAGAGTTCGAGAAGAAAAACAGTACTTTGGCCGCTATTCTGGGAACCACGAAAAAGAGTATCAAGGATTTAACGGATGAAGCGCGCCGGCTGGGTGCTACTACTTCTTATACGGCCGCACAGGTAACGGCACTTCAGATAGAGCTTGCCAAGCTGGGATTTTTCAAAGAGGATATTAAAGCGATGACGCCTTCCGTGCTGAAATTCGCCAAGGCTGTGGACACGGATCTTGCCTCGGCTGCTACGCTTGCCGGTGCAACATTGCGTATTTTCAACCTTGATGCGGAAGATACGGAACGGGCACTTTCTACCATGGCAATAGGTACAACGTCTTCGGCCCTGAATTTTGAATACCTGAATAGTGCAATGTCTACCGTTGGTCCGGTTGCAAATTCTTTCGGATTCACGATCGAGGAAACGACCGCCCTTTTGGGAGCTTTGGCAAACAGCGGTTTTGATGCTTCATCAGCAGCGACGGCAACACGTAATATTTTACTTAATCTGGCTGACAGTAGCGGCAAACTCGCGCTTGCTCTCGGTGGTCCGGTTAATAACCTGGATGATCTGGTAAAGGGACTTAAAAAATTGAACAGTGAAGGAATAGACTTGAACAAGGCCCTTGAACTGACCGATAAACGTTCCGTTGCAGCGTTTAACACTTTCCTTAACGGTACCGATACCGTGCTGGCACTTTGCGATGCGGTAACAGGTGCGGAAGACGCCTTTAATGCTATGTCCGAAGAAATGGGGGATAACGTTCAGGGTGCATTAAACCGGCTAAGTTCAACCATTGAAGGGGTAGTTTTACGTTTCTATGAATCAAAGGGTATTCTCCGGGATTTAATAGACCTTGTTACGCTTATGGTGGAAGGTGTGGGAAGTATGATCGACATGTTTAATAAATGGGGTGTTGTCACTTATACCGTTACCGCTTATTTGGTTTCTTACTATGGAGGACTGAAAATCGCTACCATGTGGCACGCCCGTTTTAAAACGGCGACCCTTGCTTCGGTCGTTGCAGAGAAAGCGCACGCCGTACAGCTTTATATCAGCCGGGCGGCTACTCTGACTTATGCGGCAGCCCAGGCACTATTACACAAGAATACTACCAGATGTACCGCTGCACTTCGGTTAATGAGGATCGAACTTTTGAAGAATCCATATACGGCCCTGCTCGCGTTACTCGTGGCAGCCGGTGTTGCTATCTACCAGCTTGCAAAGAAGACGGAACAGGCTTCGGCGGCGATGAAGGCCCACCAGGAAGTCGTAAAGAAAGTGAATGAAGAATATTCCAGCCAGGAAGCAAAAATAAAAACTCTTGTAGCTGCTATCAATGATGAGAACCTTTCCAACTACACCCGTAAACAAAGGCTCGCAGAATTAAAAGAACTGATACCGGATTATAATGCGGAATTGAATGAAGAAGGCAGGCTCATAAACAACAACAAGGAGGCCATAGATCAATATTTAGTTTCCTTGGAAAAACAAATCAAGTTGAAAGCTTACCAGGAGGAACTGGAAGAATTGTACAAGAAAAAAAGGAATCTTGAAAGCCAGGAATCAGAACAAAGCGACGCTTACTGGGACACCCGCCAGCAAAATACATTGTCAGGATATAACCGGAACAGTCTTACCGCTAAAATAAGCCGTTTATTTGGTACGGAAAAAGAGGCTAACCAGTTGAAAGCCCTACAGACAACACAGAAGGATTTGGCCGGTATAGAATCAGCAATCGCCCAGATCAATAATGATATCTTAAAAACAGAGGCAACAGCCACTTCATTAACCGGAACCAATAAAGAAAATATAAATACTGAAACATCCCTTATAAAGAAACTGGAGGCCGAAAAGAAAAAGGTTCAGGAGCAATGGACGGAAGACAGCGAAGCGAATATCGCCAAGAAAAACAAGGAAATAGAACGTATCGACGCCGAAATAAAACGTTTAAACGAACTGGGGAAGGTCAAAAAGAAAGCGGAAGCCGGGGAGTATAAAAATACGGAAACGGACGCCACATTAAAACCTCTGGAGATCGAGCACGAAAAACGTATGCTTCTAATCAAACAGAACCGGGAGAAGGAAAATAAGACGGAAGCCCAGTATATTCTCGAAGGGACGGCGGAAAACCTTCGCTATTACCGGGAACGTATCGACGCACTCCAGAAGCTGGAAGCAAAGACTCCGGCACAAAAGAAGAAGTTACTCGATGAAATCCACAAGCTCGAAACAGAAGCACAGACGGCCATTTTTACGGAAACCGGCAAGCAGGAGGACGCCCGTATAAAACTGGTACAGGAGAAACGGGACGAACGGTTAAAGATTGAAACCGCCTATTACAATGTCCAGAAGGACACTATGGAAAAAGCGGTATTAAACCAGAGTATCACGCAGGAAGCCGCCGACGCCTATATGCTGGAAGTTGAAGCGGAGCACGCCGCAGAACTTCTGGAGATAAACCGTACCTACCAGGATGATATTGCCGCTTTGGAAATTACCGGCAAACAGAAACGTATAGAAACAGCGACGGAAGCGGCCGACACCGTGCGTGAGTCTGAAATGAAGTTATTACGTGATCGGGCGGCCATTGCTCAAAAAGTACGTGAAATAACTTCCGTTCCGGTAGGAATAACCGGTATGCAGGAAGCACACCGGAAACAGGTTCAGGATGTAGAAACGACTTATAATGCCATAATTGAGATAGCGAGACAGGCGGGGATTTCTACTGTTGGTTTGGAGAAGCAGAAACAACAGGAAATTAGCCAGCTTGAATTTGAATACCAGAATAGTTTATACCAGATTCAATCCCAGATCGGCGTATCATGGGCGCAGGAATACCAGAATGAACTGGCCCTGTTAAAGAATCTGCACGATCAGGAATTAATAGACGAAAAAACATACCAGCGTAAAAAACTGCAAATGCAGATGAATAACGCTAAAAAATACTTTGACTATTATTCCGGTCTTTCCTCTTCCATGGTGGAAGCCATTCAACAAGCCGAAATCGACCAGGTGGAAGCAAAATACGATGTTCTCATACAGGAAGCCGAGAACAACGGTGAAGATACTGCCGCCCTGGAAGAAGAGAAGGAAAATAAGAAACTGGAGATTCAAAAGAAGTATGCAGATGTAAACTTTGCTATCAAGTGTTCCCAGATCATAGCAGATACGGCCGTTTCGATTATGAAGGCGTACGCGGACCTCGGACCGATCGCCGGGACCGTTGCTGCAATAATGCTTGCGGCTACCGGTGTGGCCCAGCTTGCATCGGCCAAAGCAGAACGGGACAGGATTAAAAACATGTCCCTGAAAAACACCACCGGCAGCAAGACTGCCACGGCTGAACGTGTTGTTTCCGGTTCTTCCGGAAGCGGGTATTATGAAGGCGGTTACACCGGTCCCGGCGGACGCTATGAAGTGGCCGGCGTAGTTCATAAGGGGGAATATGTGGTACCACAGCCTGAAATGAATAATCCTAAAGTGATCGACGCCGTTAGCACTATCGAAGCTATCAGGCGGCAGCGTACCAATGCCAACCCGTTACCACAGAATCCGGGTGAATATTATGAAGGCGGTTACGTCACTTCTCCTGCAGGTGATTCTTCCTACCGGGAGTTCCTGGAAGCGGCAAAGGAGCTTCGCGCCTCCTGTGAGGCTATCAAATTGATAAAGGCCTATATCGTTTACCAGGATTTGGAGAAGGCCAAAGAAACTATAGATAACGCCCGCGACACCTTTACACGCGGAAAATAAGTAATCATTATGCTAAAGATTAAGACGAACAAAGGTTATCTGGATTTAGGGGGTGACTTTACCGTACAGATTGACGAGAAATCCCCCGTCATGAACGACCGGGGATCACAAACCGTACCGGTCACGGTTCCCGTCACTGCCAACAATGCAGGTATAACCGGTTTTGCCCACCGGCTCGACATGGGTGTAAAACCGATGAATGAAGATCAGACATGTACGGTATTGGACGGGGTGTATAAACGTACCGGAAAGATTAATATCGTTTCTGCCGGCAGGACGGAAGGAATTACTTTAAATATCGGCTTTGACAATTCAGAGGCCTACAGTGCCTGGAAAGCAAAGAAACTGAACTCGATCACATTGCCCAGCATAAGCGGCGGTACCGTTAGCGGTCTTATGTCTTCTATAAACTGGTTCTTCACAGATTCCCATGAAGATTTTGCCATATTTCAAATAGTAGTCAAAAATGATTCCAAGGACGGCACGTATTACCCGCAATACATAAACCGTATCACTTTGGATTCAAACGGTGAATATGCCTTATGCTATCAGGCAAGGACGGAAACACTACTGATAAATGATACTCCGACCGAAACGAGTTTACCGGAAGGGTACGGCGTGGCCCCCTTCTTATACGTGCACCGTGTCCTGGACTTTATATTTTCAGAATTTGGTTATACTATAACCGAAAATCCTTTTAAGACGGACAAGGAACTTTCCAGCCTGGTAATCCTGAACAATGCCGCCGACTGTTGCGTGACGGGTACCCTCAATTATGCCGATTTAATGCCGGATTGTACGATTGAGGACTTTTTAAACGCGCTGTATGTACGTTTCGGACTGGTTTATAATGTCTCTTCCGATACGAAAACGGCCACTTTAAAACTGATCCGGGATATAATGGAAGATGAACCTGCCGTTGATCTGTCCCGGAACCTGACGGCGGAACCACTTATCAATTATGAAACGGCCCGTCAGATAAAGTTATCGGCCAAAACGTCTTTTACCGGTGCCGCGCCTTCAGTGGAACGGTACGAGGACTATATCAAGGGGAACGAAAAAATGGTTATCCGTGTAAGCCGTTTCGATCCTTCCCAGGCCTCCGTGTGGCTGAACTACGAGAAGACCACCGGCAACTGGTACAAATGGGATTCGGGGAACAAAAAACATACATTTTCATCATCCAGTTTCTTTAACTGGGACCGGAAGACGGAAAACGTAGAGGACGAGGAACTGGCGAGCGATGACGAATGCGTATTTATGGATTTTGCCCCGAACGGCCTTCTTTCCCCGTATTACCTGGCCGGGTATGTGCACCGTTATACCTACCTGAAAACTTCTTCCGATAATGAAGAGGATTCGGAAAAGGAGGAGACGCCGCTTTCCTTCGCTTTCGCTTTTACAAAGGCCGTTACGGAAAGTACGAATTATTCCTTCGGTTCTATTTGCCCATACGCTCCGGACGGCGGGGAAATTACGTTAAAAGACGGCAGCAAACATACGATATCGCTTTTATTCCAGTTTGAAGACGGGCTGTTTGCCAAGTTCTGGCAGAAGTATGACGCCGTATTAAGGCACTCTTTTAACCAGGTGGACACAAACACCCTTTTACCGGTTCACCAGCTTATGAAAATGGATGTCTTGACCCCGGTAGCCCTGCGGGGGCAGTACATGCTTCTGGACGGTCTTTCTTATTCGCTTCCTGCGGGTAAACTGGTACCGGTAAACATTACGTTGCGTTCCCTGCGTCTGATCGGTCCCTATAATCTGGATAATGAACAGGGCATTCCCGTGTGGGGCGGTGCTTCCTACGTGTGGGTCGTATATTCTTCCAGCTTGCAGGAAGTGCAGGCCGAAAGGGTGGAATACTGGAAAGATTATTACCGTTATCACTGGGGATATGCAGTGTACGGTGGCCGTGTATCGAATACGATATATGACGGGTATGTTACACCGTCAACGGATGAGGATATATTAAAAAATCCTCCTACCGCACAGGATAGCGTCATAGAAAAAACATACAAATGTAAAATAGAGGTTGAGATCGAGGTAAACGAACGTTACGGGGCCAACTATTACTGTTATGAAACGGAAGAAGTCGAATACCTGGTAAGGTTCGTCGCGTCAAGAGTTGCCAATTAAATCCCCGTCCTTTATTCTTCCTTTGATAAACCCAACTTTTGCAGCATGGAAAAACAGAATAATATCATCCTTGCCCCGTCTTCTTCACAGGTGACGGAGCTTTATAAGCTTTGGAGGGAAAACCATGCGGGGCGGCTCTCGGACTTTTACAAGTTCCTGACGTCTGCCACGGATCAGCGCGACCGTTTCCTCTCCGGACTTGAAAAAAAGAGTGAGTTTAACGGAATATTCATCGTTAACACCTTTGAATTATGAGTTTGACAGCAAGCATCGACCCGACGGAAAACGCCTTTACCGGAAATCCTGTCTATCTTTCGGTAGAAACTACTTCTATGGTGACGTATAATATTATGCACTGTTTAAACTTTGAATACCGGAGGTCTTTATTTACCGGCAACGGTAACGGAAGTTTCAAGGTAAATATTGCCGAGGTTCTGGAAACAGTGTTTGAGGATATCCCCGTTTTAAGCGGAAGTAGTGATATATTGATAAACCTTTCCTCCGGCTGGTACAACAAGGCTACTATCATGATTATCATGCAGAATGAAGAAGCGGAAACGGAAACCCTGGTTTTAGCCGCTTGGCGTGGAGGTATCGGCAAACGGGCTTTTAAGAAACTGCATGAAGAGGGTAATAACATCTTTTCTTTGAAGTTCCTCGATGAATCCTGTAATTTCTTCTTTACCACCCGGAGTAACGACTGGCGTATAACGATGCGCGAGACGGAGCTTTACCCGCTCTGTTTCATCTATCCGGAGCATGAGCTGAAAATAACGGAACTTCTCACCGGACAAAGCCTTGCAGTGCCAGGCCGGGTAGAGAACTTTTGCGCCTTGAACCTGGAGGCCGTAAGACTTAAATTCTTTACCGATTACGGGGTACTGGCCAACCTTTTTGACGTGTATAGCGGCGAAACGTTCGCCTGCCGGATCGGGATCGAGCAAAGCCCGACGGTCCGCGAGCGTTACCGGCTCCGGTTCCTGAACAGTTACGGGGTTTACGAAGTGTTTTCCCTGGAAGGCGAAGCAAGCGTAACTCCCGGCATGGATGAAGACGAAGACGCTGTTTTCCGGCGTTACGATGAAATTACCGATGATTATTATTCGGATCGCATACGGACGGAGATACAGGAAGCCGTAACGATTAAGACGGGATTCAAACGCCCGCAGGAAATACGTTTTCTTCTTGATCTGCTTTCCTCTGATGATGTCTACCTGTCCGGTTACGGTCGAGAAGAGATAAAAGTAATTCCTTCGGCGGAAGAGTTTTCTTACCGTGTCCGTCCGGACGCACCGCAGAACGTGACGTTAAAACTCACGTTTACCGACAAAGAGTCCAACTGGACGGGAGAAATTACGGAAAGCGGCTACCGGAAACCGAAGGTTCATTCCAAAGAATTTAGTAAACAATTTAATTAATGTATCTATATGGCAACACAGGAGTATATCGATGATCTTATTATAGTCATTGAAACCGCAGAGGACGCAGAAAGCGTTACTAACCAAATGGTGGCGGCGGTTCTTGACTTCTTGAACGAACACCTGAAACTGGTTTCCCAGGGTAAGGAAGTCGAGGCGGAGGAAGCCGCCCGCATTGCCGCCGATGCAGCATTACAGAAGGCTATAGACGCCGTTTCTTTACGTATCGACCGACTTGTCGGTAACAACGCTTCGCAGGCAATCGACAACTTTAACGAGATTCTTAATTTCTTAAACGGGCTTAAAGACAGTGATTCGCTTGCCGCATTGCTGGCCGATATCAACGCCCGTATCGGCAGCGAAGACAGTTCGGAGAGTGAAGACGGTTCCCTTTGGGGAAAACTGGTAAGTTTGTCCCAGGATATAACCAGTTGTTCCGATGACATAAGCACATTGCAGGTAGACCGTGACAAAATAAAACAGGAGTTGCAGCAGACGGCCGGACTCCAGGTTTCAACTTTTACCAACGTGAACAACCTTTTGAACGCTGGTACCGTTTATAGTGATCTGTCGGGGGTATTTGCAGCATTGAAAACGGCGGGAAAGATTGATAATGTCCGGAAAAACGGTGTAATCCTTTCTTTCCTTACTGCCGACGGCTGGGTGACGAAACAATTTAGAGGCAATCCGGACACAGATTTTGAGAATGCCGAAAAGTGGGAGGATTTCGGCAGAGGCGGTTCGGCCGGCGGAAATACCTATAACGTAACCGGTAACATGCCACTAACGGAAGGTTTCTATACTCTTGCTTCCGCCATTGCCGCGGTACCGGAGAAGTGGCGCGGCCGGGGGCGTGTTATCACCTTTGAAACATCACTCGGCAAATGGGAGACGTGGCAATTTACCGGAACCGACCCGGCTGTCTGGGATCAGGAGGCGAGCTGGGAAGAGTTCGGCGGCAAAGGAACGGTAAAGAGTGTAACGGTAAACGGCGAGAAGCAGACGCCGGACGCGACCGGTAATGTGAATGTAAACGTGGATATCCTGGAAGTGGACGAAACTTTGTCCTTAGATTCCACCAATCCGGTAGAAAACAAGGTTGTAACCGCCCGTTTTAACGAGGTGGACGCTTCCACGTTGTTTAATGTGAATGCGGAGGTAAGCGAGGATGAAACGTCCGTCCGCCTGTCTTTCCAGAACAAAAGCGGAGCGGAAATTACCGCTGTGGATATCCCGGCCGGTTCTGGTGGAGGTTCCGGCGAAACGGTGGCTACTAAAATTGTATTAAATGCGGCTGTAGATAATGCGATCATCAAGGAAGGCGGAAACGCCCGTCTTACTTATACGTACGATCACCAGTACACCACGGGGGACGAAAAAGGGGAATCCACCGGGCAAAAGGCAGATATCACCGTTACGATCAGGCGCGGAACGACTACCATGTATTCCCAAACAGTCAGCGATGTTTCTAAAGGTAGTTACGAACTGGACCTTTCAAGTTACTTGCTTGTGGGAAACACGGATATTTACGTAGTGGCAACCACTACTGATCCGACTACCGGCAAGAAACAAACCCGGCAGGCCTTTACATCCGTGAAGGTTGTCAGCCTTTCCCTTGCCAGCTCTTACAATCTGGCCGGGGCCATAGCCGCCGGCGGTTATACGCCGGCCGATACGATTAATATTCCTTATGCCGTGAGCGGTTCCGGAACAAAGGTCGTCACGCTGTATCTGAACGGCCAGCAACAGAACGCGCACACCATTACAAGATCGGGAACGACAAACGGCAGTTTCAGTTTGTCCCCTTCTTCGCTTGTAACCGGCCGGAATACCGTTCAAATGGTTGCCGAAATGGAGGCTTCCGCCGATCTCGTGTTGAAATCCGAAAGTATCTACATCGACATCCTGAAATCCGGAGGATCGGCACCGTTTATCGGCACAATGATGAGTTTTCCGGACGGCCGTATTTTTCCGGAGGATCATCTTGTTCCGCGCCTGGAAGCGGGGCAGTACGAACAGGTGAAATTTGATTTTGTGGCTTATGATCCCGCCGCGACGCCGGCCAAAGTGGACGTTTACCGGGACGGGGTGCAAACGCAGTCTGTCAGTGTGGCCCGTACTACGCAGACATATACCAACCGTTTCACGCAGCAGGGCGAAATCTGTATGAAATTTAAGACGGGAGCCACGGAATACCCGTTTTATATCGACGTGAGAGAAAGTGGCATCGATTTGCAGGAAACTACTGCCGGGCTTGTATTGAAACTTTCGGCAGCCGGTCGGAGTAACAGTGAATCCGATCCGGGAGCCTGGGATTATGGCGACATACACACAACGTTTGCAGGTTTCGACTGGAACAGCAACGGCTGGACGGGCGACGCCCTGAAACTTACAGGAGGCGCGAAGATTGAAATCGGGTACCAGCCTTTCTCCACGGATGCAACCACTACCGGGGCTACCTATGAAATGGAAATTCTTTGTTCGTCGGTAACGGATCGGCAGGGGGTGATACTGGACTGTATGGCCGGCGATATCGGTTTCCAGATGACAACGGAGCAGGCCCTTATGCGTGTTTCCGGCGGTACGGAAGTAAGTACGAAGTTTGCAAGTGATATGAACCTGAAAATAGCCTTTATTGTCGGGGCCAAGGCCGGCAAACGGTTGCTGGAACTTTATGTGAACGGAATCCGTTGCGGGGCGGTGCAGTACGGAGCTACCGAAGTACTGCTGCAGGCACAGCCGGTGAACATCCGTTTGTTCAGTGATACGGCGGATGTGGAAATCAGGAATTTCCGTATTTATAACCGTGCTCTTACGGATGATGAAGAATTAAACAATTATATGGTAGACCGGACTACATCGGATGAAATGGTCCTGTTATTTGAAAAGAACGATGTTACGGGGGACAACGGTACGGATATCGACATAGACAAGCTACGCGCCCAAGGAAAGGCGGTTATGCGGATCGTCGGCGATGTGAACCTTGTCAATGCCACCAATAACAAGAAATTCGAGGTCCCGGTCGATATCTATTTTTATAGCCCGTACGGTAAGGAGTACGATTTTGTAGCAAGAAATGTCGGTCTAAGAATACAGGGTACATCATCCACCACTTACCCGCGTAAGAATTACCGTCTTTATTTCCTGCGTCTGGAAAAATACGGTACCACGTTGGAAGTTAACGGCGTGGATGTGCCGTCTCTTGAATACAGTTTCAAACCGGGAGCACGACCGATCAGTATATTCTGTCTGAAAGCGGACTTTTCCGATTCTTCCGGTACACATAATACCGGTGCGGTGCGTATTGTGAATGACATCTGGAAGAAGTGCGGGTGGCTGACACCGCCGCAGGCTGCATATAAGGGGGAATATGATGTACGTATAGGTGTAGACGGTTTCCCTATGGACCTGTTTTATGACAACGACGGCACCGGTGCGAATACTTATCTGGGAAAATACAATTTCAATAATGAGAAATCGGAAAGCGCGATTATTTACGGTTTTGAAGGAATTGAAGGATTCAACGACGAAGCCTCCCTGAACGGGCAGCGTAACAAATGTATCTGCCTGGAGTTCTTGAATAACTCCGAGGCCCTCTGCTTGTTCGGAACTACCGACATGTCTTCTTTTGATGATGCGCTGGAATTTCGTTTCAAGGCGGACACTACCTGGGCGGATGCACACGAAGACGATAAGGCGGCAGTTACAAGGCTTTGGAACTGGATAGATTCATGTAAAGGTAATTCTGCTAAGTTTCTGGCGGAATATAACCAGTATTTCGGTAATGACAGCCCGTTTGCATGGTATCTGATTACCGATTACTTTATGGCCGTGGATAACCGGGCAAAAAATATGATGCTGGCAACTTGGGACTCTCTGATCTGGTATTTCCTTCCTTACGATATGGACACTTTGTTCGGTGTGCGTAATGATTCGGTACTGAAATACGAATATACCATTACCCACGAAAGTTTTGACAACAGTATAGGTTCTTATTCGTTTGCCGGCCATGATTCCGTTTTATGGGAACTGGTACGCAGTTGTCCGGACAAATTGCGTGAAGTAGCGGAAACCTTGCGTAGCAATATGAGCCTTGAATATGTTCTGCAAGTATTTAACGAGGAGCAAATGGGTAACTGGTGCGAGCGGATTTATAACAAGGATTCGGAATATAAATATATCCTTCCGCTTACCGAAGGGGTGACAACCAGCAGCGGAACCAGTTATTATAATTATCTGTATGCCTTGCAGGGCAGCCGTTACGCACACCGTACTTATACCATTCAGAACCGTTTTGCCCTTCTGGACAGTCAGTACGTGGCCGGTACTTACCGCCGTGACAGCTTCGCGGCTTATTTCGGGTATAAGTTCGGCAGTGATAACCGGAAAATTCGGATTACGGCCTCCGAACGGTATTATTACGGGTACGGGTACACGTCCGGAACACCGCACCAAAGCGCGGTACTTGCAGAAATGGCCGGTAGTGTGGTGGAACTGACAATGGACACGGATTTGATTGTAAACGATCCGCAATATTTCTACGGTGCAAGCCGTATTCGCGGGCTTGATCTGACGGATGTAAGCCACGCCATTGTCGGCACGTTGAACCTGAACAACTGCACGGCCTTGCGTGATCTGAATGTTAGTTGTGAGGCCGGACAGACGACATTTAACGCCCTTCTGGTGGGTAATTGCCGTAATCTTCGAAAACTCGACATATCCGGACTTAAATCTTCTTCCTTTACCGGTATGGACCTTTCAAGTAATACCAAACTTGAAACCTTCCTGGCCGGTGATACATCCCTTACCGGTGTGACATTTGCCGGCGGTGCGCCTCTGGCCGTTTGCGTCCTTCCCGGAACTTTGCAGACGCTCGAACTCCGGTACCTGAACAAACTAACCAATGCAGGGCTGCAGCTGGAAGGTACGGCAAATATCACGCGCCTTGTGATTGATAACTGTAGCCTGATCGACTGGAACACGTTATTACAGCAATGCAGTGCGACCAGCTATCTACGAATTACCGGTATAGATATGGACGGGAACGGTAATTTGCTTCGCAGGCTTATGACAATGGGCGGCGTTGATGAAGACGGGGGAAACGTGCAGACGTGCCGCCTGGTAGGTACGTACCGGCTCACCCAGTCCATGTCGGATGAAGAGTACGCCGCCACCTGTGCACATTTCCCAGAACTGAATATCATTCAGCCGCAGTTTGTCGGTATAAAAATAGATCAGACGGTAGGAGACGGGGAAAAGATTACGAATCTGGATAACTCTACCGGATATGACTATAATACTGAATTTACCCCGTCTTCCCATATATTGGAAGTGTTGTCGAAAAGACGTTGTATTCTGGCTAAAAAGACGGCGGAGGGTGAAATGACCTGTTACCCGCTTCATGATGAGAACCGAAATAAATACGCGGATAGTGACAGCGTGGAGAACGCCACGGATGCAGTATTAACCGGATCGGAAGGTGAAGTTTACGTATATGAACCTCATTACTGGTACAAAGGAGTAACGGACGTGCTGAATCAGTGTCTTTACGGTTTTATTTCAAGTAATGAGGATGCGCCGGCAGCGGCAGGGTACACCAGTATAAGATTTACCCGCGAGGAACTGGATGTGACGGAAGGGATCGGGATTCGTAAGAATACGGATTATACGACCATTGAAGAGGCGAAGAATGAATACGAATCCGGATCGTTCGCCCTGGTGGACGTCCGGGATTACAAGCAGGTCCGTTTCCCCGGTCTGGCTTCCACTCTTTACGGGGCTGTATTTATAGATGATACGGGCAAAATAGTAAGTCGGGTAAGCGTTTCAAACGCGAACGGTTTTATTAATGGTATGTACCTGTTTTGTGCTGTTCCCGCAGGGGCTACTTTCCTGGCCTTTACTTTCCTTAATTCGGCGGCCTTCGATTTCGTTTTACTCACAACGTCGGAAAGTGTGGAAGCGATCGAGCCGGACTGGGTAGAGCATACGGAATGCCTGGGCGGTGCTTATGAAGCCTATTTGATTGATGATGTGCTGCGTTCTGTCAGTGGTGTTTCAAGTGTAGGAACCATTTCACAGAGCCAGGCCGTCAAATACGCCCAGAATCGGGGCAAAGGTTTCCAGTTGTTCGACTGGGAGATGCACAAGGATGTGGGTAATCTGCATTTCTTTAAATACGGTAATACCGATTCGCAGGGAGTTTGCGGATATGGAACAAGCAATTACCAGAAAGTGACAGGCCTTACCAATGCGCTGGGGATGCGTGATACGGTTTCTTATTATAAGGAAAAGGGCGGTTCCAATCCACAGGCGGAAGGTGCTTACCGGGACGGTGTAAATTATCAGTCCGTCAATGTGCTGGGATATGAGAATTTCCAGGGAAACAAGGCGGAATGGTTGCAGTATGTCACAGTAAACAAGACGGCGGCGGACGGAAGGTGGTTTATTACCATGCCGGACGGAACGGAACGCATTGTACAGGGAATTACTGTTTATAACGCGGATATTTATCCTACCCACATGGTTTGGGGCCGGTATATGGATTTGATTGCAGCTAAAGAAGGCGGTTCCACTTCCTCACATTGGTTCGATAGGTTCTATGTGGGTACCGGTCTTTCTCGTGTGGTGTATCGGTCGTACAGCCACGCGTACGCGTTGGGCGGTGTTTCGTATGCGCACGCGTATTACGATTCATCGTACACGAATGCGGTCATCGGTGTTCGGCTTGCCTTCAGGGGCATAATACGCTGGGCGGGCAGCGTCGCGGCCTTTAAAGCCATAAATCAGGCAGATTAAGAGAAAAAACAGCAACGTAAAACGTTGTGCGGGTAGCGCGGGCGTCCGGAAAGTAAGACGGGCGCCGGTACTTCCGAAAAGTACAAAGGCGGATTTCCTCATATACACTCGTGTGGTGTATCGGTCGAACAACAACGCGAACGCGTTAGGCGGTGTTTCGTATGCGAACGCGAATAACGATTCATCGAACACGAATGCGAACATCGGTGTTCGGCTTGCAAACAATTAGAATAAAGAAAAAGCGCATAAGCCTTGAAAATTGGCGTACAACAGTGGGGACGTGTCCCCGGCGTGGAGCCAAGAGGAATGAGCCTCGCCAGCAGCAGCCGTTTACGGCTGGAAAGGGGAAAAATAAAGCGCAGGGCAATGGGGTTTGGTAGGAACTTTTTTCGAAGAAGCCCGGCCCGGGGAATTGAAGGCTGATTTAATTATCATGTGGAGAGAAGATAATATTATAGAAGAGATTGTCGAGGACGCCAATATAGAGGACGCCATAAAAACGGTATTGCGCAAAAGAAGACGAAAGCGCAGCTTTGCCGGGCGTAAAATACTGGCGGATGTCCCGAAGGCGGTAGAGAGGATCAGACAGCGGATCAGGAGTGGGCGGTTCAAGCTCGGAGGATATCGGGAAATGACCGTAGACGACGGGCCGAAAGTAAGGATCGTACAATCGGTTTCCCTGGAAGACAGGATCGTTCTTAACGCCGTTATGAATGTGGTGGACCGGCATTTGAAAGTACGTTTTATCCGGACTACTTCCGCATCCATTAAAAACAGGGGAACACATGACCTTTTACAGTATATTGTTAAAGATATAAAGGATGATCCCGAAGGAACCCTGTTCGCTTACAAGTTCGATATAACGAAATTCTATGAAAGTGTAGACCAGGACGTTTTGCTGGATGCAGTGAAAAAGATGTTCAAGGATAAAATACTGATCGGAATCCTGGAAGAGTGCATTCGTATGATGCCTAAAGGCGTGAGTATTGGGCTAAGATCATCACAGGGGCTTTGTAATTTGCTTCTATCCATTTACCTGGATCACCGGTTAAAAGATCAGGGGGCGGTAGCACACTATTACCGGTATTGTGACGACGGTCTGGTGCTTTCCGGTAGTAAGAAATATCTTTGGAAGGTTAGGGATATCATTCATGAACAAGCCGGCAAGGCCCGCCTGGAGATTAAAAGTAATGATACCGTTTTCCCGATCACCGAAGGTATCGACTTTCTGGGATATGTAACCCGCCCGGATCATGTGCGGTTAAGGAAACGTAACAAACAAAAGTTCGCCCGCAAGATGCACAAGGTTAGAAGCAGAAAACGCAGGCAGGAGCTGACCGCCTCATTTTACGGGCTTACAAAACATGCTGATTGCAAGAACTTATTTTATAAACTAACAGGAAAGAAAATGAAAAAATTAAAGGATTTGGGCTACAAGTATAAGCCTAAAGACGGACGGAAAAGATTTACCGGAGCAAGGATTAAGTCGCCGGAGCTGATGAACAAGGATGTGATCGTACTTGATTATGAAAAGGACGTTCAGACGAAAAACGGACCCCGGACTGTTATAAAGCTGGAACTCGACGGCAAGGAGAGAAAGTATTTTACCAGTCTGGAGGAAACCCTTTTTATTTGTGAATCAGCGGAAAGGGACGGGGAACTGCCTTTTGAAGCGCATTGCGAAGGTGAAGTAAGCGAAAAAGGATTGATAATTATACACTTTACTTGAAATGATACGAATTTATGCAGACAGCAAGGCGGAACCGGTAAGATGTACCAACCGCCGCCGGGGAATCTGGCGTATTACGTGGGATTACCGGGAAACAGAGACACCCGAAGGAGTGCAACGTAGTTACATGGAAGAAACGTTCGATCACTTGCCCGCACTGGTAGAAATCAAGGCGGTTATTAATGAATGGTATAACCGGCAAATAACCGACACGATCGAGAGCGGGTACGTATGGAACGGCCTGAAAGTCTGGCTTTCCATGGAGAACCAGATGAATTATAAGACGGCGTACGATCTTGCCTTGCAAACAGGCGGGGAAAACCTTCCTGTTACTTTCAAGCTCGGGGAAGAAGACAATCCGACGTTTTACGAGTTTGCAAGCATGCAGCAACTACAGGAGTTTTACGCCGGTGCCGTGAAACATATACAGGAAACACAAAAGGAAGGTTGGGCACTTAAAAAGGCTATAGACTGGAATGTTTATACGTTGGAGTAAAAGAAGCGAAGGGGGAAGCGGGAAACACGTTTCCCCTGATTTAAAAAAGTCCTTCAAAATGTTTTGTCTCTTCATGTACTGGCAACGCTTCTCCTTTCAGATATTTGTTTGTGGTAGAAATATCCGAATGTCTTGCTTGATCGCGTGCAATAACAATCCCGGCTGAATTTGCCAAATCGCGAATACCGGTATCTTTTAGGGAATAAAACTGGTAGGAATCAGGGAATTTAAGTAATGTACGTACTTTATTGAAATAAGTCCTGTAAGTGCGTGGTGTCGATTTCTCTTTTGAGGGTTTAAAATCTTTCCCGAATAAGTAACAATCATTGCTATAATTGAATATTTTAAGTTCGAGCATAGATTTTATTAAGATATCGTTTAATCCTACCATACCGTCTTTGCGGTTTTTGGATATACTTGAAGGAATAAATACTTTTTGATCCTTAATATAGATATCGGATAATTGAATATTTGACAACTCATCTGGACGAATAAGGGTATAATATGCAAACTGGCAAAGTAGGAGAAAGTACGGATTATTTTTTTCTAAATATTTTCTAAGCTTCTGTAGATCACTGGCGGACAATGCGTCCCGTTTCTTTTTGTCTTCTGATAATGATTTGATATTCTCTACGGGGTTTTTGTCTATATACTGTTTTTCTAATAACCAGCTGCCAAAAGATGATAACCAGGTACGATAATTATTCCTTGTGCGAGCTGATGAATCACGATCAATAAGAATATAATCTAAGAAATCACTTGCATAAGTCTTATCAAACTGATAAATATATATTATAGGATTGAAACGCTTTCTGTTGTATTCTGATAATACCCTAATTCTTTTTTTATAGTCTGCAAAGGTACTTTCTTTAAACACTTTGGACTTATGGAATTTAATTAGATATTTATTGTATAATTCCACAATATCATCGAACAATGTATATTGGCGGGAATTTGAAGTATCTGCCCATGGATTCCAACCGGATAGGAGTTGCCGGCTTATATTTGCAATTAATTCTGTAGCCCTCTTTTTCCGGACACTAATTTTATCTATGCTATCCAGCATGTATTTTTTTCGTTTCATTTTTTGTTCCAAAGGATCGTAAGCTTTGAAATCAATATACCAATTTTTCCCGGTGTGAAGTTTGGGCAAAGTGTAGGGTATTATACTATTTAATGAGGCACCCCGTCTTTTAGTTGAACACATTTTTTTCTACGTTTTTGTAAACAGAAACGTAGTACAATTAAACATTCATATTAAATAAAGTGTCCGGTACTTGTCCGACCTATAAACGGAAAATAGCTGTAAGTTTATGACTTACAGCTATTTGATCTTGCACGGGAGGAGAGGCTCGAACTCCCGACACCCGGTTTTGGAGACCGGTGCTCTACCAACTGAGCTACTCCCGTGTTTGCAGCTGCAAAGGTAGTAGAAACTTCCGAATCTGCAAGCGTTAGGGTAAATAAGTTTTGAACTATTTTAATTTTTCCCACTCATCGGGCTTGAAACCGACCAATACAAAGCTGTCTGTTACTACTAGTGGTCGTTTTACTAATTTTCCGTTTGTAGCAAGCAATGCGATCTGTTCCTCCTCGCTCATGTTTGGGAGCTTTTCGCTCAGTTTCAGTTCTTTATAAACCAAACCGCTAGTGTTGAAGAATTTCTTGATAGGCAGACCGCTACGCGGAATCCATGCTCTTAATTCTTCTATTGTAGGATTTTCTTCTACGATAAGTCGATTGGTATATTCAATGTTATTTTCTGTTAACCACTTCTTGGCTTTTTGGCAAGTACTACATGCCGGGTATTGTAAAAACAGAGGTTTCATACGCAATTTATTGTTTAATGATTACTATTACATATATATATTTAAGAAAGAATTTGCAAATCCTGATACATAATCCGGTAAGCAGTCGCTTTCTTGTCTAATGCCAATGGGTATGCCCGTGATGAGGAAGGCATTCGGTAGAGCCGCATGGCGCGACCTTCGAAAATAAATTCCGAGTAATCACCGACTTTGGGTTCCTCTACGTTGAATTGTTGGCGGAGAGTATCTGTGGCTTTCTGTCCCGTAGTGACAATAGCTTTGCATTCGGGAAGTTGCCGGAGCAGTGCTGTCACGTCAGTAGCTTCCACTACTTCGAGAAATTTATCCGATGCATTATCTTGTAATCGGCGAATGGATGAAGCGGTATCGAACAAAGCAATTCCCTTTTCATTCAGAAAATCAATAATTCGTTCGCGGCAAAATGCTTTCCGTGTCTCATTCAGAAAATAATCCTTGTCATCGAAGAATAAAATCCCGAAGATGCGCCACATATCATTATTGAGGTTCGGATAATAAAAATCCATTGACCAACGTTTTTTTTGTGGCGGAAAACTGCCGAGCATGAGCAGCTTTGCTTTCGCAGGAAGAAACGGTTCTAACGGATGTTTTTCGATTTCCATTTTTATGTATCATTTTAATTTCCTACAAAAATAATGATATTGTTCATTTCCCTCAAAATCAAGATAAAAAATTACTATATTTAAAATATTTAGTTATTTTTGTGGCATAATGAATACACGATTTATTAGAATATCATTGAAAAAAAGAATTTTTATAAGTTATTGTCTTATAGGATTATTCTTTTTTCTTGGAGAGAACTGTTACGCTTCAAAGCGGCCGGTGTTTAGGGAAACGGTGAGAAAAGCCTCTGCTGATAATTCAACAGTAAGGGGACGTGTTGTTGATGTCAGTGGTGAACCCCTTATTGGTGCAACGATACGAGAGAAAGGGGGAACCCGTGGAACTGTGACAGACATTGAAGGAAATTTCATCTTATCTGTGCCGGATAGTGCGGTCTTGCAAGTTTCTTTTGTGGGGTACGAGAGCATAGAAGTCAGTGTAGGGGGTAGAAAGACACTTGAGATACAGCTTCGTGAAAATACAGTGATGCTTGACAATGTGATTATAACTGCTCTTGGTCTTGAAAAAAAAGAGGCTTCTTTAGCATATTCCATTCAGAAAGTGAAAGGGGAGGAACTCACCCGTATGAAAGAGGTTAATATGATAACAGCTCTTGCCGGCAAGGCTGCGGGAGTGCAGATAAATAAAAATTCCTCCGGTATAGGAGGTTCTGCGAAAGTGAGTCTTCGGGGGATTCGTTCCGCATCCGGTGATAATCAGCCTCTTTATGTCATAGACGGCGTGCCGATGTTGAATATCGGTACTGAACAAGCTTATTCTGCAATCGGTGGTACTGCAAATGCCGGAAACCGGGACGGAGGTGACGGTATCTCCAATTTGAATCCGGAGGATGTGGAAAGTATCAGTATCTTGAAAGGTGCTCCGGCAGCAGCTTTGTATGGAAGTCAGGCTGCGAATGGGGTTATTCTGATTACTACCAAGAAAGGTAATACTGCCGGACAGAGGAATATTCATTTCTCCACCGGATTGACATTTGACAAAGCATTCAGTCTTCCTAAAATGCAGAACTGCTATGGGGTGAGTGATGTTGTAGATAGTTGGGGAGAAAAAGCGTATCTGCCTACCTCCAATGAACTGAATGATTTTTTTCGTACCGGATTAACTTCCATTACTTCCGTATCCGTTAATTATGGAAATGAAAAGATACAGACTTATTTCTCTTATGCCAATACTACCGGACGTGGTATTGTAGACAAGAACCAACTGACAAAGCATAACATCAACCTGCGGGAAACAGCTGTAATGTTCAATCAACGTCTGAAATTGGACGGTAATGTGAACGTGATGCGACAGATTGTAAAGAACAAACCTGTATCGGGAGGTTTTTACATGAATCCTCTGGTCGGCCTTTATCGTTTTCCCCGTGGGGAAGATTTGTCTTATTATAAGGATAATTATGAAATATACGATCCGGAACGGAAACTGGGGATACAAAATTGGCATACTTTTACAGAAGATTTTGAGCAGAATCCTTATTGGATACAGAACCGTATACAAAGTAAGGAGACACGTATGCGTAGCATCATCTCTCTCTCAGCGAATTTGAGGATAAATAGTTGGCTGACTGTCCAGGCTCGTGGTAGTGTTGATTATATATCCGATAAGATGCGCCAGAAATTTTATGCTTCTACTGCTCCCGCTTTATGTGGGGCAAACGGGCGTTATATTGAAATGGATTATCAGGAAACGTTGATTTACGGTGATGTCATGGCTATGGGGAAGAGGAAATGGGAGGATTTTACGTTGGATGTGGCCATTGGTGGGAGTATCAATGATAAAAATGTCAATTCCACCCGTTACGATTCCAAGAATGCTTCTTTGAAGTATGCCAATGTGTTTAATTTGGCTAATATCGTAATGAACGGTTCCGCTAGCATTGACCAGAAGATAGATTCCCGACGTCAGTTACAGTCCGTATTTGGTACGGCACAAGTTGGCTATCAGGATAAGGTATTCCTTGATTTAACAGCCCGTAATGACTGGGCATCGACTTTGGCATATACAAGCCATGAGAAATCCGGATTCTTTTATCCTTCTGCCGGTCTTTCTTTTCTTATAGACAAATGGATACAACTTCCCGAATGGATTTCTTTTGCCAAACTACGGGGAACATACAGTAAGGTAGGTAATGATATTCCTCAGTTTATCACAAACTCCGTTTCACATATTACTGCCGGGGGAGAACTCCAGGCAAATGACGCCGCTCCTTTTAAGGAAATGGAACCGGAAATGACCCATTCGGTAGAGGTGGGTACGGAATGGAGGTTCTTCCAAAGTCGCTTAGGCTTCAATCTGACTTATTACCGCACCAATACTCATAATCAGTTTTTCAAACTTCCCGCCCTTGCCGGAGATATGTATGCATACAGGTATGTAAATGCCGGAGATATACAAAACCGTGGTTGGGAACTGACCGTAGATGCCACTCCGGTACTTACTCCGGATTTTACATGGAAAACATCTTTGAATTTCTCGTCCAATAGAAATAAGATCAAAGAACTGCATGAAGAACTGAAAGAGTTAGTTTATGGACCGAGCAGTTTCTCATCCAGTTATGCGATGAAGTTGGTGAAAGGTGGTTCTATCGGAGATATTTATGGTAAGGCTTTCGTGCGTGATGCCGAAGGGAATATTGTCTATCAGACCGAGGGCGACCATAAAGGCCTTCCGGCTGTTGAAGGTGAAGGGAATACAATAAAGGTGGGCAATGCCAATCCACGTTTTATAATGGGGTGGAACCATACATTCTCTTACAAAGGCTTCAGTCTCTACTTCTTGTTGGATTGGCGTTATGGCGGCAAGATACTTTCGCAGACACAGGCGGAAATGGATCTCTACGGGGTGTCCCAAGTGACAGCGCTGGCTCGTGACAGAGGATATGTAACTCTTGAAGGACAGCAGATAGACAATGTGAAAGGTTTTTATAAGAATATAGTGGGCGGACGTGCCGGAGTGACGGAATATTATATGTATGATGCTACAAATCTTCGTTTGCGGGAAGTCTCACTGAACTATACTTTTCCGAAAAAATGGATGCAGAAAACGAAAGTGCTGAAAGATTTGCAGCTTGCTTTCGTTGCGCGTAATCTTTGTTTCCTGTATAAGAAAGCTCCTTTTGACCCGGATTTAGTACTTTCTACCGGAAATGATAATCAGGGAATTGAAGTGTTTGGTATGCCGACAACACGAAGCCTGGGCTTTACTGTGAAATGTGAATTCTAAAGATACGGGAGGAGATGATGAAAAAGAACTATATTCATATATACTTATTGGGGTTACTGTTGCTTTCGGTTGCATGTACCGGAAAATTCCGTGAGTTTAATACCGACCAGACCGGCATTACAGATGAAGATCTGATAATTGACGACAATGGTTACGGAATCCGTTTAGGGATTATTCAGCAGGGTATTTACTTTAACTATGATTATGGCAAAGGCAAGAACTGGCCTTTCCAATTGACACAGAACTTGAACGCAGATATGTTCAGCGGATATATGCACGATGCCAAACCATTGAACGGAGGTTCTCATAATTCCGATTATAATATGCAGGACGGTTGGAACAGTGCGATGTGGACACACATGTATTCGTATATTTTCCCTCAGATTTACCAGTCAGAGAATGCAACCCGTGATACACATCCTGCTTTATTCGGTATTACGAAAATTCTGAAAGTGGAAGCGATGCACCGTGTGACGGATTATTACGGACCTATTATCTACAAGAATTTTGCAGATGCAGGGAAGCATTACCGTCCTGATACGCAGAAGGAAGTTTATTATGAGTTTTTTAACGAACTTGATTCTGCCGTTGTCGCTCTTACCAGTTATGTGGAAGCAAATCCGGAATCTAATGGATTCTCCCGTTTCGATATTCTGCTGGACGGCAGATATTCTTCGTGGATTAAGTTTGCCAATTCCTTGCGTATGCGGCTGGCGATGAGAATTTCTGCTGTCGAGCCGGATAAGGCATGTGTTGAATTTCAGGAAGGGCTTAACAATGAATACGGTGTCTTTGAGGCCGAAACGGAACGGGTGGCTGTCTCCACCAAGTCCGGGTATACTAACCCGTTGGGAGAACTCAACCTTGTTTGGAACGAGACTTATATGAGTGCTTCCATGGAATCGATTCTGACTGGATATGACGACCCGCGTATTGCTGTCTATTTCGCACCTTGTACCGACGAACAGTTTAAAAACACATATCGCGGTATCCGTCAGGGGACGTGCTTTTCGCATTCTCATTATGCCGGATTGTCAAAACTGACCGTAACGCAAACAACGGACGCTCCTTTGATGACTTCATCGGAAATTTGGTTCCTGCGTGCCGAAGCTGCTTTGCGTGGGTGGACGGACGAAGATGAAGAAAGCTGCTATCGAAACGGAGTAATAACTTCCTTTCATCAAAATGGAATTTATCAGGTGGAAGATTATCTGAACAGCGAACGAATGGCTTTCGATTTTGAAGATACGTATGATAACGGCAACAATATCGAAGCCCGTTGTAAAGTATCACCAAAGTGGGATTCCGAAGCTGATAAAGAGATAAAACTGGAAAGGATTATCACGCAGAAGTGGATTGCCATGTTTCCCGAAGGTTGTGAAGCATGGGCAGAACAGCGTCGTACGGGCTATCCCCGTTTGTTCCCGGTGCGTTATAACCATAGCCAAAACGGATGTATTGATACGGAAATTATGGTACGCCGTCTCAACTTCCCCGGCACATTGCAAACGGAAGATCCCGACCAGTATCTTGCTCTTGTAGAAACCTTGGGAGATCCTGATGACGGAGGTACACGACTTTGGTGGGATGTAGAAAGTAATGGCTTGGACTAAAAATCTGTTGTAAGAATGTGTATATGTGTGCCGATTTAACTAATTTTGCACCTTCATTTAAACACATTCGTCATGAAAACAATCATCTCTACTATTTTTCTGTGTGTATTGCTTTCTTTTATACCGGAACTGCGGGCACAAAACATACAGTTACATTACGACTTTGGCCGTTCTTTGTATGACAAAGATTTGAAAGAACGTCCTTTGTTAACGTCTACTGTCGAGAAGTTTCATCCCGACACGTGGGGAAGTACTTATTTCTTTGTCGATATGGACTATACCTCTGAGGGTGTTGCCTCCGCCTATTGGGAGATAGCCCGTGAAGTAAAATTCTGGAAAGGACCTTTCTCGGCACATCTTGAATATAATGGTGGACTGGCAAAAGGATTCTCTTACAAAAACGCTTACTTGGCAGGAGCTACTTATACCTATAACAATGCTTCTTTTTCCAAAGGCTTCTCTTTGACAGCCATGTACAAATATATCCAGAAGCATAAATCACCTAACAATTTCCAGTTGACCGGAACATGGTATGTCAACTTCTGCAATAATCTGCTTACTTTCTCCGGATTTGCCGACTGGTGGCGTGAGGAAACCGATTACGGAAAAACGATCTTCCTTACCGAACCGCAATTTTGGGTAAATCTGAACCGCATCAAAGGAATAAACAAACACTTTAATCTAAGTGTAGGTTCCGAAGTGGAAGTAAGTAATAACTTCGGTGGTCGTGACGGATTCTATGTAATTCCGACTCTAGCCCTGAAATGGACATTGAATTAATTTATTGAATACATCAATTATTGGATGAAAACAGATTTAATTTACGGTGTAGAAGACCGTCCTCCTTTTAAGGAAGCCTTGTTTGCAGCCTTGCAACATTTACTGGCCATTTTTGTAGCCATAATAACACCTCCTCTTATCATAGCAAGTGCCTTGAAACTGGATGTAGAAAAGACGGGCTTTCTTGTTTCCATGTCCTTGTTCGCTTCGGGAGTTTCCACTTTCGTACAATGCCGTCGTTTCGGTCCGGTGGGGGCGGGACTGCTCTGTATTCAGGGAACAAGTTTTTCCTTTATCGGTCCTATCATAGCCACGGGATTAGTAGGTGGATTACCGTTGATTTTCGGTTCCTGTATGGCTGCCGCTCCGATTGAAATGATTGTCAGCCGTACATTCAAATATCTTCGCAACATCATCACTCCGTTGGTGTCCGGCATTGTCGTACTGCTTATCGGATTGAGCCTGATAAAGGTCGGCATCGTATCTTGTAGCGGCGGATATTCGGCAATGGATAACGGTACTTTCGGTTCGTGGGAAAACCTGTCTATCGCAGCATTGGTATTATTGAGCGTATTGTTTTTCAATCGTTGCAGAAACAAATACCTGCGCATGAGCTCTATCGTGCTCGGTCTTTGTTTGGGTTATGGATTGGCTTTTGCTTTGGGAAAAGTAGATATGAGTTCGCTGAATGTTGAAATGCTGATGAGCTTTAATATCCCTCAACCTTTTAAATATGGTGTTGAATTCAATGTTTCGTCTTTTATTGCCATTGGTTTAGTTTATTTGATAACTGCCATTGAAGCAACAGGCGACGTGACTGCCAACTCCATGATTTCCGGTCTTCCGATCGAGGGTGATTCATATCTAAAACGTGTTTCTGGTGGTGTCATGGCAGACGGGTTCAATTCCTTTCTTGCCGGAGTCTTCAATTCCTTTCCGAACTCAATCTTTGCCCAAAATAATGGTATTATCCAACTGACCGGAGTGGCCAGCCGCTATGTGGGGTATTACATTGCCGCAATGCTTGTCTTGTTGGGATTATTCCCCATTGTAGGAGCCGTATTCTCTTTAATGCCCGATCCTGTATTGGGTGGTGCAACCTTACTAATGTTCGGCACAGTAGCAGCGGCGGGAATCCGTATTGTCTCCTCACAAGAAATAGGCCGTAAAGAAACTTTGGTATTAGCAGTCAGCCTCTCCTTAGGCTTAGGGGTAGAACTAATGCCGGACGTATTACAACAAGCCCCGGAAGCAATTCGAAGTATCTTCTCTTCAGGGATCACCACCGGAGGCCTAACTGCAATTATTGCAAATATAGTAATACGTGTAAAAGAATGATGAATAAGTATTAAGTATTAACCGACAAGTATCAATCAACAAGTTTAAGTATTAATCGACAAGTATCAAATAGCAGGTATTATCCAGCAGCTTCGGTAATACTTATTACTTAATACTTAGTACTTATTACTTATTTCTAAATTACTCATTTTATCAGTAGTGCGGAAGGGGAAATCAGGATACTCGTAAAGACTGAAGCGAGGTTCGGTTTCTCCTTTCGTATAATTCCAGATAGAAGCATAATCTTCCGGATCTTCTCCCATCTTGGCTAATTGGCGCAGATAAGCGGCCAGTGATTTATTTTCTACAATATAAATCTGTCCCATCTGGTCGATAATCGGGCTATGATGACGAGTGCCGTCATGTTCGAAGCGTAGAATCCGTTTTCCTTCTTCCGTCAGTCCCACCAATTGGAAGGTCATACTCTTACCGATAGCCGGCAAATTCAATACACTGCGATCCGTAGCAAGGAAAGGCAAATGATGTTTTCTCATGAAATGTCTTAATTGCTTGGCAACATCTTCTTTCGTCTCCTCTTCCGTTCCGACTTTCGTCTCTAATATTTTGTATAATTCCTCCGCCTGTTCCAGTGTCATCCGACCATAAATCTTTTCCTCCTGTTGTTCCTGCATCGAACGGCTGTTGGGAGCAAATACTGCATAATTCTCATTGAATCCCTTCACCGAGAAAGTATAATAACATACCACGCCCAATGAATTGAGCACCTGGCGAAGCCGTGTCGTATGTCCCCGACGCGAAGCAGCCACTGTATATACCAACTGATTCGTGATAATCCATCCGGCAGAAAGAATCTTCCGAATCGCCTCTTTAGCTTCAGGCGTGACCTCCAGCGGTGTTTGAAAATGAGTCTGGATAATAAACTGTTTCACCCCGATAGCCGAAGCCTTTTCTTTGAATTCCCGCAGAATATCCACCAATCCGTCATTGATACGCATCGGCAAATAAGCCAACAACCGTGACCCCAGCCGTACCCGTTGCAATTCCGCATATTTCTCTCCTTCCGGTCGTTCGAGATTTGCCTTCTGCTTGCGTACCGCCATCCGATACACCGCATCCAAAATATGTTGAAGCGTCTTATTCTGACTCATCAGCGCATCGCCCCCTGTAATCAGAATATCCCGCAGCTGTGTATCCTCTTCAAAATAAGTCATCAACCGGCGCAACTTACGATCCCATGACTCCTTCGGGCGTAAAGACTCAAACTCGAAATTCAACCGTTCGCTTTGGAAATCATACATCCGCTGGCAAGAAGCACAAAGTCCCCCGCAGGCCCTTCCCATCGTGTCAGGAATGAGAATAGCCACCTCCGGATACCGGCGATGAATATTATGTCCGTCCGGCAGAAGCCATCCCGCAGCATTAGGTTTACCAACCTCCACAATATCCTCCTTTTCCCACGCACGAATATTTCCATACGTCTCCACCAATCGTGGCGAATACAGAATATAACTCCGGATAGCCTCATCATTATACCCATATCCTGTAATATTGAGTAACGATAAATAATAAGGAGTCGCAAAAAACGGCATCCCCTTCTTCCGTGCCCGATAAAGCAAATACATCGTCTCCGAAGAAAGAGAATTCCCCAGGAACCGATTCAGTTCTCCCGGACTCTTCACAGCCATCGCCAAATGAAAGCGGAAATCATTCCACCACTCACTTACCAACCTGTATTTCTCCTCATAACTCATTCCCTCCTCAAAGTGGAAACGAACCGAAGGCTTCGACTTCCTGTTCTCAATCTTCTGAATCAGCAAGTGCAACATCCGCTCCTTATTCTCATCCCGTATCTCCCGTACCTCTTCATCCAGTCCGGTTTCCCACCGGTCATTCCGACTTTTGATACGCTGCGGTGACGGCAAAGGCATAACTTCTCCCTTCAACCGTTTAAACATCTGAAAAATTTCAATAAACAAATCCGTCGGCATCTCCATATTCTCCAACGTCCCCGTCAGAAACTCATAAAGCAGCCGAATAGTCTGTACTGACATATCCTGTCCCGTAGACAGTTCATGAACATTTTGCCCATCATAATCAAGTAAGAGTCGAATTTGCTCCCTCGCCTCCTCCGCAGCTTCGTTTTCTATCCTGCAAGTCTCCAACAACCGCAGTATTCCAGCCTTGAAATCCTCAACAGTAGAGCTCTTATCCGCTATCTCCACTATCTCCGGAATCTCCTGACCATAGATTTGTTTCAACTGTGAAAAAGTAAGTGTAAGCATTTTCTTTTGTTTCATAAGCAATCTATCAATTTTTAAATTATATAATAAGCATTTTAAGTTTGAACGACCTCCCTTCTCCCCGAACTATATGTCTCAAATCCCGAACAGCATCTCATCCCCTAAGTATTCTCCATCCATAACCTACCAACATAATCATCAAAGCGCAACATAATACACAATCACACCGCATAGCACTCTACACTGCATAGCATTCCACGCCGCATGGCCTCCCGGCCTCGTCTGCACGGCGTCAAGCGGAGGTTTCATTCCCGGCGTTAAGAAGGGCAGACTGTTTGAGCGAAGCGAGTTTCTGCCCTTTAGCCGGGGATGAGACCGGAGTAGCCGGGCAGACGCAGCCTTGATTTTTTCTTTTTGGTACTTTTTCTTTTGTATCAAGACAAAAGAAAAAAGTACATAAAGATAACAAAA
>ERZ825384.183-NODE-183-length-83748-cov-22.395182_pt1 | contig 83748 bp, 93 predicted proteins | sample MGYA00519931_ERZ825384 | MGnify/ENA primary metagenome ERZ825384 (study PRJEB31778, sample SAMEA3449200) | human gut metagenome | biome: human gut; feature: human-associated habitat; material: faeces | place: United Kingdom | collected 2010/2012 ...
ATAATATCATAAGAAGGTGTATTTTTAAACTTTACACAAATTTTTCTATATATTCTATTTTCCTAATGTTACTTTAATTATTGTACCTTCTTCAACAGATGTATTTGCTATAGGTTCTTGACTAACAACTGTACCAGAACCTGTAACACTATAATTTAAATTTAATTCTTTAAGCAGTGTTTTTACTTGATAAAGTGATTTTCCAGTTAAGTCAGGCACTTGTTTTGAAACTCTAGTATTTTCGGTTTCGGTATATAGTTTAACAATAGAACCATTTACAAGCTCATAACCTTTAGTTGGATATTGTTCAGTAACAATATCAGTAGATGATGCAGATGTGCTAACTGTGAATCCTGCATTTTTTAATAGTTTTTCAGCTTCAGCAACAGTTTTATTAGTTACATTTGGAAGAGTTATAGTTTTTGTTGTAGAAGTACTTTCAGAATTATCAGTTGAAATTTGCATATATGGTAAAATTTCTTTTAACATTTGTGCTGCTACAGGGGCTGCAACTGTGTTTCCACTATAGCCTTTAGGTCCTTGTGGATCATAAAGAGTAACCAACAATACAAGTTCAGGGTTTTCTGTAGGGCTAATAGCAACAAATGAGGCAGTATATCCTTCGTTTTTGTTATAATCTGGCTCAGATGTACCTGTTTTACCAGCAATTGAATAACCTTTGATTTTAGCATATTTTCCTGAACCATCAGTCACAACAGTCTCTAAAAGATCCATCATTGTCTCTGCAGTTGTTTTTGATATTACTTGTCTTACTGCAGCAGTATTAATTGTAGTAATAGCTCCAGTGTCAGTATTTTTAATTTCTTTAACAATTCTTGGCTTTATTAACACTCCATTGTTTGCAACGGCACAAACAGCAGTTGCCATTTGAATAGGAGTTATTTTAAATCTTTGACCAAACGACATTGTTGCAAGTTCTATAGGACCAACGTCATTTAATTTCCAGAAGATTGAATCAGCTTCGCCAACTGTATTTATTCCAGTTTTTTCAAAGAAACCATAAGCATTATAGTATTTATAACTTGTTGTTGCTCCTATTTTTTCACTAATTTGTATAAATGCTGGGTTACATGAAACAGCAAAAGCTTCACGTAAACTTTCATGTCCATGTTTTATTCTATATGCACAATTTATTGTTGTTCCATATACTGTTTGATAACCTTTACAATAATATACATCTGCTTTATCTGGAATAGCTAAATTTTCTTCTAGTGCAATTGAAGCAGTAATTACTTTAAAAACAGAACCAGGTTCATAAGTGTCTGATATAGCACGGTTACGGAATAATTCGTATATAGTGTTATATTGTTCTTCAGAAGTCATTCTTTTCCAAGTTTTTTCCGTAACAGAAGCAGGCATTTCAAATGGTGTATTTAAGTTATAATCAGGATATGTTGCCATAGCTAAAATATCGCCAGTTTTTGGGTCCATTGCAATTACATTTCCACCACGTGTACATTTATTGTCTATACATGCTTGTTTTAAATATTTTTCTACAATACTTTGAATATTTGCATCAATTGTTAATGTTATATCACTACCATTTTCAGCAGGTATATATGTTTGATTATTATCTGGAATAAATTCTTGAATTGCATCTTGAGCTGTAGTTACTTTTCCAGGAGTTCCTGTTAATACATCATCCCAAGCTTTTTCTAAACCTTCTAGTCCGTCGTTGTCAGTACCACAAAAACCTATTAAAGAAGAAGCTAAATTATCATAAGGATAGTATCTTTTAGTATCTTCACTAATATTTATTCCTGAATAAAATTCTTCTTTTTTCATCCATTCTTTTAGTTTATCAACTTTATCTTTTTCAACTTTTCGTGCAATGGTAATATAATTTGAATCACTTGAAACCTTTTCTAATGTTTCATCATAGTTTAATTCAAATATTTCAGAAAGAGCTTTTGAAAGGCTTTCTTTTATGTTTTTTGTTTTTTCTTCATCAATTTTATCATTAGCTTTATCATAAACTACAATAGAAGAAGGAACTATACTAATAGTATCAACATTTGCACTAATGGCTAATGCCTTGCCTGTAGAGTCATATATTGTTCCTCTTTTTGGACTTATAGTACGACTAGTTATTAATTGGTTATACATTTGTTGCTTCAGGTCAGAACCTTGAATAAATTGTATAAATGCTATACGAAAAACAAGAAGTAACATTAAAATTAATACAATTAAAGCAGCAATTCGTATTTTTTTTGACATAGTAAGTGCTTTTTTCATCAGTCCTCCTAATTAAATTCTTAATTTTTTTATAATTTTAATTTCATTATATAGTTGGTCAATCACATTCTCACGAACTTTTAATGCTGTTTTATATTCTTCTAAAATCTGACTGTAATTTTCCATATTTTCACCTTGTTGAAATAAAAGAGTCATACCTTCATGATAATAATCTTTTGTTTTTTCTTTATTAGAATTATCGGCTTTTCTCTGATAAGATTGAATTAACTCTAAACGTTTTATTTGTTCTTTTAAATATTCAACATAATCCATTACACAACTAATTTCATATAAAGTATCATCAATAACAACCTTGAATAATTTTTTTAAAATCAATCCATTTATTTTTCCTTCTTTTTCATGTGTATTTAGTTGATCTAAGGCAATAAATCTAGGGTCAGGTTGAGCATCTTTTATAAGATCCTTTAAAGTCTCGGAAATATTAACGTGAGTAGTATATTGCCTTTTTGTAACAAGCGCATCATATTCATCCGCAACACGCACAATTTGAGCACCATAAGGGATATCTTTTTTAGTAATGCCATTAGGATATCCAGAACCATTTAGTGCTTCGTGATGATCTAAGGCAAATAAAGCATAAGGACGTAACCTAATATCACCCATACATAGATTATATCCAAGAGTAGTATGTGTTTTCATAACCTCATATTCTTCATCTGTTAATCTACTTGGTTTATTTAAAATTTCTGGAGGAATAAACATTTTACCAATGTCATGTAAATATCCACCTATAGTACAATGAACAGTAAATGATTTTTTGCATTTTAAATATTCACATAGCCTACAACATAAGTTTGCAACGTTTTCGCTATGCCTTTTAGTAAAAGGATCTAATTTTCCTAAAATATCTAATTGATAACGAATTATTAGATCTAAATTATATGATTTTAAATTTATGGGACTATAGAAGTCAAACTTTTTTTCAAACATGTAACTCTCCTTAAATTCATTAGTAATAGTTATGTTAATAATACTACAAAATAAAATAAAAGGCAACAAGTTTTGACTTGAAAAAAAATAATAATACTTATATAATATGTACATAAAATAATAAGAGGAGAAAAATATGAAAAATCAAAAAGGACTAACTTTACCCGGTACTATAGTTTTAGTTTTATTAATAGCATTTATAGTGTTTGGAGTAATATATTTTATTAGAATTCAAACAGCCAAAGAGGGACTAGAAGACTTGAAAACAGATTTATTGTTAGTACAGGCAAAAGTAAGGAAACTCTCAGCTGACTATACTTTAGAAAAAAATGAAGAGGTACTTGTTGGAACAAAGCTTACGGATATGCAGGAAGACGAAACAATAAAGGAGTTTCTTAATAATAATTCAATAGATATAAACGAAAAAAATAAAAAATATTATGTTTTAAATCAAGATAATTTAAATGAATTAGAGTTATCTAAAATAAAATTAGAACCAAATTCTTATTACATTGTAGAATATACAGAAGGAGAAGTTTATTATACAAAAGGGTTTGAATATATTGATGGCAACAATTATTATGATATGAATAATATTGAAAGCTTAAAGTTAGAACAATAAAAGGAATATTAAAATGAAAGAAAAAGAATTAGAAAGATTAATAAATTTAAAAAAAGTTGAAGAAGAGTTATATAATGAAAAAGGATTAAAAGCTATTGCAGGAATTGATGAAGCGGGAAGAGGACCATTAGCTGGTCCAGTTGTGGTAGCTTGTTGCTTAATGCCACGAAATTCTATGATAGAAGGAGTTAATGATTCAAAAAAAATATCAGAGAAAAAAAGAGAAATGCTATATGAACAGATAACTAATGAGGCAATTAGTTATGGAATAGGAATTATTAATCAAAAGGAAATTGATGAAATAAATATTTTACAAGCAACAAAAAAAGGATTAACAGAAGCTATAAAAGATATGGAAAATAAGCTAGCTGAAAAACCTGAATTAGGAATTATAAAACCAGATGCAATTTTGGTAGATGCATTAACTAAAATTGATACAGATGGAATACCATATAAATCAATAATTCATGGAGATGCAATAAGCTACTCAATAGCATGTGCTTCTATAATTGCAAAGGTAACAAGGGACAGAATAATGAGACAATGGAATGAAATATACTCTCAATATGGCTTTGCTAAACATAAAGGTTATGGAACAGCTGCACATATAAAAGCTTTAAAAGAATATGGACCATGCCCATTACATAGAGCAAGTTTTATTAAGAATTTTATTTAAATTAATATGTTGTGAAATGAGGTGTAAAATGAATATTTTAGAGATTATAGCTAAAAAAAGAGATAAACAAAAATTAAGTAAAGAGGAAATTGAATACTTTGTTGAAAATTATACAAACGGAAATATTGCAGACTATCAAGCATCTGCACTAACAATGGCAATTTACTTAAATGGAATGGATGAAGAAGAAACAACAAATTTAACTTTAGCAATGGCACATTCAGGAGATATTTTAGATTTATCAGAATTAGGAACAGTTGTTGATAAACATAGCACTGGAGGAATTGGAGATAAAGTAACACTTATTTTAGCTCCAATAATTGCATCACTTGACATTCCAGTAGCTAAAATGTCTGGAAGAGGACTAGGATATACAGGAGGAACAATAGATAAACTTGAAGCAATACCAGGGTATAATACAAGTCTTACAGTAGATCAGTTTATTAAAAATGTAAAAGAAATAGGGATTGCTTTAATGGGGCAAACATTAAATTTAGCACCAGCAGATAAGAAACTATATGCATTAAGAGATACTACGTCAACAACTGAAAGCATACCACTTATTGCATCTAGCATAATGAGTAAAAAAATAGCCGCTGGAGCAAATAAAATAGTACTTGATGTTACGTGTGGAAGCGGAGCTTTTATGAAAAACATAGAAGATGCAACTAAACTTGCTGAAACTATGAAGAAAATAGGGGAGTTGGCTAAAAAAGAAACTACATGTATAATTACAAATATGAATGAACCATTAGGAAAGGCAATAGGAAACTCATTAGAGGTAATTGAAGCAATAGAGTTTTTGAAAGGAAATATGCAATCAGATGTGCAAGAGGTAATATTAACTCTTGGTGCATATATGATAAAACTTGCAAGTAAAGGCGAAAATATTGAAGCAAATAAAGAAAAAATGTTAGAGCAAATTCAAAGTGGAAAAGCATTTAAAAAGTTAGAACAATGGATACAAAAGCAAGGCGGGGATATTACATATTTAGAAAATACAGAGAAATTTGAAAAAGCGAAATTTACAATTCCTGTTGTAAATGATAAAGACGGATATGTAAAAGAACTTTTGGCAGAAGAAATAGGAAAAGCTTCAATGAATTTAGGTGCAGGAAGAAAGAAAAAGGAAGATAATATAGACTTTTCAGTTGGTATTATATTAGAAAAGAAAACAGGAGATAAAGTTAAAAAAGGTGAGAATTTAGCTTATATATATGCAAATGATGAAAATCTAGGACAAATAATTGCACAAGATGTGTTAAAAGCATACACAGTTGTTGATGAAATTGTGGATAAGAAGCAAGATATTTTAAAAATATTGTAATAAAAAAGAGCCATTCTGATAGGCTCTTTTTTGTTATACTATAAAGATATAGTTTTATTTACAAAATTACTAAATTGTTCTTGAGCTAGAAATCTATTTAAGTTTTTATCTGAAATTCCAGTACTTGAAGCAATATCTTCTAGGTTGAGGTTAGTATTTGAATTTTCCATAATAAAATTTTCTAATCTACTCATTTCTAATTGATCTTTTTGAAGGCAATTAGGGCAAGTATTTCCATCAGACATAAAAAAACCTCCACAACGACTACATTTATTAAAATTCATGACAATTACCTCCATACTAAAAATTTTACGTGAACATTATAACACAATCTTTGACAAAAAACTAGAAAAAATAAAAAAATTTTAACATGCTATTAATAATAATTTTTAAAAAATACATAAAAAATCAAAAAAGTGTTGCAATTACAATGGTTTTTTGATATAATTGAATGCGTTGAAAAATACACACATATTGTTAGCATAAGGAGAGTGCTTGTATATACGAGTTTCATTATGTGATTGAAGCAATATGGAGGTAAAACTAAAAGGAGGAAAGAAAAATGGCAGTAGTTGCAATGAAACAATTACTAGAAGCTGGTGTTCATTTTGGACATCAAACAAGAAGATGGGATCCTAAAATGGCTGAATATATATTCCAAGCTAGAAATGGTATCCATATCATCGACTTACAAAAAACATCTAAAAAATTAGATGAAGCTTATGCTTTCTTAAAAGAACAAGCAGAAGCAGGAAAAACAGTTCTATTTGTAGGAACTAAAAAACAAGCACAAGAATGTGTTAAAGAAGCTGCAGAAAAATGCGGTATGTACTATGTAAATCAAAGATGGTTAGGTGGTACATTAACAAACTTCACAACAATTAGAAAAAGAATCGGAAGATTACTAGAACTTGAAAAAATGCAAGAAGATGGTACTTTCGAAGTATTACCTAAAAAAGAAGTTATTTTATTAAAGAAAGAAATGGAAAAACTAGAGAAAAACCTAGGTGGAATCAAAGAAATGACAGAACTACCAGGAGTTATGTTTATAGTTGATCCTAAAAAAGAAAAAATAGGAATCTTAGAAGCAAGAAAATTAGGTATTCCAGTAGTTGGTTTAGTAGATACTAACTGTAATCCAGAAGACTTAGATTACCCAATTCCAGGAAATGACGATGCTATTCGTGCAGTTAAATTAATTGCAGATTGTATGGCAAATGCAGTTATTGAAGGAAAACAAGGTGAATCTATGGAAGTTGCTGAAGAAGTTGTAGAAGAAGCTACAGAACCTACAGATATGGAAGAAGTAGTTGCTACTGAAGAAACTCCAGCTGAAGAAGTTGCAGAAGTAGAAAAACCAAAAAGAACAACAAAAAAAGCTACTACAGAAGAAGTAGCAGAATAATATAAAAATATTATTTTAAGAAGGATGTACTTATTCTTAAAAAGTAAGGATAAAAAGTACATCCTTTAATAAAAGAAGGAGGATTTTTTATGATTACAGCAGAACAAGTAAAACAATTAAGAGAAAAAACTGGTGCAGGAATGATGGACTGCAAAAAAGTATTAACAGAAACTAATGGAGATGAAGAAAAAGCAATTGAACTTTTACGTGAAAGAGGAATTGCAAAAGCTGCTAAAAAATCAGACAGAATTGCAGCTGAGGGTTTAGTTACAACTTATGTAACAGACGATAAAAAAGTTGGAGTAGTAGTTGAAGTTAATGCTGAAACAGACTTTGTTGCTAAAAATGAAGAATTCAGAAGCTTTGTTGTAGATATTGCAAAACAAGTTGCTGAAAAAAATCCTGCTACAGTAGAAGAATTATTAGAACAACCTTCAATTGTAGAACCAGATAAAACAGTTAAAGATGTATTAACAAATAAAATTGCTACAATCGGTGAAAACATGTCAATCCGTAGATTTGAAAGATTCGAATCAAATGGATTAATTGAAAGCTATATTCATGGAGACGGAAAAATTGGTGTTTTAGTTGAATTAGAAGGTGGAGATAGCACTTTAGCAAAAGACGTATGTATGCAAATAGCAGCAGCTAGACCAGAATACTTAGATAGAGACAGCGTTCCAGCTGACAGAGTAGCACATGAAATGGAAATTTTAAAAGCACAAGCTGTTAATGAAGGAAAACCAGAAGCAGTTGCTGAAAAAATAGTACAAGGTAGAATTGGAAAATTCTATGGTGAAATTTGTTTAGTAGAGCAAGATTTCGTAAAAGATCCAGATCAAAAAGTTGGAAAATTAGTAGAATCTAAAGGAGCTAAAATTGTTAGATTTGCTAGATTTGAAAAAGGTGAAGGATTACAAAAAAGAGAAGAAAACTTTGCTGAAGAAGTTGCAAAACAAATTAATGGATAATAAAGAAAATAATTTTGCTAATATGCAAAGTTCAGAGCAACTTAAATTTGTTGCATAGAAAAGAACGAGTAATTTGAAATGTAATTTCAAATTACTCGTTTTTTATTGTTATACACTTGTTTATAAATGGCAAATTTGATATAATGCTAATATAAAAAAAGTGGGTGAAAAGATGATTTTAAAAATTATTACTTTTAATGTTGCACATGGAAAAGGAATTGACGGAATAGTTGATTTACAAAGACAAGCTGAGGTTATTAAAAATTATAATCCAGATATAGTTTTTCTACAAGAAGTAGATATGTACACTAAAAGAGCAGGAGATAGAAATCAAATTAGAGAATTTAGTAAAGCAATTGGTTTATATTATTGCTCAATGGAAAGTAATATTACATTAGAAGAAGGATATTATGGAGATGGAATTATTAGTAGATTTCCTATTTCTTTTTCAACCAATTACTTAATGCCTCTTACTGATATAAATCATGAGCAAAGAGGAATTTTATGTAATAGAATTTCATTTGGAACTACTAAAATAAATTTATTTTCTGTGCATTTATCAACATATCAAGATGAAAGAGTTTTGGCAGCAAAGGAAATAAACAGAATAATAAGAAAAATTGACCCAAGTGAATTAATTATTATGGGTGGAGACTTTAATGTAGGTGTAACTAGATTAGGTAAAGGCAAATACACTTATGAAGAATCTGAAAGTTATGAAGAATATGAAATATTAAAAAAACAGTTAGAAAAATTACCAAATGAAAAAGATACATGGTTTTCTGATTTGGGTAATGGATGTATAGATACAATTTTCTACTCAAAAGGAATAAGATTAAATAAATATGAAACAATAGAAGCAAATGGAGCATCTGACCATAATGCTGTTTTTGCGGAGTTTGATATATAATCAAAGGAGATAAAAGATGACAGATAAAACAAAAATGAAGTTTAATGTATTGGCTATATTTTGTATTTTAATATTTTCTTTTGCATTAACGCCAGTTACATTTCAAAATGATACTTATTATACCATAAAAATTGGTGAACATATTGTACAAACAGGTCAAATAGATATGCAAGATCCTTTTTCATGGCATGAAGACTTACCATACACATATAACCATTGGCTATATGATGTTAGCACATACTTAGTATATAACCTTGGAGAAAATATAGGAATAGGCGGTTTCTGTGCATTATATATTGCTACAATTATTCTTAGTATGATACTTGGAATAGTACTTTACTATGTATCATGTAAGTTATGTAAAAATCAGGTTGTTGCATTTTTAGTTTCAATGGCAACTATGTATTTATTAAAGAATTTTATTGCAGCCAGAGCGCAACTTGTAACTTTTATTTTATTTGCCTTGACAATTTTATTTATAGAACAATTTATTAGTACTAAAAAGAAAAGATATGCAATTTATTTAATTATAATTCCTATATTAATTGCTAATTTACATTGCGCAGTTTGGCCATTTTATTTTGTTTTATATTTACCTTATGTGGTTGAATATATGTTAGCAGTTTTAACAGATATGCAATTATATTATTTTATTGCAATAAAATGGAATGAGCTAAAAATAAAAAAATTAACTAAAAAAGGAAAACTTGATGAGATAGGAAAATATCAAGAAAAAATAGCACATTTACAATTAGATAAAGAAAATGGAAGGCAACTTAGAAAGAAAAATGAAACAAAAGCTTTTAAAGTTATTTTTAAAAGAGAAGATTCAGTTAAATGGCTTATGGTAATTATGCTTATATGTACTCTTACAGGACTATTAACACCTATAGGAACAACACCATATACATTGTTACCAAAATTAATGCAAGGAAATACAACACAAAATATTAGTGAACATCAACCTTTAACTCTAATAAATAATAGAGCAATGTTAATTGTTTTTACTGTATTTTTAATGTTTTTAATATTTACAGATACAAAGTTGAGCTTAAGAGATTTCTTTATGTTAGCAGGACTTACATTGTTAACATTTATGACGAGAAGACAGGCATCAATGTTTGTAATTGTATGTGGATTTATATTTGCTAAAATGTCGGCTAACTTTTTAAGAAAATATGATAAAGATGGCACTGATAAAGTAATAAAAATTATGACATCTTTATTAGGAAAAATATTTACTGTTTTATTAGTCATATTATTAAGCTTTATAATGTATAAAGGTAAAATAAATAATGAATTTGTAAATTCTAGTTCTTATCCTGTAAAAGCAGCTGACTATATTTTAGAAGAATTAGATATAAATAATATGAGATTATTTAATGAATATAATTATGGAAGTTATTTATTATACAGAGGAATACCTGTATTTATAGATTCTAGAGCAGATTTATATGCACCTGAATTTAATGGAAAAAAGAATGCTGATGGAAAATATGATGGAAGAGATATCTTTTCTGATTATATAAATACTTCTAATATTACTAAATATTATGAAGAAACATTTGAAAAATATAAAATAACTCATGTAATTTTAAAAACAAACACAAAATTGAATATGCTTATATCTAGAGATGAAAATTACAAAGAACTATATAAAGATAATAGTTTTGTAATTTATGAACGATTAACAAAGTAAAAGGAGAATAAGATTTGGAATTTATTGTACATGAAGAAAAAGATAGACTTGATAAATATATTAGTAATAAAACAGATGAAATATCTAGAGTTATGATTCAAAAACTTATAGATGAAGGAGAGATTTTAGTAAATGGCAAATCTCAAAAAGCATCATACAAAGTACAAAATGGAGATAAAATTTCAATAAATATACCAGAAGTAAAAGAAGTAGGATTAAAATCTCAAGATATTCCATTAGATATTATATATGAAGATAATGATATTTTGGTTGTTAATAAACCAAAAGGAATGGTAGTACATCCTGCAGTCGGAAATTTAGACGGTACACTAGTAAATGCTGTTATGGCACATTGCAAAGATAATTTATCTGGAATTGGCGGAGAAGTAAGACCAGGAATTGTGCATAGACTTGATAAAGATACTTCAGGCCTAATAATTGTTGCAAAAAATGATAAAGCACATATTAAATTAAGTGAACAAATTCAAAATAGAGAAGTTAAAAAAATATATATAGCACTTGTAAGAGGAATTGTTAAGGAAAATGAAGCAACTATTGATATGCCTATAGGAAGAAGTAGCAAAGACAGAAAAAAGATGGCAGTTGATAAAAAAGGAAAGGTAGCAATAACTCATTTTAAAGTACTAAAAAGATTTGAAAAATATACACTCCTTCAAGTAAGAATTGAAACTGGAAGAACTCATCAAATAAGGGTTCACCTTGCCGAAATAGGGCATCCAGTAGTGGGTGATTATACATATTCAAATGGTAAAAATGAATTTAATGTAGAAGGGCAAATGCTACATGCTAAGAGTTTAGAATTTAAACACCCAATAACAGGAAAATTAAAACACTTAGAAGCACCATTACCTGAATACTTTGAAGAAGTTTTAAAAAAATTAAATCAGGAGTAAAAATGGAAGAGAGATTACAAAAGTTTTTAGCAAATCAAGGAATATGCTCTAGAAGAAAAGCAGAACAATATATACTAGAAGGAAAAGTAAAAGTGAATGGAAAAGTTGTTACTGAACTTGGAACAAAAATAAATACAGAAATTGATAAAATAGAATTTAATGAAAAATTAATTTCTGGTTCTGTTGAAAAAGTATATATATTACTTAATAAACCAATAGGATATGTAACTACAGTAAAAGACCAATTTAATAGGCCGACTGTAATGGAACTTTTAAAAGAACGTGGAAATCCAATAAAAACATCAGTTGTTCCAGTGGGAAGGCTAGATATGTATACATCTGGTGCATTAATATTAAGTAATGATGGTGACTTTATCTATCAAGTTACACATCCAAAACATGAAATAAACAAAACTTATCAGGTAACAGTAAAAGGAAAAATTACTGATGATGATGTAAAAAAACTACAAAATGGAGTAGACATTGGAGGATACATTTCAAAACCTGCTCAAGTAAAAATAATGAAAATAGATGAAGAAAAAAATATATCTAGAATAGAAATTACTATACACGAAGGAAAAAATAGGCAAGTAAGAAGAATGTGTGAAGCAATAGAAAGAAAGGTATTAGCATTACATAGAAGTAAAATTGTAAACATTAATGTTAAAGATTTAAAACTAGGTAATTTTAGATATTTAACTGATAATGAAGTAAAACAGTTATTAAAATAATTTTTAATCTTTATTAAAGATTAGAAGGGAGTATAAATATGATAAAAGATAATGAAATAAAGGCCACAGTGTCGCCTTTTGCAATTAGAGAAGGAGAGGTTAAAGTATTTGACGGAAAAGACGGATATGTTTCTATGAATCAAATTATTCACAGAATAAACATAGGACATATTACAGATATTCATTTTGCTATTATAGAATTAGTAAATGAATTTGAATTTATTACATCAAGACAGTTATTACAAATGCTAGAGTGGAAAGGCATTGAAATTGGTTCACAAGATAAACTAAATAATAAATTAGAGCAATTGGTAAAAACAAAAATATTAACAAGATATTATTTCAATTCTGAAGATGGAAAAGGAGTATATAGAATATATTGCCTAGAAAAAATGGGTAAATATTTGTTAAATTCTAGAGGAACTGAATGTAAATGGCAACCAACAGATAATACTAAACCAGTTGCAATGATAAAGAAAAGATTAGCTGGAAACCAAACTTTAATAGCTTATTTAAGAAAAGTAAAGGCATTTGATTCTTATATTCCAAAGCCAAGTTTTATTGCAAAACAAGCTGGAAAAGTTTTTAAAGCAAGTGGTGGAAGTGTTAAATTAACTAAAAATAATAAATCTATTGAATTTGTATTTGAAGTTGTAAGAAGAGAAAAAGAATGGGAAAAGAAATTAGTAGACAAAATGAGGTTATATAAGGACTTTTATGAGAACTTTCAAGTTGGTGATTCAGGATATTCAAGTATTCCTCAATTAATAATAGTATGCGAAGATGATAAACAAATGGCTGAGAGTTTTAAAACAATTGTTATGAACAAAGTTGAAATTTCAAATATAAAGCTATATTTCACAACAGATTTAAGACAAAATGAAGAAACATTAGAAAGAACATTAGTACATTTCGGAATAGACCCAGAAACTAAAAAATATAGAATGGAAAACATTGAAGTAAAATTATTAGGAATTTAAAAAATAAAAAACTTTGAGAATGAACTCAAAGTTTTTTATTTTTATTTTTTTTTGTTTTTGAAATTTACTATAATTGCATTTTCATTATCAAATAAGTATTTTGAATCAGAATTATCTGTTTGAACTGGATCAAACTCACGATTAATATCATAATTATCATTTCCAGCTGTAACTGCAGCAAAGTTTTCTTTTTTAGATTTTAAAGCTTTTTTTGCAGCTGATTTAGCATCAGATATACCACTTACGAATTTAGTAAAATCATATTTTTTAGTCTTTTGGACTTCTTTGTATTTTGATTCTATAAAATCAACTTTACCTTTATTAACTGCGCTCTTTCCAGATAAATCTTTAATTTTGTAAATTACTTGTTTACCCTTCAAAGACATTATTTTACCAGCGGCGAAGTTTGGTTTCCATTTAAAACTAATGCTAGCCTTTTTAGGATCATAAGAGTTTTTATCAGTGTTATAACTATCAGTCCATGTCCATTCTCTCTTATCTTGCATTGCTGTTTCCCACCATTCAACATCTTCTGGTGTAGCATTACCAAATATAATTTTATTAACTGTATTAGAAAGTATTAAGTTCTTATAGTAATCTCCTCTTGCATCAGCAGATAAGTCACCTTTTAATTGTGTTAAGTTTTGAGAGTCTAATACTGTTGCTACATTGTATTTTCTATATAATGTATATATAGGTTCTGTTGCTTTACAAATATAAGCAGGGAAGTCATCTATATATAAACAATGTGGAATTCTATTACTATCATTACCTGGTCTAGCAAGTATTGATTGTTGCATTAGCAATAAGAAGAATAATCCAAACGCTTTATGAGCAGTTTCACCTAAATCTCCTCTACGAGTACATACTAATGTTACTTGACCTTCTGATAAGATTTTGTCATAATCTAAGTTATTTGAACGATTACATAATACTGATTTTACACCAGGGTAACGCAATAAGTTATCAATTTCAGCAGAAGCAGTTGTTGTAGAACGTTGAGCATTTAATAAATTAGGGCTTTCTGGGTAAAAGTTATTTTCAAAAAATCTAATTAATATACGGTATTTTTCAGTAAATTCAGGAATTTGTTTCATCTTTTCAACATAATCTACTACTAAGCTAAAATCTGTAAGTAAATCTAAAATATCTTCTAAGTTAGGTAATAGTCCATCATGCTCTAAAGGATACATTTCTTTTAATAAAATAGAAACATTTTCTATCATTCGAATTGCTTCGTTTTCTCTAAAAGCAAGTTCTGTATCTGGTCTACTATGAATGAATAATCCTTTTAAAACTGAAGAAACAGCTAAACCTGTTTTTATAGGATCTGAGTAAACAAATGGGTTTAAACCAGGTGAGTCAGCTCTATTTGGATCAACTATATTTACAGGAATATGGAAGTTTTGAGCCACTTTAGCAATTTTTTCTACTGATTCATGTTCTGCAGAAATATAAGTGATACCCATATTTCTGTATGTGATTTTGTCACCAGAACTTGAAATTATCATTTTTTTCATATAATTCTTATATGTATCTAGCTTGTCATCTTTTGGAATTAACATATTTAATGAAAAATGTTCATTAATATAATCATTATCATAAGGACAATTTAGAGATGCTAAACCAGTTCTTAATGCTGTAAATCCCATTTCTTTAGAAACTTCTTTAAAGAATGATTTTCTTTCTATATCTCTTGCAAGCATTGGTTCATAAATCATTGTTGTTTTACCTGAACCAGACACACCAACTACTAGTAAAGATTCATAACGTTTTTTCTCAGGCATACAAATATCTTCGCCACTCTCGCTGTCTACACAAACTTTTACTTCACAAGTGTAAACACCATGAGCTTCTTTATCAGATGTTAATTTAATTCCACCATAATCAAAAATTGAATCACGTATATCTTTAACATCATTAATACTGAAGATAAGCCATTTAATTACTTTATAGAATGTAACAAGTGGAATGTATACACCTATAGCTGTAAATGCAGGCTTAAACAAGTAAAAGAAGTCTCTTGCAAGCTCAGGATAATTTGGTAAAGATAAAATGTTTATCCATATTATTTGATTTAACCATTGAACAACTGCTGAAACAATTAAAATGTAAAAAGAAACTATGAACGCATGGAAAAATCTTAATTTATTAACGTCTGCTTTAGCAAATTTTGAAGATCCAGAAAAGAAAAATGCAAAAGCCATACAAGCGAATGCAAAGAAGTATTTTATTGGACCCCAATAACTAAATCCCACACCAGTAAAAATTATGAATAATAGTTCCATTATTCTATCAACTAATATATATGCAGAAATTAGTGTTAAAACATAGGTTATAAATGTATTTCTATCTGTTTTTAAAAATTTTAAAAATTTATCAAATAGTTTCAAAAAATTCACCACTTTCATTTTCAAATCTATACTACTATATTATCCTATAAAATCGCGAAAAATACAAGGGTTTTTGCGAAAAAATGTGCAAAAGAACGACAAAAATCTACATATATAAAATAAAAGTAATAATAGTGATTTAAAAAGTATATGTATATAAAAAAGAAATATAGAGGAAATTTATGAAAACAAAAAAAGAAAGTTTTATGAGTAGTGTTTTAATTTTAATGATTTCACAAGTTTTAATTAAAATACTGGGACTTATTTATAAATTATATTTAACAAATAGAGAGGGGTTTGGAGATAAGGGAAATGCTATATATAGTAGTGGATTTCAAATATATGCTTTGTTTTTAACAATTTCATCAATTGGAATACCTGGAGCACTTGCAAAACTTGTTTCAGAAAAAATTGCAATAGGAGATACAAAAGGTGCACACAGAATATTTAAAATAGCATTTGTAACTTTCGGATTAATTGGATTTCTAAGTAGTACCATTTTATTTTTAGGAGCTGGGTATATATCAAATACATTGCTACAAATACCAGAGGCAGAATTAACATTAGTTGCACTTTCGCCTTCAATATTTTTTGTATCAATTTCATGTGTAATTAAAGGATATTTTACAGGTAGAGAAAATTTAAAAGTAACAGCAAATTCTCATACTTTAGAACAATTTTTTAAAACAGTACTTTCAGTAATAATAGTAGAAATGGTTGCATTAACAACAGGAACAGATACTACAATTATGGCGGCTGGGGCAAATTTGGCAACAACTTTAGCAACAGTGCTATGTTTTTTATATTTATACAAATATTATTCAAAAATGAGAAAAGAAATTGCTTTTGAATTAAAAAGAGCAACAAAAAATAAAAGAACAAGAATTATAAAAACAATAAAACAGATTTTATCTGTTTCTATTCCAATGTCTATGACAGCAATACTTGGAACAATAAATAAAAATATTGATTCTATGACTGTAGTAAGAGGACTAAAAAGTTTTCTGTCAGAAGAACAAGCTAAAATTCAATATGGAATACTTAGTGGAAAGGTAGATACTTTAGTTACACTTCCTATGTCATTGAATATGGCATTTGCAACAGCTCTTGTCCCTTCAATTTCTTCATCAAAAGCAATAGGAGATATAGAAACAATAAGAAAAAGAGTCTCGTTTTCAATGCTTATATCAATGTTAATTGGAATGCCATGTATGATTATAATGATTTTATTTGCAAAACAAATTCTGGAATTATTATTTCCAAATGCAACATCTGGAGCATTTATATATCAAATTAGTTGCCTTGGAATTATTTTTATAGTACTAGAACAAACAATTAGTGGTGCTTTACACGGATTAGGGAAAATGTTGACTCCAGCAATTGCACTTGGAATAGGTGTAATAATTAAATTTATTTTAAACATGTATTTAATTCCAATAAATCCAAGTGATTTTTTTCTTGGTGGAACAGCTGGTGCTGCCATTTCAACAGTGGTATGTCATGCTGTTGCATTAACAATAGAATTTAAAATTTTAAGTAAAAATATAAATTTAAAATTGGATAAAAATAAATTTATAGTAAAACCCGTAATTGCATGTTTAATAATGGGGACAATTGCATATATTTTTAATATTACATTATTTCAATGCTTAAATGAAAAAATATCAACAATGCTTTTAATTTTAATGTGCGTTATAATTTATATATTGTTACTAATAATTTTGAGAGTATTTTCAGAAGAAGAAATTTATATGATACCTTATGGAAGCAAAATATATAATTTTCTAAAAAAGCTGAGGCTGTATGACAATGGCTGAAAAGGTATGAAAATCAATACTTTAAAGGACACTAAAGGTCAGAAACGTTGGAATGTGTAACTTTTTAAATAAAAATTTAAACAAAAAAGAAGGGTTTTTGAAAAAAATGACGAATAATGATATTAGTAGATGAAAGTCTGCTGATCTTAAAATCTTATAGGAGGTAATTTAAAATGAACAAATCAGAATTAATCGCAGCTATGGCAGCAAAAACAGGAGAAACAAAGAAAGATGCAGAGGCAGCTTTAAACTCATTTGTTAATGTTGTAACAGAAGCATTAGTAAAAGGAGAAAAAGTTCAATTAGTTGGATTTGGTTCTTTCGAAGTAAGAAAAAGAGCTGCTAGAAAAGGCAGAAACCCACAAACTAAAGAAGAAATCAAAATACCAGCATCTAAAGCACCTGTATTCAAAGCAGGAAAAGCCTTAAAAGAATTAGTAAATAAAAAATAATTTGAAATTTATATAAATTATATGAATTCATATCAAAAGATGTAGCATATTATAAGTCTACATCTTTTTTGTGCTGTTTTTCTGCTTTAAATAGTAGTTTAAAAATACAGAAATTTCCTTAAATTTTGTAAAAAGTGTTCTAAACATATTAGTATTGTGATATAATGCAAAAAAACTTAAGAGGAGGAAATAAATGTATAGAAATACTTATGCTCAAATAGATGTAGGTAACTTGCAAAATAATGTTAAAGAAATTGTAAGAAAATACCCAGAATATGACTATTATTTTGCAGTTGTGAAGGGAAATGCGTATGGACATAGTGATAAAATTTGTAAGTATTTAATAGAATGTGGAATAAACTATTTTGCAATTTCATCTTTGGAAGAAGCAATCAGTTTAAGAAGAGATGGAATAAAAACTCCTATTTTATGCTTGGAACCTATTGATTTAAAATACATTAATGAATGCATTGAAAATAATGTAACAATTACAGTACATGATTATGAATATTTTAAAGAATTACAAAAAATAGATATACAAAAACCTTTAAAAGTACATATAAAAATAGATACAGGACTTTGCAGATTAGGTTTATATGATAAAATGCAAATAAAAGAAGTTGTGGAAGGACTAAGAAAAAAACAAAACATTGAAGTAGAAGGAATATTTACTCATTTTGCAACAGATGGAGTATATGATGTTTCATGGGACAACCAATATGCAAAATTCCAAGAACTTACATCTGAAATTGATTTAATGAAAATTCCAATTATACACTTAGGAAGAAGCCAAACACTTTTAAACCATAGTAAAATACCTTTTGCAAACGGAATTAGACTAGGAATTATATTATATGGGTATAATACTACACCAAAGCCATTACCAGATGACTTTATAAATAAACTCAGAAAACTTAAGAGAGAATGGTATAAAAGAAAACACCATATTAGTAAAACAATAACTGATGTAGAATTGAAATTAAAACCAGCGTTTTCACTTTACAGTGAAGTAATGCAGGTAAAGCAAATAAAAAAAGGCAGTTTTGTGGGTTATGGAAGAATTTATGAAGCACCAGAAGATATGTATGTAGCAATTATTCCAATAGGATATGCGGATGGATTTAATACTAGAAATAAAGGAAGACAAGTAGTTATTAATAATAAAAGATATTCTCTAGTTGGGGTTATAAACATGGGAATGATAATAGCTAAAGTAGACGAAAATGTTCATGCAGGAGACAAAGTTACTTTGATAGGAGAAGAACTTACAATGAAAGAAGCGGCAAGCTATATGGGAACAAGTGTATATGAAGGATCTTGTATGATAAATGACTGGGTTCCAAGAGTTCTTGTAAAAGATGGAGAAATAATTGAAATAGAAGAACGAAAATAGGAGGAATAGTTATGAAATTTGATGTTCTTATATTAGGAAGTGATTTTAATGCTTACTTTATGTCTAGATGTTATCATGAAATATATAATAAAAAGGTAGATGTTATTAGCAAAAGGGCAATAGGTGTTGTTTCATATAGTAAAATTGTAAACTTTAGAGAAGTACCTGATTTCGAAAATGCAGATGTATTTGTAAAAACATTAAATGAATATGCTAAACAAAGTGAGAAGCAAAAAATAGTACTTGTTGGTACAAGTGATGAATTAGTTAGATTAATAATTGAAAACCAAGATAAATTAGATGAAAAATTTGTACATAATTATCCAAGCTTAGAAATTTTAAATCAAATATTAGTAAAAGATACTTTTTACCAAAACTTTGACAATTGTGAATTTGAAATACCAAAAACTTATATCTATTCATGCAATGCAAATCAAACTATTGATGAAGAAAAAGTTGAAAAACTTATGTACCCTTTAATTGTAAAGCCAGGTAATAATATTGAATATCACAATCATAAATTTGATGGAATGTTTAAGGTATTTAAAGTCTATTCTAGAGAAGAATTACAAGATGTAATAAACAAAGTAGAAGCATCTGGATATAAAAGCAATTTAGTTATTCAGGAATTTATACCAGGCGATGATTGTGATTTATTTGATTGTCAATTCTATTGTAGTAAAGCTAAAAAAGTACAACTAATTGCATTTGCACAAATTGGATTACAAGAAAGAAATCCAGGAGGAATAGGAAACTGTACTCTATTAGTTAATGGATTTAATGAACATGGATATGATGAAAAAATAGTAGAACCTTTAAAGAAATTCATGGAAAGAATTGGATACCAAGGATTTGCAGAAGTAGATTTAAAATACGATAGTAGAGATGGAAAATATAAAGTGCTAGAAATAAATCCAAGGCAAGCAAGATGCAGTTATTACTTAGCAGCTGGTGGACACAATTTGATACAATATTTAGTGGATGATTTGATATATAATAAAGAAAAAGAATGTACTTTAATGAAAAATGAAGTTGCATTAAGTTTTGTTCCAAAGAGTGTTGTAAAAAAATATGTAACAAGTGAACCATTAAGAAATGAAGCATTAAAGCTTGCAAAAGAAGGAAAAATGGTAAATCCTTTGAAATATAAAGCAGATAGAAGCATAAAAAGAAAACTATATTTAGTAATGAAAGATATAAATTATAAAAGAAAATATAAAAAATTAAAATGGTAAAAGCAAAAGCCAACAGACAGAATGTAAAATTCTGTTGGCTTGCTTTGACAGTAAGAGGCTGACAATACGGCAAATTAGTCCAATCCTCTTTGTTGTTGTAACTCCAATTCTTGTTTTTCCATTTCATTTTCTGTTTCATCAATCAATGGTGTATCTGACAGTTCTTCTAATACTTGTCTTCCTAAAATAGCTGTACCAACTTGCTGATCAGAAGGTAAAAATGTAGGTATATCTACAGCATCAGGTATTTCAATTTCTTGTTCGCCTACTAATTCTCTCATTTCTGCTAAATTTTGTGGTATAACTCCAAATTCATTTTTCATTACTTCTCTTGCAATTTGAATTAAGCTAACTACAGAAGACTCTTTTCCCATCAATGATTCTAACATATATTCTCTGTAAACATTACTAAATTGTGGATTAGAATGTAAATACTCTGATAATTTCTTTGATTGTCCTGACATTATACCCAATTCCATTTCTAACATGGTATTGAATGAGGTTATATTTGCATTAAAACATTCATTTACATCAAAATCATTATTAACTTCAAAAAAGTCTGTATCTATAATTCTTATCCTACTATTTTTTTCATCCCACATTATTCCTCCTTGATTTAAATCTTGAAAGAATACTTTATCTTGTGCAAGACTTCTAATATCTTGTTCTGCTTGTTTTATTGCATTTATTAATGTATCTAAATCAATTTCATCCACTTTTTCTTGTAACTGTTGTCCATCAACAAATTCCATTGTATATCCTTGAAATTTTCCATCAATTTCAACTCTATTTTGTGGAAATGCACAAATATCATTATTAATTTTTAGTAATTGCGCAAATTGTTCTTCGTTATGAAGTTGCATACCATTTTCATTTAATGCTTTAATAACTTGATTATCTCCATATTTATATACAACTGAACAGGCACCTCTTCCTAGTACCTGCATTTTATTTAACATTTCTGAATTTATTTTGATTATTTCATTTTTAGCCATAAACAATCCCTTCATTTGTTTTTAATAGTATAAATATTATTTTATTTAAAAAAATTTTTAATTTTATTAAAGATTCCTGTAATAAAATTTTCTTTATAAACTACCACTTTAGTAACTTCTTTTTTTACTTCTGTTTCGCTACAAGCATTTCGCTTTTTAAATATATTTTCAATACCATATAAGGACTTTTTTTGTTCATCTAAAGTTAATCTATCATTTTTTTGCTTTCTGATAATTTTATCCCTTTGTACTTCTGTTGCCCAGTAATCTCTAAATAATATTCCTATTATTGCTTTTGCTCTTTTAGAGACATTTTGCTCATCTAATGTCTTGTTAGGACTGTATGTAAATTTATATTCTTTATTTGAATTTAGCTTAAATAGTTCTATCTTGTTTGCAGGAATTTTGTTATAATCTTCTTTAGAAATAAACTTTAATATCTCTAAAACTTCACTATAAGCATTTGCATATTCTACATTAACCATTTTTTCCTCTTTTCATAAGTTTATTATTCTACATTTTTTATAACATTACTACTCGAAAAAGTCAATTGCAATATGATAAGCTTTATACATACTTTATGGTTTTATTTGCTATACTAATTTTATAAGATAGAGGAGAGAATACTTTGATAGAAACAACAAGATAAAATAGAAAATTTTTAAAATATTTGACATATATTAAGATTGAAACTATAATAATTATAAACTTTAAGCAAAGAGAGTACGTAAAAACGGGCACTTTGTTCATACAAATGGATGTTGAAAAATTAATTTCTGAAAATAATTGAAGGAGGTTTTGTATAACTGATTTATTATTAAATGAAACTTCTGGAAGAACAGAAGTAAAACTATGCAAACATTGTGGCAAACCATTTATTGCAGAAAATATTAAGTCTGAATATGACACTATACAATGTAGAAATAGAGAAAATATAAATAAGAGTAGACAAAAGAAAAATAATTATATTAAATAGATTTATATTATTTGGAGGTTGAAAATGGAAAACAATCTAATAAATGCAGGATATGATAATTTTATTGTTGAAATTAAAAATAAAATACGAAAAAGTCAATATGAAGCTATGAAGGCTGTAAATACAACTCTAATTAACTTGTATTGGGGAATTGGTGAGGAAATAATCAACAGCAAGAAAAGGGCTGGGGAAAATCAATTGTTGAAGTTTTATCAAAGGAAATTCAAAAAGAATTTCTAGAAGTAAAGGGATTTTCTGCAAGCAATTTATGGAGAATGAGAAATTTTTATCTTACATACAAAGATATAGAAAATCTCGCACCACTCGTGCGAGAAATTAGTTGGACTAAAAATATTGTTATAACAGAAAAATGTAAAGATAATCTTGAAAGAGAATTTTATATAAAAATGACAAAAAATATGGTTGGTCGAAAGATGTACTAATTAACCATATTGAAAATAAATCTTATGAAAAATATTTAATTAATCAGACAAATTTCGATGAAACTTTACCTGAAAAATATGTAAATCAAGCTAAACTTGCAGTAAAAGATGAATATATATTTGATATAATGGAACTATCTGAACAACATTCAGAAAGAGAATTAGAAAGAGCTTTAGTTGATAATATTAAGGATTTTCTTGGAGAAATGGGTGGAAACTTTGCATTTATGTGAAATCAATATCATCTAAATGTTGATGGAAATGATTTTTATATTGATTTACTTCTATATCATAGAAGTTTAAAGAGTTTAGTTGCAATAGAATTAAAAATAGGCGAATTCAAACCAGAATATGTTGGTCAATTACAATTTTATTTAACAGTATTAGATAAACAGGTTAAAATGGAAAGTGAAAATCCATCAATTGGTATTATAATTTGTAAAGAAAAAAATAGGACTGTTGTAGAATATGCTTTAAGTAATAGTGACAAACCTATTGGGGTTGCAACATATAAAATTCATGATTCTTTACCAGAGCAAATGAAAGATTTATTACCATCTCCTGAAGAAATAAAGAAAAGATTAGAAGGATTAGATAATGAAAATTATATGTTTAAATTGTAATGATATAATTGAATCAAAAGACTTACACGATTGCGTAAGTTGCAAATGTGGAGCTTGTTCAATAGATGGTGGTAAGCAATATACAAGAATAGGTGTAAATTTTAAATACATTAATTGCATAAATGAAGATGGTACATAAGAACCATTAATAAAAAATAATGCTAAGGTAATTGAAGCAGAAAAAAGATTTTTAAATAAAGAGGTTTAAAATGGAATTAAAAGATTTAGAAAAAGAAATTGAAAATATTAAAATTAGAAATGCAAGAGTTGAATTAGATAAAAAGTGGGAAACTTGTTGGACTAGGAAAATATGTATTTGCGTATTAACATATATCGTTGTAATTGCTTATTCATACATAGTAAGAAATTACTCTAATATACTATTAAGCTCATTAGTTCCTGTTATTGGTTTTACACTATCGACATTATCGTTAAAATATATAAGAAAAATGTGGGAGAAAAATGTAAAAAATGATCAATAATGATAGATTAAATCATTCACAAGCTGTTGCTAGAAAAATGGTTGAAATAGAAAAAAATATAACTTAAATGATAATGAAATAAAAGACTTATTTGTATTAGGATTTAATCATGATATTGGTTATGAATATGGAAACAATTCTAATCATGCACATATTGGCGGAGAAATATTAAAAAGAGATAATTATAAGTATTGGAAAGAAATTTATTATCATGGCAATATAAACACAGAGTACACATCACTGTTTTTAACAATATTAAATAAGGCAGATATGCAGATTGATAAATATGGTAATGATGTTGGTTATACCAAAAGACTTGAAGATATCAAAAGTAGATATGGAGAAAATTCTACAACTTATAAGAATGCTAAAACATTAATATTAAATTTAAGGAGTGAAAATCAATGCTAAATGAATATATAATTGTAACAACATTTTGTGATAAGGAAGAAATAGCAAATAAAATTGTAGATACATTACTAGAAAAAAGATTAGTAGCTGGATGTCAACTTTCTAAAGTTCATTCCAAATATTGATGGAATAATGAATTAGAAGAATGCGATGAATATAAATTAGAATTTAGAACAAAAGAAAGCTTATTTACTGAAATAGGAAATGAAATCAAGAAAATACATGATTATGAAATAGCTGAAATTTCGTATTATGAAATTAAAGGTGGAAATATGGAATTTTTGCATTGGATTGATCAAAATAATCTAAAATAAAAAGAAACCACCGAATACTTGAATATTCGGTGGAGGTATAAGGCTGTAAGAGTTCTCACTACCAAATACCTTACTCATTTTATATTTTTTCTTTGGAATATACACCTAATTATAAACCTTGTTTTCAATTCTATATTTTATCTTTTCTTTAATATAATTATCTCCAAATAATTCTTGTGGTCTTACCACTTGATAACTATTATCTCTTGAAATTATAAGATCTGTATCTTCATTTTCAGAAACATAATAACCTTTTGATTCTAGCTTTGATACAAATCCGTTATATGAATTTGAAGTGGATATTGCATCATCTATATCTTTTTTTACTAATTGCATATATAGATTGTTTTTAACATAAAGCTTGTAATAGCCTTTATTCTTCCATGGAGTTTTTATAACCCTTAATCTATTTTCTCTGCATATAAAATCTGATGTTATTCTTATAAAATCTTTTGTTTCTCTATTACTATAAAACTTATTTCCACTTTTAAAAGATACAGAATTTACAACTATATGGTTGTGAACATTATCTGTATTTAAATGAGTTGCAACTACAAATTGAAAATCATCTCCAAATAGTTCTTTGGTATATTGTAATCCTAGTTCGTGACATTTTTTTGGAAATATTTCTTTTCCATCAAAAGATTGTATTAGATGGTAAGATATTATTCCATTTTCTTTATCAAATCTTTTCTTTGTATCTTGCATTTCAGAAATAGCAGTGCCTGGTCTGCAATTCACACCAGACACATACATCATCTTCTCAGTTTTTTCTCCATTCATAATATATTTAATTAATGTGTCTAATCTTGTTTTTCTAGTCAAAAATTTTGTGACCGCCATAATAAATTCCACCTTCTTTCCTGGCTGGCGTAAGGTAGAATTTTTGTAAATCATCAATCATATCATTAACTCTATTAGCAAGTGGATAATATTTATTATCATCAACATACTGATAAGTGTTCGCTACTCTTGCAAGTTGATTTATATTTACCGCAACACCTCTTAAATCATTTAGTATTTTATAAAAATTTTCATCTGGCTTTTCCTTTATTTGAGTGTCATTAATTACTAATCTAAAAAAAGAAGATTCAGATGAAGTGAACCTTCCTTATTAGACAAAAAAGTTTAATAAGGAAGGTTCACTTCAACGATTCTAGCTATTTTTATATAATATTTTGAATTAAGTTAAATACTTAAGGATAAAAATCTATACAAATATTATAGCACAAGGTTCAGTAATGTCAACGGAAACTTCCGAAATTTCAAAATAAAAAAATTGTAATTTAATTAAGAGATTTTACAACGTAAGAAACCGTACAAACACTGAAATATCAGCAAAAATTTCTTCATGATTTTTCGTTTAAGTATTTAACTTAAGGATAAAAAATAAAATACTTTGTTTTAAAAACAAACATTTAATCAAAGAAGTCGGGAATTTCCGAACAATATATTGACTAAGTTAAAATGATTGTATAAAATGAAAGTAGGGTATTCGGAAATATCCGAGCAATAAATTTGAATAAATAAAAAGTTTATTGTTAATAATAAATTATATCACGAAAGTGACATAACATAAAGTTGAGGTTAAACTATAAAACCTAATATATTATACAAGGAGGAAAAAATGGAAGAGAAGAACAAAAAGAAGATTTTAAAAGAAAGAAAACGGAATTACACTGATTGCATTGGTTGTAACAATGCTTGTCCACTAAGTATAACGATAAAAGTGAGTAATATCAATGGCTGGGAGTATCGATAAAATATAAATATGAAATTTTTACAAAAATAATAGAAATATATATTTGAGTTTTAATCATAATTATACTATTATATATATAATAAAAATATTAGGAGAGATGATTATGAAAAAAATTAAAGTGAAAATAAATGACCAAGATAAAAGTATAATTATGCGAGCATTAGTTGATAAAAGGAATAATCAACTAAAAGAAAATAGACCAGTAGAGCCAATAAATGAACTAATAATCAAATTAAGTAAAAAATAACAAAATACATAATTAAAGAAAAGCTAATCGAAAGATTAGTTTTTTTTTATTAAAAAATAGAAAGGAGAAGAATAAATGGAAAGACAAGAAGCAATAAACTATCTAAACAATTTGCAAAAAGGAATGTTCTGTACTGTTAATTTGCCTCTTTATGGAAATGAAGTAATGCCTATTACAGCAATGTATATGGGAAAAGATAAAGATGGAAGATATAATTTTATGGATACAGGAAGATTTATATTGTCAAAGGAATTTATTGAAAATAAAGCAATTTCAATAGATAAAAAATACGATGAAGATAAAGCTTTTGAAATATACTCTAAAGTTAGAAGGCAACCTAATAAAAAGAAAAATAAAGAAAGAGTGAGGTAAATAGATGAAAGATAATGAAGTATTAAAATATTTTCAAAATGGTATGTTTAATAGTGATAATTTAAAGGCTTATGATGCAGAGGGACAAAAATATTTTTTGAGTTATTTACTAAAAAAGGGTTATGACTTTACTATTAAAGATGGAGAAATTGAATTTAAAAGTATAAAGTCAGAAGAAAAGGTAAAAGAACTTATAGAAAAGTACAATAGAGAATCTATGATAGAAAATCTAAACATAAAAAAACAATCAATAAATGCAATAAGAGTAATGGGAGTAGAAGAATATAGCCAAACAATAGAGAGAAAATTAAGAAACTTGAGAGAAAAAGAAAAATCTTTAAAAGAAAGATAATTTTATTTAACAAATCAATTTATATTGATTTGTTTTACATAGCCATCTTTATTAGATGGTTATTTTTTATAGAAAGGAGGGGAAAAAGTGTCAAAGTGTAAAGTGATTGCCATTGCTAATCAAAAACGGCGGAGTAGGAAAAACAACTACAACTGTTAATTTAGGAAACGGACTTTTTAGAAAAGGGAAAAGAGTATTACTAATAGATTTAGATCCGCAAGGAGATTTAACTACTTCTTTAGGTTATAAGAATCCAAATAGTTTAGATTTTACAATAAAAAATCTTATGGAAAAGGAAATACAAGAAATTCCAATAAGTAAAAAAGATGGAATTTTAAAAAATGGAGAAGGAGTTAGTTTTATTCCTGCAAATATAGAATTAGAAGCATTAGAATTATCAATGATTAAATACATGAATAAAGAAAATATTTTAAAAAAATATATAAATAAAATAAGGGAAGATTATGATTATATTTTAATCGATTGCCGACCTGCTTTAGGTTTGCTTACAATAAATGCTTTAGCAACAGCAGATAGTGTTATAATACCAGTTCAAGCACAATATTTACCGTTAAAAGATATGACACAACTAATGCAAACTATAGATAAGATTAGGGTTCAAATAAATCCTAAATTAAAGATTGAAGGAATATTACTAACTATGGTTGATATGAAAACTAATTTGGCAAAAGCTTCAATAGAAAGTTTAAAAAATAATTATGGCAGGAGAATAAAAATCTATGATACGATAATTCCTATGGGAATAAAAGCTGCCGAAAGTACGATAGAAGGCAAAAGTGTATATGCTTATGACAAAAAAAGTAAACCAGCTATTGCTTATGAAGAATTAACAAAGGAGGTGCTAAAAGATAGCGAAAGAAATAAAACTAGACTTGCCGAATGTAGATGAATTATTCAAATTTAGTACAAATGGAGGAAAAGTTGAAACAGTTGTAATGTTAGATCCAAATAAAATTTCTGACTTTCCAAATCACCCATTTAGGATTGAAGATAATGAAGAAATGGAAAAAATGATAGAAAGTATAAGACAAATAGGAGTTAAATTACCAGTTTTAGTTAGACCAAAGAAAGATGGTACTTATGAAATGGTTTCAGGACACAGAAGAAATTTTGCGGCAAAAAAGGTAGGATTAAATGAAATACCTGCAATTATTAGAGAAATGACAGATGAAGAAGCCATTGTTATAATGGTAGATAGTAACATTCAAAGAGAAAAAATATTAATAAGTGAAAAAGCATTTGCTTACAAAATGAAAATGGAAGCATTAAAAAAGCAAGGAAAGAGAAACGATTTAACTTCGTGCCAAGTTGGCACAAAGTTAAGGGCAGATGAAAAAATTGCAGAACATTCTGATGATAGTGCAAGACAAGTTCAAAGATATATTAGATTAACAGAACTTATAAAAGAATTACTAGATATGGTCGATATAGGAAAAATATCTTTTAATCCTGCTGTAGAAATATCTTATTTAAGCAAAGAAGAACAATATATGTTACTGGATTGTATAAAAAGATATGATGCAACACCATCGCAATCGCAAGCCATATTCTTAAAAAAATTAAGTCAAGAGAATAAATTAACTACGGAGAAAATGGAAGAAATAATGCAAGAAGAAAAACCAAATCAACAATTAAAATATGACATAAACTATAATAGATTTGAGAAATATCTTCCTAGGAATGTAGTAACTAAAAAAGAAGTTGAAGATTTTTTATTTAAATGTGTTGAAGAACACTATAAAAGATTAAAACAAAGAGAGCTATCTCGTTAAGACTGCATAAAAATATGTATATTTGAAAGTAATAAAACATTATGGTAGAATAAATAAAAAAGGAGATGTTTTATTATGAGTAGAAGGAAAACTATTGTTGTAATAAGTATTGCGGGAGTCATAATTACAGTTTTTGTTGCACTAGGAATAATGGCGTATGAGAGTAAAAAAGAAAAAAATCCTAGTTCAAATCAAGTCGATATGAATGTTGTGCAAAAAGAAAATACAGTAATTAATGAAAATATTGTTACAGAAATAGAGAAAAAAAGTACAGAAGAAGATCTTAATAAAAATACAAGCATAGTTGAAGAAGTAAAAATTATTGAGAATGACGAAAAAACAGGAGAAACATCTAAAGAAAAAGCAAATGAGATTATTAAAAATACACAAGAAAAAATAATTGAAAGTCCAAATAAAGTAGAATTAAATGAACAAAAACAAACTACTGAAAAAGTTAATACATCACAGACTGAAAAGCCAGAAGAAATAAAAGAACAACCGAAACAAGAAAATATAAATCAAAATGTTGTAATAGAAAAACCTAAATGTACAGATACAAAACATGGAATAAGTGTAGGTAATTCGAATAAATGGTTTAATAGCTATAATGAAGCTGTTAAATATTATGATGAATTGATAAAGATGTATAGTAATCAAGTACATAATGGTGAAATAACATCAGAGGAATATTATAAATTGTGTCCATATGGTTATGAAACATGGAGTTGTCCTTATTGTGGTAAGTGGACTTTGAATTATTATAAAAGATAATAAAAAATAATAAAAAATTAATTTTAAAGAGCAAGTATTACAACTTGTTCTTTTTTTGTATGAAAAGGAGGAAATCTTATATGATAAAAACGATAAAATATAAAAAGATTTTATCTTTAATTTTATTAGTTATAACATTATTAAGTGTTGCTCAACCAATATTTGCAGTTTCTGGAAATAATGATTTTGTTGGTGGTCAATATGCTTCAGGTATGAAGACTACAGACCATAAACCAGGAGAAACAGGAATATTAATTAGAAGATTAATAAACTATGATACGGGAGAAAGATATACAGTATTTTGTGCTGAACATAAAGTAGAGTTTGATACAGGAACTATATACAATGGTAATTATTACACTCCAACAGATGCTACTATACGAAAAGCATGTAAAGTTGCTTATTTTGGATGGTATTCAAAATATGGAGATTATGTTGTTGATGGTGGAATTTTAGCAGGAGATATGATTTATGTAAAGAAAGACTATGTGTACACACAGCAATATATTTGGGAAGTATTAGGACAAACTAATTCCACATTTATAGATTCATCATATCAAAGAGAATATGAAAATTTCAAACAAGACATAGAAAATAAAATATCTAATATGGCGACAAGACCAAGTTTTGATGGGACAACAATTAATGTTCAAGCAGGAGAAAGCAAAACGATAAATGATACAAACGGTGTATTAGCTAGTTATCCAAGTATTGATAGAACTACAAATGGAATTAGAGTGACACACTCACAAGGAAGTAATTCAATGACTATATTGGTTGATGAAAATACTTCTTTAGAAAATTATACTATAACTGATGCAGAATTTAAGTCATGGGGAATGATTAAAGATGGTACAGAAGATAAAGATACAATGGTATTTTTTGAATTTGCAGAGGGAGTACAGAATCAATTATATTCAATGTCATATAATGATCCTGTAACTTTAGGAATAAGTTTAAAAATAGAGAGTTTTGGTAAATTAGAACTTTCAAAATTAAATGAAGAAGGAGATTTAATTTCTGGAGCTGTATTTAATGTATCAGGACCAAATGGATATAATAAAGACGTAACAGTAACAAACGGAAAAATAACATTAGAAAAACTAAAAAAAGGTACTTATACAATAAAAGAAATATCTGCACCTTATGGTTATTTATTAGACACAAAAACTTATAATGTAGAAGTAAAAGTAAATCAGACTGCAACTCAAGCAGTAGTAAATATTGAACCAACTGGAACTTTTACATTAGTTAAGAAAAATGCAGATGAATCAGCAAATCTTAAGGGAGCAGAATATAGAATATGGAATTCAGATTATGATAAAACCGTTACAACAAATGACGAAGGAGAAATAAAAGTAGAAGGATTAAAATTAGGAAAATACAATTATCAAGAAACTAAAGCACCAGAGGGGTATTTAATAGATAATACTATTTATTCTTTTGAATTAAAATATAAAGACCAAAATACAAGTGTTATTTATGCAAATGCGACAAGAACAAATGAAGAACCAACAGGAAAGATTACAATTATAAAAAGAGATAGTGAAACAGGTTCAACACCACAAGGAGATGCAACATTTGTTGATGCAAAATATGAAGTGTATGCAAATGAAGATATTTGGAATAAAGCTCATACTAAACAATATTATAAAAAAAGTGATTTAGTTGCTACAAGAACAATGAACAATGAAGGAAAAACAGAAGATGTAGAAAATTTGCCAATTGGAAAATATCTTGTTAAAGAAACAGTTAGTTCAGAAGGATATCTAATAGACACAAAAGAATATGATGTAAATTTAGAATATAAGAATCAAAATACACCAATTATTTCAGATACTGTAACAAGCAATGAAGTAGTAAAGAAAATGCAAATTCATATATTTAAGAGTGGAATTGACGAACAATCTGGCGAAGTTCAAGGATTAGAAGGGGCTGAATTTACTATTAAATTAGCGAGTGATGTTGAGGAGGCTTACAACCAAGGTTATACTTATCCAGAAATTTGGAATGGTGTAGATGAGTATGGAAATAAAGTAGATGTCGATGCCAAAAGAGTTGCTAAAGCTCAAGCAATAGCACCTACTTATGATACTTTAACTACTGATAGTGAAGGTAATGCTTATTCTGATATAAAATTTCCTTATGGTAAATACATTGGAAAAGAAACAAAAACACCAAAAGATTTTGAAACAGCTAGTGATTTTACTTTTTCAATTACAAAAGATGAAAGTGAAATACAGGATGTAGCACAAAAAGTAAAAGATATTTTTATAAACAACGAACAATTAGAAGCATATATTAAATTAGTAAAAAAAGATTTAGATACTGACAAAATAGTAACTCTAAACAATGCAACTTTCCAAATAAAAGCAGCAGAGGACATATATGATAGAGGAAACGGAAAAATATTATACAAAAAAGGTGAGGTAATAAAACAAAAAATTGGTAGCACAGTATATGATAGTTTTACTACAAATGCAGAAAATTTAGTTGTTCCTGATAATAGTTATAGCAATGATAATGATGAATTAGGTACAGTTGTAACACCTTTAAAATTAGATGTTGGTAAATATGAAATTACAGAGATTCTTATACCACAAGGATTTTTACAACTAGAAAAACCTATTCAATTTACAATTGAAGGAATAAGAGATTATGACAAAGATTCTCAAGATGATTATATAAAAACAGTTGAAATTAAAAATGATCAACCTACTGGAACTATTTTACTTGATAAATCACTTGCAATTAAAGAAAATGTGGATACTTCACTTGTTGATATTAGTGATTTAAGTGGTATCAAATTTAAATTGACAGCTAAAGAAGATATAATTAGTCCAATAGATGGAAGTATAATTTATAATGCTGGACAAGAAGTTGGAACTTATAATTTAACAAAAGAAGGAAAACTAGAAATAAATGAACTTCCAATGGGGGTATATGAAATACAAGAAATTGAAACTTTAGATGGACTTGTATTAAATTATACAAAATATGAAATTAGATTTACTCAAAAGGATACAGTAACAAAAGTTTATGAGCAAGGGTTAGAAGTTAAAAACGATACAACATTAATAGAAATTAGCAAAACAGACATTACTGGTGAAAAAGAATTAGAAGGTGCAAAATTATCTGTACTAGATGAACAAGGTAATATTATTGACCAATGGACATCAACAAGCAAAGTCCATACAATAGAAGGTTTAACTACTGGAAAAGAATATACACTTCGTGAAGATTTAGCACCACTAGGATTTGTTAAATCAACAGATATTAAATTCACTGTTGAAAATACAACAGAGGCACAAAAAGTAACAATGGTAGATAAAGTAGTTACAATGACAAAAGAAGATATTGGAGGTACTGAAATTGAAGGTGCAGAAATGAGTGTAACAAATGAAAATGGGGAAGTGGTAGATAGTTGGATAAGCACAAAAGAACCACATAAAATTAACGGATTAGAGGAAGGAAAGACTTACACACTACACGAAAATTATGCTCCTGACGGATTTGTAATTGCTACAGATGTAGAATTTACAGTTACAACAGACAAGGAAACACAAGAAATAAAAATGACAGATAAGATAGTAGAGGTAGAGAAAGTAGATATTAATGGAAATGCAATAGAAGGAGTTACATTAATATTAACAAATACAAAAACAAAAAATATTGTAGATAAATGGATTACAACTAAAGAGCCTCATAAAGTATCAGGCTTAATAGAAGGAGAAACTTATGTACTACATGAAGAAGAAACAATTGGAGATTATGTAAAAGCACAAGATATTGAATTTACTGTTACAGAAGATAAAGAAACTCAAATAATAACAATGGTAGATAAAATAGTAGAAGTTACAAAAACTGATTTTGTAACAGGAGAAGAAATAGAAGGAGCAGAATTAAAAGTTGTAGATGAAAATGGTAATACTGTTGATAGTTGGACATCTACTAAAACATCTCATAAAGTAAAAGGACTAGAAGAAGGAAAAACTTATAAATTGATTGAAACACTTGCTCCTTATGGTTATGAATTAACAAATGAAATTGAATTTATAGTAACATCAGATAAAGAAGTTCAAAAAATAGAAATGAAAGATATGCCAATTCTTCAAACAGTTCAATTAGTTAAGAAAGATAGTAACACTAATGAAGTAATAAAGGATAAATTTACTTTTGGACTTTATGAAGATCAAGAATGTACTAAATTAATCAAAACAGTAGAATCTGATAAAGATTTAGGTACAGTAACATTTTCAGACTTGAGATATGGCACATATTTCATAAAAGAGGAGAGTAGTCCAAAGGGATATGTATTATCAGATAAAGTAATTAAACTTGAAATAAATGATGAAGGAATATTTATTGATGGAGAAAAAATAGAGAAAGTAAATGATAAATACACTTTTGAATTCTATAATACACCTGTAGATACACCAAAAACTGGAGATAATAGTAATTTAGCATTATGGGCAAGTTTACTTGGAATAGCTACAATAACATTAGTAGGTATGGGAGTACACGAGTGTAAAAAAAGAAAAATAAATAAGGAATAAAATTAGGTGGCTATAATGCCACCTTAAAATTTATTAGGAGGAAAAATATATGCCACAATATACTTTAACACAAAGTGTAAAAACATTGGAAAAGTTATTTGAAAATAAAATAGATACAGAACAAAAAATTAAAGCACTGAAATGGGAGGATTTAAAAGCTTTTAGTCCCATTGAAAAAAGTTTTATTATGGATTTAAAAGAAGCAATATCTAAAAGAAAGATAATAGAATTTTTGGCAGGAAATGAAACAGAGAAAGGAGAAATGTAAATGATAGAATACTATAAAAAACCATCGGTAAAATTTATTGTAAATAAAGGTAATTTTAATAAATTAATGGGAATTTTGGAATTTCAAAAAGAAAACATTGTTAATGAAGAATGGAAAGAGAGTGCAAACAAATTACAAGAGTTATTATTAAAATATTCTATTCCACAAAAAGATGAAGAAGGTGAAGTATCAATAATTGATATAGCACTTTTTCAACAAGAAGCATCAGAATTAATTGTATTATTACTTTCAGCATTAGACAGAGTACAAGTAAGTGAAGATTACACCGAAAAAATGAGAAGAAAATAAATCAGAGGAGGAGTAATTTGGGAAAAATAAAAGAAACACAAAAACTCTATAAAGAAGTAATAAATGAAATTTCAAAAAATGAAGAAAATTGGCAGAGCTTTTTGGATAGTAGTTCATGGAATTTTAAGTACGATTTTGATGACCAAATTCTAATTTATGCTCAAAGACCAGATGCAAAGGCTTGTGCAACAATGGAAGAATGGAATAAAAAGTTAAAAAGATGGATAAATAGCGGAACAAAACCAATATATATATTTGACAAGAATCCATATAGTGAATATCCTTTTAAATTAGTATTTGACTTATCAGATACACATAATTATAATAATACTGAATATAAATTATGGACAATAAAGAAAGAATTTGAACAAGACATAATTGAAAGTTTAGAAGCTAATTTTGGAGATATAAGTGCAAAAGAATCACTGGCTCAAGCAATAATGCTTGCAAGTTATAATATGGTGGTAGATAACATGGAAGATTATTTATCATCAGTTATTAACAATAAAAATAATTCATTGCTAAAAGATATGTCAGATGATGAAATAAGAACAATATTCATGACAACAGCATGGTCGAGTGTAAGTTATATGATTATGACAAGATGTGGAATAAATGCAAGACAGGAGATTGGACTACAAGAATTTTCATATATAAAATATTTTAATAATCAAGAAATACTTACAACTTTAGGAGCAAGTATAAGTGATATTTCAGAAATGGGATTAAGAGAAATTGCAAAGACAGTTATAAATCTACAAAAAAGTGAAAATTTAAAAAATCGTACAGTTGAAAAATTAGAAAAAGAAATGTATTCTAAAGATAATGAAAAAAATAAAGGAGGAAAAGAAGATGATAGAGAAAATAGAATACACGAAACAGGGAGACTATTACATGCCGAATCTAACAATGAAAAAAGAGAAAATTCCAGCGGGGAAATATTCTCTAATGAGATACAATTATCTAAAGAATCACAAGAACTACGAATTGACCAATTTAGTAATGAACAAGAAACTAACAGAACATTTAACTCAAATACAGGAGCAAGCAAACCAAAGAATACAGAAGATAGTAGAGGAAATGAAGAAGCAAGAGGGAATAACGGAAGAATTGAAGATGAAAGACCAAATGAAATGGGTGGGACTTATGAACAACATTCAGCAGGCAGCAGAGGAAATAGTAGTGAACGAATTAATATACATTTAGAAGAGCCATTATCTCAAAGAAGGATATTATCTAAAGAAGAACAAAAAACAGACAAAGACTTTTTGCAAGATAAATATGTAAGTGCATTATTAAGTAATATTCAAACTTTAAAAGTATCAAAAAATGACATTAAAGAATTTTATAAATTACATCCAGACTTAAATGAAAGAACAGATTATATAAAACAAGTATTTAATGACGCATATACAGAAATTGTAGTTGATGATACAAGATTAGGCTATAAAACTTATGAAAATGTGCTACATTTATGGAAAGATGATTATTTGAATAGAACAGCAGAAGTTTATTATAAATGGAGTATGGTTGCAGAATATATTGAAGGACTTATAATGGTAAATGAATTTAATGATTTGCATAAACCTATACCGAGTTATAATGAACAAATGCAAATTTTACAAGTAGAAGCAGAAAATGCTCCTACTTTTTCTTTTACACAGGAAATCATTGATTATACTTTACAGAAAGGGAGTAATTTCCATGAAAGTAAAATGCGAATATATAATCATTTTGAACAAAGCCTATCAACTCAAGAGAATATCAAGTTTTTAAAGCAGGAATATGGTTGGGGTGGTAGTAGCTCAATTCATATAGGAACTCAAATTGGTATTGATTATGATGGAAAAGGAATAAAACTTCATAGAGGTTATGAAAATGATGCTCCAAAAATTACAATACCATGGCATAAAGTAGAAAAAAGAATAAGTGAACTGATAAAAGCAGATAGATACTTAAATTCTAAAGAAAAAGAGGCATATCCAAATTGGCTAAAAGAGCAAGAACAGGAAAGAGAGTTAAAGGAAGCAGGAGAAAAGTTAAAAAATCAAGCTGAACAACAAGAACATGAACTTGCAGAAAGAATATATACATTTGTTAAGCCATTTGAATTATATAATTACACAGATGATACTGTAGCACTAAATTCTGATGAAGATAATATAGAAATTGTAAAAGCAGATATTAATGACACAAGGAATATAAGTGATTATATAAATGCTTTAAGAAAAACAAAAGAAGGATTGGTAGAAACAGATGTCAATAGACATGAAATTGATGTATTAATAACATTGTTAGAAAAAAGAGTTCCTCATTATGAATATCATTTAGGAGATACTGTATATATAGGTGCAGAAGAATATGAAATTGCAGGAATAACAGAAGATATAGTTACTTTATATGATCCAAAATTTCCACTATTTAATAAGCAAATGGAAATTGAGGAATTTGAAAAAAAAGTTCAAGAAAATTATTCAAATGATCATTTGAAGGTTGAAAATAGAGAAAAATCATCTCAAAATCAAAATTTTGTTAAAGAAAAATCAAAAGAAAATCAAGAGTTAATAAATTTACTTGAATTTATATTTAGAAAATATGAAATTATAGACAATGGAATTGATATAGATGACAATGGGAAAATTGCAGGAATTGGACTAAATGAAGAATATATGTCTGCAATTGGAACTTTGAAATACTTGATTGCTATGCTAGATGATTATGATGAAAAATTTGTTGGCAATGATAGAGAAAAATTATTAGAAGAATTAAATAAATTGAGAGCTGAAGAAAAGGAATATCTTTTAGGAAAACAAGTTGAAATAGAAAGCGTAATTTATACAGTTATAGGTATGGACTATGAATCCGAAAGAGATGATTTAGTAAATATTAAAAGTAATGTTGATGAAATAACAATGTTAGAGTCATCAAGCTATATAAAATATCTTTTAAATAATCAAGAATCAAATAAAATTGATAAAAAAGAACAAACAGATAAATTAGATATAGCAGAAGAAAATTCTACAAGAAAGAATAAAGAAGAAGGCATTGTGCCATCTGAAAACTTACATTATAAAAATGAAAGAAATGAGCTAAAAGAAAATATAAAAACTAATTTTATTAAATCTAGCAATAAAATTCAAGACTTTATATTACATCCAGAAGTATCAATAAATGATAGATATAATTATAAAATTACAGATAATAATTTAGGAGTTGGAACACCAAAAGAAAAGTTTGAAAGAAATATTGAAGCTATCAAAGTTCTAAAAAAATGTGATAAAGAAAATAGATATGCGACACCAGAGGAACAAAAGATAATGAGTCAATATGTTGGATGGGGTGGACTACAACAGGCTTTTAAGAAAGACGATAATAGTTGGTCTCAAGAATATCAAACATTGAAAGAATTATTAACTGATGAAGAATATGAAAATGCAAGAGCTTCAGTATTAACGGCATTTTATACACCTCCAATAGTAATAAAGTCAATGTATGAAATACTGCAAAAAATGGGACTAAAAGAAGCAAATATATTAGAACCATCTTGTGGAATAGGAAACTTTTTTGGTATGCTACCTACAGAACTTGAACAATGCAAAATGTATGGAGTTGAACTTGATAGTATAAGTGGAAGAATAGCACAACAATTATATCAAAAATCTACAATAGCAGTAAACGGATATGAAAAAGTAGATTTACCAGATAGTTTCTTTGATGTAGCTATTGGGAATGTACCTTTTGGTGATTTTAAAGTAAATGATAGAAAATATGATAAAAACAAGTTTTTAATTCATGATTACTTTTTTGGGAAAACAATAGATAAGGTAAGACCAGGAGGAGTAATTGCATTTATTACCTCAAAGGGAACAATGGATAAGGCAAATTCAGAAGTAAGAAAATATATAGCACAGAGAGCTGAATTATTAGGAGCTATAAGACTACCAAATAATACTTTTACTAAAAATGCAGGAACAAAAGTAACTTCCGATATTCTTTTTTTTAAAAAAAGAGAGAATATGACAGATATAATGCCAGATTGGGTTTACTTAGATACTAATGAAGACGGAATTACAATGAACAAATATTTTGTAGATAATCCAGATATGATACTTGGAACAATGGAGATGGAATCAACACAATTTGGAAGACTTGATTCTACATGTAAACCATATGAAGGTATAGAATTAAAAACTTTGTTAGATGAAGCTAAAGAAAAAATAAATGGTGAAATTGCAGAATATGCAATAGGAAATATTGAAGAAAGAGAAGAAACAACGATTCCAGCAGATCCTAATGTGAAAAACTTTTCTTATACTATAATTGATGGAAAAGTATATTTTAGAGAAAATAGTATAATGGCAGAGCAAGATTTGCCAATTACTACAATAAGTAGAATAAAAGGAATGATTGAACTTCGTGATTGTGTTAGAGAGCTGATAGACTTGCAAACAGAAGATTATCCAGATGAGAATATTAAAGCAGCACAAGAAAAATTAAACAGAATTTATGATAATTTTGTGAAGAAATACGGAATTATAAACAGTAGAGGTAATCGTTTAGCTTTTGAGGCAGATAGTAGCTACTATTTACTATGTTCATTAGAAGTAATAGATAGTGAAGGTAGATTTGTAAGAAAAGCAGATATGTTTAGTAAAAGGACTATAAAAGCATATAAAGAAATAACAAGTGTTGATACTGCAAATGAAGCATTAATTGTCTCACTTTCAGAGAAAGCAAATGTTGATTTGGAATATATGTCAAAAATATCAAACAAAACTCAAGAAGAACTAATAAAAGAACTTGAAGGAATTATATACAAATTACCTATGGAAGATAATAAATATGTAACAAGTGATGAATACCTTTCAGGAAATGTAAGAGAAAAACTTAAATTAGCAGAATCTTTAGTTGAAACACAACCTGAATTAAAAGTTAATGTAGAAGCATTAAAAAAAGTAATACCAAAAGATTTAACAGCTAGCGAAATCGGAATAAAGCTAGGTGCAACATGGATTCCTGTAGATGTAATAGAAAGTTTCATGTATGAATTACTAGATACACCTAATCATGCACAATGGAATATAAAAGTGAAATTTAGTAAATATAATTCAGAGTGGTATATTTCAAGTAAAAATTATGATTATTCTAATGTAAAAGCAAATAGAACCTATGGAACAAAAAGAATAAATGCCTATGAAATAATAGAAAAAACATTAAATTTAAAAGATGTTAAAATCTTTGATACAATAACTGATGAAAATGGAAATAAAATAAGAGAATTTAATGCTAAAGAAACGGCTATTGCACAGGCAAAACAGGAACAAATCAAGCAAGCGTTTGATGATTGGATTTACAAAGATATAGATAGAAGAGAGAGATTAGTACGACTATATAATGATAAATTTAATAGCATTAGACCTCGAGAATATGATGGAAGTCATTTGAATTTTTCTGGTATGAATCCAGAAATAAAATTAAGAAAACATCAAGAAAATGCTATTGCTCATATTTTATATGGGAGGAATACTCTTTTAGCACATGAAGTAGGAGCAGGAAAAACATTTGAAATGGTAGCAGGAGCTATGGAAAGTAAGAGACTTGGACTTTGTAATAAGTCCATTTTTGTTGTTCCAAATCACATTATAGAGCAATTCGCCGCAGAGTTTTTACAACTATACCCCTCAGCAAATATAATGGTGACAACGAAGAAAGACTTTGCAACGGCTAATAGAAAAAAGTTTTGCTCTCGTATTGCTACTGGAGATTTTGATGCTGTAATCATTGGTCATTCACAATTTGAGAAAATTCCAATGTCAATCGAAAGACAAAGGCAGTTAATAGAAAATCAAATTTTTGATATTTTAACAGGAATTGATGAAGCTAAAAGAAGCAAAGCTGAGAACTTCACAATAAAACAAATGGAAAAAACAAGAAAAGCACTTGAAAGTAAATTAGAAAAATTAAATTCACAGGAAAGAAAAGATGATGTTATAAATTTTGAGCAACTAGGCGTAGATAAATTATTTGTTGATGAAGCTCATAACTATAAAAATTTATTTTTATATACCAAAATGCACAATGTAGGTGGAATTTCTCAAACAGATGCTCAAAAGAGTAGCGACTTATATATGAAATGTAGATACCTTGATGAAATTACAGGTGGTAAAGGTATTGTTTTTGCAACAGGTACACCAGTAAGTAATTCAATGGTAGAATTATACACAATGCAGAGGTATTTACAGTATGGTGATTTAGTAAAAATGGGACTTGAAAATTTTGATAACTGGGCAAGTATATTTGGAGAAACAGTAACAGCAATGGAATTGTCTCCTGAAGGAACAGGTTATAGAAGTAAAACAAGATTTTCAAAGTTTCATAATTTGCCTGAACTGATGAGTCTATTTAAAGAAATAGCAGATATTCAAACAGCAGAAACACTAAATTTACCAACACCAGAAGTAATAAGACATGATGAAATAGTAAAACCAAGCCAAATGCAAAAAGATATGGTAGCAGAATTAGGAGAAAGAGCTGAAGCTATTAGAAATGGACAAGTAGATCCAAGTGTGGATAATATGTTGAAAATAACAAATGAAGGACGAAAACTTGCATTAGACCAAAGACTTATGAATGATATGTTAGAAGAAAATGAAAATGGAAAAGTTGGAACTTGTGCTAACAACATTTATAATATATGGAAGGAAAATAAAGAACAAAAATTAACTCAATTAGTATTTTGCGACTTATCTACACCAAAACAATATGAAGAAAAATATGATGAAGAAGGAAATTATATATTTACAGATGTTTATAACGATTTAAGAAGAAAACTTGTATTAAAAGGTATTCCTCGAGAAGAAATAGCTTTTATTCATGAAGCTGATAATGAAAGTAAAAAGAAAGAGTTATTTGCTAAAGTAAGGAAAGGTGAAGTAAGAGTTCTAATTGGAAGCACAAGTAAGATGCGGTGCAGGTACAAATGTTCAAGATAAAATTATAGCATTACACCATTTAGATACACCATATAGACCAGCAGATTTAACGCAAAGAAATCGGAAGGCGGAGTAAGACAAGGAAATCAAAACAAACAAGTTCATATATATACTTATGTGACAGAGCAGACTTTTGATGCTTATTTATTTCAAATGTTAGAAAGAAAACAAGGATTTATATCACAAATAATGACTTCAAAAAAACCAGATAGAACGGCAGATGATATAGATGAAAAAGCTCTAAGTTATGGTGAAATTAAAGCATTAGCAACAGGAAATAAGCATATACTAGAAAAAACACAATTAGATTCAGAAGTTGCAAAACTAAAAATAGTTAGACAAAGTTATCAAAGTCAAATATATGATTTAGAAGATAAAATTACTAGATCATATCCTAATCAAATTAAAGAGATACAAGAAAAAATACAAGCATTAGAAGATGATGTAAAACAGTTAGAAGAAAATACAATTTTAAACGAAGATGGCTTTTCAAAGATGAAGATAAAGGGTGTTGAATATACAGATAAAGAACAAGCAGGAAAAGCAATTTTAGAAACTTGTAAGACAAAAACAAACCCAGATTTAGAAGAAATAGGAGAATATAGAGGATTTAAATTAGAACTGGGATTTAATTCATTAGAAAAACAATTTACTATGACTATGAAAAATAAATATAGTTATAGTATTTTTTTGGGTAGCGATATTTATGGTAATATTACTAGAATAAACAATGCTTTAGATGGAATAAAAGATAAAATTCCAGACCAAAAGTTAAGACTTGAAGATATTGAAAAGCAACTAGAAACAGCCAAAATAGAAGTGCAAAAGCCATTTCCAAAAGAATTGGAATTGAAAGAAAAGATGAAAAAATTAGAAGAACTAAACATTCTGTTAAAAATAGATGAAAAAGAAAAGCAAGTATTGGATGCATCAAATGATGAATTAGATATGACTGATAAAGAAAAAGAATATCAAAGATAAAAATCATAAAAAATACCCCTAGTTACATTATTATTAAAAGAGAAAGCAATAGTTATAATAAATAATGTAGAAATATGTCGAAAAATGTTGGAAAAAAATGTAAAAAAATTCTGATTTATATTGAAAATTTTTAAAAATAATGATAAATTTATGAAGAAAGGAGAAACTTAATTAAGTTATCTAAAAATTAATAAATTAGAAAAGGGGAGAAATAAAATGAGGAAAAAATTAAAAAAGCAAATACTAGCAATGGGCTTGATTATATCTATTGTTAGTATAATGTTTGCACCAATGGCACAAGCAACTGTTCAGTCAGAAAACGGGGATGCGTTAGCGGAAGAACCACTAGGCTTTGTTTATATTAGTTCTCAACAGGAACTTGCATCAATAGGACAACCAAATCTTAACGAGCGTTTTATTCTGACAGAAGATATTGAAATAACTGGAAATTGGACGCCTATTAATAACTTTACAGGAATATTTGATGGTGGAGGGCATACTATAACATTTAATATTAGTGAAACCACTGGACCTATTCCAACTACTCCATATTTAGGATTATTTGCTTCTTGTACTGATGCTACTATTAAAAATCTATATGTCGATGGAAATATTTCATTAACTACAGGAGGTTCATTCTTTAATCCAAATGTATATGTTGGTGGTATTGTAGCAGATTCTACAAACTCAACTTTAGAAAATGTTCACTTTTCTGGCAATATAAATGTAACAACTAGTAATGATAATAGTTCTTGGGTTGGAGGAATAGTTGGGAAAGCAACTAATACCAAGATTTCATTAAGTTCTAATACAGCACCAATAATAGCAGAAGTAAAATCTGTTATTGGAACTACAAGAGCTGGTGGATTATGTGGAGAATTTGGTGGAAACATAGAAAATTGTTACAATATGGGAAATATATTAACGAAAGCAGCAACAGAGAGTCCATACGCAGGAGGACTTGTGGGAAATAATAAAGGAACTATAACTAAAAGTTACAATTCAGGAAAAGTAAAATCAGAAGGATCTGGTATGAGTTTATCAGATGTCTATGCTGGAGGAATTACAGCTATTGGAGAAACAGGAAGTTCTGTAACAGACTGTGCAGTTATGTCTCCAGAAATTAGTGTTACAATAGGATGGGTCAATACAGGACATAAGTATATAATAGCTAATGGAGGAAATAAAAGTAATAATATTTCTATAAATAATATTACAGGTTCACCAACGAATGATTCTGATTTTCGATATACACAAGAAGAATTAAAAACTGTTACACCATATAATTTGGATTTTTATAATACATGGGCTATAGACACAAATACAAATAATGGATATCCGTATCATGCTAGAAATATGTATGCTATTAATGTGCAATATGAAAATGTACCAGATGCTCTAAAATCATTTATAGATAATAATTATATTAGCATTAATGATTTAAAGCAAACAAATGACGGTTTTACACTATGTACGAAACCTTTAAAGGAAATTTTATCAAATATGGGTATTGGTAATTTAAAATCCGATGAAATAAAAGTGGATTTAGATGATTTAGATGATTGGTATATTTTTAATATAGGAACAAGTTATAGCATACTAAAAATGAGGGGGTTGGATGAAAGAAATATTGGCACATCAATACCATTTATGGACTTTGATATTGAAGTGATAAATATGCTCCACGAAGATGTCATTAATCAAGTAGAAGAATCTATCTATGAAAAGCAATTATGCGAATCCTTAGATCGTCTTATTTATGGTAAAGTTAAGCCAGATTACAGTTACTGTGTACCTATAGGTCACTATTTTTCAAAATTTACTTCTCAAGCAAACCATTTGATTGCAGAAGAATATATAAGAAAAATTCTATCTGAAGAAAGAGATGCAGAAGGATATATCAAAGTCCCAAGTGGACTTTCTGATGAACAAAGAGAGTTCTTGTTAAGTATTCCTGATATTTATGATGCAGAAAACAGTAGAATAAAAGTTAAAAACTATAATTTAAGTAATATTGAAAAATGTGCAATATTGGTGAGTCGTTCAGGTAACAAGTCATTAAATAGTTTTGCGGCAGAGAATATATGTCATGCAATGGCTACAGAATTTTTAGCAGTTTTCTTACAAAGTGGTGAGGATAGTATCATAATAGCTGGTAGAGAAGTAAACAGATTGGTAGCTGGAGGATGGTATCAATCTGCAATAAAGGCAGATACTGGTATAGGTGAAGAACCTTTTAAAAAAGATATGTTTCCTATAAGCAATATAGCTAATACTTTAATAAATGCTTTTGGAGATGTATAAATATAAAAAAGTTGAGAAACTGGTTGTTTCCCAACTTTTTTTATATAATGCCTATACTTATTTTATTATTTATGATATTATAAAGAAAAAATGATATACAAGGAGTTCTTATGAAAAAAAAATTAATGCTTATAGTTTTCGTTTTTATAATAATAATAATTACTCTAGGAGGATTATTATATATTGGAATAAGAATGAATATTAAGAGCGAAAAGGGTGATGAATTATATGTAAAAATGAAAGAACTTAATGATAATCAGTCTCTTATAGGATTATCATTAGAAGAAGTTGTTGAGTTATTAGGAAAACCCAAATATGAATATAATGATAAAAAAAATAAAAAACGATATAAGTATTATGCAGGAAAAATAATTAAAGAACCAATTTTAGGAAATACTAAAACTTTTGACTCATATCAAATGAATGTGTGTTTTGATGAAAATGATAAAGTGGAACGAACTTATATAAAACTTAATCCTTAAGAAAAGTTAATATATACAAATTTAAAAATACAGAAAATAAAATTAACATATAAACGAAATTGAGAGATATTAAGAAATTAGTATCTCTTTTTTTATTTGGAAAGGTAGTGAAAAATATGCCTTATATACCACCAGAAATAGTAAAAAAAGCAGAAGAAATGGATTTACTAACATATTTACAGAACTATGAACCACAAGAATTAGTAAAGGTAGGAAATGGAACTTACACCACAAAAACACATGATAGTATAAGAATAAGTAATGGTTTATGGAATTGGTTTTCAGAAGGTGTAGGGGGAAAAAATGCAATTTCGTATCTTATGAAGGTAAAGAACTATTCTTTTTTAGAAGCTGTAGAAACAATTATAGGAAATGTGAATGTGAAACAGCCTGTGATTTATAAAGAAGAAAAACAAGATAAAATTGAATTAATTTTACCTAAAAAATCAAGTAATTCAGAGCGTGCAAAAACATATTTAATGAGCAGAGGAATTGCACCAGAGATAATAAAAGAGTGCATGGATAATAAGTTGATTTATGAAAGTTTACCAAATCATAATGTGGTTTTTATTGGGTTAGATGATAGTAAAAGTCCAAAGTATGCTTTTTATAGAGGAACTAATCAAACAAGATTTATGGGAGAAGCGAAAGGAAGTGATAAAAAATATACCTTTAGATTAGAGGCTAAAACAGAATGCAGTAGATTACATTTATTTGAGAGTGCAATAGATTTGTTGTCTTATGCAACCTTATTAAAATTGAAAAAAATAGACTGGCACAGAGAAAATATGATTTCACTTGCAGGAGTTTATCAGCCATCTAAAATGGTAGAAAGTAATAAAATACCAATAGCAATTCAAGAGTTTTTAAAGAAAAATCCTAATATAAATGAAATATATTTGCATTTAGATAATGATGAAGTTGGAAGAAATGCAAGTTGTGCAATGCAAAAAGTTTTAGGAAAAAACTATAAAGTTTTTGATAGACCACCTCCTATAGGAAAGGATTGTAACGATTATTTGCAATATATATTAGGTAGAAATTTTAATAGAAATACAAAAGAAAAAGTAATAGAAGTAGCAAGATAATATAAAAAAATGGAGGAATTTTAACTATGAATCAATACAAAGTAGAATTAAAGGAAATATTTAGAAAAGAAATTATGGTATGTGCAGAGAATGAAGCAGAGGCAATAGAATTTGTGAAAAAGGCTTATTTAAGAACAAATATGTTAGAACATTCTTATATGGATTTAGATGCAGTTGAAACAAAAATTGTTGAAAAAAATACTGACAATAAATGTGAAGAACTAGAAGAAGATAATATTATAGATGAAGAAAGCAGAGAAAATATAGAAGAAACAGTAGAAGAAATGAGAGAAAATTTAGATAAAATAGAAGATGCTTTAGATGAAGATGACATTGTATATATTGATATGTTAATTGAAGATTTAGAAGATAATATTGAAGATTTAAAAGAAACTGTAAGAGAAATTGAGTAACAAATTAATAAAAAAATTTGTAGTTTTATTTTAGCTCATTTTGAAAATTGAAAAATTTATGTCCTAGCAAGCACTGCATTTGTACTCCCGCACAAATGCAAAATATGGGGATACCCCAATCCCCGTAAAAAATAATAAAAAGAAAGAGGTGCATATTTTTTATTGAGAAAAAGAGATATAAAAAAACAAGTATGGCTAAACGAAGTAGAACGAAAGACATTAAAAACAAATGCAAAAAAGGTTGGATTAAATGAAAGTGAATATATTAGAAGTCTTATAATGGGATATAAACCAAAAGAACAACCAAATGAAGAATTTTATGAAAGTATGAACCAATTAAGAGGTATAAGTATAAATTTAAACCAGATAGCAAGAAAGGCTAATTCATTAGGAATGATTGATGCACCATTTTATAAAAAAACTTGTATTAAGTTAAATGAATTTATGCAACAAATAAAAAAAGAATATTTTTATATTGATAAGGAAAAGTAATGGCAACAACAAGTATATGGAAAATAGATAAAAGACTTGATCATGTTATTAAATATACAACTAATCCAGAAAAGACAACAAATGAAGCTTATAAAGAATTGCATAATGTAATTGAATATACAAAGGCATCGTATAAAACAGAAGAACAACTATATGTAACTACATTAAACTGTTCTAAAGAAACAATATTGCAAGAAATGATGGAAACGAAGAAGAAATATAGAAAGACAGATGGTATATTAGGTTATCATGCTTTTCAATCTTTTGCAGAAGGAGAAGTTACTCCAGAAATTGCTCATGAAATAGGAGTTAAGTTAGCAAATGAATTATGGGGAGATAAATATGAAGTTGTAGTAACGACACATCTAAATACAAAGCATATTCATAATCATTTTTGTTTTAACTCAGTTTCTTTTAAAGATGGAAAAAAATATCATGATTGTCATAGTAGTTATGCTCTAATGAGAGAAACATCGGATAGGCTTTGTGAGGAATATAAGTTAAGTGTATTAAAAGAAAAGAAATGTCCAAAGAGCAATATTGATTATAGTAATTTTTATAAAAAGGAAGTAAAAATATCTAATTACTATACTAACACAAAAGATGATATTGATTATGCGATTGAACAAGCATATTCATATAAAGATTTTCTTGCTATATTAAATAAAATGAATTATACAGTAGAAAATCGTAGTGGAAAATTAAGTGTGAGACAAAATTCACATAAAAGAAATATAAGAATTGAAAGAGCTTTTGGAGATGAGTATAAAGTTGAAAATATTGAAAAAAGAATTTATGAAACAGATAAAACAAGAGAGCCATTTCCAGAAGCAAGGACTCAACAACCAAAAAAATACAAAATGGTAAAAAAACAAAATATTAGAAATAGAAAAAAGGCTAAAGGAATAAAAGCTTTATATTTTTATTATTGTTTTTTGTTAAAAATATATCCTATAAATAAGAAAAAAAAATATTCAAGAGAAATGCAAGAAGAAATAAAAAAAATGGATAAGATTTCAAGAGAAACAAGGTTCTTGTGCAAGAATAACATTCAGAATGTGCAAGAACTTCTTGCATATAAAAAATTAATTAACTTAAATAAAAAAGACTTAAAGAGCCAAAAAGAAAATCTATGGCGAAAGCATAAAAAAGCAGAAGATGAAAATGAAAAACAAAATATTTATACAAGAATACAAGAAATTCAAAATGAAATAGATAAACTTTCAGAAGAAATTATTTTAATTGAAGATATTGAAACAAGAGTACCAAAAATAAAGGAAAATATTGAAGAAATAAATAATGACAAAAAAGAAAGAAGAAAGGAGAAAGAAGATATTGAGTATATCAAGTGATTCGGCAGAACAAATTGTTAGATTATCTCTTGAAGGAATGGAAGTAGTCGCAAAAATAAGTGGTGTAGCAGCAAAAAATATAGCAGTAGCTTTATATGCTATAATGCAAGATAAAAAACAAACCAAAGGAAAAGCAAGATTAAATAATATGATAAGAACAGGAAAAGATTTAAAAATATTTTCCGTCAAAAAAGAAGAATTAAAAACTTTCTACCAAGAAGCTAAAAGTTATGGAATATTATATTGTGCTTTAATAAATAGGAGAAACAAAAATATAGATGGAATGGTAGATATAATGGTAAGAGCAGAAGATGCTCCAAAAGTAAATAGAATAGTTGAAAGATTTAAACTATCTACTTATGACAGAGCATTTATTCGAAGCGAAATTGAAAAAGAAAGAATAGCAAATAAAAATGAAAAAGATTTAGCAGAAAATGTACCAGATATAGGAACAGAAAAAACGGAGATAAATGAAGAAATGATAGAAGATATTTTTGCCAAACCTATTTCTAAAGAAAGCCAAACAAATCAAAACCCCGAAGCGGCAAAAACGGAAAAAAACCCTCCGTTAGAGCATTCCTCAATGAGCAAAAGCAATTCCGAGGGGGTTACTAAGTCTGCTAAAAAAATATCAGTAAAGAAAAAAATAGAAGATGCAAAAGCAGAACAGAAGGTTGAATTGGAATTAAGAAAAGCTCAAAAATCAAAAGAAACTGTAAATATAGAAGTACCAGATAAAAAGATAATTGATAATCCAATTATACAAAACAAAGAAAGGGGTAAATAAATATGGGAGGATTAGACCAAGTATATGAAACTTTCAGTAAAAAACAAAGACAATATAATAAAGAAGAATGGATAGAGTATAAGAAGAAAGAAAAACAGGAAGTATATGAATTAATTGATAGGAGTGCAGAAGAAATAGTAAAAAGTGGAGAAATGTTTAAAAAATATTTAGATTCTCAAAGTAAATTTGAACAATATTCAGTAGGAAATGCTTTATTAATAACAGCTCAAATGCCAGAAGCTACAATGTTAAAAGATTATGATGGTTGGACAAATGCAGGAGGTTTTCCAAAGAAAAATCGTATTGCTGATGTGAAAATATTAGAGCCAGGAGATTCATATATGAGAGAAGATGGAACTGTAGGAACTAATTATAATGTAAAATATGTAATAGATATATCACAAGTAAATATTAGAAAAAAGCCAAGAGTAATGAGATATGACAATAATTTATTATTAAGAGCATTTTTAAATAGTAGTCAAGCAAAAGTACAAGTTGTTGATGAGATTCCTAATATAGATAGAAAAGCTTTGTATGATGTGGAAAAAGATATACTATTCATTGCAAGAGGCGCTGAAGCACCTAAAATATTTTATGAAGTAACACAGGAATTAGCAAAACAAGAAATAGGAGAAGAAACACCTATAGAAAGTTTTAAAATAAACTGTGTATCATATATGTTATGCAAAAAGTATGGAATAGATGTATCAAATTATAATGTAACAGATATTCCATTTGAATTTAAGGAAATGTCCGCAAAAGAAATAAGAGAAGAATTAGAACCAATCCATGATGCAATGGAGAATATTGGTGGAAGAACAAGTAATTCTATAGAATTGTTTGCAAAGCAAAATAGAGATAAAACACAATTAAGGTAGGAGGTTAAGTTGGAAGAACAGAGAGTTGTAATATTAAATAAGTATGATTATGGAATTATAATAAATGCACTATACGAATTGCGTTCAAAATTAATTAAAGAAAATAAATCAACAGAAATTGTTAATGAACTATTGATAAGAATGTTAGATATCCCCGTTAGAAGAAAAAGTATATTTAAAAGGGAAAGAATAAGCAACGAGAGGTAATAAAAAGACACATGAGTTTTTGTATATATTAGGTATATTACCAGTAACATGGATAGCTATTCTTATTGCACCATATATAAAAGGTGGAGTAATAAATGTAGTAAATAATATTTCAGTTATATCAAGTAAGCCATTTAATATTATATGGTGTGAGAATAGCATAAAAACTATTCTTGTTTTTATATGTATTTATGTATTAGGAATTAGTATATATGAATCTACAAAGAAGAATTACCGAAGAAGAGAAGAACATGGTTCGGCTAAATGGGGAGATTCTAAAGTAATAAATAAGAAATATATGCAAAAACCACTAAAAAATAATAAAATTTTAACTCAAAATGTGGCAATAGGTTTAAATGGTAGAAATCATAGAAGAAATCTAAATGTTTTAGTCTGTGGACGGAAGTGGAGCAGGAAAAACAAGATTTTATGGAAAACCAAATGTAATGCAATGCGGAGATAGTTCGTATGTGATTTTAGATCCTAAAGCCGAAATATTGAGAGATACGGGGAATTTATTAGAAAAAGAAGGATATGAAGTACGAGTTCTTGACTTAATCAATATGGAAAAAAGTCATTGCTATAATCCTTTTAAATATTTACGAACAGATAATGATGTTCAAAGATTAGTAACAAATATTTTTAAAAGCACAACTCCTAAAGGATCTCAAAGCCAAGATCCTTTTTGGGATACAGCAGCAAGTATGCTTTTATTAGCACTTATTTTTTATCTGAAGTATGAAGCGCCAGAAGATGAACAAAATTTTCCAATGGTAATGGAAATGTTACGAGCTGGAGATGTCGATGAAGAACAAGAGAATATACCAAGTCCACTAGATATTTTATTTGATAAATTAGAGTATGAAAACCCATACCATATTGCAGTAAAATATTATAGAAATTATCGCTCAGGCTCAGCGAAAACATTGAAATCAATACAAATTACACTTGCTGCAAGGCTTGAAAAGTTTAACTTAGAAAGTCTTGCTAATATAGTAAGAACAGATGAATTAGATTTGCCTAGTTTAGGTGAAAAAAAAGTAGCATTATTTGCTGTAATTCCAGATAATGATACAAGTTTTAATTTCCTAGTAAGTATTTTATATACACAATTATTTCAACAATTATTTTATATAGCTGACCATAAATATGGCGGAAGTTTGCCAATACATGTCCATTTTGTAATGGATGAGTTTGCAAATGTATCTTTGCCAGACGATTTTGACAAGATTTTAAGTGTTATGAGATCGAGGTCAGTTTCAGTATCTATTATTCTCCAAAATTTAGCACAATTAAAAGCACTATTTGAAAAACAGTGGGAATCTATTGTACGGAAATTGTGATACATTTCTGTATTTAGGTGGAAATGAACAAAGTACCCATAAATATGTTTCAGAGCTTCTGCGGTAAAGAAACTATTGATTTAGATACACATGGTAAAAGTTCAGGCAGAAGTGGTAATTATTCAACAAATTATCAAATTAGTGGTCGTGAATTAATGACTCCAGATGAAGTGCGATTACTTGATAACAGATATGCACTTCTTTTTATTCGTGGAGAAAGACCAATTATGGATTTAAAATATGACATATTAAAACATCCAAATGTAGCTTATACAACAGATGGGAAAGGAAAACCATATATTCATGGTAAAACAGACAAGGCTACAGCTTCTATTGTGCTAGATGAAGAAATAGAAAAATATGATACAGAAGATTTTGAGCAAGAATTGGTAGGAAATTATGAATTGTTATCTGAAGAAGAATTAGAACGAATTTTAAAGGAGGATTTATAAGTGAAGGGAAAAAAAGTTATAAAAAAAGTTATAAAAAGAATGGCTATAATTGTATTTGCAGTTATAGCTTTATTTGTGGCACAAGCATCAAATGTATTTGCAACTGATGATCCATTAATAATAATAAATAACCTTTCAGACTTTATATTTGGATTAATTAGAGCTGTAGGCATGATAATACTTGGTTTTGGAGTGGTACAAATAGGAATGTCATTAAAATCACATGATCCGAGCCAAAGGGCAAATGGCTTTATGACTTTAGCAGGAGGAGTAGTTATAACATTTGCAAAAGAAATTTTAAATATTATCACAGGGGGATAAGTATTACAAGGAAAGTAGATGAAAAATGTATAATCTACTTTTTTAATATCTTAAAGGAGGAATATATATAGAAAAAAGTAAAAAATATCAAATAATATATGCAGATCCTCCATGGAAATATAATAATAGAAATAATCTTAATACCAGATTTGGAGGAGGAGCAAATCGATATTATCCATTAATGACAATGGAAGAAATAAAGATGTTACCTATTAGAGAATTAGCAGATAAAAATTGTGTATTGTTCTTATGGGTTACATTCCCTTTTTTGGAAGAACAAATTAAATTGTTTAAACATTGGGGATTTAAATATAAAACTTTGGGTTTTAGTTGGTTGAAGACCAATCAAAAAAATAAAAAACTATTCTTTGGTGTGGGTTATTATGCAAAATCAAACTGTGAAATATGTCTTATGGGAATAAAAGGAAAAATGAAACCTATCAGCAATAAAGTGTCGAGTGCAATAATAGCACCAAGAGAACAGCATAGCAAAAAACCAGATGAAGTAAGAGATAGAATTGTAGAATTATTCGGAGACTTGCCACGAATAGAACTATTTGCAAGACAAAAAGTTCAAGGTTGGGATTCGTGGGGAAATGAAGTAGAGAGTGATATTGAATTTTAGAATTAAAAGGAGAGAATTATTAAAAATGAATAAGTATCAAATTATATATGCAGATCCTCCATGGCAATACAAGGTATATTCACAAAAAGGAAAAGGTCGTTCAGCAGAAAATCACTATCCAACAATGAGCATAGAAGATATTTGTAATTTACCAGTACAAGACTTGGCTAGTGATAACTGTGTTTTATTTATGTGGATGACATTTCCAACTTTAATTGAAGGAATAAAGGTTATTGAAAAGTGGGGATTTAAGTATAAAACTGTAGCTTTTGTATGGATTAAGCAAAATAAGAAAACTCCTTCATTATTTTGGGGATTAGGATTTTGGACAAGAGCTAATGCGGAGATATGTATATTGGCAACTAAAGGAAATCCAAAAAGAATATCAGCAAAAGTACATCAAGTGATTATTTCTCCTATTGAGGAACATAGCAAAAAGCCTGATGAGGTAAGAAAAAGAATTGTAGAATTATTAGGAGAATTACCACGAATAGAATTATTTGCAAGGCAAAAAGTAGAAGGATGGGACGCATGGGGAAACGAAGTTGATAGTGATATACAATTATAAAAAATATTAAGGGTAGAAAGGAGTTAAATGGCACTATTAATAAAATTAGAAAAAATAATAAAAAAAATTTTAGAAGATGACGAATTAGCAAGAAAAGATGACTGCTATTTAATATTGCAAGTTATAAGTAAGTTATATCCTCATGAAATAGGAAAAAAATTTGAAACAGTAATGTCTGGTGCAAAAAGCAAAGGAATAAGTTTTGAAAGTATAACAAGATGTCGCAGAAAATTACAAGAAAAGCATCCACAATTAAAAGATGAAGAAACGGTAAAAGCAAGAGGTAATAAGCAAAAAGAATATATTAATTATTCAAGGCAGAAATAGGAGGTGTTAAATATTGAGTGATAATTGGGTAGTAGGTAATTTACAAAATGCACTAGAAACATGGAATTCAAAATTAAGCGAAATATGGACACTGATTTCACAATCACCAGCAGATTTTAAAGGTGGAGATATATGGGAAGTTATTACTAATATACATGGAGCAATACAAGCAATTGCATTAGCATTACTTGTATTATTTTTTGTGGTAGGAGTAATAAAAACCTGCGGAAGTTTTGCAGAAGTAAAAAAACCAGAACATGCATTAAAACTATTTATAAGATTTGCCATAGCTAAAGGACTAATAACATACGGACTAGAATTAATGATGGCTATATTTAAAATAGTGCAAGGAATAGCAAGTACAATAATGAAAACTGCTGGATTAGGAGGAGCTACACAAACAGTATTACCTACTGAAATCATAACAGCTGTAGAAGATTGTCGGATTTTTTGAAAGCATACCTTTATGGGCTGTAACCTTAATACGGAGGACTTTTTATAACCGTATTATCATTTATCATGATTTTGTCAGTGTATCGGAAGATTTTTCAAAATTTATTTATATACAGCAATTTCTCCGATAGCTTTTGCAAGCTTTGGAGGAGAGCCAACGCAGAATGTAGGAAAAAGTTTTCTAAAAGGATATGCGGCAGTTTGTTTAGAAGGTGTAATTATAATACTAGCATGTATAATTTTTTCACTTTTTGCTGCAAGTCCACCAGTTATAGATACAGAAGCGGCGGCAGTAACAATGGTATGGAAATATATAGGAGAGCTAATATTTAATATGTTAGTTTTAGTTGGTACGGTTAAAATATCAGATAGATTGGTAAGGGAAATGCTAGGTTTGTAAAATAATACAGGAAAGGAAAGAACATTAATGATCAAAAATACATGGAATTTAGAAAAAGTAAAGAAATTCCTAGAAAATTTTGCTGAAAACACAAGTGATTATTATATGGTAGTAATAAATAAAGAAACAAACAAAGAAGGATGTGCAATTATAAGGAAAGATAAAAAAATAGCAGTATTTGAAGGTAAAAATGACGGAAGTGAAGATAAAATATTTAGTCAAAAAGAATTTAAAGAAAGATACAAAATAGAAACAATAAATAAGATAGTTAATGAAATTACAGTAGATGATATAGAAATGGAATTTTGCTCACTAGACACAGAATATAGGGAAGCACTAGCTCATTGTTTAGTTGAATTAAAATACATTAGTGATACACCTTTGAAACTAAAGTATGGAACAGAAAAACAACAAAATGAATTAAAAAAATTTTGGAAAAAACCATTAAAAAGTCAAGAGATAATTTCAATAATAAAAAATATAACAATGAAAATGAGAGGAGATTATCAATATGGAAGATTTATGTGCATTGCTTCCAAATATTTAAATATAGCAAATGAAATGAAAAAAAGTGAGGAAAAGAGTGTAAAAAGAGCAATAGAAGCTAGATAGGAGTATAAATGAAGTATTTAATTACAAGTTGGAAAAATAATAAAGAAAAAAAAGAAATAGAAAGAAAAGGACTACATTGTTATGATTTAAGAAGTGATGATGACGGATTTAGCATAGCAACAATAGAAAAAAATGTTTTAGTTAATAGGGTTGGCTCTATCATTACAGATAAAAAGCTAAATTTTAATAGTAAAAATTTAAAAAAATATATAGATTTTGAGAAATTTTCTGATGTAAATAAAGAAGTAGATAGTATAGAACAATTATTAAAGATTAAGAAAAAAAATAAAGCAAAGGAGAGATAAGGTTGATAGAGCAAATAAAAATAGCAAAAGTATGGCATATATCAAATAATGAATTAAAATGTAGTAATAAAAAAGTATCAATAAGCACATACAATAATGTAGAAATAGCGACTTTAAAAGAAGAAAGAAATTATGATGTACAAGAGTTCTTAATAAAAGATGAAAATAATGAATATTGGAGTTTAGGAATAGCACCTATAAGACTTAATTTATTTATTGCAGATTCAAATTCATATCTTACAGAAAAAGAAATAATAGAAAAATATCGTAATGATATAACAGAAGCTTATAAAAACATAGACTTAAAAGCTTTTTGGATTAAAAAAATAAACGAGAATAGATACTTTAATAAATGTGAATTAGAGTATATTCAGAGATTTTATCCAGATATTTATGAACAAGCAAAAAAAAGTAGAGAAATCTTTTTAGAAAATAAAAATAATGAAAAAGAGAAAGAAAGAATTGACAGAGAAAGGAAACAACAAGATGAAGTAAAGAATACAAATGATATCTTTAAAAGAAAATTAAAAGAAATAAAGTATAAGATATTTATTGGTGAAACAATACCAATAGAAAACTTTGAATTTTACAAAGATGACAAATATGAAAATGGAAAGACTATACAAAATAATATTTTATATTTAGCAAAATATTATGGAATTGAAATTCCAATAGCAACACAAGGTTTTATAAATAATAGATTGGTAAATTATAATTTTAAAACAGGTCTTTTTGCATATAAAATAACAGATAAAAATAAAAAGTATAGTTCTAAAATGGGAATTTATTTAAAAGAAATACTAGAAAAAGTACAAGAAGAATATAGAGAAAAATTTAGAAGTAAAGGGCAAGAAAAAGTGAAAGTAAGATAGGAGGGAAAATGAGTATATTACAAGATTTTGAAGAAGCAAGAAAAATGATAGGACACAAGAAATATGATGCAATAGAAGTATATTTGAATGAAATATGTCCACCAGATAAAATGAAGTCTTATGAACAAGAATTAAAAAAAATAGAGGATTTAGAAATAAAAGAATGGACAAGGCAAAAGAAAGAGTTAGAGCAAAAATATGGAATAGTATTCCTAGATGATGTTTTGTATAAAGAAGAAGAATGGGATAAGTTTGAGAACTGGTATAAAAATTATATCAGTAAAGAAGTAAAGGTTAATAAACAAAAAACAAATGAAAAAATTTTAAGAGTTAAATTTATAGGAATAGATAATTGGGATAGACCTGTATATAAAGATGAGAAAGGAAATATTTTTAAAGATACTAATTTGGGACAAGGAAGTTTAGCTTTATGTACTTCTGTGAATAATGACTTTTATGGAGAACCAGAAGATCCAATAAATAAAGATATAAGAGTTAATATTGTAAGTAAATTTCAAAACAAATCAAAGAACACAAGAAATAAAGAGAGATAGATATATATTAAAGTGGAGGTGCATTATGAAAAAATATGAGGAGTTTTTAAAAAGAGGTAATGATATACAAAATGCTTTTGCAATAGAATATTTACTGGATTATGGAAGAAGAAACTTATTAAATGATAATTTTTTTGAAAATTTACAAAAAGATATAAAAAGTAAAGACGACAGAAATAGCATTATTTCTAATGACTTTACTTTAGGTGCAATAAATATTGCAAGGAATATAGCAAAACTTGAATCAAAAGAAATATATAAGTATATATATCAAGATATGAAAGAAAAGCAAAGACATGAAAGGAGCAGATAAATTTTGGAAGTAAAAATAAATAGAGAAATACGAGAATACACAGAAAGTATATTTTTTGGACTGTCTATGCGACAGTTCTTTTTTTCTATATGCGCATGTATCGTGGCTCTATTACTATATTTTTTATTAAAACCATATTTTGGTATAGAAACATTAAGTTGGGTATGCATACTAGGTGCAGTTCCATTTGCGGTATTGGGGTTTATTAAATACAACGGGATGACAGCAGAAAAGTTTATTACAGCATGGATTAAATCAGAAATATTAACACCAAAAAAACTAACTTTTAAACCAACAAATTTATATTATGAAGATTTAAAAAATATAGAAAATAGAAAAAAACAAATTGAGAAAAAAATGAATAGAAAAAAGGGGGTTACACAAAATAGTGAAAACATTAAATAAACTGTTTAAGCAGGATAAAGAAAAGTTTGTAGTTCCTAAAAATGTGCAAGATGCCATTCCTATAAAAACAATATGGGAAGATGGCATCTTTTTAGTTGGAAAGAATAAATATTCAAAATGTTATAAATTTAGTGATATAAATTATGCAGTTGCAAGTAGAGATGATAAAGAAGCAATGTTTTTAGAATATTCAGAATTATTAAATTCATTTGACACAGGAGCTACTACTAAGATTACAATAGCAAATAGAAGATTAAACAAAGTAGATTTTGAAAAAACAATAATGCTACCTATGGAGAAAGATGAACTTGATAAATATAGAGAAGAATATAATAAAATGTTATTAAGTAAGGTATCAGGAGCAAATGGAATTATTCAAGAAAAGTATATAACAATATCTATAGACAAAAAGAATATAGAAGAAGCTAGAAATTATTTCTCAAGAGTGGGAACAGATTTAATAAATCACTTTAAAGAATTAGGTTCAAAGTGCATAGAATTAGATGCAGTTGAGAGGTTAAGAATTTGCCATGATTTTTATAGAGTAGGAGAAGAAACTTTTTTTAATTTTGATATATTAGATAATATGAAAAAAGGTCATAGTTTTAAAGATTTCATTTGTCCAGATACGATTGAAATAGAAAGCGATTATTTTAAAATTGGTAACAGATATGGTAGAGTAATCTTTTTAAAAGAATATGCTAGTTATATAAAAGATAGTATGGTAGCAGAATTAACGGATATTAATAGAAACATGATGATGAGTATAGATGTTATACCTGTACCTATGGATGAAGCGGTTCGTGAAGCTGAAAATCGTAGGCTTGGTATTGAAACAAATATAACAAACTGGCAAAGACGACAGAATGCAAACAATAATTTTTCTGCAATAATTCCTTATGACATGGAACAACAAAGAGAACAAAGTAAAGAATTTTTAGATGATTTAATAACTCGTGATCAGAGAATGTTTTTATCAGTTTTAACTATGGTGCATACAGCAGAAACAAAAGAACAGTTGGACAATGATACAGAAGCACTACTTACAACTGCAAGGAAACACTTATGCCAATTAGCAGTTCTGAAATTTCAACAAATTGATGGATTAAATACAGCAATGCCATTTGGTACAAGAAAGATAGATGCTTTAAGAACTTTAACGACAGAGAGTCTTGCAGTTTTTATACCTTTTAGAGTACAAGAAATAAGACACGAAAATGGAATATATTATGGGCAAAATGTTATATCAAAAAATATGATAATAGCAGATAGAAGAAAGCTCTTAAACGGCAATTCTTTTATATTAGGTGTTAGTGGAAGTGGAAAAAGTTTTACCGCCAAAGAAGAAATAGTATCAACTATTTTAAGAGATGCTAATGCAGATGTAATAGTAATAGATCCCGAAAAAGAGTATTCACCAATAATAAAGGCACTCGGAGGAGAAGTAATAAAAATATCTGCAACAAGTAGTAATCATATTAATGCAATGGATATGAATAGTGAGTATGGAGATGGAGCAAATCCTATTATATTAAAATCAGAATTTATACTTTCACTATGTGAACAACTAATTGGAAGTAACAATTTAGGAGCAAAGCAAAAATCAATAATAGATAGATGCACAGCACAAACTTATAAGTATTATCAACAAGGAAATTATCAAGGAACTCCACCTACACTACAAGACTTTTATGATCAATTATTAAAACAAAGTGAACCTGAAGCAAAGGAAATTGCGCTTGCTATTGAACTATTTGTAAATGGTAGCTTAAATACTTTTGCAAAAGCAACAAATGTAGATACAAATAATAGACTAATTTGCTATGATATTTTAGATTTAGGAAAGCAGTTATTACCAATAGGAATGTTAGTAGTCTTAGATTCAATATTAAATAGAATAACAATGAATAGAGCAAAAGGTAGAAATACCTTTATTTTTATTGATGAAATATATTTATTGTTTCAACATGAGTATTCAGCAAACTTTCTGTTTACATTATGGAAAAGAGTGAGAAAGTATCGGAGCGTATGCTACAGGAATCACACAAAATGTGGAAGATATGTTGCAAAGTCATACTGCTAGAACAATGTTAGCAAATAGTGAACTTATAATAATGTTAAATCAAGCATCTACGGACAGATTAGAACTTGCAAAGTTATTAAATATATCAGATTTACAAATGAGTTATATAACTAATGTAAATGTAGGGGAAGGTTTAATAAAAATAGGAAGTTCATTAATACCATTTGTTAATAAATTTCCAAGAAATACTGAATTATATAAATTAATGACAACAAAACCAGGAGAAGGTACAATATAATGAAAAAAGTAATAAATATTATAATTGTCATACTGCTAATAAGTTTAATTCTTATTAGCAGTTATAACCTTTTTAAAGGATTAATGAAAAATAAAGAACAAGATAAAGTCTATGAAGAAATAGTAGAAATAGTAGAACCAAAAAGAGATGATAATAAAGATAAGAAAAATTTAGAACAGTTATACGATATAAATAATGACTTTATTGGTTGGTTAGAGATTGAAGAAACAACAATAAATTATCCAATAATGCAATCAAAAGATAAGCCAAATTTTTATTTAGATAGAGATTTTTATAAAAACTATTCTTCTTATGGTACTCCATATATATCCGAGCAATGTAATATTAATATGAGTGATAATATTGTTATATATGGTCATCACATGAAGAATAAGGCAATGTTTGGAGCTTTAGAAGATTATAAAAAAGAAGAATTTTATAATAATCATCAAATAATAACATTTGAAACGCTAGATAAAAAAACAGAGTTCCAAATATTTGCTGTTTTTAAAACAACTGCATATAGCGATAATAGTTTTAAATATTATGAATATATTAATTTTCAAAATATAAATGATTATTATAATTATATAAAAAAATGTAAAGAACTTTCATTGTACGAAACAAACAAAAGACCACTCAATAAGTGTAAACTCTTAACTTTATCTACTTGTGAGTATAGTAACAAAAATGGAAGATTAGTAGTAATAGCTTATGAAATAAATAGTTAGGTGGTGAAAAATGGCAGATATAAAAACAAAACAAAGTAAGAAAGGTACAATAAAAACTTTAGACAAAAATGTGATACAGGTTCAAAGATTTAAAGATAAACTAATTTCTGCAAAAGATAAAACAAAAGAAACATATGCGAATAATTACAATTCAGGAACGGAATATGCTATAAATGAAATATCAAAAAAAACAGAGAGCATGCCTAATAATATATATAAAGTAAATAAAGTAGGAAAAAATAATTTTCAACAAACACGAGAAAATTTATCGAAAGTACAAGACAATATTAAGAATCTTAAAAGAAAAAGTAAAATAAAACAGAGAGTAAAAAATATAACTAAAATTAGAAAAAATACAACAAAGGCAACGGGAACAGCAATAAAAACGGCAAATAAAACTATAAAAGGAACAGAAAAAACTGCAAAAGCTACAATAAAGACAAGCCAAAAAGCAGTTCAAGTTGCAAAAACAACTGCAAAAGCTACAGGTAGAGCCATACAAGCTACGATAAAAGCAACTATAACTACAATAAAAGCTATAATATTAGCAAGTAAAGCACTAATATCAGCAATTATTGCAGGTGGTTGGATAGCAATCTTTATAATAATAATAATATGTTTAATTGGACTAATTTGTACTTCTGTTTTTGGAATATTTTTTTCAAGCGAGAAAGAAGTAAAAGGTAAAACGATGAGTTCAGTGGTATCAGAAATAAATATGGAATTTACAAATAAAATTACAGATATACAAAACAATACAGAACACGATGATTATGAAATAAATTCTAATCGTGCAGAATGGAAAGATGTCATATCAATTTATGCAGTAGAAATTAGTAATGGAAAAGAACAAACAGATGTTATAACATTAGATGATAAAAAAGTAGAAAAATTAAAAGAAATTTTTTGGAAGATGAATACAATTTCTTCAAAAGTAGAGGAAATTGAAAAAGATATTGAAGTTACAGATGAAAATGGAAATACAAAAACAGAAAAACAAAAAAGAAAAGTTCTATATATTGATGTTACAAGTAAAACGATAGATGAAATGGTAAAAGAATATAATTTTAACCAAAAACAAAAAGAACAATTAGCAGAGTTAAGAAAAAAAGAATATGCGAGTGTATGGAATAATGTAATCTATGGCTCATCAGTTGGCAGTCAAGATATAGTACAAGTAGCAAAACAACAAATAGGAAATGTAGGAGGACAACCTTATTGGAGTTGGTATGGATTTACAAGTAGAGTAGAATGGTGTGCTTGTTTTGTTTCTTGGTGTGCAAATGAATGTGGTTATATAGAGGCAGGGATAATTCCTAAATTTGCATCTGTTAATGTAGAAGGAGTGCCTTGGTTTAAAACATGTGGCTTATGGAAAGAAAGCGGTTATAATCCAAAAGCAGGAGATATTATATTTTTTGACTGGGATAACGATGCGGAATCAGATCATACTGGAATTGTAGAAAAAGTAGAAAATGGAACAGTATATACCATAGAAGGTAATACGAGTGGAGACAGTTGTAAGCAAAAAGAGTATTCTATAAATAGTAATGTAATCTTAGGATATGGAACACCTATTTATAATTAATAAACGAAAGGAAAAAAATGAGGTATAATAAATTTGATGTGATAGAATTGAAAAATGGAAACAAAGCTATCATAATAAATAAAAATAATAGAAATCAATATATTGCAAAGATAATAAATTCTAATGGTGTTACAATAGAAAAAAAAGCAATAAAAGATAAAGAAATAAGTAAGATTCTTTACAAAAAAATATAATAATATTTAAGTGGTATTTACTTCAAAAAAGTAAATATCACTTGAATAAATAATGAAGTAATGGAAGAATTATACATTTTACTTGAATAGTTTTACATAATATGTTATAATAAAAAAGTAATAATGTTAAGGTGAAAAATATGAGTAATGAAATAACTGTTAAGCTAAAATGTTCTATAAGTGAGATAAAAAATATATTAAAAAATAAAGATTTTAAAATAGTTGATAAATACCAAATGGAAGATACCTATTATATATCAAAATATATAGATATAAATAAATTATCTTCTCAAGAAATTTTAAAGTCATATGTACTGATTAGAAATATAAAACAGTATGAGCCAAAAAAATTTATAAAACATTATAATGTTATAAAATTAACTTATAAATATAAAGATATAGCACAAAATGGTGATATTATTAGTCAAGAGAAAAAAGAATGTGAAATTAAAAATTTACAAGATGGAAATGATTTTCTAATAGCTATTGGATATAAACAGTTAATGAAAATACATGAAGATGATATAGTGTTTGGAAAAGAAGATTTAAAAATAGCAATAAAAACTTTAGAAGATGGTAACAATTTACTTGAGGTCGAAACGATAGAAAATAACAATAGTTTAGATACTGTAGATAAATTAAAACAAAAGATTATTGAATTAGATTTACCAATAGATAAAAGCGATTTTTTTATAAAAAAAGCAGAAATAAAATTAAAAAAAATATTGGGTGGTTAAAATGGTTGATATGAACAACATAAATCTAAATTTATTGCGATTCTTTATTACAACAGCAGAGTCTAAAAGTCTGGTAGAAGCAGGAGAAAAACTGGGTTATTCTCATTCTACAGTTTCAACAAACATTAGTACACTTGAAAAACAATTAGGGGTAAGACTTTTTAATAGAAATCCTTTAGAATTAACAGATGTAGGAAAAGACATATATATAACTGTAAAAAGTGGTTTTGCAGATATTGATTTTGCAGGAGTTATAGCAAATTCAAAAAATAGTATGGAACAAGGAAAAATATCTATTGGATGTCCGAGCCATATTTTAGACTTCTACTTAATGAAAAAATTAGCACGAGTAGTAAAAGATTATCCTGATTTTAAAATAAATTTAGACACATCGTATGAGTGTGAAGATTTAATTGTTGCATTAAAGCAAAACAAAATAGATTTTGCTATATTAGATAGAATACCAACTGAATACGACCATGAAAAAGATTTAGAAATTAAAGAGTTAAAAAAGAGTGAATACATATTTATAGCAGATAAAGAAATTGTAATAGAAAATGTAGATGAATTTAATAATTATAAATATATATTATCTGGAGAAAACAGAGGAAATACAATAAAGCTATCAGATATATTAAAAGAATACAACATAGAACTTGAAACAGTTTTAAGATGTCGGACTAACAGAGCAAAGAATAAACGCTACAAAAGAGGGAATTGGAATAGCTTATGTATTGAAAGAAGCTACGAAAAAAGCATTAGATAATAAAGAAGTATATGAGGTAAAATTACCAGATTTTATAAAATTACCAAAAGTTAGTTTAGATTTAGTATATTTGAAAGGACATCTAACAAAAGTTGATAGAGAATTTATAAAAAGGTATTTAGTAGAAAAGAGTACAAATTAATTGTATTCTTTTTTGTTATATGTTGGGAAAACCGACAACACTGTTAGAATTTCATAATTTACAATCTTTACCATCTATTATATAATTTATCTACCATAAAAAGATTTGGAGATGTGGTAATGATGAATTATAAAATGGATCAAAAATTTAAAGACTTTTTTCAAGATAATTTAAAACAAGTTTTTCTATATTTAATTGATGATTGCAATTTAAGATGTGTACAATGCTTGTATAAATTAGATATTTGCTTTCAAGTAGAAAAAAAAGAAATCGCATTTGAAGATGCAGTTAAGCTAATTACTGATTTTAGAGAATTAGGTGCTGTAAAACTAACTTTAATGGGTGGAGAGCCAACTTTGTATGGCAAAAAAGATGGAAATAAACAATTATTAGAGTTAATAAAGAAAGCAAAAGAATTAGGCTATGAGTATGTTAGAATAGATACTAATGGACAATTTGATAGTGAATTACTAGAAAAACCAGAATTTAAAATGTTAGATGAAGTCACATTTAGTATAGATCGGACCAACAAGTGAAATTAATGATAATATAAGAGGAAAAGGTTCTTTTGAAAAAGCTATAAAAAATATTAAAAGAGCAAAAGAACTAGGATATAATATAGACATAACAGCTTGTATCAGCAAAGAACTAATAAAAAGAGATGAAAATGGCGATTTATATTTAGATAGAATGATAAAGCTTTCAGAAGAATTAGGAATAGAAAAAATTAATTTTCATAATCTATTCAAAACTGGAATACCACGAGATCATTTCACAGGGAATATAGATATTAGCATAAAAGACTGGTTTGAAGTAAAAGATGAAATAGAAGAAAAAGTTGAAAACAATGAATATTCAATACCTGTAAGAATTCCATCTTCTTTTGTAACTAAAGATAGATTTATAAGAAATCCAGAGTATTATGGCTATTGTACTTGTAAAACAAAGTCAGCACTATTAGTGCATCCAAATGGAATGCTTCGTATTTGTCCATTATTGATTGGAACTGCTTATGGTATTGCGAGATATTATGACAATAAAATTGTATGGGACGATTCTCCTACAAATGAATTGCGTGGAATAGAAATGGATAAGAATACACCATGTGCGACACAATATAAGCATAATAAATTTGGAAAATATGTGCCAGTTTGTTGTTCTTTTAAACCTAAACAAAATGAAAAAATATGGCAAGAATTAGACTGGGAAAGTAAAACTACGGGTGATAAAATTAGAACAATTGTTGCAAATAATGATGACAATGAAAAAAATAAGATAGTTGATATACTAAATAAAAGAAAAGATATTGAAATTGTAGCAGTAGCAAAAAGTGCAGAAGATACATATAACAAAATAGTAGAATTAAAGCCAGAAATGGTATTTGCAAAATATGATTTTGGGACAAGTATGAACGGTCTTGATATAATAAAAAAATCAAAAGCAGCATTAAACGATAAAGTTCCTGTATTTAATATTATAACTGAAGATATACCTAAAGAAGATTATCTAGAAGCAAAAAAGGAAATTGGAAATAAAATGAATACTATTATAAGAGAGCAAACAGAAACAAGATACAATGGAATAATTGATGATTATAAAGAATACTTAAATCAGAATATACAATTATAATACTATTAATTTATTAATTTATACTAAAATATTATTTTAAACTATATTGACAAAATAAACTAAAAATGAAAAAATAAAGAAAAATAAAAAAAGGGGTAAATATTAATGGAATTATGGGATGTATATGATATTAATAGAAAGTTTACTGGAAAAGTAATTGATAGACATAGTAATGAAAGATTAAAAGAAGGGGAATATCATTTAGTAGTAGAGGCTATTATAATAAACTCTAAAGGAGAAATATTATTAAATAAACGCTCAAAATTTAAGAATAAATATCCAAATATGTGGGAAAGTACGGCTGGTTCTTGCATAAAAGGTGAAAACAGTTTACAATCAATGTTAAGAGAAATAAGAGAAGAACTAGGAGTTATATTTAATGAGTCAGATGCTGTTTTTTATAAAACTTTAAGAGATGATAATGCAAAAGATTTTAAAGATATATGGTTATTTAGAAAAGATTTAGAAATAAAGGATTTAAGTTATACAGATGGAGAAGTAGTTGATTCTAAATGGGTTACTATAGATGAATTTGAAAAAATGATTGATAACAAAGAAATTATTCCAACGATAGATTTTGATAAAGAAGATTATAAAAAATGTTTAGAATTATAATAAGGAGTATATTGTAAATGTCTGTAGAAAAATCAGTATTAACAAAAAATGATATAATTACTTTATTAAGAACTCAATATAATATAGAAGGAAATGCAGAAATAACTAAGTTGAACAGAGGTTCTTCAAATTTATTTGAAATTAATGTAAATGGTAAAAGGTATATATTAAAAGAGTTTAATTCAAATAAACCTGTATCTTTAGTAGAAAAAGAAATTCGATTAATTAAATATTTACAAAACGGAAAACTTCAAGTACCACAGTATATTCAGTTAAATGATGGAAGATATTATTTTATTTTTAATGGAAAAGTAGTGATTTTACAACAATTCATAGAGGGATATACTGTTGAAAACAATACAGGAAATTATGAGCAAATGATGGAATCAGCAACTATTTTAGGAAAATTAATAAGAGAATTAATAGGATATGAAGGATTAGAAGAAGAAGGCATTATAGATAAATGGTTCTCTAAAAAGAGTGTACAAATAGGAGTTCAAAAATTAGAAGAAGAAAAAAAGAACATTAAAGGAGATAATAAATATAAAGAACAATTTATTGCAGATTTTAATGATAAAATATTAATAGCGAATGCTCTAATTGACCAATTTGATTTTGGAATAATTAGAAGATTAAGCATAATGAATACACATGGAGATTATAGCATTCAGCAGTTAATTTATAATGAAGGTAAATCAGCTACAGTAATAGATTTTGAAACAGCAAAGAAGATGCCAATAGTATGGGAAATAGTCAGATCGTATAGTTATGTAGATAAAAATGCAGAAGGTGGAAAAATAGATATAGATAATCTTATTCAATATTTTAAAGAAGTATCTAAATATGTAGAATTAAATGAATATGATTTGAAATTTGCCCCACATATTTACTTAATGCAACTAATAGGAAGTACATTCGGATATAGGGAGTATAATAAAGATTATAGTCAAAATGATTTATTAAAATTTGCTTTGTTTAGAACCAACTTATGTAGAAGTTTATATTCTAATTTAGATAAAATCAGTGAAAGTCTTTTAGAAAATGTACCACACAGACAAATAATATTAGGAGAAGAAAGGTAATTTTATATAAGGAAAGGGGAAATTTAAAATGATTTCTTACGAACAAAAAGAAAAGAAATTTAATTTTAGAGTAGGAGGAATATTAGAAAGTCCTGACAGAAAAAAAATTTTAATACATAGACTTTCAAATTTTGACTTCTGGTTATTACCAGGAGGTAGAGTAGAAATGCTAGAAGATACAGAAAATGCAATATTAAGAGAAATACAAGAAGAATTGGGTGTTTCAAGTGAGATTGATAGATTAATCTCAATAACAGAAAGTTTTTTTGATATGAAAGATAAAACATATCATGAATTAGGATTTAATTATCTATTAAGACTTCCAGAAAATTCTCAATTACTAAAAATGCAAGGTGAATTTGCGGGAATTGAAGGAGAAAAATATAGATATAAATGGATTGATAAGGAGTTATTAAGTCAAATAACTTTTAAACCAAATTATATGATACCGATATTGCAAAATATACCACAAGAAATTGTTCATATCATTAAAGATGAAAGAATCAGAAAAAAAGAAGATATTGAAAGATAATGTTTACAAAAGAGAAGAATTAATATATGTCTTCTCTTCTCTTTTGGTTAAAAAGCTTTTTGAAAGGAATAAATATGGAAGAAGTAATAATAAAATTTTTAGATATTGCAACTATTAAATTTATTGGAACTCCAGAATTAATAGAATTAGTAAAAAAATATTATCCTGGATTAGAAAATAAAAAAGCAAAAGAGAATTATACAATAAAATTAAACACTAGAATATTACCAACAGACTTGAAAGTACCACAGGATGCAAACTTTCAAAGATGTTTTGCAGGTCCACATTATTACTCATGGAAAAGTGGAGAATATAATTTAGCTTATTCTCCTCCAGAAGAAAGAGGTGGTTCTCATATAGTTATTAGAAAAGGAAATAATTTTCAAGTAATGTTTCACGAAGGAGAATTACCAAACCAAATAGTAGGAATAAGCCGAGAAATATTAACAAAAGAAGCTTTATCTAAAGGATATATGCCAATACATGCGTCTGTAGTTTCAAAAGATGGAAAAGGGGTTATATTTTTTGGAGGTAAAAATAAAGGAAAAAGTACATCTTTTTTTTCTAGTATAATATATGACAATGCTAGACCTATGTCAGGGGATGTTGCAGTAGTTAGAAAAGACGATAATGGTTGGAAAGTAATAGGATGGCCATGGACAGCAACAATAGATCAGTCATTTTTTGATTTAACTAAAAAAGTACCAAAACAAAACATACCAAACAAAGGAAAAATAAAATATCTACCTGCTGACTTCTGTAAAGAATTCTCTACACAATGGATATGGGAAGAACCATTAGAACAAATAATAAATGTGAATTTAAATCCAAATACTAGAGCAACATTGAAAACGATAACCCCCGAAGAATTAAAAGAAAGATTAGAAGAATACGGAAAAGAAAAATGGTGGAGATGGGGAGATGTATTTGGTCTAGGAGAAAAAGAACCTATTTATGAATATGAAGAAATATCACAAGATATACAAGGAAAAATATTAACTGGAGATATAATACAACTTTTCAAAGAAAGGGAGAATGAAAGATAACTATAAAGTAGGAGGAACTATGATAATAACTACTATTGGAGATGAAATAGGAACAACATTAGAAGAACAAATTGAAGCATTAAAAGAAGTTGATATGAAATATATAGAAATTAGAAAAATTAACGATACTTATATATGGGAATATTCAGAAGAAGAGATAAAAAAAATTAAAGAAGAACTTGAAAAAAATGAGATAAAAGTAATTGCAATAGATACTCCCATAGGAAAGAAAAAGAACTCTTTTAATTACAATGAAAATAAAAAATTATTAGATAAATATATAAAAATAGCTAATATATTTGAAGCAAAATATTTAAGAATTTTTTCGGATATTGGAAGGATACTTAATCCAAAGAGTATAAAAGAAGTCTTAAGAGAAATGTCAAAAATAACTATCAAAAATAAATTGAATCTATTGATTGAAAATGAGAAAGACACATATGCAGAGGATATAAGCACATGTAATGAACTAATAGATAATGAAAAAGACGTACATATACTATATGATATAGAAAATGTATATTCAAGAGAGTATGATGTTTTAAATGAATATGAAAAAAATAAAAATAATATTAAATATATACATATACGAGATTATAACAAAAAAACTCAAGAATATGTTTATTTTGGAGAAGGAACTATTCCAATAACAGAATTATTGAAAAGTTTAAATAAAGATAAATATGATGGAGTAATATCTTTAGAAACGATGCTACCTAAATATAATAAGAATGAAAGTAAAAAAGATATATTTGTAAAATCATATAAGAGTCTTATGAATATATATAATAAGGAGGAATGAAATGAAAGTAGTATATTATGATGTATTAGAAAATTTGATAAAAGATATAAAAAAAAGAATTACAAATAGTGTTGAATTAGATAGTATGAAACATGAACTAGTTATTGAAAATCAGAAAGTAAAATATAAGGAAATTGATATTGATTTAAGGAGTTTTTCAAAACCTTTTTTTGTTGATAATGAGATTGAACTAGATTTATCTGAATGTAGAGAAGATATAAAAAATCATCTAATAGAAATTTCTACAGCTTACACAGATAATGAATTAGAAGCAATAATTCATAAAATGCCAATATTAAAAGATTATTCTTCGAAAAGAAATAAAGATTTGAAAGATGTAGCAGTAATTTGGAGAGATCATTTTTTAGAAGATAACATAGGATTACTTACTTCTTTTATGAGAATGGGAGTAAAAGCAAGTGATATTTTAGTCATGGATAAAGGTGATAGTACAAAACATAGAAAAGAAATAACAGCCACTTTTAAGAAATTAGGATTTCAAGTTGAATTACTAGATAACAATTCATTAGAGGAGAAAAAATTATTAGAAAGAGGAACTGAAATAATTGATAAGTTTATAACAGATAGAAAAGATAAAAAAGTTTTGATATTAGATGATGGTGCGATTATATCTAAAATCCTTATAAATAGAAAATATGACAATGTTAAAGCAATAGTAGAATTAACAGAAATGGGTTTAAGGAGAATCAAAAAGTTAGATATAGAAGAATTACCATATCCAGTATTAAATGTGGCGAAGACAAACTTAAAAAAATTTATTACATATAAAGAAATTTCTAATACAATTTTTACAAGAACAATAGAATTATTGGGAGATGAAAAGTTAGCTGGAAGAACATTAATACAACTAGGATATGGAGATTTAGGAGAAACTTTAGCAAAAAGATTTAGACAATATGGAGTTAGAGTATCAATTGTTGATCCTGATATTATGAAATTAATACAGGCAGCAGAAGAAGGGTTTATAACATACAAAACATTAGAAGAAGCGATGAAGTATGAAAAACCATTTATTATAATTGGAGCAAGTGGAGAGCAAAGTATTAGTAAAGAAGTTGTAATGATGCTTGAAGATGAATGCTATGTAACAGCTGGAGCTACTGCTGACTTATCTATTTTTAAGGAATTTGAAAAGGAAGGAGTTAAATATAAATTTATTCCTAAATATGGAACTCAATATGAAATTAACGGCAAAAAAATAACTGTATTAGGAAATGGAAGATCAGTTAATTTGTTTGATTCAGAGTCGATACCTAATAGAGCAATAGATATATTTAAAGCAGGAACTTTAGTAACAGCTAATATGGCAATTCAAGAAGAAAAAATATTAAACAAAAAACTTCAATTAGATATTGTAAATAAATGGATAGAAGACTCAAAAATATTAGAATTATATTATGATTTATATTTAGCAAAAAAATAGAGGTATATATGGAAGAAAAATTAAAAATTGAATACACAATAATATCAAGAGGAACTGAAAAGTATGGAAGTAAAGGATATATGGGAATATCTGAAGTAAAAAAAGGAAAAAGATATTTTGTATTATCCAAACATTATGAAAAAGAAGTCCAAACATTAAAAGATTCTTTTGAATTTGACGACTTCTATAGTATAGAGAATATTACATTATCAAGATTTGAAATAATACCAAAAATATCGCTGGATAATAAGAAAGATTTTATAAATGAAAGAATAATCATTTGTGGATTAGGAAATGTAGGATTTGCATCTTTAATATATTTATTAGATTTAGGATATAAAGAAATAGATGTTTTAATAAATAATAATGAAAAATATGTAAATAATGCAATAATGCAATTGAACCAAATATATAAAGCCAATATAAATGTCGTTACTACACTTTCAACTTATAATACATATATTGAAGCTACAGGCAAAAGTAATATAATAAAGGAAATAATAGAAAATATAACTGAAAACTCATCCATTTTTTTATTAGGAACTCCAAGAGAAGGAACATATTTAATAGACCCATTAGAAATACATAGAAAGAATATAAATATATTTGGAGGACATGAATTAAATGGACATTCTTGGCAGAATAGAAATAGTTGTTTTATAGATTTATTAAAGAAAAATAGAGATAAAGAACTGAAAAAATTTGTTAATATATATAACGAAACACCTAATATAGTAAATAATGTGTTACAAAGAAAAAATAACTTTTTTGAGGTAGTAAAATATGATATATAAAATTAAAAATTTATTTTTATTAGTAGAAAATCAAATAAGTGAATTTGATGATATAATATATGGAAGATTCTCACAATTTGAACAAGAAAATGAGATAAAAACAGACAACTATTTAAAGTTTAATATTAATGATGTTCAAATTAAAATAAATGGACAAGAAAAAATATTAAATTCAAAAATTATAAAAACAGATATTTATACTATTATTAATAATGTGATTTCTTACATAATAAATGATGAAAATAATATATATATGCACTCTGTAGTTGTAAGTAATTCTAAACAAGGTATATTAATTATAGGAAATTTTGGACAAGGAAAAACAACATTGGCAAATGAATTCCTTAAATATGGTTATAAAATAAATTCTAGCGACCAAACATGGCTAGAAATAAAGGATTGGCAATTAAATCAAGTTTTAGGTTCAAGATTTTATCGTGAAAATGATAATATAAAATTTTTAGATAATACAGATATTAAACAAAAAGTAAGAATAGATAAAATAATAAGAATAGTAGGTTTATGTGATAACGGAACTACTTCAATAAATGAGCAAAATAATTTTTATTACAAAATAAAACAAATTTCAGATTATTGCAATTGGACAAACATTGCGCCAATTTTTACGGATAATGTTTATTTATATGATATACAAAAATTTACTAAAACTTTTTTATCACAAATATCAAATATAAAACTTTATAATGTAAGAGGCAATAAATATGAAATAATACAAAAATTAAAGTAAAAGAGGGAAAAATGAAAGATATAATAATTGTAGGAACAAGTAAAGCAGCTTTTTTACACTCTAAGTCTTATAACAAGTTAAGTAATGTAGGTAAGATTTTTTTTACTGATATTAAAGAGAATGCTAGTAATAAAAATATAAAAACTAAGAAGATATATAAAAGTATAATAGATACATTATCTCAAAATAACTTAAATAGTAATAATATTATTGTTGATATATGTACTCCTAAAGAAGAATTTTATAATATTATAAATCAATGTATTTCTTTAGGCATAAACAATATCATAGTAGAAAAACCTTTTATGGCTTCTAAAGATTTTTTAAATCAATATCCGAATTTGCATATATTAATGGTACAAAATTACTTGTATTCTAATATTATCAGTGAAATTAAGAAAAAAATAGAAGAAAATAATTTTAACATAAAATTAATATATACAAATTTTTCTAAAAATAGAATAAATGATAGTATAAATAGAAGAGGTATGTCAAAGAAGAATACACAAAATTTTGAAATAGAAATTCCACATCAAATATATTTAGCTGATTATATATTAGGAGAAAGTAATAAAAAAGAAATAATATTTAAAGAACAAAAGGATTTTATAATTGATAATATATGTATTGAAAAACATGGATATGGAAAGATTCTTTTAGAATATGATGATAAAATAGTAATTCATGAAAGTGATTTAGTTACCAATAATACTATCAAAGAAATAACTATAGTTTGTGATGAAGGAGTTGTAATAAAAGGACAATTTATTTTATATGATAAAGATTTAAACAAGATAAAAAATGGAAAAGTAGTTATACATAAGTATCAAAATATCATATGGGAAAAGGAATTTGAAGAAGATGATAATATGTATTATTGCTTAAAAGAATATTATGAAAATCTTAACAACACAGATATACCAAAAAAATATAGAAATAGGATACTTGAATTTTCAAATATATTCGGAAGAATTATAGAATAATTATTGATGGAAAGAGAGAAAAAAATGAAAGTAGCAGTAATCGGAATGGGATATGTAGGATTAGTTACAGCTATAAGTTTGGCAGAGGTAGGAAATGAAATAATAGCAATAGAAAAAAACTCAATTAAGTTGGAAAAACTTAAATTAGGGATTTCACCAATATACGAGCCCAATATACAACAATATTTAAAAAAACATAAAGAAAATATACAATTTGAATCTAATTATGAAAAATTAAATGAAGATGTAAAAGTTATATTTATATGTGTAGGTACACCAGAAAATAAAGATGGAACAGCGGATACAAGAAGTGTGTATGAAGCAATTAATGAAATAATAGATAATAATGTATTAGCAAAAGATATTATTATTGTAATAAAATCTACAGTTCCTATTGGAACTAATAAAGATATTGAAAAATTAATAAAAAACAAAACAAATAAAAATATAAAGATAGTTTCAAATCCAGAGTTTTTATCGCAAGGAACTGCCATAGATGATGCGATAAATCCTCAAAGAATAGTATTAGGCACAGATTCTAAAGAAGCTATTAAAATCTTAAAATTAGTTTATAAAAAAAATAACAGAAGATATGTAATTACAGATTCAAATACAGCAGAATTAATAAAGTACGCATGTAATTCTTTTTTGGCATTAAAGATTTCATATATGAATGAATTAGCAAATATATGTGAGTTAATAGATGGAAATATAAAAGATCTAGAAAAAGGAATGGGAACAGATAAAAGAATAGGTAAATATTTCTTGAAATCAGGAGTTGGATATGGTGGTTCTTGTTTTCCAAAAGATACAAAAGCATTAGTTAAACTTGCTGAAAGAGAAGGCTATGAAATAAAAACATTAGAAGCAGCAATATTAGTTAATAAAAATCAAAGAATAAAATTAATAGAAAAAGCAAAAAAGTATTATAAAAATTTTAACAATCTTAATATAGCGATATTAGGAACATCTTTTAAACCTAATACAGATGACATAAGAGAATCAGCTGCAATTGACAATATAAACATCCTTTTAAATGAAAAAGCAAATATAAAAGTTTATGATCCTGTATCATTAGAAATAATAAAAGAAAAATATAAAAATTCTATTGAATATTGTAATAATATAGATGAAGCCATTACAGGTGCTGATTTGTGTTTGATTTTTACTGAATGGAAAGAAATAAAAGAATATAAAATTAATAATTTTGTTAAATATATGAAAAAAGCAATAGTTCTAGATGGGAGAAATTGTTATAATTTCAATAAAATTCCTAAAAAAATGATATATGAAACAATAGGGAAAGGTAGATTAAATTAAAATAATCTACCTTTATTTTTTGTCTTTATCAAATAAATAACAATTTTTTCAATAAAAGTCTTTAAAGAAACCCCATATCCATTATTATATAATGAATCAAATAATTCTTTATCTACATTACACACAGTTGAACTATTGAAATTTCTAATACAAGCTTTTAGTGAATCTCTAACTTTTGTATAACTAACATTATATTTATATGCAAGATAATTTAATATATCATTAAGAAGTTCCAATTTATAAAAATTATAATAACAATATATGATGGCATCTCTCATATAAATATATCCGAGGCGACATGCAGTTAAAATTTAATGATTGTAAGAGCCAGTCAATTTCTCCTAATTCTAAATCAGGAGTATTGTAATCAAGTCCAAGTTCTTTTATAAAAGAGATTAATTGTTCTTTATAATTGGAGTTGTAAATAATCTTATTGATTTTTTGAACATCTGTTAAATGAAAATTATTTTTTGAGGGCAAAATTAAAATAGTGTTACATTTTTTCTTTTCAATAGGACTACAAGATAACTTATTTATAATTTCTTCGATAGACATATCTTGTAAATTATTATTTAATACTAAAATATCTGGATTCAGTTTCCAATATTCCAAAATAGTATCTTTACCTGTAACAGCATTCTGAATTTTAAATTTATTATCTTCTGTGAATTTTTGACGCAGAATATTGATATTACTTTTATTCCTATCACCCACAAGAATATTTACCATAATTATCCCTCACAAAATATTTTACAAATTCTGGCAATATTATATCATCAAAATTATGTAAATTCAATATGAAAACTAATATTTTTAAAAGTTTTTTCAATTTTTATGAAAATTTTGTTTGCTAAAAACAAGAAAAATGTCGAAACTTGTCGAAATAATAAAAATAGTTGAAATATCAAATAAAAAATACTTTCTTTTTTTAGAAAATAAAAATGAAATTTTTTTAATTTTGTGATATAATTCCGATAGAGGAGTGAAAAAATGACAACAGAATTTGTAACAAATTATATTGATAAAAAATTAAATGAAAATGATAATTTTATAAGATACACTTTTTATGAATTAAGAGTTAAGAATAATCTATCTGAAGAAGAAGTAGATGAATTTTTAAGAATAAATAGAGATTATTTTGAAAATAAAGGGTATAAAGTCTATTTTACAAATGCTAGATTTACTTATCAAAATGCAGATAGAATGGTACAACCAAATGAACTTATGATTGCAATAAAAGAGCAATAGAAAGGAAATATAAAATGGGATTAGATAATTTATTTAACAAAAGAGAAATAGAATTAATTTCAAAAACTACCAAAATTGAGAATAGAGTTTATAATAAAGATGAACTTAGAATTATTAAAAGCAATATAATAGATGATATATTAAGTAAAAGTTCAAAAAATGGAGATATACAAAAAGCTAATGAAGAATTTTGCGATATATTAGAAAAAATTGATAAGGTATTATATTCTATTTAAGTAGAGGTTGTAAATAAAAATGATATAGATGAAGTAATTATTGCGAAATAAAGTAAGACAAAATAACATTCACCAAAGATAAATTACTAGCAAGGAGTGAAGAATGTTATGGAAAAAAAGATATACAAAGAAGCAAATAATTTTGAAACAGAAACAAATATAAATGTTCTGTATAAAGAACAAATAATATCTGTTTATACAAATAAAGTAGATTTGCAGAGAAAATTAAACAAAGTATTGGGAAAACCTACAAGAGAATACAAAATAAAAAGATCAATTAGTGGAAGTGTATGGGAAATTCCTTTTACAGATAAAGTTAAGATAAGAAATTTGATTCTGAAATGCAATATATTTGAATTATAAATAGTAATTTGGAGGGCAAACAAGTAATGAAAAAGATAAATTATATATTGATAATATAGGTTTTGCTTTAATTGGAGTGTCTGGCTTAATTTTAATATACTTACTTATTTATAGGTATGTAAACAAAAACAAATCTTAACAAGAAGTAGGCTAGATAGGTATTTACCTCAATTTATACTAATAAGTCAATTACAATTAATTTACTAATTTCTATGTTATAATGTATTAAAATTAATATGAGGGGAAATAGAGATGGAAGAAAAAAATAAAATATTGTTAAAAAGATTACTAATTACAGTATTAATTATAGTTATAATTAGTATAGTTGCTACTATTGGAATTGGAAATTATTTTGTGAACTATGCTATATTAAGAACTGGAAATGGCGGAGATAGAGAAGTAAAAAATGCAGATTCAATAACAGTTGCAAACATAGATAATGAAGCAGAAAAAATTATAGAAGAAAATAAAAAGAATGAAAAACAATTAGCAAATGAATGGTCTGAAACTATTGAGAATAAAAAAGTAGAAGTAAAAGCAAAAGACGGAATTACTTTAAGAGGAACACAATATATAAAAGATGAATCAAGTAACAAATGGGCAATAATATTACATGGTTATCGTTCAACTCCAAATTCTATAATTTCAATAGGAATGCATTTTTCAAAAGAAGGCTATAATGTTTTGATTCCAAGTATGAGAGCATGTAGTGAAAGTGATGGAGAATATATAGGAATGGGGTGGCTAGATAAAGAAGATTTACAATGTTGGATAAATTTAATTATTAAGCAAAATGAAAATGCAGAAATTATACTACATGGTTCATCAATGGGAGCAGCAACGGTCTTAATGGCATCAGGTAAGGACTTACCTACAAATGTAAAAGCAATAGTAGCAGATAGCGGTTATACATCAGTTTGGGACATATTTGCATCAGAGGCAAAAGCAAGGTTTAATTTACCAACATTTCCTATACTAAATATGTTTGAAATAGTTGCAAACGTAAGAGCAAATTATGATATAAAAGAAGCATCTGCATTAGAACAAGTAAAAAATAATAAAACACCAATTTTATTTATACATGGAGATGCAGACGATTTTGTACCCGAATATATGTGTGAAAAACTATATGAAGCAGCAAATTGTAAAAAAGATAAGCTAATAATACATGATGCAGGACATACAGACTCTAAGTACAAAGAGCCAGAAACATATTATAATAAAATATTTGAATTTTTAGGGAATATTTAAGCAATTTTAATTATATCAGTAATAAGAAAAATAAAAGAAGAATGGAAAAAAATAAAATTAGAAAAATAGTAATTTGAAATTGAAGATTGAATTTTAGAAGCTATTCTTATCTGCAAGAAAATATAGCAAAAATTAGTTGCTAATTATCTATTCTTATGCTATATTATAATAAAAATAAATTGATATGGAGGAAATTTATGGAAAAAGAATTAGTAATAAAAAAATGTTCTAAATGTAATACTTTAATTGAAGTTATAAAAGATTGTAACTGTGATAATTGTATTATTAAATGTTGCGGAGAGGAAATGATAGAATTAGTTCCCAATAGTGTAGATGCAGCTTTTGAAAAGCATGTACCAAATTATGAAGTTATAGATAATCGAATAATTGTCACGGTTAACCACGTTATGGAAGAAAATCATTTTATAGAATGGATTGCAATGTCATCAAATAACAAAATCATAAAGAAATTTTTATTGCCAAATGAAAAAGCAAGTGCAATATTTCCATATGTTAAAGGAAGCAAGATTTATTCTTTTTGTAATAAACATGGACTTTGGGCAAAAGATGTTAAATAAATATATATAATTAAGGTTGAAAGATAATTAATTTTTTTCAATCAAGTTTGTAACTAGGAAGGAATGTGATTAAAAATGAGAGATATTAGTATTTCTAATGATATCATATATATTGGAGCTGATGATAAAGATATAGAATTATTTGAAAATCAATATGACGTTCCAAATGGAGTATCATATAATTCATATATAATAATTGATAAAAAAATTGCAATAATGGATACAATCGATAAAAGAAAAACTAGTCAATGGCTTAAAAATTTAGAGAAAGTATTAAATGGTAGAAATCCAGATTATTTAGTTATTTCACATCTGGAGCCAGACCACGCTTACAATATAGATACTTTAATAAAAAAATATCCAAATATAAAGTTAGTTGGAAATTCAAAAACTTTTACCTTTTTACCACAATTTTTCGAAATACAAGATTTAGATTCAAGAAAAATTGAAGTAAAAGAAGGGGATATTTTAGACTTAGGAAATCATAAATTGAAATTTATTATGGCACCAATGGTACATTGGCCAGAGGTAATGATGACATATGAAGAAAAAGAAAAAACATTATTTTCAGCAGATGCATTTGGTAAATTTGGAACATTAGACACCATAGAAGATTGGGATTGTGAAGCCAGAAGATATTATTTTAATATAGTTGGAAAATATGGTATGCAAGTACAAACACTATTAAAAAAAGTTATGAATTTAGATATAGAAAAAATTTGTCCTTTACACGGGCCAATATTAAAAGAAAATTTGGAACATTATATTGAAAAATATAATATTTGGAGTAGTTATAAAACAGAAAACGAAGGAGTGTATATAGCTTGTGCATCAATTCATGGAAATACATATAGTGCTTGTGAAAAATTAAAGGAGATTTTAGAAGAAAAAGGCGAAAGAAATGTTGTTTTAGTTGATTTATCAAAAGAAGATTGGTCAGAAGCAGTAGAAGATGCATTTAGATATGGTAAAGTTGTATTCGCTTCTTCAACGTACAATATGGAAATATTTACTCCAATGAGGAACTTATTATTGAATTTAAAAGAAAAAAATTATCAAAATAAGATTGTTGGACTGATTGAAAATGGAACTTGGGCTCCAAATTCTGCTAAATGTATGAAAGAGATATTGAGTACAATGAAAAATATAGATATAATAGAACCAGTAGTTACAATTAAATCTAGACTTTCAAAAGAAAATTGTTTACAATTATTTGAAATGGCAGATGATTTAATAAAAAAATAAAAAGGAGGTTTGTGATATGAAATATAAATGTACAGCTTGTGGATATATTTATGATGATAATGTAGAAACAGTAAAATTTGAAGATTTACCAGCTGATTGGGTATGTCCTTTATGCGGTCTTGGAAAAGAATTTTTTGAAAAAATAGAAGAATAAGAAATGATTTAAGAGTTTAATTCAGTATTGAATTAAACTCTTTTTGCAAGAAAATTTAAATTAGATAAAACTTGTACTGATTTGAACTTTAGCGACAACCTACAAGTTATCACACAAATTATAACAATTCAACTAATCGTTGATAAAGAAAAATACCCCACTCAACGATTAGTTTGTGTACTTTTTTTAAATAATAATTTACACTTAAATTGAAGGAGGTAAAAAATATGAATCAGATTAAAATAGGAAAATTTATAGCTGAATGTAGAAAAAAGAATAATTTAACTCAAATGCAACTTGCAGAGAAATTAAACATTACAGATAGAGCTATTTCAAAATGGGAAAACGGAAAAGGAATGCCTGATTCATCAATAATGCTCGATTTGTGTAATGAACTCAAAATAAGTGTAAATGAATTATTATGTGGGGAGTTGATTGAAATGAATAATTATAATGAAGTAGCAGAAAAAATGTTATTAGAAATGGCACAAAAGGAAGAAATGCAAAATAAAAAATTAATGATGTATGAAAATGTGATTGGATTTAGTTCGACAATATCTTTCTTAATATTAATTTTTGTTACATCATTTTTAGTGGAGAATAATATTGCTAAAATAGTGTTGTTTATATTAGCATTTGTTCTTTTAATAATAGGTGTTTCATTTGCATTAAAAATAGAAACAGAAACAGGCTATTATGAATGTCAAAAATGTCATTATAAATATGTACCAAAATATAGCCAAGTATATTTTGCAATGCATTCTGGAACTACACGATATATGAAATGTCCAAAATGTAACAAGAAAAGTTGGCAAAGAAAGACTTTAAGTAAAAAATTACAATTTATCTAGTATATGGTGGATTAAAATTATAGAAAATTAATTGCAAAGATCGTAGAAAAATGGAGGAAAAGATGGAAGATACTATTATTTATTTAATAAGACATGCTGAAACGATTGAAGAGAATGGAATTAGAAATACAAGTGAGGATTCACAATTAATTAATGAAAAAGAAATTTTATCAGTTGAAGGTGAAGAACAAGCAAAAAAATTAAGTATTCATAAAGAACTACAGAACATAGATGTAATATGGTCAAGTAGCTACACTAGAGCAAAAGCAACTGCAAAATATATTGCTAACATAAATAATTTACCATTTAATCTAGATAATGACTTAAGTGAAAGAAAACTAGGAAACTTAAAAGAACTAGGAGAATTTATGAAGGATAAAAGTACAAGAGATCCTTCACAAGAACAACTTTTAGATAGAACATTTAAGACATCTGATGGAGAAAGTGCAGAAGATACAAAAGAAAGAATGACAAAATTTTTTGATAAAATATTGAAAGAATATGAAGGAAAGAAAATTGCAGTTATAAGTCATCGGAGGTTCAATAAAGTTCTTCTTATTAAATTGGTGCGAAGTAAATAAAGATGTTAAATTAGTCTATAAAGATATTGCTTTAGATATAGCATCTCCTTGTTTATTAAAAATGACATTTAGAAAAAATAAATTAATGAATATAGAACAAATAAAATATTAAGATTAATAAAAAAATGAATGATGAAATTATATCATTCATTTTTTTACTGTATAGCTAGTAAATAAGTGTAAAATACAAATAAAATTAATTAGAAAGCATAGATTTAATTAGAGCATACACATTTTCTTTATCTCTTTTACTCAACTTTGAAAAATCTTTATAAAATTTCTCCATTTCATTATTTACATTAGTTGAATTAATTAGATCAGCTAGAATATCATTAGGTGTTACATGAAAAGCTTCACAAAACTTTAACATAGTTTTTATAGTTCCCATATAGACACCTGTTTCTACTTGACTAATATATTTAGTATCAAATCCCGTTAATTGAGCAACATCATCCTGTGTCAAATGATTTTTATCTCTTAAATTTCTTAATGCTTTTCCATATAAAATATTATCTTTATCCTTTTTCATATTATCACCATACAATATAGTATAAAAATAATAATAAAAAATTAACCAAGTAAATAATGGTAAAAATCGTGATATACCTATTGTCTTTTTTTGTTATTTTGTGTATAATATAAAAAAATTGAAATGTTGATTGCGAAAAAACATTAATAAAAACCATTCATATTTTATAGGAAAATACTAATATATAGCCAAATGCAAGAGATATTTGAATTTTTTTATTCAAATATCTCTTTTAGTATAAATTACTTTAGGTTAGTGTAAAATTTTAGTTTGCAAATATTTATGTTTTTTAATGAAAAAAAGAAA
>ERZ825384.194-NODE-194-length-81360-cov-4.829285_pt1 | contig 81360 bp, 71 predicted proteins | sample MGYA00519931_ERZ825384 | MGnify/ENA primary metagenome ERZ825384 (study PRJEB31778, sample SAMEA3449200) | human gut metagenome | biome: human gut; feature: human-associated habitat; material: faeces | place: United Kingdom | collected 2010/2012 ...
GGCCTAAGGGGAGAAATCGAAATCTTCCCTGGCCCCCTGGCAAAAAAGATTATAAAATAGTTTGCAGTGCTTTTTGTTTGTTTTACTCCTTCCGGCTGCTCGTTTCACTCGCATCCACCTCCCTCGACAGGGAGCCTTTTGGTGCGCCTTATCAGCTTTTTTCTTGCAGTTCCGCATTGCCGCGCCGATATGTAAGCTAATTATTGCCTTCATCTCATTTTCATGATATATTTGAAAGCTAAATTACCACAAGGAGTCCGCCATGCAAAAGCTGCTTATTGTTGACGGGAGCAATCTGCTGTTCCAAATGTTCTACGGTATGCCCGCGCGCATAGTGGGCAAAAGCGGGCGGCCCGTGCACGGAACTATTGGCTTTGTGGGCGCGCTTATGAAAATAATGCGCATGGTGCGGCCCACGCACGCCGTTGTGCTGTTCGATGGGGAGCATGAAAACCCGCGTGCCGCGCTTGACCCCGCATATAAGGCCAACCGCGTGGATTACAGCCAAATGGCGGAGGACGACACGCCGTTTTCCCAGCTGGCGGACATATACTTGGCGCTTGATTTCATGGGTATAAAGCATGCCGAAACCACGGACTGCGAAACGGATGACATTGTAGCGGCATATGTGTTCAGTCGAACGAATGATAGCGAAATAGTCATTTCGTCGTTCGACAGCGACTATTTTCAGCTTATCTCCACCAATGTGAGCGTGCTGAGATATCGCGGCAAAAGCAGCGTGCTTTGCGGCGAAGAATATATATTGGAAAAGTTCGGCATAGGCGCGGACAAATATGCTGACATGAAGGCCCTTTGCGGCGACGCATCAGACAATATCCGCGGCGTTCCCCGCATAGGCCCCAAAACCGCGGCGCGGCTGATAAACGAATTTGGCTCGCTTGACGGCATAATGCAAAACGCGAACCGCATAAAGCAGCCCGCGCTTAGGGAATCAATATTGATGAACTCAGACAGGCTCCTGCTCAACCGGCAGCTTATAACGCTCTCCGGCGGCGCGGCATTGCCGTTTGAAACGGAAGAGCTTGAGTTCATAATGCCCGAATTTACATCGGTTCAGGCGCTAAAGGCGCTCGGCATCATTTAGCCGCAATGGCTATCAGCTCCCGCGCATCGCTTATTTCATAATCCGGCCTTATGCCGTGCTGCTGCATGTATTGCCTCAGCTCCACGTCCCGCGCGTATTCGGCCGCCGTCCAGCTTGTTATGGCAAGCAGTTTGTTCTTATAATCTTCGTTTTCGCACTTCCTGTGCATCCATACTGCCGTAACGCCGGCCATTTTGGCCATGTACATGTCCTTCGTAAGGTTATCGCCCAGGTACACTACTTCGTTTTTATCATAGCCCTCGCCCGTGCATATGCGCTCAATTACAGCAACGTCCGGCTTCTTTGTCTGCACCGTGCGTACCTTTTCGCTCACGGCGTATGCGCTCTTGAACTGGCTTTCAAACGTGTACACATGCTTAAAATACGGCTCTATCCCCAGCTTCATAAGCCTGTAAAACCCGTTTTCTTTGGAGGATTCCGTATAGGCTATGAGCGTCACGCCCATTTCCGTCAGCGCGCACAGCATTTCCTCCACGCCCGGCAAAAGGTGCAGATGGCTTTCCCTTACGGAATTGAACACGTTGAACGCGGGCCTCAGCGCGGCCTTCATCTCCTCCGCCGGGGCATTGTTATAGTATGCCTTTATGCTGGGCAGTTCAAGCGTTGCATAAGGATATTCAACCGAGCCGAGCCGCTGATGCGCCGCCATGTATTCATTCAGCAGCTTTTTTTCGTCTATGCCGGTCATGCGGGCTATCTCGTCCGCCATGGCGTAAAATGCGGGCACGAAAAAGCCCGTCCAGTCGTATAAAGTATCGTCAAGGTCGCTTATAAGCAACTTTATCATAGGTGTTTTCACCGTCCCGAATTATTAGTGCAGCTTGCATATTACCCTATCCCCACCGATAAGTCAACAGCTCCGCGCGCGATATAAGTAAAAGCGAAAGCAAATGTTGTTGCATGTTTTTATCAAACATTGTACAATTATGTATGATTGCGCGGCTCATGTATATGCTGCGCCTGTTTTAACGAAAGCGGCGGCATTTCGCCGCGGAAACGGAGAGAAGCCCATGTTCGATTTGCAGAAGGCAAGCATGCTCAAGCGTGCGTCCGCCTGGCTGTTGGACGTTATTCTGCTAAGCGTACTCGCAACCGGGTTCGCGCTTTTGCTTTCCGCCGCGTTCGGTTACGATAATTATAACGATAATTTACAGCGATACTATACGGAATACGAACAGCTGTATGGCATTGATTTTAATATTTCGGATGAAGAATATCTTGCGCTCGGTGAAGAGGATCGGCTCCGTTATGCTGATGCATATGCAAAGCTTAACGATGATGCCGATGTCAGCCGGGCGTTTTCTATTATAATTCAGCTTTCGCTTGCAATAATGTCGCTTTCGGTATTGCTTGCGTATATGGCGCTGGAGTTCGCAATACCCGTACTGTGGCTGAAGAATGGGCAGACCATTGGCAAAAAGATATTCGGCCTTGCCGTAATGCGGACCGACTCCGTGCGCGTGAAGCCCATAGCCATGCTAATACGCACACTGCTTGGCAAATACACAATCGAAACAATGGCCCCGCTGCTGATAATATTCCTTATATTGTTCGGCAGTCTCGGCACGGTTGGGCTCATAATGCTTGCGGCGCTGGCGCTGCTGCAAATAGTGCTTATCGCGGCCACGCATACCAATTCCGCAATACATGATATATTGGCGCAAACGGTAGTTGTGGATATGGAAAGCCAAATGATATTCGATTCCGCCCGGGAGCGCGAAGCGCGGCGCAGGGAATACGCCGAAGCGGACAGCGCACGATGGGGTCAATAAACAAGGGTAAACCAAGATATACAAAATAAACTAAAAAGGATCGAGGACGAAAACGATGAAAGTTGAACTGCGCAACGTGACCAAGGCTTTCCCCAGCCGCAACAAGAAATCGGGCGAGGAGGTAATAGCCGTAAACGACTGCAGCTTTACCATTCCCGACGGGAAGCTGATAGGCCTGCTCGGTCCTTCCGGCTGCGGCAAAAGCACCACGCTCTATATGATATGCGGCCTGCAAAAGCCCACAAAGGGGCAGATATTCTTCGGCGAGGACGACGTTACCGGCCTTGCGCCGGAAAACAGGGGCGTTGGCCTTGTGTTCCAGAACTATGCGCTTTATCCGCACCTTACCGTTAAGCAGAACATACTTTTCCCGCTGCAAAATCTTAAAGGGGCGGACAAGCTGAGCAAGGAAGAAATGCTCAAGCGCGCCTATGAAACGGCAAAGCTTGTGCAGATAGACGAGCTGATGGACCGCAAGCCCAGCGAGCTTTCCGGTGGCCAGCAGCAGCGCGTTGCAATAGCCCGCGCGCTGGTCAAGATGCCGCGCGTGCTGCTGCTTGACGAGCCGCTCTCCAACCTTGACGCAAGGCTCAGGCTCCAAACCCGCGAGGAAATACGCCGCATACAGCGCGAAACCAAGATAACCACCGTTTTCGTTACCCATGACCAGGACGAGGCCATGAGCATATCCGACTTTATAGTGGTCATGAAGGCGGGCGTTGTGCAGCAGATTGGCAAGCCGCAGGCCGTTTATGACGATCCGGACAATCTGTTCGTTGCCAAGTTCCTCGGCACCCCGCCCATAAACGTTTTCAACGGCTCCGTAAAGGGCGGCAAGGTATATATCGGCGAAGAGGCCGTGCTCAGCGTGAACGGCGTCAACGACGGCGAAGTTTACGTCGGCATCCGCCCCGAAGGCTTTATCCTGGACGAAAACGGCCCGCTCGGCTGCAAGCTTATAAACGTTGAAGTAATGGGCAGGGACGTGAGCGTTGTATCCTCCAACCCCGCCTCGCTCAACCCCACCATCCGCTCCATAATCAATGCGGACGCGGGCGTGGATCACGATGCGGAAACCGTGCGTTTCTCCGTAAAGCCGCATAAGCTTTTCCTCTTCGACAAGGAAAGCGAAAAGCGCATACGCTTCGAGGTAAAATAAAAAATGGTAGAAGGCAAGCAAAAATGGAAGGCGTGGCTGTACCTTGCCCCGGCGATAGTGCTATTGCTGGTATTCACGGTGTGGCCCATAATAAACACGGTGCGCATGGCCTTTCTTGAAGGGTACAGCGGGCTGAAGGTTGCCGGCGGCGAAAGCTTCGCGTTCGGCGTGGGCAACTTCGTTAAGGTAATAAAGTATCAAAAGTTTTTAAGCTGCCTTAAAAACACGGTGCTGCTGTGCGTGCTTACCGTGCCCATATCAAGCCTGCTTGCGCTGCTGGTGGCGGTGTTCCTCAACTCCATCAAGTGGCTGCAAAAGCCGCTGCAAACCATATTCTTCCTGCCCTATGTTACCAACTCCATCGCCATAGGCATGGTGTTCGCCGCAATGTTCAATATAGTCGGCAGCTTTTACGGCACGGAGAACGAAATAATCGTTACCGCCGGAATAATAAACAACATAATCGAATTCTTCGGCGGCAAGGCCGTTAACTGGATAAACTACGGCTCCTCCTACGCGGCGAACATTACCGTTATGGTAATATACATCGTTTGGAACGCGCTGCCGTTCAAAATACTTATACTGCTGGGCGGCCTGCAGAGCATCAATAAGCAGTATTACGACGCCGCCAAGGTGGACGGCACATCCCGCCGCCGCATATTCGCGCGCATAACCGTGCCGCTGCTTTCCCCCATGCTTGCCTATGTTGTTATAACCGGCTTCATAGGCGGCTTTAAGGAATACACCAGCATAATAGGCATATTCGGCGAGGCCATGGGCCCTGCGGACGCCGCAGGCAGGCTGAACACTATGGTAGGCTTTATATACGACGCTTTATCCACCAATAATCAGGGCCGCGCCAGCGCAGCCGCGCTGATACTTTTCGGCATAATACTGGTGGTAACGCTAATCAACCTTCAGGTCAGCAAAAAGCGCGTGCATTATTGAGGTAAAATATGGCTAAAGAAACGATAAAAACAATGCATGAGCGGGATATTTCCGCCGAGCGCACCCGCTCAAGGGCGGTTGGCATAATTGCAAAGGCGTTCTGCTATGCGTTCCTTATATTCATGGCGCTGGTGGTGCTGTTCCCGTTTTACTGGATGATAAATTCATCTCTCAAAAGCCTTGAGGAATACCGCCAAAGCGTGCCCACGTTCTGGCCGCAGAAGGTGCTGTGGTCAAACTATGCGGAGGCCTTCACCGCCGCAAGCCTGGGCCGGCTGTTTTTCAATACGGCCTATGTGGGCATAGTATCCACAATACTTTCGCTTGTTATAACAATTCTGTCCGCGTTCGCGTTTGCAAGGCTGGAGTTCAGGGGAAAGAACCTGCTTTTCTCCGCGCTGCTTGCAACAATGATGATACCGGGTGAGCTTTTTACAATAACCAATTACAGCACCGTTACCAACCTTGGCTGGATGAACACATACACGGTGCTTATAGTCCCCTTTTTGGTAAGCGTGTTCTATATTTATCTGCTCAGGCAAAACTTTTTGCAGATACCCAACGAGCTTTACCTTGCCGCAAAGGTGGACGGCACAAGCGATTTCAAATACCTTTGCAAGGTTATGATACCGTTGTCGCTGCCTACGCTCATCTCCATAACAATATTGAAGATGATGGGCGCATGGAATTCATATATATGGCCGCGTCTCGTTGCCAACGACGATGCGCACAGGCTCATAACCAACGGCCTTAGGAATGCATTCACCGATACCACGGGGGACGTTAACTACCCCGTGCAGATGGCGGCGGTAGCACTGGTGTCCGCGCCGCTGTTCCTGGTGTTCATATTCCTCAGGAAATATATTATGAAGGGCGTAAGCCGAAGCGGCATAAAAGGCTAAATAAATTTATGCTAAGCATAAAGAAAGGCAAGGAAAACAAAAAATGACAAAACGTATCCTGGCAACCATGTTGGCGGTACTTATGGTATTCAGCGCGCTGATGCTGGCTGCCTGCACCAACAGCACCCCCGCCAACACCGGCGATCAGCAGACCGCCGAACCCACCACTACCGACAACGCCGGTACCCCTGCCGGCAACGATCAGCAGACGGCCGAGCCTGTGAGCGAAGGCAACTTCACCGTCCCCGAAGCCGGTTACGACGGAAGCGAAGTCAACCTGACCTTCTATCACACCATGGGCACCAACCTGAGCGATGTGCTGAACCTTTACATCGAGGAGTTCAACAAGCTCTATCCCAACATTCACATCACCGCCGAAAAAATCGGCAGCTATGACGACGTGCGCGACCAGATAAGCACCGAGATCACCGTTGGCAACCAGCCCAACATAGCCTATTGCTATCCCGACCATGTTGCGCTTTACAATCTGGCCGGCGCTGTTGCCACGCTTGACGGCCTTATCAACAGCCAGATCGAGGTTGCCCGCGCGGACGGCACCGCCGAAATACTCGGCCTGACCGACGAGCAGAAGGCGGACTTCATCCCCGGTTACTATGCCGAAGGTACCCAGTTTGGCGACGGCCTCATGTACACCATGCCGTTCTCCAAGTCCACCGAGGTACTTTACTACAACAAGACCTTCTTTGACGCCAACGGCCTTACCGTCCCCACCACCTGGGAAGAGATGGAAGCTACCTGCGCCAAGATAAAGGAAATCGACCCCAACTCTATTCCCCTTGGTTACGACAGCGAGAGCAACTGGTTCATCACCATGTGCGAGCAGTACGGCTCCCCTTACACCAGCGCCTCCGGCGACCATTATCTGTTCAACAACGAAACCAACCGCGGCTTTATAAAGATGTTCCGCGAATGGTATCAGAAGGGCTACCTGACCACCCAGAAGCTCTACGGCGCCTATACCTCCGGCCTGTTCACCTCCACCGATGAGGTCAAGAGCTATATGTCCATCGGCTCCTCCGCAGGCGCGACCCATCAGCGTCCCGCGGCCGATGCAAACGGCGAATATCCCTTTGAAGTGGGCATCAGCACCATACCGCAGCTTGGCAACGGCAACAACAAGGTCATTTCCCAGGGCCCCAGCGTATGCATATTCAAGAAGGATAACGATCAGGAGGTCGTGGCAAGCTGGCTCTTCATCAAGTTCCTAACCACCAGCGTGGATTTCCAGGCCGAGTTCTCCATGGCCTCCGGTTATGTTCCCGTGCTCAAGAGCGTTGCCGATAACGAAGCCTACGCTTCCTTCATCGCCCAGGCCGACGGCGGCAAGTACATCTCCGCCCTCAGCGCCAAGGTCTGCCTTGAGCAGGAAGATTACTATTACACCTCCCCCGCCTTCAACGGCTCCTCCACCGCGCGTGATCAGGTCGGTACCCTGCTGACCAAGTGCCTTACCGCGGACGACGGCGGCAACGTGGACGCCATGATAGAGGCTGCCTTTGCCGAGGCCGTGGACGAGTGCGAATACAACGGCTGATATAAGCCCGGTTTTTAAGGAAGTAACGTTATGAAAAAGCTTGCCCCGGCATTGGCGCTGATAATACTGGCGCTTTGCATATTCGGCTGCACGCCGCAAAAGGATAAGGACGCTTTGCCCACGCCCGTGCAAACGGACGCCGCGCAAACGCCCCCCGTGAGCAGTATGCCCGAAGCCGCGCCCTCGCCCGCTGCCGCGGCAAGCGAAAGCATTGACTATGCCGCGTCAGTGAAGCCTTCGGGCGCGGATACAGCGAAGCAGGAGGTTACGGTAAAGTCGTTCGTGGACGGCGACACCGTGCATTTCCTCGTGCCGGAAAGCATAATGCCCTCCGGCGTGCTGAAGGCCCGCTTCATCGGCATAGATACGCCGGAATCCACCGGCAAAATAGAGGAATACGGCAAGGCGGCGTCCGAATTTACAAAGGAAAAGCTGTCCCGTGCCCATTCCATAATGATCGAATCGGACGACGGGAATTGGGATTTCGACTCCACCGGCGGCAGATATCTTGTTTGGGTATGGTATAAGGCCGAAAAGGCCGGCGAATATCGCAACCTTAATATAGAGCTGCTGCAAAACGGCCTTGCCCGCGCCTATTCTTCGGCAAACAACCGCTATGGCTCCGCCTGCACCGCGGCCATAAACCGGGCCAAGGCAAATAAGCTTAACCTGTATTCGGGCGAAAAAGATCCGGACTTCTATTATGGGGACGCTGTTGAGCTTACATTAAAGGAGCTTAGGTGCGGCATAGAGGGCTATAACGGCAAAAAGGTAGCGTTTGAGGGCGTTATAACCATAAACAGCGGAAACGGCGTGTTTATCGAGGATTATGACGCGGAAACGGACAGGTATTACGGCATAAGCGCCTATTATGGCTACGGCCTTTCGGGCGCGGGGCTTGATATTCTTTCCGTGGGCAACCGGGCGCGGATAGTGGGCACCGTTCAGTATTATGAGGCCGGCGGCTGCTATCAGGTATCCGGCCTAAGCTACCGGCAGATGAAACCGGACGATCCGAATAATCTGCAAAAGCTGAGCGTGGGCAACGCGGCAGGCTATGTCAGCATAAGCGCGGATGATTTTGCTTCCGCCATGGTGAGCATAGAAACCGAAGCCGGTGCGGCGGAATATAAACTGAGCGACATTGCCATGAACACCACCGTTGAGATGGACGGTTTAACGGTGCAAAGCGTTTATGTTGCCGAAAACGGCTGCGCAACGCTCACCTGCGCCGCAGGCGATGCCGAAGTGACGGTAAGGCTTGAGCCGCTTAAAGTGAACGGCGAGGCTTTCGACCCAAATACCCTTTCCGGAAAAACGATAGACGTGCGCGCAGCCGTGGACATGTATGACAATGCGCCGCAGCTGCACGTATTCACGGCGGAAGGTATTTCCATATACTAAAAATAAACCTGAAAAGAGGGAGAAAACATGAAAAGGATAGTAGCATACATAATTGCGCTGGCGCTGTTCGCAGCGGCGTTTGCCGGCTGCTCCGCCCCCGTGGACGAGCCTGCCCCCACGGCAGAGCCCGGCAACGAACCCATAGAGACCGTTGAGCCCAGCGCCGAACCCGTTGTTGACAACACTCAGGCGCTTGAAAACGCCGCGTCTTACATAAAGCTGATGTATAAAAAGAGCGCGGTAAAGACCCCTGCCGATTATCAGGTAGTTGGTTTTGCCGTGGTTGACGGCGTATCCTATCAGATACAGTGGACCGTTGAAATCACCGGCGGCGCTGAGGATGCCGTAGTCGTTGGCGAACTGGGCGAGGACAAGATGGTCACCATCGATGTTAACGAAGCCTGCGCCGAGGATTCCGAATACACCCTTACCGCCACCATAGCGGACGAAAGCGGCGCTTCCGTTTCCGAAAGCTTTGCCCACATGGTTCCCAAGGGATTCGATCTTGGCACCGCCAGCTATGACGAAATAGTCTCCGCCGGCTACGAGCTGGAAGAGGGCGCGGCGCTTGAAGGCACCCAGCGTCTGTTCGGCACCGTTGTGTCTATCGACACTCCGTTCAGCGCCGAATACAACAACATCACCGTAACCATGGCCGTAAGGGGCATGGAGGAATACCCCGTGCAGTGCTTCCGCCTTGCCGGTGAGGGCGCGGATGCCTTGGCCGTTGGCGACGAAATAACCGTTGAAGGCACCATAAAGAACTACAAGGGCACTATCGAGTTCGACGCGGGCTGTGCATACATCGGCAAGGGCGAGATACTCAACCAGGCTAAGCTGCTTGAGAACGCCTACGCGCTTGAAGAAGGTGCCGCCATGCTCAACGCCACCGCGCTCAAGGGCGTTATAACCTCCATCGATACCCCGTTCAGCGCAGAGTACAACAACGTGACCGTCACCATGGTTTGCGACGGCATAGAGGATAAGCCCATACAGTGCTATCGCCTCAGCGGCGAAGGCGCTGACAAGCTGGCCGTCGGCGACGAAATAGCAGTGTTCGGCATTATAAAGAACTACAAGGGCACCATTGAGTTCGACGCGGGCTGCACCCTTATCCCCGCCGACACCGTGACCGGAGCCAAGATAGTTGCTCGCGCTTACACCCTTGAGGACGGCGCGCAGCTGATGGGCACCAAAACCCTGACCGGCTCCATCGCCTCCATAGACACCGCCTTCAGCGCGGAATACGGCAACATAACCGTTACCATGGTTGTGGGCGGCCTGAACGACTATGCCATACAGTGCTTCCGCATGAAGGGCGAAGGCGCGGATAAGCTTGCCGTGGGCGACGTGATAACCGTTACCGGCGTAATAAAGAACTACAAGGGCACCATCGAATTCGACGCCGGCTGCACCTTCACCAAATAACAAAAGCAAATAAAGCTTAAATGCAGCGAATACCCGGCTTTGCGGCCGGGTATTTTCGTTTATATTTAACCATTGTTGACAAGGCGTTGTGCATCGTGATAAGCTTTGGGTAATTCATGCGACAGGAACACAGGAGCGCCCCCCAAAGCAGCCATTTTGGGTTTGCCTGTCCTTGTCAACTGATGATATCATTAGTCAGCATCGGGAGAGCATATGAAAAGGATTGATTGGAGCGAGCTGCGCCCGCAGATATCCCTGGTATGGCGGCTCAGCCTGCCGGCGATACTAACGCAGATAACTACCATAGCCATGCAGTATATCGATTCCGCAATGGTCGGCGCGCTCGGCGCGAATGCGTCTGCGGCAATAGGCCTTGTTTCCACAAGCACCTGGCTGCTAAGCGGCATAACCTACGCAATAACGGCCGGTTTTTCCGTGCAGGTTGCGCATCATATCGGTGCAAAGCGTGACGAGGACGCGCGCACGGTTGTTAAGCACGGCCTGATAAGCGCGCTTTTGATATCGGCCCTGCTGTGCGCATTGGGCGCCGTTATAAGCGATCCTCTGCCCGTATGGCTTGGCGGCAGCGAAACAATACACCGCGATGCATCGCTGTATTTCCTTGTATTCGCGCTGGAGCTGCCGTTTTTGCAGCTCAATTCGCTCGCCTCATCGTTTTTGCAGTGCAGCGGGGACATGGTAACGCCCAGCATACTTACGGCCGCAATGTGCATTTTAGACATTATATTCAATGCGATTTTCATTCCCAAATACGGCGTATTGGGCGCGGGCATAGGCACGGCGCTTGCCTGCGCGGTGGTATGCCTTGTAATGCTGTGGTGCTGCTGCGGCAGGGATAAGCACCTTAAATTGAACAGGGCCGACAAGAGCCGGTTCGATTCTTCCATACTTAAAAAGGCGTTGAAGATCGGCCTGCCCGTGGCGGTTCAGGAGGTTGCCACAAGCGGGGCAATGGTAATAACCACAATGATAATAGCTCCGCTTGGCGAAATTGCAATAGCCGCAAACTCCTTCGCCGTAACTGCGGAGGCGCTATGCTACATGCCCGGCTACGGAATAGGCTCCGCTGCCGCAACGGTCGTAGGCCGCAGCGTGGGCGCGGGCGAGGATGAGCTTGCCCGCCGCTATGGCAACATATGCATTGGCATGGGCGCAACCATAATGGGCGTATTGGGGCTGATAATGATGTTCATATGCCCGCTGCTGTTCGCCATGCTCACGCCCGATCCCGCCGTGCGCGAGCTTTCCGCGCAGGTGCTTAGGATAGAGCTGCTTGCCGAGCCGCTTTTCGGTGCGTCGATAGTTGCCGCGGGCGCCCTGCGCGGCGCGGGCGATACGCTTGTGCCAAGCGTCATAAACCTTGCCACGATGTGGGTGGTGCGCATAGGCCTTGCGCTGATACTGATAAAGCCGCTCGGTCTGCTCGGCATGTGGATAGCCATGGCTGCCGAGCTGAGCACGCGCGGGCTGCTCATGCTCTATCGGCAAAGAACAAGCAGGTTTTATGCAATGTATGCAGGGCAGGGAAAGGCATAGGCGTATTGAAACGTTTGGGTTCGCATGGTTGGCGAAAAGAAGAATTCGGAGGGGGCAACGCAGCCCCTCCTGTTTTCGTCAACCCCTCAGTCGCCTTGCGGCGACAGCTCCCCGTTCGGGGAGCCTTTTGGTGCAGCATAAACTCAACACACAAAAAGCCCCTTTCGGGGCTTTTTCTTATGCTCTGCTCTTTTTTAGTCAGCTATGCTTAGTCCTCTATGCGCTCCCATACGCGGCTGCCAACCATTACGGACCAGGCCTTGTTGTCGCGGATATAGAAGCGCATGCGGTTGGCAACATCGCCGTTGCGGAAGCCCTGGAACCACGTTTCGCCGCAGTATACCATGTCCATCGGCCCCATGGAGGTTTCGCCCATCAGCTTGCCCTCGTCATTCATATAAACCTTCAGCGTGGCGGGAATACCTTCGTGGCAGATATAGGAACCGACTATGGTTTCGGGTGCGCCGAAGTCATATCCTACTGGATGCAGCCAGCGGTGGCTGTTCTCTATGGGATCGCCCATCATCATGTTGTACATCATCCAGCACAGGTCGTCCGTATCGCAGTCGCCTTGGTTGCAAAGCGCGGCAAAGCCGTAGCCTTCGCCCTTGAGGAAGCCGCCGTGGGTAGATACGCCGTGCAGTCCGCCGGAGTGTTCGCATATAACATGGCCGTTCTTGGTGCGCTTGTAAAGGCCGTAGCAATAGATGGGCTTCTCTTCTTCGCCGAAGCGGTTGCCTACCATTATTTCAACCGCCTTCGCGGGGATGGCCTGCACGCCGTCTATCACGCCGCCGTTGCCAAGGCAGCTATAGTAGCGCGCCATGTCGTGCGCGGTGCTCTTTACGCAGGCGCATGCGCGGAACGGGGGCAGTATGCTCCAGCAATCGTCCGCAACGCTCTGGCCGTTTACTTCTTCAAAAAGGCTGGTTATGTTGCCGTCGGAAGCTATCTTCCTGGCTTCCGAGCCGTCTATGTCAAGCACGGTTCTCGTCATGCCTATGGGCCCAAACACGCGCTCGTTAAGGAACTGCTCAAGCGGCATACCCGCCGCCGCGTCAACTATATAGGATATAACGGCGTAGCCTTCGTTGGAATAGCTCATGTATTCGCCCGCCGCGCCAAGGGTCTTATACTTGCAGTTGGCAATGTAATCTATAACCTGCTCAATTTTGTCCATCTGGTTGGGGGACGTGCGGCGCATCTGCAGCGCCCAGCTGTCGCTTTCGTCCGCGGCGGAGTATACGTCCTTACCAACAGTCTCCTCGCTCGCATCGGAGAAACGATCGGTGCTGTTCATGGCGATGGACCATTCCAGCGGCTCCATGGGCGGTATGCCGGCGGTGTGCATGGCAAGGTGCCTTACCAGCACCGTGTCCGTGGGGTTACCGGGTATGCGGAAGGAGGGAATGTACTTGGTCACGGGATCGTCATAGCTGAACTTGCCTTCGGCTTCCAGTATTGCAAGCGCCAAAGTGGAGGTGGACTTGCTCATGCTGGCTATGCCGAAAATGGTGTTTTCGTCAATCAGCTTGGTGTGTTCATTGTTGCCGAAGCCGTAGCCTTTTTCGAATATAACGCCGTCGGGGCCGTATATCGCGCAGCTCACGCCGGGCAGCTTCTTCTCCTTTATCCTTGCGTCAAGCGCCTTATCCAGCGCCTTCAGGTCGTAGTTCATTGGTGTTCTTTCCTCCTGCTGTAAAATAAATGGTTTATTATCGCCGCCCGCTTAACCGAGCATTGTTTTAAGTTTGTCCGCTATTGCCGCGGCAAGCGCGGCGTGGCCTTCGGCGTCCATGTGTTCGTTATCAACCGGCGAAGGCTCGGCATACTTTGCCGCATCCAAAAAGTCTATCCCTATTCGCGCCGCCGCCTGCTCATAAAGCGGGGCAAATTTGAGCGATTCTTCATAGCCCGAAACGCTCAGCGGGCTTTGGTCCGTCTCGGCTATTTCGCGGCCTATATGTATGGGGGATACGAGCAGCAGCCGCGGCGTATGCGCATTAAAGTGCAGCGCACCGTTCATTACCATGCGCGAAAGCGTTATGCAGCCGCGGCTCGCTTCCCAAGCCGTGTGGCTATGCATCAAATCGTTCGTGCCCAGCATTATAACAACCGCATCCAGCGGCGCGTGGCTCATAAGGCAGCACATAAGATGGCTTTTGCCGTTCAGCACGCTCCCGTCAAAGGGGCTGTCAAAAACGGTCGTGCGGCCGTTTAGCCCTTCTTCTATTATTCTGTATCCGTCGCCAAGCAGCCGCTGCGCGGCGCCCGTCCAGCGCACGGCGTACTCATAGCGGCCCTTGCCGCCGGGGATATAGCCCCATGTATTCGAATCGCCATAGCATAGAATGTTTTTCATGGGTATCAGTATACCATAAATCGCGCATTATGTATTGTTATAATCTAAAAAAACGGATATAATTATAAATGTGAATATCTTGTCACTTACTTATAATAAATTGAGCAGGAGGAGCAGCAATGGATTATCTTATAAAAAACGGACGCATAGCCGATAAGAACGGCTGCTACGAGGCCGACCTTATAATAAAGAACGGCAAAATAACATATATTGGCGATGGGCTGGACGCAACGGGCCTGGAGGTGATAGACGCCGCCGGCTGCTACGTTTTGCCCGGATTTATAGACACGCATACCCATTTTGACCTGGACACAGGCTCCGCCGTGACCGCGGACAATTTTGATACCGGCACCCGCGCGGCAATACTGGGCGGTACAACAAGCACACTTGATTTCGCCACGCAGGAGCGGGACGGCACGCTTGGCGAAGCGCTTGCCCAATGGCAACGGAAAGCTGAAATTGCGCACTGCAATTACGGTTTCCATATGGCAATAGCCCGCTGGGATAAGCAGACGGAGGCCGAAATGGCGGACATGACACGCGAGGGCGTTACATCATATAAGATGTATATGGTGTACGACGCGCTGCGTGTGGACGACGGCAGCCTTTACTCCGCGCTGAAGGCGGCAAAGCAATACGGCGCGCTGATAGGCGTACATTGCGAAAACTGGGACACGCTGCTGCGCATTACGGAGGAAGTGAAGGCGCGCGGCATACTGGGGCCGGAGGGGCATCCGCTTTCCCGCCCAAACGATATAGAGGCCGAGGCCGTGGCGCGGTATATGCGCCTATCTAAGCTTGCGGGGGCGCCTGCCTACGTTGTGCATCTTTCCACGCATGAAGGTTTGGAAGAGGCTCTGCGCGCGCGCAAACGCGGTCAGGAGGTTTACCTTGAAACCTGCCCGCAGTATCTTTTCCTTGACGACGAACGCTATCTTGACGCGGACGGGGCAAAGTTCGTAATGAGCCCGCCGCTCAGAAAACCCGCCGATAACAAGGCGCTCATGGCGGCATGCGCTTCCGGCGATATAGACACAATCGGCACGGACCATTGCTCCTTCACAATGGCGCAGAAGCTTGCCGCAGGCGATTTTTCCAAAATACCCAACGGCGGCGCTGGCGTAAGATGGCGCGGGGAGCTGATGTATACATACGGCGTGCTTGCAGGCCGGATGAATATGCAGCGCTTCTCCGCCCTTATGAGCGGCAACGCGGCAAGCCTGTTCGGCATGGCGGGCCGCGGCAGAATAGCCAAGGACTGCGCGGCGGACGTGGTAATATGGGACGGCTCCGTAAGCCGCACCATATCCGATACGGACGGCCAGCATAATTGCGACAACACACCCTTCAACGGCATGGAAGTTAAGGGCGGTGCGAAGCATGTGTTCCTAAACGGCGAGCTTGTTGTATATAACGGCGAACTCATAGCGGAAAACCGCGGCCGCTACATCCGCCGCAGGGCGCACGGCAAGCTGAGATGAAAATTGCCGCCGTACTTATGGCCGCGGGCGCATCGAGCCGGTTTGGCGAATGCAAGCTTATAAAGGAGTTTGCGTCGCGGCCAATGTTTGAATATGCGCTGGATGCGCTGCCGTGCGATAAGCTTTGCGCGATAGCGGTTGTGTCCGGACGGGCGGAGATACTTGCCGCCGCTGAAGCGCGCGGCTTTATACCAGTGCTCAACGATAGGCCGGAGGATGGCCCGCCGCGCACTATACGCCTCGGCATGGAGGCCGTTGGCGACGCGGACGGGATAATGTTCATGGTGGCGGATCAGCCTCTGCTGCGGCGCGAAAGCGTTGCCGGGGAAATTGACTTCTTCGCAAAAAACGCGGGCAGCATCGTTGCCATGGGCCACAGCGCGCGCAGGGGCAATCCGGTAATATTCCCGCAGGAGTTTTTTGATGAACTGAAAGCGCTCCGCGGCGAACGCGGGGGCGGCGCGGTCATGGCGGCGCATAGGGAAAGAATAATGCTGTATCAGCTTGAAAACGAAGCGGAGCTGACGGACATAGACACGGCTTCGGACTACATTATGCTTCAAAAGGAGAATGGGCGATGAATTACGGCGGTATAAAGGGAACCATAATCACCGCGGATGCGAACGACAAAATAAACATAACCGAAAACGGCGTTATAATAACCGATAAAGCGGGCGTTATACAGGGCGTGTTCGCTGCGGATGCGCTGCCGCCCGCATATCAAAGCGCTAACATAGAGGACTTCGGCAGCCGAATAATAACCACCTCGTTTTGCGATATGCATCTTCATGCGCCGCAATATCCCATGCTGGGGCTCGGTATGGATCTGCCGCTTATGCAATGGCTTTATAACTATACCTTCCGCACGGAGGCCATGTTTAAGGACACCGGCTTTGCGCGGGAGGTTTATTCCGTGCTTGCAAGGGAGCTTATCGCGCGCGGCACAACGCATGTGTGCGCATTTTCCTCCGTGCATACGGACGCAAGCCTTGTGCTGATGGAGGAGCTTGAACGCGCGGGCGTATACGGCTTCGTGGGCAAAATAAGCATGGACAGGAACACCACCGATGAACTACGCGAAACAACCGAGGCGCTGAGCGAAGAACGCCGCTTTATCGTGGAAGCGCTTTCCCGCTTCGGCGGCATAAGGCCCATAATAACGCCGCGCTTCACGCCAAGCTGTACGGATGAGCTGATGGCGGGGCTTGGCGCGCTCGGGGCAGAATACGGGCTCCGCGCGCAGTCGCATCTGAGCGAAAATTTTGAGGAGATAGCCATGGTGCGCTCGCTTTGTCCGGACTGCGAAAGGTATTACCAAACCTATGAAAAGGCCGGCCTTTTCGGCAAAAATACCGTTATGGCGCACTGCGTACACAGCGACGATATTGAGCGCGCGGCAATGAAGGCGGCGGGAGTATGGGTTGCGCATTGCCCCAACTCAAACACAAATATATATTCCGGCATTGCGCCCGTAAGGCGAATGATGGCGGAGGGCTTGAAAATCGGCCTTGGGTCGGACATTGCGGGCGGGGACAAGCTGAGCATGCGCCATGTTGCCTGCGCGGCGATAAGGGCGTCTAAGCTCAGATATTACTATGCAGACAGGGCGGCCGAGGAGCGCTTCCTTGAGGTCAGCGAGGCGTTCAGCCTTGCGTCCGCCCGTCCGCGGGAGTTTTTCGGCCTAAGCCGCGGCTTTGCGGCGGGGGAAAAGCTTTTTGCCATAGTGCTGGACGATTCCTCCCACGGCCCCGCCATACCGCTTAACGCAGCGGAGCGGTTTGAGCGGCTGATTTATTCCGATGATCTTCACGATATTTTTGCAGTTTATTCCGGTGGAATCAGGCGCAAATGATGATATAATATAAGGCACAAAAAGCAAAAGGAGATAAAACCATGCTTGAATACAGATATGATACGCAATTATTGATTGAAGGCAGCGGCCTTGATGAGGACGCAATAAACGCCTATTTTACGGATAATTTTAAGGGCGACTGCCTGCTTGCCGTGGGCGACGAAACGCTGATAAAGATCCATTACCATACCAATGAACCGTGGAAGGTGCTGGAATACTGCGCCTCTTTGGGCGAGATATACGACATAGTCGTTGAGGATATGGACCGCCAGGCAAGGGGCCTGCAGGGGTAAGCGGGCTTCCGCCCGCAGTGAAATCCTGCTGATAGAGTATTAACAAACTGACGATAAGAATTGTATAAAATACTATAACCGATACCATAAACGCTCGGCTAAAAGTGCTGAGCGTTTGTGATATGAATAGTAGATTGTTTTATGTTTTTTTGATATACTTTATTTAAGCAAAAGCTAAAGGTTCTGGATTACGAACCAAGATATATTTATCACTATACTATATAGTATGGAATGGAGAAAACTAATGAGAAAGTGTATGATTTGCGGCAAACGTGGGCTCTTCTTAAAAGTTGATGCGTTGGGGCGATGCAACGAGTGCGCCCAAAAGGAAAGAGAAAAAGAAGCTGCAGAAGCAAGAGAAAAGGCCGAAAAAGAAGAACAGGAATTTGAGTTATATTATTCAAATCTGTTATTACGCTTAAAGAAACTGCAAGAAGACATTGAATTTGATGACAATCCAATCGAAGCGTTAAGTATTATTCCTCTAATAAGAGATAAAGTAAATGAGTGCGAGGTCTTAAAAGCAGAGATTCATAATCCTCAATATGAAAACAAACTGTTTGACAAACTCGTTAAAAGCATTACATATAGTGATGACTTTTCCAGAAAATATGGCATAGGAAGATTGGAGACGTTTGACATTGGAGTCCGCGTTAATTCGATTTCAAAAGAATACTCCAAAGATGAGATTTTTTCAGATATCGATAGGAGAATAGATACACATGCGAAACATTTGAATAATATAATAAAAAGCATACAGAATAGTGCGGCGTTCCAGAAACAGATAGACGCCATTACCGATTCTAATGTGGAGATATCAAACACAAAGCACAATAAACGAGCGACATCTGAGTTGAATGAAATTATAAAATATACAAACATTACTGCTAAGACATGCTTTGACCGGCTTGGCAGTTTTGTTGTTATCGATACAGAAACAACGGGGTTAAATCTCACGAGAGACAATTTGGTAGAAGTTGCGGCAATCAGGTATGAAAATTGGGTTCCAATCGAAAGATTCCACACATTATTAAATCCTGGTAAACATATACCTGATGAAGCATCAGCTATTAATAATATTACGGACGATATGGTAGCTGATGCGCCAGCATTCATGCAGATTATCGATAGTTTGAATGCTTTTGTAGGCAAGTCCAATATCGTAGGTCATAATCTTCCATTTGATTTGAAGTTTTTATACCGGTACGGGTACGATTTCACGGCTAACAAAAGGCGCTATTATGATACATGCGAAATTGCTAAGAAGACATTGAAAAAGCCAAAACTAAAATGGGATAAAGATTTCGATGAATATGTCATTGATTACGACTGTGATTACGATGTTGAAGACTATAAGCTGACAACGCTTTGTGATTACTACCAAATTCGTGATAACATGTTTGCACACAGAGCACTATCAGATGCTCTTGCGACTGGAGAACTGTTTAAGTGTCTTGCTAAAGATAGAATCGGTATTTGATTCTTAACAAAACACTTTCTCTTCGCTTACAAGTTTAGCAAAAGCCCTTCGCATGAATAAAGCATGCGAAGGGCTTTTTCGTGCTCATTCCCTCACTATATACGGATCCAGTCTGCTGAAATCCGCCGGATCGGACAGGCAAAGCTCAACGCCCTCTATCTGCCCGTCCTGAAACATCTGCGTCAGCGCAATGTATTGGCACAGCGTGGATTTCAGGTTAAGCCTGTCCCCTTCCCCCGTAACAAGCTCCACGCGCCCGCGGCACTCGCTGACGGCGCTGAAGAACTTGTTGGGTTCGGTTATGTTTAATATTTTCATTTGCTTACTCCCATTCTATCGCGCCTACGGATTCAAGGTATTCCTCCGCAAAGTCAAGATAATCCTCGCTCAGGCGCATTGCAAATTCCTTATATTTCGGCCAGCGCTTCTGCATTCCGGCGAATATCAGTTCGTATGCGTCGTCGTCGTCATAATCCGCGCCCTCGTCCGCGCCGCTCTTGGCCATGTATTCGTTGTCAAGGTCCATCAAATCGTCTACCATCTTGGCAAGCTCGCCTTCCTCAAGGAATTCAAAGTCGCCCTCAACGGTGAACTTATTGAGTATATATGCCTTCATGGCGTCTATGTCTATATCGATGTACATTTTTGGTTCTCCTTTTATTCCTGTGTGTTATTCGTTTCGTTATAGTCGCTCTTTTCAACAAACTCCGGCACTTCCGCAGGAGCTACGGGTTCGTTCTGCGCTTCGGGTGCATATTCGTTCGCTGGTGCATCGCAAGGCTGAGCCTGCACGGGAGCATTCTGCGCGGGGTCGTTCACGCTGCCGCGGAACTCGCGGGTATAGGCGTCGTAGTAAAGCACGGTGTAAAGCGCGGCGGAATAGTTAGTCTCAATCGCCGCAAGGAACAGCATGGCTATCGCCATAACCACGGCGCATATCACCACCGCCGCCGTGCTGCCCGCGGCAAGGCTTATGCCCAGCACAACGCCGAATATTGCCGAAATTATAAGCGCTATCAGCATGAACACAAGCGCCACTATGAGCGATACGCCGAGTATCCTGCCGTAACGCTTGAACGCAAGGTTAAGCCCGCGGCCGAGCGCGGAGAAGTTCTTTTTATCCTCGTTCACCGCAACGGGATAGGTGAAGGCAAGCGGCACCGTGGCGCATATGGCAAGCACCATGTTTATCAGCCATATTATAATCAATAATGCTATGAATCCTGCGCCGAGCGAGGCCACTTCGCTTATGTCCTGCACCGCGCCGCTGTCAAAAAGCCCCTTGCGCGCAGCGCTCATTATTGCGCCCATCATGCCGCCCGCGGTAACTATGCCCGTAAGCACGCTGCTTATAAGCGAAACGGCAATGCCCGCCACAAGCCGGCCGACGTATTGGCAAAGATTAAGCGTGAAATACCGTTTAAGCGTGTAGCCGGTGCGCTTAAAAAGCTGAGAAAAGGTGGAGCTTTGGCCGTATATGCGCATGGACATTTCCGTATAAAGCCCGCCGTTCATAATTGGCCCCAGCACGAGCCATATCGCCAAAGCCGCAACGAACATAAGTATTACGCTGAGCGCCACCAGCGCCGCAACGCCGCCTTCCTGCCCCGCGTTATTCGCAACTATGCCGATTACTGCCGGCGCCGCGCACAGCGCCAATACCGCCGCGGCTATAAGCACCCATATGAGCGTATACATAACGCCCGCGAAGAAGTGGCGCTTGGTAACGGCCCACGTTATGCCGAACACGCCGCGCATGGTAAGCGGACGCATGGGGATGGGTTGATAATCTTTGTTCATCAGGTATGCCTCCTTTGTGTTGCTTTATTTTAACTCAAAGCAGCTTTTTCGTTTGGATGTAAACGTCTCCGCTGCCTATTGTTACAACAAGGTCGCCCGCGTTCGCATGGGAATCAAGATAATCCCTTATGTTTTCAAACGTTCCAAGGTACGTTGCGTGCCCGCCGCCCGCGTTTATGGCGGCAACCATGTCCCGCGCATGTACGGAACCGTCGTCCTTCTCGCGCCCGGGGTAAATATCCGGCACCAGCGTTTCATCAGCCAAATTGAAGCAGGTTACGTCGTTGAGGAACAGCGTTTTGGCCCGCGTATATGAATTGCACTGGAAAACGCAGAAAAGCTTATTATGCTTAACGTTGCTTGCGGCCTTCATAGTTGCGGCAATTTCCGAAGGATGATGACCGTAATCGTGGTAATACTTCACTCCGTTGCGCTCGCCGTAGTATTCAAAGCGGCGGCGGGTATTGCGGAACGCGTTCAGCGCCGAAACTATGCATTTATCGTCCGCGCCGATCTCGCGCGCGACCGCCGCAGCCGCAATTGCGTTCATCACGCTGTGTTCACCCGGTATCCGAAGCTGAATATGCATAAGCTTTTCGCCGCGGAACATGATATCAAACCCGGGGCAGCCGTTGTCGTCATAGGTTATATTAGCGGGGGTATAGTCCGCATCCTTCATGCCGTAGCTAAGCTTGCGCCCCGTATGCTCCGCCATCAGCGCGCGCACGCGGAAATCGTCCGTATTGCCTATCAAAAGGCCGTTTTCGGGCAGCAGCGCGGCAAATTTTTTGAACGCGGCAACAATGTGCTCCATATCGCCGTAGTAATCAAGGTGATCGTTGTCAATGTTGTTTATAAGGGCTATTGTTGGGCGCAGCGTTAGGAAGCTTTCAACGTATTCGCATGCCTCTGTTATGAACATATCGTGCGCGCCGAGCCTTACCCCGCCGTTCAGGAAATCCACAAAGCCGCCTATATGCACCGTTGCGTCCGGCCCGCCCTGTTCGCAGATGAGCGCAAGCATGCTGGTTATGGTGGTTTTGCCGTGGCAGCCGGCTATGCCCACAACGCTTTCGTAGCCTTCCGTAAGCTGGCCCAGCGCCTCGCTGCGTTCAAGCTCCGGTATGCCGCGGCGCTTGGCCTCCGCCCGCTCCACGTTATCGCTCTTTATCGCGGCGGAGAATATTATAAGGTCGCAATCGCCTATGTTCTTCGCATCATGCCCTATGAATACGGGAACGCCCAGCTCCTTCAATCTTTCGGTAAACGGGGATTCCGCCCTGTCCGAACCCTGAACGTAGTAGCCGCGGTTTTTAAGTATGCTTGCAAGGCCGCTCATGGAGCAGCCGCCTATGCCTATAAGGTGTATCCTTTTATGCTCGGTTATATGGGTCATGTATCTTTTCTCCCTTCCGATTCCCTAAATAATTATTATATCACATTTGTTCCGCATTACCAATGCCCGCGCACGCATGGCAGAAGGCCATATCGCAGAAAGTCTCCGCCGCCCGCTGCGCCTGCGCCAGTGTTTCAAATATGCCGAAGCACGCGCTGCCGCTGCCGCTCATCTCCGCCGCAAGCGCGCCCGCACTTTTAAGCCGCCGCTTTATTTCGGCTATGCAGCCAAGCTCCTTTTCAGCCGCCTTGGCAAGCCCGTTCGATACCGCCGCCGCAAGCGCGTTTATATCGCCTGCACGTATGGCATCGGCCGCGTGCTCGCTTCTGCCCTCGCCATATGGCGGCGTGAGTGCGGAAAACAGCTGCCGCGTGGATATGCCCTCCGCGGGCTTTACTATAAGATAGCACAGATTGATATCCGGCAGCGGCTCTATCCTTTCTCCCCGCCCGCGGCAAAGGGCCGTTGCCCCGTGCAGCAGAAAAGGCACGTCGGAGCCAAGCTCCGCCGCAAGCGAATACAGCTCCGCTCCGCTCATGGCGCCGTACCGCCGCTGCATAAGCCTTAAAACCCCCGCGCCGTCCGCGCTGGAGCCGCCAAGGCCCGCCATCTCCGGAATATGCGCGCGTATTTTTATATGCGCCCCGCCGCAGCCCATGCGCCGCGCGTATTCATGCGCCGCGCGGTAGGCAACGCTGCCCTCCGGCAGGTCAAAATCCGCAGTAACGGCAATGTCCTCATGCGAAAAGTCCGCATAAAGCTCGTCATACAGATCTATCGTCTGCATAACGGTTGAAAGCTCATGGTAGCCGTCCGCGCGTTTTTTCAGCACGTCCAGCGTCAAATTGACCTTTGCAAAGGCCCTTGTTTCGGCAAAATCGTTCATCATTTTTATATTATACTATGCATTCACGAAATTTTCACTCGCCTTGGGACTTTTTTGGCGGTATAATGCTTTATATGGAAAAGAACATGCATGATTTTGACGAAGAATACGTTCCCGGGGTGCGGAAGAAGCACAACCCGGCCAAATGGATAAGCCTTGGCGCGGCGGCGGCGATGGCGATAGGCATTGCGGCGGCGTGCATAGTGCGCGCGCCCGAAATCTACCCGTATGCGGAGCCTACCCCCGCCCCAACCGCTGCACCCACGCCAACCCCAACGGCTATCCCAACCGCGGAGCCCACGCCCAACGTTGGCGCGATTGTCCCCGCCGCATCCGCCACGCCCGATGCGCAGTACGTTGCCACGGCAATAATGGTGGACGGCAAATGCATAGGCGTGCTTGCCAGCCGAGAGGCGGCCGAAGAGGTGCTGGACGAGGCCGTTGCCGGCTTTGAGCTGCAAATAAACCTGCCGGGCAGCATGGATTCGTATATAACCAACGACGTGGAGCTTATCGACGCGGCGGACAATGCGGACGCGGCAGCAATGGAAACCGTAACTTACGAGGCTATGCTTGCCCTGCTCACGGGCGAGGATACGCCCATCGAGGTTGAGACCACGCTTAGCGAAAGGCACACGGAGATAGTGGCCCACGAGACCGCCACCGAAAAGGACGATACGCTTATAAAAGGCACGCGCGTGGTTTCAAATTACGGCACTGACGGCGAAAGCCGCACCGTGGTGACGACGAAGTACATAAACGGCGTGCAGCAGGGCAAAAGCCAAAGCGAAACTTTTGAAATAAGCAAGCGTGTAGACGCGCTGATACGCGAAGGCACCATAAAGGCGGACAGCCACGCCGAGCCCGGCAAGCGTGAAGGCGCAAAAGGGCCGGATGCAGGCGAACTGAGCTTCATCCGCCCGACAAAAAGTGGGGAGATAACCGAAAACTTCGGCCAGCTGAAGGGCGTGATGCACCTTGGGCTGGACTTTGCCGCGGCTGAGGGGGACGAGGTTTACGCCGCCGAGGCTGGCACGGTGGTTTGCGTAATGGAGCGCGGCGGATACGGACTGGTGGTTGAAATTGCGCACGAAGGCGGCTTCCTCACGCGCTATGCAAATCTTGGCGAAGTCAAGGTTTCGCTTGGGGACGCCGTGAACAAGGGCGATACCATTGCCCTTGCCGGCAGCAGCGGCAACGCCGCCAAGGCAAAGCTGCATTTCGAGCTGCGCCATAACGGCACGGCATATAACCCAAGGAATTATTTGAAGTAGCTCTTATTCCGGGAATGCAAAAGGGCTCCGCCGCTTTGCTTCATTCTTCCTCCCGCTGCCATGAACGGTCTGTTAACATAGCTTCAATCCATCGGTTCTAATTAGCCCGCTTAAATTACAGCACGGCATAAAACCGGCCCGGGGACATCTCCCCAAACCGGTTTTGCATTGCTGCATCAGCAGCGGCTTATTTTCACGTTTTTGCCCATCTCTCTAAGGCTGCTTATAAGGCGGTTGATTACTATCGCCTTCGCGTCCATGCCTATGTCAAGGTCGTCATTGGCGGTGTTCTCCGCCTTGCCGAAGAAGAAGTTTATGTCCGTGGCCTGCTCAAAAAGATATGCGCACAGCAGCGATACGCCGTCGTTTCCGCTGTTTATGGTTATGCTCAGCCTGTTGTCGGAAACGTATTGCTCCGCAAGGTCCGCCACCTGCTGAAGCGTTATTATGCCCTCCGTGACCAAGTCCATGCCGTCTATGGTGGCTATGGCCGGCACCTTTTCCGTGCCGCTGTCCTCCACGGGTATTATGGGCTTGTTCAGATAGCGGCTTATCATGTGCGCGGTGGAGCCGCCGCAGCATATATGGCTGCCCTCTTTTGCAAAGAAAAGCTTCAGCACGCGCGCGTCGTCCTTGGGGTCGGCAGGCGGGCCTATCATAACGTTTATGGCCCGGCGCGGGCGCACCTTGAACACAAGCGCGGTCATATCGTCGTCATTTGAATCCATGCACAGCACGTTCCCCGCCTCCACCAGCCTTGCGGCCAGGTTTTGGGGCGATATGTCCGGCGTGTACCAGCGTTCAAGAAATTCTATTACCTCCTCGCGCTTCCAGCCGCCCGGCGAAAGCTTGCCTATGCCGGCGTTGGTTATGCCGTCCGTCATCAGCACCAGCATGTCGTTTTCCATAAGGCTTATGGTGCTTTCGCATATCTTCTTTTCGCCTATGAAGTGTATGCCTGTGTCGTAGGCATAGTTTTTGCCGTTCCTCAGCAGCACCGCGTCCGGATTATCGTACTGCACAAGGCGCACGGTGGAATCCGTAAAGCAGGCGAGAGTGAACGTTGAATACGCAAGCTTTCTTTCGCGGCACATGGGCAGCGTGCTTGCAACGGTCTCTATGCATTCGTCAATGGGCAGGCGGTTCAGCATCATTGTGGAAAGCATGTTCGCGGTCAGTGTTGAAAGTATGTTCGCCTTAACGCCGCTGCCAAGCCCGTCGCTCAGCACGGCAACGAGCTGCTCCCCGTTTTTCTTTATTGAATACGAATCCCCGCATAGCGTTTCATCGTGCTTATTTATGCTGGCATGGCCGCTTTCTATGAACAGATCGACCATTTACTGCTCCTCGTTCTCCATCATAACAGCTTCCTTCAGCTTGGATATGGCAACCTTTGTTTCCGCGGCAGATTCGCCAAGGAGTGACGCTATTTCGTGCACTATCCTAAGCTGCTTATCCACAATGTCGTCCGCCATGCCGGCAACCTGCGTTTTGTGCCGCATTACCATATTCTGCCGCTGCTTTTCGCGGGTTATGTTCTTCATTATGCATATAACTATGCCGCTTGAAGCGTCGTAATAAAGCGACTGCTTGAGATAAAGGTTATATTCCGCCAAATACGTGAACTTTTCCTTTGCGGCTTCCCCGCTTGAAATAAGGTCAACAAAGTCGAACTCATCCACCAGCGCGCTCACGCTTTGGCCCACTATGTCGCTTGGCTGCACGCCGAACATTTCGCACGCGGCGTTGTTTATCTGCTGCACGCGAAGATCCATGTCCACGGCCAGTATAGCGTCCGGAGTAATACTGAGTATTTTGTCCGAGAATGACTCCGCGCGCTTTTTCATATACGGCATGCACATGGTTATTTCCGCGCGACCCATTATTACGGCAATGGCCTTATCGCGGCAGGATGCGTAGCCGCACATGCCGCAGTTCAGCTCATCCTCCGGCCCTTCCTTGCCCATTTTTTTGAACACGGCGGCTATCTGCTTTTCGGTGGGCTGCATATAATATGTGCGGCTGTTCTTAAAGTGCGCCTCCATGTCCGGCGCGGGCGCAATGTCAAAGTCCGCCTCTCCTGCGGCATCGTGCGCCACGCTTACGTAGCTTGCCGCGGCGGAGCGGTTAACGTTGCGGAAAACCGGCCCGCCTATGCAGGAGCCCTGGCAAAAGCTCATCTCTATAAAGCAGCCGTCAAGCTTGCCCGCCATCGCGTCCTTAACGGCAGCCATGCAGCCTTCCGGCCCGTCCACGGCAACGTAGTTCACGCCGCTCTGCTGCGTCATGGTTTTCAGTATGCCGCCGGACACGGGGAAAAAGCGCGAAAGCCGCTGCTCGCTCTCCGCTGCGGGCATAATGGTTATCTTCGCTTCGCCAAGCCAGTCGTCCAATTCATCGAACGTTATTGCGTATTCGAGTTCGCTCTCTTCCTGCTCACACTCGGCCTTTTTGGATATGCAGGGCCCTATGAACACCACCGCCGCGCCGGGTTCATCGCGGTGTATCAGCTTTGCATGCGCCTGCATGGGCGTAAGCACGGGGGCCAGCAGCCCTATCGCGTCCGGATAATGCTTCTGAATATAAAGGTTCAGCGTTGTGCAGCAGGATGATATTACCGGCTTTTTTATGCCGTTAGCAATAAGCTTTTCGTATTCGCTTTTTACTATATATGCGCCCTCGGCTGTTTCCCGCGCATCATAAAAGCCTAATGCCTTCAGCGCGGTGCGCAGCGCTTCAAAGCCGCAGCCGTCAAAATACGCCGCATAGCTTGGCGCAACGCTTGCAATCACCTTCCTGCCGGAGCGTATAAGCTCCTTTACGGAGGCGGATTCATCAGTGCCGTGCTTTGTATGCTGCGGGCAGGCTATCGTGCAGTTTCCGCACAGTATGCAGTCCCGCTCAACTATCATGGCACGGTGGTTTTTGACCTCTATCGCCTTAACGGGGCATACGCCTATGCATTTGCAGCAATCCTTGCAGTTTACGCTTTCAAACTGAAGTATACCCATCGCCGTGTTACCCGCTTATCCTATGCGCGGCAGCACAAGCTGCTCCCATGTTGCGTCCACGTTATCTTCGCACATGCCAAGCACAATCTGATCGTCTATCTTTACGGATACGCCGTTTGCGCATTCGCCCAGGCAGAACACGGGCGCAACGTTCACCCTGTCCTCTGCGCCGTGCTGCCGCACAAGCTGCTTAAAGCGGTTCAGTATGGCGTAGGAGCCTCTTTTATGGCATGCGCTGCCAATGCATACGGATACGGTTATCATCGCTGTTCCTCCGGCTTATTTATTTTGTATGTTCTATTTCTTCTATTTCCTTTTCAACCTCGCCGTCGCCCTTCACGTCAAGGGCGGGGTTGAGTATCTGCATAACCCTTATGGCGTCCGCGATGGTATTTTCCATTGAGGATTTGCCGTATGCGTCAACCTGCGCGAAGTTTTTGGAGCTGTGGCTGAGGCACGCCGGGCCGCCTATGCAGCCGTTTACGCACGCCATGCCCTCAATAAAGTTTTCCTTCAGTATGCCCTTCTGCTTTTTGAAAAGGGCGGTTTTGCATTCCGCAATGCCGTTGCAGGATACGGCGTTGAGCTTGAACTGCTCCTCGCTCACGCCCTGCTCCTTGAGCGCCTCTGTCACGGCCTCCGCCAGTCCGCCGCAGCGGGCGAATATGCGCCCGTAGAAGGATGCATTGTCAAGCTCCGCCTTGTGCATGGTGGTCACGTCTATTCCGCGGGCGGAGAACATGGCCTGCATCTCTTCAAACGTTATGGTATAGTCAACGTACTTGCCCGCGTCGGTATACTTGGTTTCGGCCTTTTTGGCTATGCAGGGCCCGATGAACACAACGTGGCAGTTTTCGTCCGTTTCGTGCAGCCATTTTGCCATCTGCGCCATGGGGGAAAGGTTGTGGGACACATGCTCCTTGAGGGATGGGAAATGGCGGTTTATATAATTCACGAACGCCGGGCAGCAGGAGGACGTGAGGAACCCTTTTTCAACAAGCTCCTGCGCTTCAAGCCACGCCACCATATCCGCGCCCCACGCGGCTTCAACCACCGCATGGAAACCCAGCGCCTTTATGCCGGCAACCACCTGCTCCGGCACGGCGTTGGGATATTGGCTGGCCATGCTGGGGGCCACCACGGCATAAACATGATAATCCCTGTTCAAATTGGAATCGCGGATAAGGGATATTACCTTTGTTATGTCGGACTTATCGGTTATTGCGCCGAAGGGGCATTGATACACGCACGCGCCGCAGGAAATGCACTTTTCCTTGTCTATAACGGCCTTCTCGGTGTTCTGATCAATGTGTATGGCCTGCGGCTTGCAGGCGTTTACGCAGGGGCGCGTGTGCTTGACTATTGCCGAATAAGGGCAAACAGCCATGCACTTGCCGCATTCTATGCATTTTTCTTTGTCTATAACAGCCTTGTGGTCAATTATGCTTATGGCGTCCTTGGGGCAGTTATCCTTGCAGCGGTGCGCAAGGCAGCCGCGGCAGGCATTGGATACCTGAATGCCGTCAACGGGGCATTCGTCGCACGCAATGGGCAGCACGCCTACTACCGTGCCGTCTTCATCCCCGCCAAGGGCCATGCTTACGCGCTCGTTTATAATGGCGCGCTCTTTATATATGCAGCAGCGGAACATGGGCTTGCCTTCCGGAATTATTCGCGGGGCAATTTCCATTATTCTCTGCGGGGTCAGCTCATCGCGGTAGGCAAGTTTTGCAACTTCCCTAAGCACGTTGTACTTCATTTTTTGTACATGGGTATCGAATAACAGGGCCATTTTTATCTCCTTTTTTTCCGGCACGTCACCCGGCCAAAATACGACACAATAATTATAAGGTATGCTTATATGCTTTGTCAATTACACCTAACTTATAGCCGCATATTGTTATAGTTATAATGATTATATGTAAAAAAGCTTTTACCTGCGCACACAGAGCCCGTTTGCTTGCATCGGGGCCGGTATAATGCTATTATACGAACAGAGTATTCATAAGACTGAAAGGAACAGGCGCAATGGCTGAAACGGACGAACTTTACGGCGTGCTGTGCGCGCACGCGGCGCGCTATCCGCTTATGCGGCCCACGGATGCCGTGAAGCTGATATACCAGGGCGAATTCGGCAGCGGACACATGATAAAAAACGAGGCCGCCGCGCTTGATAGGCTCAGGGCCGAATACGCCCAGATTATTCATGACGAGACAATGCCGCTGTATGAATACATAGGCTGCGGCATAGCAAGGGTGAACCTTGCGGCGTTGGACACGAACGTGCTTCCGCTTGAGCGGCTGAACGCTGCATTTGCCGCCGCGGCGAACGGAGTGCATGGCAGCACGGCCGGTTTTAAGGCGAAGCTGGATACGCTGAAGGCGGTGTGCACCGAAGGCCGCTTCGGCTTCGGCACGGCGGAGCTTGACGAATATTTATGCGAATATGAAAAGGCAGGCTTTCCGCCCGTTTCCCACAGCGAAGCATACAGGCAAGCCTATAAGCCGAGTTACAGAATAATGCGGATATAAAAAGAGCGGTGCGAACCGCTCTTTTCATATTATATAGAACTATATAAGCAGCATCCTGTCGTTATCCAATGCCTTGCCCGATATTTCGCGAAACCTTAGCAGAAGATCGTTCACCGTAAGCGCCGTGCGCTCATTGCCGGATATGTCCGTAACTATTTTGCCTTTGTCCATCATTATGGTGCGGTTGCCCAGCTCCAATGCGGACTGCATATTATGCGTTATCATAAGGCAGGTCAGGTTATGTTCGCGTATTATCGAATCCGTAACGCGCAGTATCTTTTCCGCCGCGCCCGGATCCAGCGCCGCCGTGTGCTCATCCAGCAAAAGGAGCTTTGGCGGGTTTATGGTTGCCATAATAAGCGTAAGCGCCTGCCTTTGTCCGCCGGAAAGGCCGCCCACGCTTTGGTCGAACCTATCTTCAAGCCCCATGCCGAGCATGGATACCTTTTCGCGGAAAAGCTCCCTGTCCCGTTTTGAAACGCGGCTGAGCCATTTTCCGCTGCCCGCGGCAAGGGCAAGGTTTTCTTCAATGGTCATGCCCGGCGCGCTGCCGCGCATGGGGTCCTGAAACAGCCTGCCTATGCTGTGCGCGCGCTTATATTCGCTCATAAGCGTTATGTCCCGCCCGTCAAGGCTTATTGTGCCGCTGTCGGTTATGAAGCTTCCTGCTATTGCGTTGAACAGGGTGGATTTCCCCGCGCCGTTTGCGCCTATTATGGTTATAAAGTCGCCTTTTTTAACGTTCAGACTCACGCCGTCAAGCGCGCGCCGCGTTTCCGTGCCGACGGAAAAGGATTTTGTAATGTTGTCTATTTTAAGCATTGGCGTTGCCCTCCCGTTTGCGGCTTTCAAGCCTGCGCTTTATCAGCGGAAGCTGCTGCTTTATATACGGTATGGATATGGCTGCAACCACTATTACACTCGACACAAGCTTGAGCATGAATGCCGGCATATTGAAGCGCAGGGCTATTGTATACACCAGGCGGAACACGAACGCGCCCAGCACCATGCCGGCTATCCTGAGCGGCATTTTCTTTTTGCCTAAAAATACGTTGCCTATCAAAAGCGAGGCAAGGGCAATCGTCACCATGCCGCCGCCGATGTCTATATTCACGGACTTCTGCGCCTGCGCAAGCAGGCAGCCGGAAAGCGCCGTGAACGAATTGGCAACGCACAGGCCTATTATGGTCGTGAAAACGGGATTGATGGAGGAGGAGCGCACCATATCCGGATTGTCGCCGGTGGCGCGGATGGCAAGGCCAAGCCGCGTTTTGAGGAAAAGCCCCAGCAGCACCGCTATTATGATTACCGCCGCCGCGGCAACGATAAGCTTATATTGCTCGCTCATATTTATCTTCGCAAGCGCGGACTTAACTATTGTGAACACGGTATCGGCCTTGTTCATGTTCAGTATGCTTGATCCGCCCATTATGGCAATGTTCACGGAATACAGCCCCGTGTTTACTATTATGCCCGCAAGCAGGCTGTTCACGCCCATTTTGGTTTGCAGTACGGCGGTTATGAAGCCGGAAGCCACGCCCGCAAGCATGGCCGCCGGTATGGATAAATACGGGTGTCCCGATATGGCCACCGCCGCGCCCACCACGGCGCCCAGCGTAAAGCAGCCGTCCGTGGAAAGATCGCACACGTTAAGCATGGAATAGCTTAAAAACAGCGCCAGCACCGTAAGCGAGGATATAAGCCCCAGCTCAAGCGCCGTCTGCAGCAGCGCCAATATCTGATCAAGTCCCATTTTTCTTTGCCTTTCTTAGGTTTGTTATTTCACTTCGTCAAAGCTTTCCGCCGTAACTATGCTCTGTATCTTGGTGCAGAACGGCTCGAACGCCTTGCATATTTCATCATAGTTAAAGCCAAGCTTTTCGCAGGTTTCGGTGTTTATGGTGGCGCAGCCGTTGTCGAATGTCTTAACGGCGGTCTCCGCGGGCTTTGCGCCGTCAAGCGCTATGCTTGCCGCCATGTTTGCCGTTTCAACGCCCAGCGCCGCGTAATCCACGCCGTAGCCCAAGAATGCGCCGTTGAGTGCGAAGGAGTCCGCACCAGTGTAGTGCGGTATGCCCGCCTCCTGAAGCATCTCGTATATGCTAAGCTCGGATTTCATTATGGTATTGTCCGTGGGGGTGAACACGGCGTCCACGCCGTCCGCTATAAGCGCCTGCACGGCAAGGGTAACTTCGTCCACGGTGGTGCCGGTGTATTCGCCGTAGGCAATGCCGTTAGCGTCAAGATATTCCTTGGCGTGGGCTATTGCGGCGGTGGAGGAATCCTGCCCGATGTCGTAAAGCAGGGCTATGTTCTTCACGTCCGGGTCTGCGGCGGTGATTAGCTGCATAACGGCCGCCGTGTCAAGATAATCCGAAGTGCCTGTAACGTTGCTGCCCGGCGCTTCCATCGATTCTACAAGGCCCGCGCCCACGGGGTTGGACACGGCTGCGAAAACCACGGGAATGCCGTTGTCCTCTGTCGCGGCCTGCATAGCCATTGCAACCGGCGTAGCCACGCCTATCATTATGTCCACATCGTCCGCAATGAAGTTTGAAATTATCTGCGTGAGCAGGTTCGCGTCCGCGTTGCAGTTGTCGTAGGATACATCGAACGCAACGCCCTTTTCGCCGCCTATCTCTTTAAGGCGGGCCTGAATGTTTTCAACAATCTGGTTAAGGGAAGCATCGTCAACGTAATTGCATATGCCAACCTTTACGGTTTTGCCGTCCGCATCGCTTGCGGGGGCGGGAGTTGAGGGGGAGCATGCGGCCATGCACGCCGCGGCCATTATTATGCTGAGCACAAAAGTGAATATCTTTTTCATTGTTTTATCCTTTCTTGGTCAATGGGTTTGGTTTCTCGGTCAAATGTCAAAATATGCTTGCGATACCGGCGCGCCGCGCCATCGCCTTCCCTTGCGAAACATTGTCCGCCTACCTCCTTGGGTCAAAAAATCTTAAAATAAAACTCCCGCCCGCAGCGACCACAACTTACTGCGATCGCTGGGACAGGAGCAATTCTTCTAAATAAATTCCTGCGGTGCCACCCGGCTTGGCGCATATATTAAAAACGCGCCCTCTCATTGCGTACATTCATACGCCGGCCTTTGGTAACGGAGAGCCTTTGCTCCGGCTTGCATACTCGGCTTTCGCTTTTCCGCTCGCCCTCAGAAGTCCATTCGGCATTGCCATGCTGTGCCGCGATTTCACCGCCCGCGGCTCTCTGAAAGAACAGAATCAAAGCTTACTTACTCTTCCTCAACGGTTTTGTGCATTGTAGCACCGCCGCACGCCCGTGTCAAGGGGTACGGCGAATTATTTTTATGCATTTTCATGCATTTTTATTGTTTATATATTCATGTATAAGCGGCAGCGCAAGCACGAACTTTTCGTTTATCTGCTTATTCTCCGGCCTTATGCTTATCGTGCGGATGGTGTTGGGCACATCGAACTGATTGCCCATGTTGAACGGGAACTTATATATCCCCTCAAGTGGGAACGCATAGCGTATCGGCTTGCCCTCCGCCGTGCCCTCGTATATCAGCTCCGTATGCGTAAGCGTTGCCGTGCCGCGGCCCACGTCCGTATGCGCGGTGGTGTTTGGGTCAAGGTGATACTGAATATGGCACGGCGCGCTGAGCGCAAAGTTATCCTTCGCTATCTCGCGGCGCAGCGCGTCCCGCTCAAGCTCCACCCAGTCCGGCACCATTTCCGGTATAACGCTGCCTTCGCCCACGGGATGCAGAAAGCCGTATTCGTCCACCGTGCCGCGGTTGCCGCAGGCGGCGCAGTATATGTCGTTCCCATCGGTGCGGGTTGTTAATTCGCCGCCGCATTTGGGGCAAAGGTATAGTAGGTTTTCCAATCCCTTGGCCCTGTTTTTGCCGCCGAAGGATATCATGCGCCGCTTTTGCCATGCATAATCGTCCACGAACAGCTTTTGCTCTATCCGTGCGTAAAGCTCATTCATGCTCAGGCTTTTCACTTCCTCCGCCGTGGCGATGAGCTCTATCTCCGTTTCCACCTTGCCGCGCCGCTGCACGGGGTTCCATTTGGGGCGGGTGAAATAGCCGCCGTGCGTGCGCGCGGCGTAAAGCGGGGCCTTGAGCAGCTTTGCAAGCTTGGCTATGCTGTCGCTGAAGGGGGCGGTGCGGCCCGTGCCGTTCACCTCGCCCTCGGGATATATCAGCAGGCTTTCGCCCATCTCTATCGTGTTCTTCATGCGGGCAATGCTCTCCACGTCCGCGCGGAACTGCTCCTTTTTTATGCAGCGGAACAGGTTCAGTAACCATGCTATGCGGCGGTTGCGGTAAAAGTGCGCCGCAACAACGGCATGGAACCGCTTTTGCCTGAGCGTTGCCAGCGCAAAAAGAAAATCCAGATTGCCCGTGTGGCTGCCCAGCAGCACTATCGGCCCATCGGGCAGCGCGGGAACATTCTTCGGCACGCGGAAGCGGTACTTCAGCCAAAGATACGGCCTGAGCAGAAGCGTGAGCATATCGTATATTGGCTTTATGTGCGGCTTTACGGCGTATTTAGATCTCATTCCAGTCCCCCTTGAACGGCTCAGCCGAATATCAGCATAAGCACCGGCACGGCTATAAGGCAAAGTATTGACGTGAAGCCCATGCCCAATGCGTTGTACTTTTCATCTGCGCCTGCGTAGGCGGAAACCACCACGCTCTGCGTCATAACGGGCATTGCCGCCTCTATCATAAAAACGCTCTGCGCCATTCCGCCTATATTGAACATGCGGCACATTAAAAGCATTATCAGCGGCGATATTATGAACCGCATACCGCTTACGACCCATATGCCGGCATCGGGCTTAAGATTTTTCAGCCCCGTTTCGTATATCAAAAAGCCGATATATATAAGCGCAAGCGGCGTTACCGTATTGCCCATATACTTGGTGAAGCTTTCAAAAAGGCTTGGCAGCTTAAAGCCCATAAGCAGCAGCGCAACTGCCGCAAGCAGCGAAATAAGCGGCGGGGAGGCAAGCTTTTTGCCTATTTCCTTAATGCTGAGTCTGCTCTCCCCCGCGCTCATGTATATCATGGTTGACCCTATCGCCCAGAAGAAAAACGTGTTCATCATATAGAAACACATCACATACGGCGTGCCTTCCGCGCCGAAAAGCTCCGTGCATACGGGATACCCCACGAACAGGGAATTGGACATGGCGCACATTACCACAAACCCGCCGAAGCGCCTATGGCTTATTTTCATGGCCTTGGCAGCGGCAAGGGCTATAAGGATCATGGCAATGTTGAAAAGCATGGGCGTAAGCAGCAGCGCGCCCGCGCTTTTTATAAGCTCCACGGAAAAATCCGTAAACACATTGTGTATGCACATGCATGGGACGGAAATATTCACAAGCAGCTTTATAACAAAGCTCTTGTGTTCCTTTTTCATCAGGCCTATTCTGCCCATTATGTAGCCCACGGCAATGAGCATAAGTATCAGCACAACGGCCGATACGCTGTCCGCTAAAGAATTCATGCTGTTGCTAAGTATAAGCCAACGGGGGCGCGCAGCATACTGCCGCCCCCGCCGTGGATTTTATTTTCCGGGAAATTATTTGGAAATCTTGCGGCACTCAAGATAGTACCGCTTTTCGTTCGCCTCGCCCATTGAGAAGGTTTTGCGGGGGAGGGCGCCGTCGAATATAACGGTTTTAAAGAAGGCGCTCTTGCCCATGTTGGGCAGTATGAAGCCTATGTTATTATCCTTGCGGCCAAGCTCGTCAACAACCTGCTCGCCATGGATATAGTCTATGGTCGCGCCGTCGGTCTCCTTTATGAATATGTCCAGCGCGTTCTGCAGCGTGCCTACCTCAAGCTGCGCCGCGGGGTCGCTCACCTTAAAGTAGCCGTAGCCTTCCTTTATCATAAAGGGCAGCAAGTGGCACTTAGAACAGGCGTTTGCGGCCATGGCATCGTCCCGCTCGGCCTTGGAGCCGTAAAGGTGCATTTCGGTTTCGCCGTTCTGCTCGCTCAGCTTTGCGCTGAGCCATGCGATTGCCTTCTTGGTATCCACGCCGAACACAACGCGGTGTATGGGTTCGAACTCTATGCCGGAATCGTGCACGTTTTCAAGCTCAACCAGCGCATAGCGCGCGGGATGGTTCGCCGCTTCCTCGGGCGAAAGGGTTTTCTTTATCTGCTCCCAGTTGGCCTTTGCCGTGGCGAAGGAATGGTTGCCGTCTCCCATGGCGAAAAGGAGGCTGGGTGCATCGGTGCCGTACTTGGCGGAGAATACCTCGGGGCTTGCCAGCGCCTCAAGCGCGCGCAGCGCGCGGTCTATGCGTGCGTCGTCCTTTATGAAATAGCCCTTTATGTGGCCGCCGCCCTGCATCAGCTCAAAGTCGTAGCGCTTTTCGCTTTCGCCCACGCTTTCGCCTATGGGCTCGATTACCGTGCGCTCGGGGTCGTCTATAAGCACCAGTATGTGCGGCAGCTCCACAGGCGCGTCCTTCCTTATGCGAAGGCGGGGCGGTATACGCTCAACTATTGTGCCCTCCGTGGCGCGTATAAGCGTGGTTGAGCCCTTGGAATAATCATAGCATTCAAGGTCCAGCGCAACCATTATGCCGTGGCGCACGTTCGCGCCCGCGCGGCGCTCAACATACATTATGCCCCGGCCTATGTTTTCAAGCACGCCCGTATCAAGATAGCTCTTCATCGTGGCGTTTATTTTCTCTATGCGTTCGGCCTCGTCCGGCTTTTCAAGGTACATTTCCGGCAGCATAAGCCTGAGCGTGGAAGGAGCGTCGCCCACTATGCTTTCGGTTTCCTGCCAATAATCGGGCTGGGAGGTGAACTGGTCGCAGGCCACCACGGCCCACTTGGTCATGTCCGTCCCTTCCTTAGGGAGCAGAATTTCGGGGATAAGCGCCCCAACGCTGTTTTCGTATTTGTTCATGCTGTCCTCCAGATGATATTTATATTGTGAATGTTTATTCGGTTATGGTGGTGCCAGCGCGGCCCTCGATAGCGTCCACGGCCTTGTCAAGGCTGGTAATTATCGCTATGCGGCCCGGCTTGCTTTCAACGAAGTTCAGCGCAGCTTCAATCTTGGGCAGCATGCTGCCGGGGGCGAAGTGACCTTCCTTTATATATTGCTTAGCTTCCGCCGCGCTCATGCGGTCAAGGTCCTTCTGGTCTGGCTTTTTGAAGTTTATGCTCACCTTTTCAACCGCCGTCAATATAACAAGCGCGTCCGCGTCCATGTCCCGCGCAAGCTTTTCGCTGGCAAGGTCCTTATCTATAACCGCGGCAACGCCTTCAAGATCGCCCGCCTCGTTGCGCACAACGGGTATTCCGCCGCCGCCCACGGTGACCACCACAAAGCCCGCGTAGTTAAGCGTTTTCACGGCGTCAAGCTCAACTATTTCAACCGGCAGCGGGGATGCAACCACCCTGCGCCAGCCGCGGCCCGCGTCCTCCTTCATGGTATAGCCCTTTTCGGCGGCTATGGCCTTGGCTTCTTCTTCCGTATAGAAGGGGCCTATAGGCTTTGACGGCGCCTTGAACTTCGGGTCGTCCTTATCGACCACCACCTGAGTAACAATCGTGACCACGTTTTTGTTTATTCCCCTGTGGCGCAGGACTTTGGAAAGGCCCTGCTGAATATGATAGCCTATCATGCCCTGGCTCATGGCACCGCAAACATCGAACGGCATGGCGGGGGTGGATGCGCTTGCAACCTCGTTCTGTATAACTATTCTGCCCACCTGCGGGCCGTTGCCGTGCGCAACTATAACTTCGTAGCCGCGTTCAACAATATCCGCTATGTATTCGCTGGTCTTTTCCACCACCTCAAGCTGAGCCTGCGCGGTGGCGGGTTTTCCGGCTTCCTGCAATGCGTTGCCGCCAAGGGCTATAACTAACTTTTTCACTGGGGCTTATCTCCTTAAAATAATTCGGTAATTCTCAGCGCCGTAATGTGCTGCTTATACGAATATAGTATAGCCGCCCGCGGCGATGTCTGTCAACAATGTTTGTTGACACGGCGGCAAACAAATGATAATGTTTTGTATAGAATAATATCAGGAGGACTGCTGCCATGGAAGAAAAAAAGTTTGAATTTGACGAGCGCGCGCCGTATGCGTATTTTCAGAACACCGCCTGCCCGTATTTCCCCTGCCACGCAAAGGCAAACAGGGAGTTTTTCAACTGCCTTTTCTGCTACTGCCCGCTGTATGCGCTGGGCGATAAATGCGGCGGCAATTTCGTTTACACCGAAAACGGCGTAAAGGATTGTTCAAACTGCCTTGTACCCCATTCCAAGGGCGGATATCCGTATATAATGGAAAATTTCCACAAAATATCGGAGCTTGCGAAGCGCAAATAAGGAGCGTTGGCAATGGATATGCGCTTTGACGGGGTGAATTATTTTGCGGCCGACGCGCGGCTGCATTACGGCAGCGTAAGCATAAAGGATGGGTATATAGACCGCGTTGACATGGCGGACGCCGCGCCGCACGATGGGGCGAAGCTGCTTTTGCCCGGCTGCATAGACACGCATACGCACGCCATGCTGCAAAGCGAATACTTTGCGGAGGACGAAGCAGCATCGGCCGCCGCACGCAGGGCGCTTGCGCAGAGCGGCACAACGGCGTTCCTTTTCGCCACGATGGCAATGGATGAAGAAAGCCTTGCCCTTCGCTGCCGCGCCGCGGCAAGGGCCGCGAAGCAAAGGCTGGCGGGCGAAAGCCGCTGCCTTGGCGTATATCTTGAAGGGCCGTTCCTTTCATATGAAAAGCGCGGCGCGCATAATCCTAAGTTTCTGCACCTGCCGGACGGGGAGATGCTGCGCCGCCTTGACGACGCGGCGGAGGGCTGCATACGCGCGGTATGCATGGCGCCAGAGCTTGACGGGGCGATAGACCTTGCAAAAAAGCTGAAGGGCAAAAAGCTGGTGTCCTTCGCGCACAGCGCCGCGGAGTACGACGTTGCCATGCAGGCTTTCGAGGCGGGCTTTTCCAACCTTACGCACACCTTCAACTGCATGCAGCCCATGCTGCACCGCGCGCCCGGGCCCGTTGCCGCGGCGGCGGATACCAATGACGTTACGGCGGAGCTGATAGACGACGCGCTGCACGTTCAGCCGCCCATGATACGGGCTTTGTTCAAGCTGATGGGGCCTGAGCGCATAATACTGATAAGTGATTCAATAGCCGCCTGCGGCATGGCGGAAGGGGTATACCCTTCGCCGGACGGCATGAAGATACGCCTTGCGAACGGCCGCGCCACGCTTGACGGGACGGACACGCTGGCGGGCTCCGTAATGCCGCTGTTTCAGGGCGTGCGCCGCATACACGAATCGGGCATACCGCTTGAGCAGGCCATTGCCGCGGCAACGCTTAACCCCGCGCGCAGATACGGCCTTGAAAACAAACTCGGCGCGATAGCCGAAGGCCTCCGTGCGGACGTGCTGCTCTGCGGCAGCGACCTTACGCTTGAAAAGGTGTATATGGGGGAGTAGTGCGGCGAAATCTGTTTGTTCATGCCGGCTTTGGTGCGCTATACAAACTTACATATTAAGCCTGCCCTGAAAGGGGATTCGAGCCGAGCGCGCCCAGTGGGCGATGCAGCGAGGTTCGGAGTTGAGCGCCGCCTGTGACGGATGAAGCGAAACGGAGAACGGGCAGGAACAGGGAGAATTATGAACGGTAGTGAGTAAGGCGACCTTGTTCCAACCGGAGTGTTAACTCATATATCTTGGCACATATGTAGCGGCAGCGCTGCAAGACGACCATATTCCAACCAGCGTTGTGGGTTTCGCGCAAGCGAAAGCCGGAGGGGTTATAAAGTAACTTACATCTCTTTGTTTGTTACAACCCCTCAGTTGCCTGACAGTGACAGCTCCTCCATAAAAGGTAAAAAGCCCACCTTGCGATGGGCTTTCTTACTTCCTTTATTTCGTTATATCTTACGCTTTTCTTGTAAGCTCCGCCAACTTCTTCTCAGCCTTGGTAAGGTTAGCTTGGGCTTCCTTTATGTCGCTTTCAGTTTTCTTGATTTCTTTGTTCAATTCATCAATTTCCTTCTGGCATTCAGCGATTTCTGAATTATATTTGTTTATATCATTCTTCGAATCCTTAATGCTTTCCTTGCTTAATTTTATTTCCTCACGTTGTCTGAGAAAAATTAATACGAATGGTATTGCAACTGCACCAACTACTACTCCAAAGAAGAGTGTTATTAGAGAAAATGTAAAAAGCAGCGCCAAAGCATACCCAATCAATGCAAGGGATATAACGCCCGAAACGACGCCCCAAAGTGTACGCCATGCTATACTCGCTGTGCTTTTTCGGATCGAGATTTGGCTGCTTTCTATTGAAAGTTTATGCCCAGACATATTCTTATTGCATTGAGAATATTTATCTTCCTTATATTTTAGTTTTAGCTCGTATTCCGGTATTAAATATGTATATAAGTTCTTTTCGTATTCAGTATAGCACATATCATAATAAGGCTGGTATTTTGATGCGAGCTCATTACTGATATTTTGTGGTGCTGTTTTTTTAACAGTACTCCATATATTAGTAATATATGTGTAGTCATCGCTTAAAAAAGTCTTTGTAATCCAATTCCTACGGTCATATTCACTTAAATATTTCTCATCAACATAATAGAACAAATGCGTATCCGAAAGATTTTTGCTTCTTGCGAGTATCAACCCCCACCATCCCCTATAATCATGCGGGTATTCCTTTGATATCTTCTCATAAATTGATTGTGCATCGGCATAATTCTTAAGCTTCAAATGCATATCCGCGTTCTTGACCAGCGTTTCAAGGTCTTGGCCGTTGCTGAAGTTGACAACGGGGTTTGCGCCGCTGAAATTATAGCTGGTGCTTTGGTGCTGGTGGTACTCTATCGCCTTCGGCGCGCTGCTTATCGTGCCGCAGTATTCGCACTTTACAAAGTCCTGCCCTTCTTTTATCTGCAATGGGGAATTGCAGTTGGGGCATGTTGCGGTTACAAAGTTGTTTGCCATAGATATTCTCCTTATATGTAATACTTCTGCTTAATTGCATGATAACACATTTGTGTTCAATTGACAACATATGTAGTCAATTTTCGCTGCTTTTTCGCGTACAGTATTTGCTAATACTTTACCGGGAGGGTGTTTTTATGCTGCTGGATGCATCATTAGTTGGCAGGGTGATACAGGATTACAGGGAGTCTAAAGGACTTTCGCAGGAAGTGGTAAGTGGACTGGCGGACATTGGGCGCACGCACCTGAGCGCGATAGAGCGCGGCACCAGGAAGCCTACACTGGAGACGTTTTTCAGAATAAGCGAGGCGCTGGGAATAAGGCCGAGTGAGCTTATGCGCATGATAGAGGATGCTATGGACTAAATTTGCATTGCCCATTGACTCTTACACTGTGGCAGGCATTATAAGGCGTAACGAGCTTGAGACCGAATTGTACTGCCCCCTGTCAAAAAGAAAAAAACAGCCCGGCTGCCGCGGTGGTCTGCCGGACTTTGCCTTTTACTATTTATCCGCCTGAATGTATATGAAGAAATCTTCTGTTGTGCCGTCCTGCCGTGCGGCGGTACAGCCGAATGCCCAAACGGGGAGATAGTAGCCCTGCGTGGGATTCTGCATATACGCCAGATCGCATGTATTGACCATTACCGATTCCGCGGGGGCGGTAAGCGTATTTGTGCCTCTGCCCGCCAGTATGGCCTCGTACGCCTTCTGCTGGGATATTCCGTTCAGCTGCGCGCCGGCCTGGATATCGCAATCGTAGCGGCGTATTTTGACTATGCTTTCGCCTGCGCGCACGGAAACAACTATTGCACAGGAATTGACTATCGGGCTGCCGTTTACGCTGGAGGATAGATATATGTCGTATCCTATGCGGGTGCCGGTAGTATCGTCCGTGCGCTCTATTATGTCGGTGACCTTGTCAATGTCCGTTGAAAGTATCTGGCGGCTGGAGAAGAAGCGGAATACGGCGTTTACGGCTTCGTCCTGTGTTGGCAGGTCGCCTTCGGGCACGGTATAGCTTTCATATACCCAGCTTCCGCTTTCGGTCATTGTGACCCTGCCCGTTTCGTTTTCCGCGATGTATACGCCGGATGCGGCGGTTATTGCGTCGTATATGCCAACGCTTTGCGCAACGGCCATAAGGCGTTCTTCTATGGGCTGGGTTGAGGGAAAGTACATGAGCAGTTTGTCTGAGCTTTCGCTAAGCGGGCAGTCGAGCGTTATGTCGGCTGGCAGCTCGTATGCGTTTGCGGCAAACGCAATGTCATCATAGGGTTCGTGGCTGCCGAATATCATTGTGAACGCAATGCCCGTGTATATGGTCAGCAGCATGGTCAGCGACCATACAAAGCTTGAATGCTTTGGCAGGGGAAGCTTAAATTCCTTAAAGTCTATCTTTTTGCGGAAAATGTAGGCCGCCAGTATGTAAAGCGCGCAGCCTGCTGCCATGCCTATTCCGGCAAAAAGGTATTCATCGGTAACGAAGCCGCCGCCATCAAGCAAAAAGTATATGCGCGAACAAAGCGAAGCCAAAAGCCCGCCTATGAACGCGCCGAGCATCCTGAAGCGCGGGAACGCGGGCATGAAAAGGAAGCCGGCCGCAAGATAGGGCAGGGCATAGGAAAAAAGGTCGTCCAGAACGCCGGCGGAACCGTATTCGCTGAAATTATAAAGCTTATGGAACGGCATGAATATGCTTCCGGCAGGATCTGCCATGCCAAGCTTGAGCGCATACGCCGCGCCGAGACAAATGCAGAAAAGCACGCAATAGGCCGCGCGAACGGAACCTTCACGCCGGTAAACACCAATGCCCAGTATTGCGGCGAAGCCTATGAGCATCGCCAAATTAGTGATTATATCAAAACGGAACAAGTCAACCTCCGTATTTTCGGTATTGCATCAATATATTATAAACGTTTTTTGCCGCATAATCAAACTAAATTAACATAATGCACACATCAAGTTATGTACAGCGGCGGAATAAGATGGTATAGTATAATATGTATGCCTGTATGGTGGCGGAATATTGTTTTGCCTTGACATGCGGACACAGCAAAACATAAAATATTCTCTTAGAGGGAAATTCACGGCCGGTGCTTATATTGCGCGGCCTGAAGGGAGAGAAAAACATGGCAAATATTTGCGCGGTGATACTGGGGGCAGGCAAAGCCGCCCGCATAGAGAATATGGCGAACGTGACCGTGGCAGGCCGCGGCATCGTAAAATGGGCGCTTGAGGCGGCGCACAGCGCGGCTGAGGACGTTTTTATAGCAACGGACGACGAAGCGGTCATAAGCCAAGCAAACGGCGAAGCAAGGGCGATAGGCAGCGGAATTATTGAGCTTGTCCAAAGCATTGCCGAATACGACAGGGCAGTGCTGCTTTGCATGAATCAGATAGTGTCAAAAAAAGATGCCGAGAAGCTGGGTGAAGCAACCGCACCGTGCGCGGCGCTTACGCACGAAGGCCGCGAGATGCTCGCATGGAGCATAGATACGGCCGTGCTGAAGAACGCGGCTGGTATAGACGCGCTTATAGGCTGCATGAACGCGGAATATATAGAGGCGGACGAATATGCATCCGCTGCGATAGTTGACAGAAAAACGCTCAGCCTTGCCGAAGAAGCGATGCAGCGGCGCATAAAGGATATGCACTTTGAAAACGGTGTGAGCATTTTGCAGCCCGTAACGGTGTATATAGGTGCGGACGTCAAAATAGGCGAAAACGCCGTTATCTGGCCTAACAATACACTGACGGGCAAAACGGTAATAGGCAGGAATACCGAGCTTAAGCCCGGCTGCAACATAAACGACAGCGCAATAGGAGAAAGCTGCGTGCTGAATTACGTTTTTGCCAACGAGGCGCGCGTGGGCGACCGCGTGACGATAGGCCCGTATGTCAACCTTAGGCCCAAGACGGACATTGCCGACGGCTGCAAGATAGGCGACTTTGTGGAAGTGAAAAATTCAAACATCGGCGAAGGCACAAAGCTGCCGCATCTGAGCTACATAGGCGATGCGGACGTAGGCGCGCGGGTAAACGTCGGGTGCGGATGCGTATTCGTAAATTATGACGGCGTGCATAAGCACCGCACTACCGTGGGCAACGATGTGTTCCTCGGCTGCCAAACCAATTTGGTAGCGCCGGTCTCGGTAGGCGACGGGGCGTATACCGCGGCGGGTTCGACCATAAATAAGGACGTTCCTGCGGACGCAATGGCATTTGCGCGCGCACGGCAGGAAAATAAGGAAGGCTACGCATCGCGCTATAAGGCGCTGAAAAAGGGCGAATAAGCTAAGGAGACGGGCAAAAGGTGTATTGCGAGGTACTGGGGCTTAAAACCGAATACGAACGCCGCGGCGAAGGCAGGCCGATACTTATACTGCATGGCTGGGGCAGCAGCATACAGGCCATGGCGCCCGTTGTAAACTGCGTTGCGGCGCTGGGGTACGAAGCGGTATCGCTGGCGTTCCCGGGCTTCGGCGGTACAGAGGAGCCCAAGGAAGCGTGGGGCGTTGCGGACTATGCGCACTTTACCAAGGCATTTATTGAGCAGCAGGGAATAGTGGGCTGCTCGGTAGCGTGCCATTCCTTCGGCGGACGGGTTACAATAATGCTCGCGGCTGAGGACAACGCGCTTTTTGATAAGCTTATCATGATAGACGCGGCGGGCGTGCGGCCCAGGCGAACAATTAAGTATCATGTAAAAACATGGGCCTATAAGCTGGCTAAAAAACTTGCCAGGATAGGCTTTATAGACAGGGTATTCAGGCTGAGCGAAAGGCAGAAAAACGCCGGCAGCGCGGATTACCGCGCGCTTAAGACGGACGTTATGCGAAAGACGTTCGTAAACGTTGTCAATCAGGATCTTACGCCGCTGCTTAGCGGCATAAAGAACGACACGCTGCTCATATGGGGCGATAAGGACACGGCGACGCCGCTTGAATACGCAAAGCTGATGGAAAAGAAAATGCCCAATGCGGGCTTAGCTGTGCTGGAAGGCGCGGGGCATTTTTCATACGCGGAGAAATATCCGCAGTTCTGCGCCGTTATGAAGGCGTATTTGAAAGGATAGGAGAAATCTTTTACCTATGGGAAACGAGCTTGTTAGCAGCATTCTGAGTTATGCGCTCAGCGTATTCATGGGGGCGGCCGTTGTGGCGGCGTCCGTTCCGCTGGTGCATATATTGCAGCTTGAAAGTTATCAGGGCAAAATGTACCTGAAATGGCTTATGAAGCATATCGGCTCGGACTTTGTGCCGAGCTTTGTCGCGGGCGTGGCGGCGCTTGCGCTGAGGGCGGGCTATGTGCTTATAGGCGGAACCAATCCGCTTATCGGCCGCATATGCTATTATCTTGCGGATATAGTATACATAGCCATGCTTGCGGTGATATATTTTTCCTATGAGAAAAAGCCGCACGTTAAGCCCATCGCCTATACGGGCCGCGTAAAGCGCCTGCTTGCGGCAGAATTCATATTGGCAACGCTGTTCAGCGCAATGTTTTTCTCTCCCTTGCTTTGGAATAAATACGGCCTTGCATGGATAGTATATATGCCGCCAATGATAATACGGTATCTTCCGGGGCTTATACTGCCGCTGTTTGTGTTCATATGCTATATTATCACCTATCCCATAGAGGAAGGCGTGAAGCAATGGTACCTTAACGATGCGAAGCGTATGCTTAAGGAGCATGAAGGGCTAATCCGCATAGGCATAACGGGAAGCTACGGCAAAACCGGCGTTAAATATGCGCTCAGTGAAATACTCAGCCGCAAATATAACACGCTCATAACCCCGGGCAGCTACAATACGCCAATGGGCGTTACGCGCACGATAAGGGAACACTTAAGCGATGCGAACGAGGCTTTTGTTGCTGAAATGGGTGCACGCTATGTTGGCGATATAAAAACGCTGTGCAAGCTGGTGCATCCGCAGTACGGCATAATAACCGCCGTGGGCAAGCAGCACCTTGAAACATTCAAGAGCCTTGACAATATAATAAATACCAAGGCAGAGCTTATAAGCGGGCTTGAAGAAGGCGGCTGCTGTTTCCTGAACGGGGACGATGAAAACTGCCGCAGGATATATAAGGAATATGCATCCGTGCGCAAGCTCTATCTTTACGGCACGGAAGGCGACGACCTTTATATGAAGGCCGAAAGCATAAAGGTAACGAGCGAAGGCAGTACATTTGATTTGGTCGCGGAGGACGGCGCAAAGGTAAGCTGCACGGCGCAGCTTCTCGGCCGGCACAACATAGTCAACCTTACTGCGGCGGCAGCGCTTGCGTATAAGCTTGGCATGGGGCTTGATGAAATTGCCGCGGGCATAGCCGGCGCAAGGCCCGTTGAGCACAGATTGCAGCTTATTCCGGGCGCGGTAACGGTCATAGATGATGCATTCAATTCAAACCCGGTCGGCTCAAAGGAAGCGCTTAGGGTGCTTGGCTCGTTCGAGGGAAAAAAACGCGTGGTGGTCACGCCGGGCATGGTTGAACTCGGCGCGGAAGAAGCGGAGCTGAACCGCGAATTCGGCCGCTGCATAGCGGAAAACGCGGACGTGGCAATAATAATTGGCAAGGCCCATGCGGACCCGATATGCGAAGGCATAGCGGAGCGCGGCTTTGACCCGGCAAACCTTGTGCGCGTGGCAAGCCTTAAAGAGGCCACGGAAAAGCTGGCGCAGTACGGCGGGGCGGGCAGCGTGGTGCTGTTTGAAAACGACCTGCCGGATAACTATAATGAGTGACGCGGGCAAGAGGATAGAGGAGGAGTAAGCATGCAGAATATAGGCGTATTCTTCGGCAGCAGAGCGGCCGAACATGACGTGTCCATCATATCGGGACTTCAGATATTGGAAAACGCGGATAAGGCCAAATACAACGTGTTTCCGGTCTATGTTTCGCACAAGGGCGAATGGTTCGTAGGCGAACCGCTGAAAAACGTTGAAACATATAAGCATTTTGATGAAAATATGAAGGGGCTTACAAAGGTGTACCTGCCCCCGGTGCCCGGCATGGGCGGCCTTTATGCAAATGCGGGCGGCCTTTTCGCCAAGGCGAAGCTCATATGCCCCATGGATTGCGCAATACTGGCGTTCCATGGCATGAACGGCGAGGACGGCACCATGCAGGGCCTGATGGAGCTTGCGGATATGCCGTATTCAAGCTGCGGCGTGCTTGGAAGCGCGGTCGGCATGGATAAAATAGTTATGAAGGCCGTATTCAAAAGCATGGGCTTGAACGTGCTGGACGGCACATATTGCTACCGCGACACATGGCATGCCGACAGGGAAAAGATAATTGCCGAGGCCGAAAAAATAGGCTATCCGGTATATGTAAAGCCGGCCAATTTGGGTTCATCCATAGGCATATCCCGCGCGGCGGACAGGGAAGGCTTTATAAAGGCAATGGACACCGCTTGTGCATACGATAAGCGCATATTGATAGAAAAAGGCCTTGAAAAGCCGCGGGAGATAAACTGCGCCTGCCTTGGCATGGGCGCGGACTGCATTGCTTCGCTGTGCGAAGAACCCGTATCGTGGGAAGAATTTCTCACGTTCGACTCAAAGTATATAACGAGCGCAGGCAAGGGCATGCAGAGCCAGGCAAGGAAGCTGCCTGCTCCGATAAGCGATGAACTTACAGCGGAAATACAGCGGATCACCCGCGAAATTTTTGCCATGCTCGATTGCCGCGGCGTGGTAAGGATAGACTATATGCTCGATGGCGAAAGCAACACACCATATGTTTGCGAAATAAACACTATACCCGGTTCTTTTGCATTCTATTTGTTTGAACCGATGGGCATAAGCTTCAAACTACTTACAAACAGGCTGATAGAGCTTGCGTTTGCGGGAGCAAAGGAAAAGAAAGCAAGCACATTTGCGTTTGATTCCAAAATACTTGAAAAGGCTTCAAACGGCATAAAGACCGTTAAAAAATAAGAAAAGCGCATTTTGCGCATATAAGAAAGGATAAACAAAAGATGACTAATCTGTATCAGCAGTGGAGAGACATTGCCGAGGCCGAGCGCACGCAGGAAGCGGGCGAGAAATTCTGGAACGATTATTTCGAGGCGGAGACCGAGAATTATAAAAAGCTGCTTGCCGACCACGAAAAGGTCTACAGCGGCAAAATAAGCGAACTTGCCCCCATGTTCAACATGGATGAACCAACGTTTGTCGGCTTTATAGACGGCATAAACACCAGCCTTAAGACCGAGATAGATTTGGATACGCTGGAAAGCGACAGCGTTGTTACGCTGGACATAGACTTTGAAAAGCTTTATTACAACATGCACGAGGCCAAGGCAAGCTGGCTTTACGAGCTGAAGGAGTGGGACAAGGTGCTCAGCGAAGCCAAGCGCCACGAAATAACCAAGCAGTATCGTGCATCCAAGGTGTTCATTAAGGAAAACACCGTGCGCAGGAACGATCCCTGCCCCTGCGGCAGCGGCAAAAAGTACAAGAACTGCTGCGGCAAAAACGCCTGATAGGGCAATAGTATAAAAGCTGAAGGATAAGGAGGGCTGTATTTATGAAGCTTAAATTCTGCGGCGCGGCGCGCTGCGTTACGGGTTCGTGCCATATGCTTTGCTATGATGGCGGCAAGGTGCTTATCGATTGCGGTATGCGCCAGGGCGCGGACGAGAAAGGCGAACTGGGGGCGAGCGATTTTGCGTTTGACCCGAAGGAAGTAGACGCGGTGCTCCTTACCCATGCGCATATTGACCACAGCGGGCTGCTGCCGCTGCTGGTAAAGCGCGGCTTTGACGGCAAAATAATAACCACGAAGGCCACGGCGGAGCTATCGGGCATAATGCTGCCGGACAGCGCAAAAATACAGGAGCAGGACGCCGAATACCAAAACCGCAAAAATCTGCGCGCGGGCAAGCCGATGGTGGAGCCGATGTATACGTCGGCAGATGCGCAGAAAACGCTTGAATACTTTCAACCGGTAAGCTATGGCGACATAGTGGAGGTTTGGCCGGGGCTTAGGGCCAGATTCAATGACATAGGCCATCTTTTGGGCAGCGCGGCGATAGAGCTTTGGGCGGAGGAAAAGGGAACTACCACAAAGCTTGTATTTTCGGGCGACATAGGGCGCGACGAAAGGCCCATACTGCGCGACCCTTCCAGCATAGACGGCGCGGATTACGTTGTGATGGAGGGTACATATGGCGACAGGGAACACGACGCAACAACGGAAGAGGATAAGGAAAAGCAGCTTGCGGACGTGCTGAAGGAGGGCATTGCGCGCGGCGGAAACATAGTCATTCCCTCGTTTGCCGTGGGCAGGACGCAGGAGCTGCTTTATACAATAAAGCGGCTGATGATGAAAAACGCCGTGCCGGGGCTTGAAAAGGTGCCGGTATTTGTGGATAGCCCGCTCGGCATAAACGCGACCAAGATATACGAACGCTGCGCAAGGGAGTATTACGATGAAGAGGCGCTGGAAATGCTGAAAATGAGCGGCTCTCCGTTCGACCTGCCCAATCTTAGGGTAGCCGAAACGGGAGAGGAAAGCAAGCTCATCAACTTCCAGCCGGGCTGCAACATAATAATATCCTCCTCCGGTATGTGCGATGCGGGCAGGATAAGGCATCACCTTAAGCATAATCTGTATAGGCCGGATTCGACCATATTGTTCGTTGGCTATCAGGCGAACGGCACGCTTGGCCGCATATTGCTGGACGGGGCTAAGAGCGTTAAACTCTTTGGCGAACAGATACAGGTGAACGCCGCAATACGCAGAATAGAAGGCTTCTCCGGCCACGCCGGAAGGAGCGAACTGCTGCAATGGATACGTGAGATAGGTTCGGCGCCTAAGTGCGTATTCTTAGTGCATGGCGAAAGCGAAACGCTGGACAAATTCGCCGTGGATGTGCGTGCGCTGGGACTGGACGTTGAAATACCGGATCTGCTTGACGAATTTGAGCTCAGCTACGGCGCAAGCGGCGTGGTACGCATGCCCGCGCTTACGCCGAAGAAAGAAGAAGAGCCGGATCTTTTCATAGGCCGCAGGCTGAATATGATCGCCAAGCAGTGGGGCATAAACGGCGCGCTGTACTGCATGCGCGGCGAAGAACCGCTCTATGATACGGCGATAGGCGTGGCCGATGCGAATAAACAGAACCTGAACGGGATACATACCCGCTTTGCCGCGGGAGAGATAACAATGGCGTTCACCGCGGCGGCCGCGCTGATACTGGATGCGCAGGGCAAGCTGAATATGGACGCTTCGCTGGACAAACTGGTGCCGGAATACGTCCACGCTGCCGAAATCACGGCAAAAGAATTGCTGCTCGGGCAGAAGACCGTGCCGGACTACGCGGACTATGACATGAACTTTAAGCTTTATCAGCAGGCGCATAAGGAAAAGCTGGGTGCAATGGAAACATTCAAGCTTATTTGGAATGCGCTCAACGGCGCGATAAGCGATGAAGATGTGCTGAATATAGCGAATAAGCTTGACGTGGTGGACGATCCTGAAAATTCCGCGGGCAGAAGGAGCAGCTACCGCATACTTGGCATGGCCGTGGCAAGGGCATACGGGAAGAACCTTGCGGATGCGCTTAACGAGCTTGTGTTCGCGCCGCTCGGCATGAACGATACCGGCCTTGATAAGGCGGCGGAAGTCACATATACGGCTAAAATGGGCGATGAGAGCATAGTTGTGGGCGCGCCAAAGCTTTGTGCCGGCGAGGCGGGCGGCGTTGTGAGCGCGTATGATCTGGCGCATTTCGGCACGGCGCTGCTTGAAGGCAAACTGCTTGACGAGGAGCATACGGACATAATGCTTGCGCCGAATGCCTGCGGATTGAGAACGCTGAACGGATGGTATTATGCGGATAGCGGCATAGAGCAGGCGCAAAGCGCGCTGTATATAAATGCGCAATACGGCGTGAGCGCGGCAATGCTTGCAAACGCACCGAGCGCAAAGGAAGATGCGGACGAAACCGGCGCAAAATCGTTCGTGCAGCGCATGAGATACGAGATGGACGACGTTTACCTGAAGGCGGAGGACGTGCAGCTTGAGCGCATAAACGACGCAAACGTTTACTCCGTGCTTAAGTTAGCCGTGAACGAGGATCAGCAGGAGTTTGTAGCCGGCAACGATATTTCGCTTGCCGAGGCGGCCGCGCTTGAAAACGCGCTGCCCTATGCCGTTACGCAGAACGGTGTTGCTGTGGGCTTTGCTTTGCTCAATGCGGATAAAGACCGCGGTGTATATGAAATATGGCGGTTGATGATAGACAAGCGCTTCCAGCATAAGGGCTTCGGCACTGCGGCGATGAAGCTTGCAATGGCGGAGCTGAAGCGCATGGGCGCTGAAAAAGCGCAGATAAGCGTTGAAATAGGTAATGAAGCAGCCATTGCTATGTATCAAAAGCTGGGATTCAGCTTTACCGGGCGCATGGAATACGGCGAAGCATACATGGAATGCGAACTTTAAGGAGGATAAATGGACGGCATATTGAGTTACATTATAGATGCGCTGTACAGCTTGCCGGGCATATTGGTTGGGCTGTCGTTCCATGAATGGGGTCATGCGTACGCGGCGTATAAGCGCGGCGATCCGACCGCGAGGAATCTTGGCCGCATGACGGTAAACCCGCTTGCTCATATCGATCCGCTTGGCTTCCTGTCGCTGCTGATATTGGGCTTCGGCTGGGCCAAGCCCGTACCCGTGAGCACGCGCAACTTTAAGTCCCCAAGAAAGGACGAGCTTATCGTGTCCTTGGCGGGTATAACAGTTAACCTTATACTGGGCGTGGCGTTCATGATAATATGGATTGTGCTCATATGTCTGCCGTGGAGCAACGAAATACTCAATACAATGGTGCAGTATTGCTATACCATAAACTTTGGCCTTGCGGTATTCAATCTGCTGCCCATTCCGCCGCTTGACGGTTACCATGTGGCGCAGTGCCTTTTCATGAATGCAAAGACTTATAAGTTTTTCGGCTTTGTTGAAAAGTACAGCTATGTTATACTCATGGCCGTGCTTATAATCAATTCGCGCACGCATTTCCTTAATACGATAGTGTATTGGCTTATGATGCCGCTCATGAGCTTGGCTTCGCTGATACTGAGCATTTTCTGAGCGCGGCGCAAGGGGAAAACGGATGGCATATGAAGTTCATCTAAAGGAGTTCGACGGGCCGCTTGATCTGCTGCTGCATCTTATTGAGCAGGCAAAGGTGGATATAAAGGACATATTCATATCCGAAATCACAAACCAGTATCTTTCGCTTATGGAAGAACTGGATGAACTGGACATGGATACGGCGAGCGAGTTTTTAACCATGGCGGCAACGCTTGTGTATATCAAATCGCGCTCCCTGCTGCCCAAACCGCCAAAGGAAGCGGAGGAAGAAGAGGATCCGGAGGAGGCGCTGGTACGCCAGCTGAAGGAATACAAGCTTTTTAAGCAGGCCGGAGAAAAGCTGAACGAGCTGAGCGCGGGCATGAGGGGCGTGTTTTCGCGGCTGCCGGAGGAATTTACGCTGCCGCCGCAGGAATATGAACTGGAGCAGGCCACGGCGGAAGAACTGTTCGCCGCTTTTATGGATGTGCTTAACCGTGAAGAACCGGAAAGCAGCATACCGGAAATAGCTAAGAAGGTGGATGCGGATAAGTACACCGTAAGGACGCAGCTTGTGAAGATCCGCGCAAGGCTGAAAGAGAACACGAGCGTAACGTTTGACGAACTGTTCGAAGCAGCAAGCGTCAAGCTTGAAAAGATAGTAACGTTTATGGCGCTGCTTGAAATGATAGCACGGCAGGAAATATTGCTTAAACAGCCCACGCCTTACGGCAGGATAACCATAACCGCATATAACCTGAAAGAGGACGATGCGGACGCCGAATACATGGATGAATAGGCAAAGACCGAGGGGGAGAGAACACATTGGAATACAATGAGCGCATGGGCGCGATAGAGTGCATATTGTTCGTTTCGGGCGATCCGGTGCCGATAATAGAGCTGCAGCGGGCAATAGGTGTAACGGACATAGAGATGGAACACATAATACGCAGCATGGACGAGCTTTATAAGCGGGAAAAGCGTGGTGTACAGCTTTTTATAACGGCGGAGACTATGCAGCTTGTGTCAAACAAGGAATATACGCGCTATGTTGAAGAGCTGGTGCAGCCCGTGCAGTCTAAATCCTTTTCCCAATCCATGCTTGAAACGCTTTCGGTAATAGCGTACCGCCAGCCGGTGACTAAGGCGGATATTGAGGCCGTGCGCGGCGTGCGGTGCGAATATGCCGTAGGGCAGCTGATGAAGCTGGGGATGATAAGGGAACTTGGGCGCAAGAATGTTGTGGGCAGGCCAATGCTGCTCGGGACTACGGACGCATTTCTCAGGCACTTCGGCATACGGTCGCTCAGTGAACTGCCACAGTTAAGCGAAATCGAGAATGCGGAAGAAAACGATAATACCGAAGATAAAGCATCTAATTAATCAAAAGCATAATAAAATAACGCAAAACAGCAAATATTAGCCCATATGGGCTTTTTTGCTATATTAACAATTGCGCTCACAGCGGCAATATTGATACCGATAAGGTTAAATTTCAGCATTATGCTTTGCGGCAATGCGGCAAGGATAAGGCTGGGCGTGAGCATGCTCGGCTTTATACGGCTGAAGATACGGCCTATGGAAAGCAATAAGAGGCACGAGGCAAAGGACAGCAAGGTCAAACCAGACAAGGATACAATAAAAATTGCGCTGGCGGTGTTGCGGCAAAGGAAGCGCTATTTATGGCTTGACGGGCTAACTATCCGCGGGAGCATAGGGATAGACGGCGATGCGGCGGCAACGGCGCTGCTGTGCGGCGCGGCAAACAGCCTGCTGCCGCGCGTTATACGCTTTTTGCTGCCCAATAAGGGAGCGGAGAGCATATATATTGCGCCTGAGTTCAGGTTAGGCTCGGCATGGGTATATATGGAAGGTATCATAGGGCTGAATTTGGCTAAGCTTATAGGTATTATCGGAAAAGAGGTAACAAGATATGTCGCATCCCGTGGAAAACATAATGCGGAGCACTATGGAACAATTAAGGCAAATGGTTGACGTGAACACGATAGTCGGCTCTCCCGTTGAAACTGGCAGCGGAACGGTGCTGCTGCCAGTATCGAAGGTGAGCATGGGCTTTGTGTCCGGCGGAGGGGAATACATAATGGGTCAGGCGGCTACTCCCGTTAAAAGGGCGGGAGACGCGCTTGACGCAAGCGAAGGCCGCTACCCGTTCGCGGGGACTGCCGCGGCGGGCATGTGCCTAACGCCTATGGCGTTCGTTACAAGCGAAAACGGGCGCACGCGCGTGCTGCCGGCGCAGTATAAATGCGGCGCGGAAAGGCTGATAGACATGATGCCGGAGATAATTGCCGCGATAGAGCGCATGGCGGGCAGCACAAACGGCGAAAGCAAAGAGGAGACTGCCGAATGAACGCGCGCAGGACAGCCGCGCTGATACTGGCCGCGGCGGCGCTTATGGCCCTTAATGCGGGCGCATATGCCGAAAATGCGCCCGATATTGCGGCGGGCGGCGCGGCGCTGATAGAGCAGCACACCGGCGCTGTAATATGCGCAAAGGAAGCGCATAAAAAGCTCCCTATGGCAAGCACAACAAAGATTATGACCGCGCTTATAGTAATAGAAAACTGCTCTCTTGGTGACACGGTGAAGGTCAGCCCAAAGGCATACGGCGTGGAAGGATCGAGCATGTATCTTAACGCGGGCGAGGAAGTGAGCGTGGAGGACATGCTGTATGGACTGATGCTTTTGAGCGGGAACGACGCGGCGGTGGCATTGGCAATACACACGGCTGGCAGCGTGGAAGCATTTGCGGCGCTGATGAACGCCCGCGCGGAAGAAATAGGCGCGCACAATACGAATTTTGTAACGCCGAACGGGCTGCACGATCCGGAGCATTACACAACGGCGTATGACTTGGCGCTTATTGCGGCGGAAGCGATGAAGAATCCTGATTTCAGAAAAATAGTGGGTTCAACGTATCATAAGACCACCACAGGCAGCGTTATACGCTATATGAAGAACAAAAATAAGATCCTGTGGCAATATGAAGGCGGCTGCGGCGTAAAAACGGGCTTTACAAAGGCCGCAGGGCGCTGCCTTGTGTTCGCGGCGGAGCGGGATGGAATGACGCTGATAGGCGCGGTACTGAGCTGCCCTGATATGTTCAACGTTGCTAAGGCGATGCTTGATTACGGCTTTGCATCGTTCCGCACGGAAAAGATAATATCCGCAGGGCAGAGCATAACAAGGATAAGAGTGAGCGGCGGCACAAAAACAGCCTTGGCAGCCGAGGCCAAAGACGATATAATTATACCAGTACGGATAGGCGAAAGCGCGGACATACGCACGGAAGTGGAAACGCGAAGCGGAATGAACGCCCCTGTTGAAAAAGGGGAGGACGTTGGCAGTGTAAGGGTGCTTATGGACGGCAAGCTGGTTGGCGAAACGCGGCTGCTTGCCGCGGAAGACAGCCTTTCGCTCAAATTCGGCCAGTATTTAAGAAAGCTGCTGTCCGGCTGGGCGGCATAGGGTATGCAATGCGGCTGCAAAAGTTTATGGCGGAGGCCGGAGTAGCCTCCAGAAGAAAATGCGAAGAACTTATTGGCGCTGGCCTTGTTAAGGTAAACGGGCAGGTGGCGTCGATAGGCACGGTGATAGACCCGCTTAACGACAGGGTGGAATACGCAGGCAAGCTGCTGCGCCCGGCCGAAGAACGGGTCGTTTTTGCGTTCTATAAGCCGCGCGGCGTTATGTGCACCGCGTCCGATCCGCAGGGCAGAGCGACCATAATGGATTACTTTAAGGATGTTCCGTACCGTCTGTACAGCGTTGGCAGGCTTGACTATGATTCCGAAGGTCTGCTGCTTATGACCAACGACGGCGAACTTGCGTATAAACTTACGCATCCCAAATTTACGGTGGATAAAACATATCACGCCGTGTGCGACGGGGTGCTGACAAATGCGGAAATAGCGCGGCTTGAGCAGGGCGTTGACATTGGCGACGGGATGACCAGCCCAGCGAAGATAACGCAGGTGCATGCGCTGCACAACGGCAACACATCATTCGATATAACCATACACGAAGGGCGCAACCGCCAAATAAGGCGAATGCTTGAGGCCGTGGGGCACCAAACACTGGTGCTGAAACGCACGAAGGAAGGCGCGGTTTCAATAGGCTTCATGCAGTCTGGCGAATACAGGGCTCTGAGCGCTGAGGAACTTAATGCGCTCAGGCAAACGGAGCTGTCTTAACATCAAATTTATATAAAATTTTGCCCGCAGGCGAATTTTGTAAGCTATTGCGGGCAAAATTGGCATTTCTATTAACATCAAGAAAAATAAATTTCCATTTTAGGCAGGAAAAAAGAACACTATGCAGAATAAGAGAAAACGGGAGTATTTGAGGGCATTGTTCATTCAAATGCCAGCTTATACATGTATACAAGTATTTAACGGTTTCATAATCAACACTTAGAAAGGAGAACTGTCGCAGATGGATCTTATCAACAATCCGTGGTTTGTGCTTGTGTTGGGTATGGGTACGGTATTTATCGGGCTGTTCCTGCTGGTGCTTATCATTAAGGTGATGGGCCTTATAGCGGGCAAGACCGTGAAAACCCCGGCCGCTCCCGCAGCCGCAGCTAAGGCTGCTCCCGCGCCCGTTGCTGCACCCGCCGCTGCCCCTGCCGCGCCTGCGCCTGCCCCGGTGGTATATCCGCATGAGGTGGATCGCTATGCGTTCGACGCCGCCGTGGCCGCCGCAATCGCCGCCTATACCGGCCGCGATATAAAGGGCTTCCGTATCACCAGGATCACAAAAATGTGATCTGAACCAAACCAGAACAAAAAAGACCAATTAAGATTATTTCAGGAGGATTTAATAAAATGGTGCGTAGGTTTATCGTGAACGTAAACGGCACAGCTTACGATGTTGAAGTTGAAGAAGTTGGCGGCGTTGCCGGCCGTCCCGCTGCCTTTGTGGCTCCCTCTCCTTATATGAATGCGGCCCCCATGTATGCCGCCCCCGCTCCCGCGCCCGTGTATAGCGCGCCCGCCGCTCCCGTAGCGCCCGCCGCGCCTGTTGCTCCCGCGCCCGCTGCGGCTCCCGCTCCCGTCGCTGCGCCCGCTGTCCCTGCAGCCGCGCCTGCTGCCGCCCCCGCCGCCGGCCAGACCGCCGTTACCGCCCCCATGCCCGGCAACATACTGGACATTAAGGTAAACGTTGGCGACACCGTGAACGCGGATGATGTTGTTATCATACTTGAAGCCATGAAGATGGAGAACGAGATATTCGCTCCCGCTTCCGGCAAGGTTATAGCCATAAACACCACCAAGGGCGCTTCCGTCAACTCCGGCGACTGCCTGCTGGTGATAGGCTAAGCGGCTTCCGCTTTTGCCAAATCCGATTGAAAGGAGAGCAAAATGGGAGAAGCAATTCAAAGTTTTGTTGAAATGACCGGCTTTTCCATGATAGCCAACGATCCTAAGGTGCTTATAATGATAGCTATATCATTGGTGCTGATGTATCTGGCCATCGTGAAGAAATTCGAGCCGTTGCTGCTGCTGCCGATAGCTTTCGGTATGCTGCTTACCAATCTGCCCGGCGCGGAAATGTATCACCGCGAGCTTTTTGCCAGCGGTCATGTTGACTGGGCTAAGCTGAGCGACCAGGGAGGTCTTATAGACTATCTGTACCTTGGCATAAAACTGGGCATTTACCCCTGCCTTATATTCATGGGCGTGGGCGCGGGCACGGACTTCGGCCCTCTTATCGCCAACCCCAAGACCCTGTTCATGGGTGCTGCTGCCCAGTTAGGCATATTTATTGCCTTCATGGGTGCCATCGGCCTTACCGCCTTGTTCCCCAATGCATTTAACTTCGGCGTAAGGGAAGCGTCCTCCATAGGTATAATCGGCGGTGCGGACGGCCCGACAGCAATATACGTAACGCTCAGGCTTGCGCCGCAGCTGCTTGGCCCAATTGCCGTTGCAGCGTATTCTTACATGGCGCTTGTTCCCGTAATTCAGCCGCCTATAATGAAGGCGCTGACCACAAAGAAGGAACGCCAAATATCCATGGAGCAGCTCAGGCCTGTTTCCAAAACTGAAAAGATAATATTCCCCATAGTTGTTACTATATTCGTGTCCCTGCTGGTTCCCTCTGCGGCTCCGCTTATCGGCATGCTGATGTTTGGTAACCTGCTCAAGGAATGCGGCGTGACCGAAAGGCTTTCCAAGACCGCGCAGAACGAGCTGATGAATATCGTTACCATATTCCTTGGCGTATCCGTCGGCGCGACTGCGACCGCTGACATATTCCTTACATGGCAGACTATTGGTATACTGATAATGGGCGTGTGTGCATTCGCGTTCGGTACTGCGGGCGGCGTGCTGATAGCCAAGCTTATGAACAAGCTTTCCGGCGGCAAGATCAATCCGCTTATCGGCTCCGCCGGCGTTTCCGCCGTTCCTATGGCGGCGCGCGTGTCTCAGGTAGTAGGCCAGAAGGAAAAGCCCGGCAACTATCTGCTGATGCATGCCATGGGTCCCAATGTGGCGGGCGTTATCGGCTCCGCAATAGCTGCGGGCGTTCTGCTTTCGCTCTATTGGGTACACTGATATAACACAAAGCATCTTATCGAGGAGGAATCCGGATGAGCAAGAAGATATTTATTACCGACACTATATTGAGGGACGCGCATCAGTCCCAGGCAGCCACCCGTATGCGCACGGAAGATATGCTTCCCGCATGCGAAGTGCTGGACAGCATTGGCTATTGGTCCCTGGAGTGCTGGGGCGGAGCCACGTTTGACAGTTGCCTCCGCTTCCTCAACGAGGATCCGTGGGACAGGCTGAGGAAGCTTAAAAAGGCGCTGCCCAATACCAAACTGCAGATGCTTTTCCGCGGCCAGAATATACTGGGCTATAAGCATTATGCCGACGACGTCGTGGAGCAGTTCTGCCGCAAGGCGATCGAGAACGGCATTGACGTCATAAGGATATTTGATGCTCTTAACGACGTGCGCAATCTTGAATCCGCCATAAAGTATACAAAGAAATACGGCGGAATATGCGAACCCGCCATAAGCTACACCATCAGCCCCGTGCATAACGAGGATTACTTCGTTAAGGTGGCTAAGGAACTGGAGCAGATGGGCGCGGACGTTATATGCATAAAGGACATGGCGAATCTGCTGCTGCCCTATGATGCGTATTCGCTGATAAAGCGCATGAAGGAAGAAATAAGCGTGCCTATACATCTGCATACGCACAACACTTCCGGCACCGGCGACATGACTTATCTCATGGCCGTACAGGCGGGCGTGGATATAGTTGACTGCGCGCTCAGCCCCCTTGCAAACGGCACCAGCCAGCCCGCTACGGAGTCCCTTGTGGCAACGCTGAAGGGCACGGAGTACGACACAGGGCTTGACCTTGAAAAGATGGCCGTTGCTGCCAAGCATTTCCGCGGCGTTGCGCAGAAGCTGAAGGATGAAGGCTTCCTTGATCCCAAGGTGCTCAACGTTGATACGAACACGCTTATATATCAGGTTCCCGGCGGAATGCTTTCCAACCTTATCAGCCAGCTTAAGCAGCTGAATGCAGAGGATAAGTATTACGATGTGCTGGCGGAGATCCCCCGCGTACGCGAGGACTTTGGCTATCCCCCGCTGGTAACGCCTACCAGCCAGATAGTCGGCTCCCAGGCCGTGCTTAACGTGGTTTCCGGCGGAAGGTACAAAACCTTCTCTAAGGAATCCAAGGCCCTGCTGCGCGGCGAATACGGCGCACTGCCCGGAAAGGTGAATGAAGAAGTGCGCAAGAAGGCCATTGGCGATGCGGAAGTTATAACCTGCCGCCCGGCGGATCTGCTCAAGCCGGAGCTTGAAAAGTACCGCGAGGAGATAAAGGACGTTATGCGTCAGGAAGAGGACGTGCTGAGCTATGCACTGTTCCCGCAGGTGGCCATGAAGTTCTTTGAGCAGCGTAATAACCCCAAGCCCAAGGAAGAGCCTAAGGCGGAAGCCCCCAAGGCAGCACCGGCACCCGCGTCCGCGCCTGCAGTAGCGGCACCCGCGCAGAAGATGCCCATGCATCCCGAACTGCCCGCGAAGCACCTTTTCGTTGAGGATATAACGATAGGCCGCTGATAGGTAAAATCGAATAAATGACTGAATCCGCACCCGTGCAGCCGTAAAAAGCAGCGCAGGTGCGGTTGCTTTATAGCCGTTTGCGCCGAAAATTCAATACAATTATGGCAAAGCGGGAACCTGTATTGAAAGTGAGGGATTTTTTTATTATAATCCAAGCATGAATACCGCAATGATTGGGAGGTAAAGGATATGGCTGCGCAGAAGATAATGATTTGCGATGACCAGATAATGATACACGAAACCCTTGGTATGTATTTGGAAAACGAGGGCTATGAACATATAAGCGCGATGGACGGCGAAGAAGCGCTACAAAAATTTGAAACGGAGAAGCCTGATCTTATAATATTGGATATAATGATGCCCAAGCTTTCCGGCACGGACGTATGCCGTAAGCTTAGGGAAAAAAGCCGCGTGCCTATAATAATGCTAACGGCAAAGGGAGAAGAGATAGACCGGATACTTGGCCTTGAGCTGGGCGCGGATGATTACATAGTTAAGCCGTTCAGCGCGCGCGAAGTTGTGGCGCGGGTAAAGGCGGTGCTGAGAAGGCTTGCAATGGCGAAGGAGCACCCGCAGCAGGTGCTTCGCTTTGACGACCTTGAGATAAACATAAACAATTATGATGTCCGTGTAAAAGGCGAGCGTGTGCCGTTCACGCCGAAGGAAGTGGAGATATTCCAGCTTCTTGCATCGCACCCGGGCAAGGTATATGAACGGGAAACGATACTTTCGCTTGTGTGGGGCTATGATTTTTACGGCGATACGCGCGCGGTGGATACGCAGATAAAGCGCATACGCCAAAAGCTGCCTGCGGAGGGAACGGTAAACTGGAGCATAAAAACGGTTTACGGCGTTGGGTACAAGTTTGAGGTAAGCAGATAATGAAGCATACTTTGCTTATAAAAACCGTATGCCTTGTGCTGTTCACGGTTATATTGAGCGCCGCCCTTACGGCGCTTGTTTTTCGCTATGCGGGCATAAAGAAATATGGTGAGCTGAAAACGAAGGAACTTATACCGAGGGCTGAGTTTATATCGAGCCGCGCGGCAGACCTTATGGAAGGGATACTGAGCCGCAAGGATTTTGAAAACATAGTCAATTACGATAGGCGCATATGGGATGCTGCGCCGTATCTTTATACGGCTGACGGTACACTTTTCGGCAGCATTACGAACGACCAGCTTGAGGCGAACACTAACATGATAGCGCCGTATCTTGCGGGCGTGCTTGCGGGCAGAGAGGTCAGCGCCGTGGTAATGATGGGCGGCAGTAGGGCCGGCGTTGTGGTAGGCGAGCCTATAACCGCAAGCGACGGCGCGATAATGGGTGCGGTGTTCCTGGTAAAGCCAATGGACGAGCTCAGCACGGGCTGGGGTAACCTTACTTCATCGCTGCCGCTTGCCATGCTTTTGGTGGCGCTTATAATGGTGCCGGTGGCGTACTTTGGATCGCGCGGGCTTACAAAGCCGCTGAATAAGATGAACGAAGCCGCCGTAGCCATGACAAAAGGGGATTTTTCCGTGCGGGCTATTGAAAAAGGAGACGGCGAGGTGGCGCGGCTGGGCCACTCCTTAAACGAACTTTCAAGCGCGCTCAGCGGCACAATAGGCGCGCTTACGTTTGAGCGAAACCGGCTGAAAAGCGTGCTTGACGGGCTGCTGGAGGGCGTTATAGCCGTTAACGAAAGCGGAAAGATAATTCAGTTCAACCCTGCGTCCGTAACGCTTATGGGCTGCGCACATGGCGAAAGCATAGAGGATTCGCCAATGTATGGCGAGCTCCATTCCATGGTTGAACAGGTGCTTTCCGACGGCGTGAGCCGCTGGACGGAACAAAGCTATAAGGAAGCCGTACTGCGCTTCACAATATCCGCCCTTGGGACGGACGGCAAGAACGAAGGCGCCATAATAATGATACAGGATGTTACGGAGGCGGCGCGGCTTGAACAGACGCGGCGGGATTATGTTGCAAACGTGTCCCATGAGCTTAGAACGCCGATAGCATCAATACGCGGCCTGTCGGACGCGCTGTGCGACGGGCTGGTAAAGAAGGACGAGGACAGGCTTAGATACTATGGTTATATTCAGCACGAGGCCATGCGCCTTTCGCGCCTGATAGACGATCTGCTTGAGTTGAGCCGGCTGCAATCGGGCACGGTTGCCATAGCGCGCTGCAAAATGAGCGTAAACGATTTGATATACGACGTTGCGGACAGATACGGCACAATCGCCAAGGATAACGGAAAAACGCTTTCCGTGTCCATGCCTGAAGGCGAGCATGAGGCGTACAGCAATCCTGACAGGTGCGAGCAGGTGCTCATAGCCCTGCTTGACAACGCCATAAAGCACAGCGCATCGGGCGAGGTTGACCTTAGCGTGGGCGAGGACGATGATAAATACACCATAAGCGTATCCAACCCCGGCGAAATAGCCGAAGCGGACATAGACCATCTGTTTGAGCGGTTCTATAAGGCGGACAGGGCGCATACAGGCGAAGGCACGGGCCTTGGCCTTGCAATAGCGAAGGAGATAATGGAGCTGATGGGCGAGCGCATATGGGCCGAAAGCAAGGATGGCCGCGTGGTGTTCAGCTTTACTGTTGCCAAGCGCCAAGGCACGGGAACGAATACGAACAAAGTGTGAAGTATACAGCAAATAGCTGCGGCAGGATTTGAAAAAAACTGTCGCGGTGTTATAATGTAATCAATGTATAAAATGGGAGGTAAAAAACATGAGCAGCGGCAAAATATTGATAGCTGACGACGACAGAAACGTGCATGAGTCACTTGGCATTTATCTTAAATCCGAAGGATTTGAAACCGTGGACGTATATGACGGTGCGGCGGCAGTAAGCGCGCTGGACGGCGACATTTCGCTTTGCGTTATGGACATAATGATGCCCATCATGAACGGCATTGACGCCTGCAAGGAAATACGCAAAAATTCGCAGGTGCCAATAATTATGCTCACTGCCAAGGGCGAAGAAATAGACAGAATACTCGGCCTTGAGCTGGGCGCGGATGACTATATCGTGAAGCCCTTCAGCCCGCGCGAGGTCGTGGCAAGGATAAAGGCCGTGCTTAGGCGCACAAGCGAACAGCAGAGTAACGACGACGGCCGCGTTACCTTAAATGGCCTTGTTATAGACATTAAGAGCTATACCGTCACATTAAAGGGGCAGCCGGTAATATGCACGCCGAAGGAAATAGAGATTCTTTATATGCTTGCTTCCAACCCCGGGCAGGTGTTCACAAGGGAACAGCTGCTTAATAAGGTTTGGGGCTATGACTTCGCCGGTGAAACAAGAACCGTGGATACGCATATAAAGCGCATCCGTGCAAAGCTTGACAACACCGGCCTTAATTGGTCGATAAAGACCATATACGGCGTTGGTTATAAGTTTGAGGTAGAATAAACTATGCTAAAAAGCGTGTTTTTCCGCAGGCTTGTTATAATGCTGTCCGTCGCAATGCTCATTGCGGCGGCCGTTATGCTTGGCGGCTATGTGTTTCTGAGCAAGGATGTTTATGCGGACATAAAGCTGGACGAGCTGCACCCTTCGCTTGATGCGGCGGAGCAGCTTGCCAAGGAATACATGGCGGGCGAAATAGATAAAGACGTGTTTGAACGGCTGGCGGCAAAGCTGCTGCCGTCCAATACCGGCACGGTGCTTTACCTCGACGCGGAAGGAAACACGCTTTTTTATGTGGACAGCCTGCTTAATACGGATGCTGAGGGCGCGAAAAAACTGCTGTATGAGCAGATAGCTTCCGCTGAAAACGGTGCGGACGTTAAGCAGAACCGGCTTAGGATGAAAGAGGACAGCTCCGCCCTTGCGCTGGGCTGCCCAATATTCGACGACGACGGAAACATACTCGGCGCGGTGGTCATGCTCAGTTCGCTTAAACTCGTTACCAACGCAACGGGGCGTATGTCCATGCTCGTGCTTATGCTCACCACGATAGCCATACCCGTGGCGCTGCTTATGATGGTTTGGCGTGCGAAGAACATTGTCGATCCGATACGCCGCATGAACGACGCCGCGAAGGCAATGGCAAAGGGCGATTTTGACATAAGGCTTGATGAAGATATTCCGGGCGAGGTCGGCGAACTTGCCGGTTCGCTCAATAACCTTTGTGCGGAGCTTGACCATACTATTCGCCAACTCAGCAGCGAAAAGGGCCAGCTTGATCAGCTGCTGCAAAGCCTTACGGACGGCGTTGTGGCAATAGATGAGCACGGTACGCTCATACATTACAATTCCGCAATAATGCGCATGTTCGGTGCGGTCAGCGTATCAAAGCGCAAGGAATTGATACCCGACGAAAAGGTATGGAAGGTGTTTGACGAGGTTTTCAATTCTGGCAAGCCTCAGACCATAACCTACCCCATGGCTGGTGACAAGGTGCTGTGGATAACCATATCGCCTGTTGTAACGTCCAGCCGCGAACGCACGGGCGTTGTGGGCCTGTTTAAGGACATGACGGAGATGGAGCGTGTTGAAAAGCTCAGGCGGGATTACGTTGCGAATGTTTCGCACGAACTGCGGACGCCGCTCACCGCTGTAAGGGGATTGCTTGAGCCGCTTGCCGACGGAATGGTGAAGGACGAAGCGGACAGGCAGCGGTACTACAGGATAATGCTGCACGAGGTACTCAGGCTCTCGCGTCTTATAACGGACATGATGATGCTCAGCCGACTGCAATCCGGCACGGAATACATGGAGATAACCCGCGTGGATGTGAACGAGCTGGTGCAGGATATTGCAAGCGCGTATTCTTCAACGCTGGCCGATAAGGGCGTGAACTTAGTGCTTGACTGCCCGCGGCCTGTGCCCGATGCGATGACCGATCCGGACAGGATAGAGCAGGTGCTTGTTATATTGCTGGATAATGCCTCGCGCTACACGCCAAAGGGCGGCACCATAACAATATCCGCCCGCAATGGGAAGGAGAAAATACAGCTGTCTGTGACCGATACCGGCTGCGGCATACCTGAAAGCGATCTGCCGCATATATTTGAACGATTCTATAAGGTGGATAAGTCCCATAGCGAAGGCGGCACGGGGCTTGGACTGTCTATAGCGCAGTTCATAATGGAAAAGCTTGGCGAAACGATAAGCGTTGAAAGCGAAGTCGGCAAGGGTACGCGTTTTACGCTTACTTTGCAGCGCTATGTACGCAACGCCATAGCATTGGGGCCGGCGGGCGAAAAGCATACCCGCTACGGCGATGATGACGAAAAGGATGAATACGTTCCCAACGACGCCGATATTCAAGATGATGACGATGTGGTGGATGCGCATTACGAGGTTATAGAGCAGCCGCAGAAGGCCGAAAAGCCACAAAAAGCCGAGAAAACGCAAAAGGCGGAAAAAACGCAGAATAAAGCGGAAAGGCAGGGCAAACGATGAGCCTTTGCAGCATATGCCCGCGAAAATGCGCTGCGGACCGCGCAAAAGCTCCGGGCTATTGCGGCGCGCGCGAAAAGGCGCATATTGCCCGCGCCGCGCTGCACCGCTGGGAGGAGCCGATAATAAGCGGCGAACGCGGCAGCGGCACAGTATTCTTTTGCGGGTGCAATCTTAACTGCATATTCTGCCAGAACTATAAAATAAACCACAGTGTGATGGGCATAGAGGCGGATGAAGAAACGCTTTGCCGCATAATGCTCGATCTTCAGCATCAGGGCGCGCATAACATAAACCTTGTTACGCCCGCGCCGCATGTGCCGCTGATAGCGCGCACATTACCACTTGCGCGCCAAGCTGGGCTTACGATACCTGTAGTTTACAATACCAACGCATATGAAAACGTGCAAACGCTGAAAATGCTTGAAGGGCTTATAGACATATATCTGCCGGACTTTAAGTATGTCTCGGCGCCGCTTGCAAAGAAATACAGCGATGCGGAGGATTATTTTGCCATTGCTGCGCAGGCTATTGCCGAAATGTACAGGCAGGTTGGGAACATAAAGCTGGATGAAAACGGAATGGCTGTTTCCGGCGTGCTGATACGGCACATGGTGCTTCCCGGCTGCGTTGACGATACGCGGCGGGTGCTGGACTATGTTTCAGCCAATTACCCGAAAAATGTCTATATATCGATAATGAGCCAGTACGCCCCGACGAGGGACGATCTGCCCAGGCCCATCAATCGCCGCATAACAAAAGGCGAGTACGACAGGGCTTTGAATTACGCCATAAGCAAGGGCTTTGAAAACGTGTTCATACAGCAGCGTAATTCGGCAGACCTTTCATACACGCCGGATTTTGACGCGGACGTAATATTTGACCCAATAAAGCGGGCATAAAACCGGCAAAACAAGGGCAAATATGAACGGATTATTAACTTTAGTAATATTTGCTTAAAAAAGATTGCAAAGCGCAACATATAGTGTTACCATAACATCAGCGAAAGAAAGCGGGTCGTGACAATCGCAGTCATCTTCATTATTGTTTTCCTCCAACCATAAACAATCGGTGAATGGCGGGAAGGGGCAATCCGCAGTTCACCACCAATAGCTGACGACCCGAATCAAAGAGACTCTTAACATGGGTCTCTTTTTTTATGCATATGAATAACGGAACAAAACCGCTGAAGGGGGAACGGAAGCATATGGGGCGCATGAGGACGGCATTTAACGCGGCTATGGCGGCAATCGTGGCCGCGTTTATGGTAATAATGAGCATACAGGCGTATAAGGAGCTGTTTGTGCGGGAGACAGAGCCGCCCGTGAAGCAGCGCACGGGCATAATAAACGTTTGGCATGTGGTCAAATACAAGCCGTATTCCGGCAGCGTAAGCACAATAATGGCCGATGCCGCAAGAAAGCTTGAAAAAAAGGAATACGGAGTGTTTTACAGCGTGGAAGGAATGATGGAGGAGGAATACGCAAGGCGGATCGAACGCGGCGAAAAGCCGGACGTGATATCATTCCCGGCGGGGCTTATAGACGCGGACGGGCTCAGCGAGCTTGACGCGGGGAACTATGCCGAAATAAGCGGCGAACTGCTGCGTGCGGGCAGCAGTGAAGGCAAGCTGTATGCAATACCATATGCGCAAAGCCCATGCGTGCTGATAGAGAACAACGAACTATCAAAGAAAATAGGAATAAACTTAGATGAAGGCAGCGTAGATGCGGCGGCTATATTTGCGGCCGTAAACGGGGCGGACGGTAGCATGATAAAGCAAAGCATATTGTCCGGCAGGGCGGAAAGATGGGCGCTTATCGGTGCGGAGGGCCAGTGCCGCGACACGGCGGCGTTTAAGGAAGGCAAGGCGGCGCTTTGCATAGACGATGTGCGCACGGCGCGCGAGCTGAGCATGCTGAGCGAGCGGGGTAAGGGATTTAACTATACTGTGCACGGCATAACGGGTCAGCACGGCAACGCACAGCTTATCGCAATACCGTATACAGAGGATGAATGGGTGAAGGAACATGCCGAAAAGCTTATACAGCTTTTGTTAACGCCAAAGTATAGCCTGAGGATAGCCCAAACGGGGCTTTATCCTTCGGCGCCTTATGAAGATAAGGCGGAGAGCGCAAGTCCTGTGGATGCGCAGGCGTTGCTCAACGGCACGCCATGCGTAAACGCGTTCTTGCTGAACAGGTATAAGGACGCCATTGCGGAGGAAGCCGCACGCGCGCTTTCGGGCGATAGCGGGGCGAATGAGGCCATAGTTAAAAGATATGGCGAGCTTTTTGACTGAGTATTGTGAAAAGGGCAAAAATAAAGTAAAATTAAGTTTGGTATAATACTGCTTGTTGGGAGAATGAGTAATGAAAGAACTGCCTTTTGAATTAAAACGGATGCTTGATGCGCTCGGTGCAAAGGAGAATGTGCCTATGGCGCAGTACACCTCCTTCAAAACGGGCGGCAGCGTGCGCATATTGGCCGAGCCGGACACGGCGGAGCATACTGCTGAGCTTATGCGCCTGATAGAGGCGGCTGGCGTAGAGCATTACGTTATAGGCAACGGCACAAATCTTTTGATAAGCGATAAAGGGCTTGATGCGATAGTTGTGCGCATAGGCGAGAAAATGGCGAACGTTGAGCGCAGCGGCCGCACGATAATCGCAGGTGCGGGTGCAAGCTATGCGGCAATGGCAAAGCAAAGCGTGCAATGGGGCCTGATGGGCCTTGAATGGGCGGCCGGCATACCGGGCACGGTAGGCGGCGCGGTTGCTATGAACGCCGGCGCATACGGCGGGGAGACGGCGGATGCGCTGAAAACCGTTATATATGCCGAGAACGGCGCAATAATAAAAGAAACCGTGGATAAAACCGCGTTTGGATACAGGCTGAGTCCGTATTGCGCGCCGGAACGCATAGTGATAGAGGCGGAGTTTGAACTGAACGACGATGACGGCAGCGCATACGAAAAAATGACGGACTACAATAAGCGCAGGCGCGAAAAGCAGCCCATAAACTATCCCAGTGCCGGCAGCGTATTCAAGCGGCCTGAAGGCCACTTTGCAGGCGCATTGATAGAACAGGCCGGGCTGAAGGGAACGCGCATAGGCGGCGCGGAGGTCAGCACGCTGCACGCGGGCTTTATAATAAACGCAGGTGGGGCAACATCGCGCAACGTATATGAGCTGATACGATTAGTGCAGCAAAAGGTGAAGGAACACAGCGGCGTGCAGCTTGAAACGGAAGTAAAGCTGCTTGGTGAATTCTAAGGAGGAACGGATGGAACTTATAATAGTCACAGGCCTGTCCGGCGGAGGAAAAACTCAGGCGCTCAGGTGCCTAGAGGACATGGGCTATTTCTGCGTGGACAATCTGCCGTGCGCAATGGTTGGCGGATTTGTGCAGCTTTGCCGCGATTCAAAGCCGCCCGTTGAAAAGGCCGCCGTGGTTATAGACAGCCGCGAAAGCGTTTTCGCCGGGGAGGTGCAGCAGGCGCATATGCAGCTATGTATGCTGCCTGTCAATTTCCATATACTGTATCTTGAATGCCGCGACGGCGTGCTTGAACGGCGCTATAACGAAAGCCGCCGCCCGCATCCGCTTAATCGCGACATACGCGAAGGCATAAAGGAAGAACGCGAGCTGCTCTCTTTCTTCCGCGACAGGGCGGAATACATAATAGACACGAGCGACTTAAAGCCGATGGAGTTAAGAAGAAAGCTTGAAGAATACTTCAACGGGGATAAGAAGGCCGAGTTCCAGTTAATAATAGAAAGCTTTGGCTATAAGCGTGGTGTGCCGTTTGAGGCGGATATGGTATTTGATATGCGCTTCAGCCCAAATCCGTTCTATGAAGCGGAATTGAGAGGGCTCAGCGGCAGGGACAAGCCCGTGCGGGACTTTATTGAGGCGGACGAAACATACGAAAGCTTTATAAACCAAACCGAAGCGATGCTGAGGGAGCTTATTCCCGCGTTTGTAAAGCAGGGCAAGCGCAGGCTGCTCGTGGCTTTCGGCTGCACGGGCGGCAGGCACCGTTCCGTATGCGCAGCGGAGGAAATGCACAAAAGATTGAAGGACAGCTACTCATCCCGCCTTATACACCGCGATGCGGGCATAGAGGCGGCGGACATACAGGAGCGCACAGGGGGAAAGGGAGAAAGCTGATGTCTTTTTCATCCACGGTAAAGGACGAATTGGTCGGCATAAAAACGCAAAGCCGCGAAGAAAGGCTTAGCATATTGTGCGGCCTGACGCACACCGCGGCGGCGGTTACGCTGGGCCGGGGCGGATTGGGCATAGAATACGTGAGCGAAAGCGAAAACGTGGCGGAGCTTGCCCGCGCACTAACGGCGGAGCTGTATGGCCTTAACGCTTCGTTTTCCACCCGTAAGCAGGAAGGATTGAAGCGCAGCAGCATAATCGTGCATGTTTCCGGCGAAGGGTGTAGGCAGCTGCTTATTGATTGCGGCAGCCTGCCAAATGATGACAACGAGGATTTTCAGCCCGGCAAAATACCCGAAAGCATGGCCGAAAGCGACGAGCGCATGCGCTGCCTGCTGCGCGGCGCATTCCTTGGCGGCGGCTCCGTGAGCGATCCCAAGAAGGGCTATCATCTTGAAATAGTCACGCGGCAGGAAAACTTTGCGGACACTTTGCGCGCCGCGGCAGAAGGCTACGGCATCCGCGCCAAGGTGACGGCAAGGAAGGCGAATTATATTTTTTATCTTAAGGAAGGCGAAAGTGTATCCGATTTTCTCAGCCTTGTCGGCGCAATGAACGGCACAATGGAATTTGAACAGATACGCGTGCTGCGCTTCATGGCGAACGACATAAACCGCCGCACCAATTTTGAGGATGCGAATATGCAGAAGGCGGCTATGGCGTCCGCCCAGCAAAGGATGGATATACAGCTTATAATAAAAGAACAGGGCATAGAAAGCCTTGGCGATAAGCTTAGGCAAACGGCGGAAGCAAGGATAAATAACCCCGAAGCTACGCTGACAGAGCTTGCGAAGGAGCTGGACATAACAAAATCCTGCCTTACGCACAGGCTTAAAAAGCTGTCCCAAATGGCGGAAGATATACGCCTTCACGGCAGCGGGGCAATGGAAGGAACGGGAGAGGAGAATATATGAGCGGCTTTACGCATCTGCATGTGCATACGGTATACAGCCTGCTTGACGGGGCGTCCAAAATACCGGCGCTTGTTTCGCGCGCGAAGGAACTGGGCATGGATTCCATTGCCATAACAGATCACGGCGTGATGTACGGCGTGATAGATTTCTATAAGGAATGCACAAAGCAGGGCATAAAACCAATACTCGGCATGGAGGCCTATGTTGCGCCGGCCTCGCTTTACGATAGGGAGGGCGTAAGGGAATACAACCACCTTATTTTGCTTGCAAAGAACCAAATCGGCTATAAAAACCTTATGAAACTGAGCTCCATAGCTTTTGTGGACGGGTTTTATTATAAGCCGAGGATTGATTACGATATACTTGAAAAGTATCACGAAGGGATTATCTGCCTTTCCGCGTGCCTTGTGGGCAGCATACCGCAGGCGCTGCTGAACGGCCGCTACGATGATGCGCATGCGCTTGCGCTCAGGCTCAAACGCGTATTTGGCGATGATTTTTATATTGAACTGCAAAACCACGGCCTGCCGGAACAGCTGGAGGTGCTGCCAAAGCTTGCAAATTTGGCGCGGGAGCTGAACATAAAGGCCGTTGCCACGAACGATATCCATTATGTGGACAAGGCTGATGCCGAGGCGCAGGACCTTCTGCTTTGCATACAAACGGCTAAATACGTAGACGATGAAAACCGCATGCGTATGAGCGCGGATGAGTTCTATCTTAAAAGCGAGGACGAAATGCGCACCGCGCTGAAAGGATATGAATATGCCGTTGAAAATACGCGCGAGGTTGCGGATAAGTGCAACGTGACCATTGCCTTTGGCGAAAGGCATCTGCCCGGCTTTACAGCGCCGGACGGCATGGATAATTTTGAATATCTTAAAAAGCTTTCCGAAGAAGGGCTTGAGAAGAAAATGCCCGATGCCGACGACGCTGCGCGTGAGCGGCTGAATACGGAGCTTGAAATAATCCACAAAATGGACTTTGTGGACTATTTCCTTATAGTGCGGGACTTTGTGGCATTTGCGCACAGCAAGGGCATATCCGTGGGCCCGGGCCGCGGCAGCGGCGCGGCGAGCCTTGTGGCATATTCGTTGGACATTACGGACGTTGACCCGCTTTTGTATGATCTTCCGTTTGAACGTTTCCTTAATCCGGAGCGCGTATCCATGCCGGACTTTGATATAGACTTCTGCGTTGAAAGGCGGCAGGAGGTAATAGACTATGTTGTTGAAAAATACGGCAAGGATAACGTGTCCCAGATAATCACGTTTTCGACCCTTGCGGCAAGGGCGGTTGTGAAGGATGTTGGCCGCGCGCTGAGGGTGCCGCTGCAGGACGTAAACAGAATAACCAAGCTTATCCCAAGGACAGTCGATATGACGCTGAGCAAGGCGCTTGAAGTATCGGCGGAGCTGAAGGAGCTTTACGATAACGATCCGATGGTGACAAAGCTTATAGACCTTTCCTTAAAGCTCGAGGGCCTGCCAAGGAATCCCGGCACTCACGCGGCGGGCGTTGTTATAAGCGCGGAGCCCATAAGCGAATTTGTGCCGCTTCAGCGCAACGGGGACATTATTACAACTCAGTTTTATAAAGAAATTATAGAAGAACTGGGCCTATTGAAGATGGACTTCCTTGGGCTCAGGACGCTTACCGTAATACGCGATACGCTTGATTTTATACGGGAGCAGGGCAAAAAGGTGCCTGATAAGGAGCTTAAGGACTATACGGACAGGCGCGTATATGAAATGATATCCGCGGCCGATACGGACGGCGTGTTCCAGCTTGAATCCGCGGGCATGAAGCAGTTCATGCTGCAGCTTAGGCCAGGCTGCCTTGAAGACCTTATCGCGGGAATTTCGCTTTTCAGGCCCGGCCCAATGGACCAGATACCCAAGTATCTTTCCGGCAAGAACCATCCGGATCAGGTAACGTATCTTAGCGAAAAGCTTCGCCCCGCGCTCAAGGCCACATATGGCTGCATGGTATATCAGGAGCAGGTCATGCGCATTGTGCGCGACGTGGCGGGCTATTCAATGGGCCGCAGCGACCTTGTGCGCCGCGCAATGGCAAAAAAGAAGCACGACGTTATGCAGAAGGAAAGGCATAACTTTGTGTACGGCATAGAGGAAAACGGCGTTGTAAGCGTGCCGGGAGCCGTGCGGAACGGCGTTGATGCGGACACGGCGAATAAAATATTCGACGCTATGGCGGACTTTGCCTCCTATGCGTTCAATAAGCCGCATGCGGCATGCTACGCCGTGCTTGCGTACAGAACGGCTTATCTTAAAGTATATTACCCGGTTGAATTCATGACGGCAATGCTGAATAGCTTTATCAGCAATGTCGACCAGCTTGCGGGCTACATAAGCACCGCGCGCCGCATGGGCATAACCGTGCTGCCGCCGGACATAAATAAAAGCCGCGAAAAATTCAGCGTGGAGGATGGCAAGATTCGCTTCGGCCTTGCGGGTATACGCAACGTGGGCGAAGGGGCGATGAAGGATATTATAAAAGAGCGCGATTGCGGCGGAAGCTTCAAGGATTTCATGGACTTTGCAAACCGTGCGGGGGATATAAACAAGCGCATGGTGGAGGCCATGATAAAGGTTGGTTGTTTCGACAGCACAGGCGCCAAACGCTCCCAGCTGATGGCGGTGTACGAAAAGGCGCTTTCGCTTGCCGCGGGGGACAGGAAACAGGCCGCGGCGGGGCAGATGAGCCTTTTTGACCTTGGCGGCGGGGAAAGCATAAGAAGAAGCTTTGTTGAACTGCCTGATATTGCGGAATTTGCGGAAGCGGAAAAGCTTGATATGGAGCATGAAACGCTCGGTATATATCTTAGCGGACATCCGCTCAATGACTATGCGGATATACTTGCCGCCCTTCCGGACACGGCCGCTAAGCTCAGCGGTAAAGGCGGCGAAGAAAATGTTGAAATAGGGCCGCAAGAGGGTGACAAAGTAAAAATTGGTGGTATAATAACACACGTTCAAAGAAAACTTACGCGCTCCGGCAGCGGAATGATGGCGTATTGCACGCTGGAGGACACCACGGGTTCAATAGAATGCATGGCTTTCCCATCGGTGTTCACAAAGTATTCAAGCCTTTTGAACAGCGATTCAAAGGTGATAATTTCCGGCAAGCTGAACGTGCGCGATGAGCAGGAGAACATGATTTTGATAGACGATGTGCAGCTGCTTATGAAGCGCAGCGCATCGGAAAAGATTTACCTTAGGCTGGATACGCAGGACAAGCCGCTTATGGACAGGCTTATGAGCGTGCTGCGCCGCTTCCCCGGCAATGTGCCCGTAATATTGCACGACCCGAACACCAAGCGCACGCAGCTTGCGCCTAAGGAATTGTTTGTTAATCCCTCCGGAGCCGTAAAGGATGTCCTTTGCGAACTTCTGGGACAAGATAATGTGAAAATCAAAAAGGGAGAATAGTTTTTATGAAAAAGATCGGAGTACTTACAAGCGGAGGAGACACGCCGGGCATGAACTCGGCAATTCGTGCCGTGTTTAAGGAAGCGGATGCACGCGGAATGGACGTTATGGGCATATTCCATGGCTACAAGGGCCTGATAGAGGGCCGCATACGCCAGCTTACCCATGAGGACGTGGCAAACGTTATGCATAAGGGCGGCACGGTACTAAGGACCGCGCGCAGCAGCGAATTTATGCAGGACGGCGGCTTTGAAAAGGCACTGAACATGCTGCGTGCATACGATATAGACGGCCTTATAATAATCGGCGGAGACGGCAGCTACCGTGGCGCAAAAAAGCTTTATGAAAACGGCATAATGACAATCGGCCTGCCCGGCACCATAGATAACGATATGGGCTATACCGATTTTACTATCGGCTTTACCACGGCCGTTAACACTATAACCGATGAAATATACAAGATACGCGATACCATGCGCGCGCATGACCGCGTGGGCGTGGTTGAAGTCATGGGCCGCAACTGCGGCGATATCGCGCTGTGGTCCGGCGTAGCCGGCGGCGCGGACATGATAATTGTGCCCGAAGTTCCCGTGGACTGGGAGGACTGCGCAAAGCAGCTTGTAAAGAACAAGCTGCGCGGCCAGCTGACAAGCATTGTTATAATAGCCGAAGGCGCAGGCAGGGCGGAGGATTTTGCCCGCTTTGTGAACGAGCATACGGATGTTGAGGCCAAGGCCATAGTTCCCGGATACATACAGCGCGGCGGCAACCCCACCGCGTTTGACAGGGTGCTTGCGGCAAGGCTTGGCCAGCGCGCGGTGGAGCTGCTTGCAGACGACATAGGCGGTCGCGCCGTTGGCATAAAGGACAACAAGATAATTGACGTGAGCATAGAGGAAGCGGTTGAAATGCCGGATCGCTTTGACGAAAAGCTGTTCCGCTTCAATTCCGTGCTTGCAAGATTTTAATTGGTAAAGGATACGCGTAATGACTAAACGGATGAAAGCGGCCGGGCCTGTGAACCGGAACGACGATATTGAATTGAATATAGATTCCCTCGGTTCCGAAGGGCAGGGCGTTGGCAGGTATGAAGGCCTGGCGGTTTTTGTGCCGTTTGCGCTGCCGAATGAGCATGTTAAGGCACATATAATAAAGGCGGCGTCAAATTACGCCGTGGGCAAGCTTACAGCCGTGGAGGTTCCAAGCAAGGACAGGCGGGAGCCGCGCTGCTCCTCCTTCACACGCTGCGGCGGATGCAATCTGCTGCACATGGATTACGCGGCGCAGCTTGAATACAAGCGCAATGTTGTGGCGAACGCGCTTATGCGCATAGGTAAGGTGGCCTCACCGCATGTTAAGCGTACCATCGGCATGGAGCACCCGTATCATTACCGCAATAAGGCTGCGTTCCCGTTCGCGATGGTTGATGGGCGCATGTGCTTCGGCTTTTTTGCCCCGCGCAGCCATAGGCTCGTTCCGATAGACGGCTGCCTTATTGAAAACAGGGCGCTGTATAACGTTGCGCAGGCCGTGCATTGCTGGGCGGAAGAAAACGACATTGCCCCATACGACGAGCAAACAGGCGGCGGCACGCTGCGCCACGTTGTTGGCAGAATAACCACCACGGGCGACATTATGGCCGTTATAGTGACCAAAGGGCAGCCGAAGAAGCTGAACGCGCTTGTGGATATGCTGACGGAGCGCTGCGAAGGGCTGAAGTCAATAATACTCAACCGCAACGACGAAGCCACAAACGTTATCCTTGGCGATAAGTACGAAACGCTTTGGGGGGACGATACGCTTACGGAGGAGCTTTGCGGCTTCAAGTTTGAGATAAGCGCGGCGTCTTTCCTTCAGGTGAATCCTATACAGACGGAGAAGCTTTATGCTCAGGTGGAAGCGTTTTTTCCCGAGCGGGACGGCTTTGAGGCGATGGACGTATACTGTGGCGCAGGCACTATATCGATGGTCATATCCAAACACGCGTCCCATGTAACGGGCATAGAGAACGTGCCGAGCGCGGTGGAGGATGCGCGGCGCAATGCAGCCATGAACGGCGTTACAAACGCGGACTTTATATGCGACGATGCGGCTGCCGCGCTGCCGGAGCTGATAGCAAAGGGCGCAAGGCCGGGCGTGATAGTGCTCGATCCGCCGCGAAAGGGCTGCGATAAAGCGGTGCTCGATGCGGTGACGGCAAGCGGGGCTGAGCGCATAGTCTACGTTTCCTGCGACCCAGCCACCCTCGCGCGCGACGTAAGCATACTTACCCAGTCCGGCTATTCCCTCCAGTCCGCCCAGCCCGTGGATATGTTCCCGCAGACTGCGCACGTGGAGACGGTTGTCTTGCTTTCCAAGGGCGAGGTCGACTCGAAAAAGATTCGGGTTGAGTTCTCTTTGGAAGATATGGATATGTCCGAATTTCAGGATGGGGCAACCTACACCCAGATCAAAGACTATGTGCTGGAGCATAGCGGGTTAAAGGTATCCAATCTTTATATCTCACAGATTAAGAGGAAATGTGGGATTGAAGTTGGCAAGAATTACAATTTGCCGAAGTCCGAGGATTCCAGACAGCCCATGTGTCCGCCGGAAAAAGAGAAAGCAATCCGAGAAGCATTCAAATATTTTGGGATGATCTAACATCCCGCAGAACGGAGGTTTCTTATGGATAGATTGATTTCTTGTGAGTTCAACATGGACACCGCCTGTGTGGAGCTGAAATTTGCAAATGGTAGCATGATAGCGATTGATACTATTGCCGTTGAGAACGAAGTAGCGGATAATATGTATCAGCGGTCAGAGATGGACTGGCTAATCTACAACAAGCCGCTGGAATACGCACAGTTGGTACTCAGCGGTGATTTGGAGCAGTATGCACAAGGAATGCCAGAACATCGGTTAATAGATTGAGAATAGATATGGCACAGCCCACCGGTCGCTTCAATGATCGATGGGCTGTGTTGTTTCTAATAAGGTCTTAAATTGTAAATTGGAATTCCACACCAGTTTTCGTGTTTTGAACGGAGCATTTACCGCCGTGCAGTTCCACGATATTCTTAGCAATGGCAAGGCCAAGTCCCGTGCCTCCTCCGGAGCGGGATTCATCCACCCGGTAGAAGGTGTCCCATACTTTCGCCAAAGCTTCTGCGGACAGAGGCTTACTATCATTTTCGATGGAGAATGTAATTTTACCACGATTGTTCTGAATCCGTACTGTGACACAGCCACCGGCAGGCGTGTACTTCACAGCGTTGGTCGCAAAGTTCTCAATGACCTGTGCAATTCGATTCTCGTCAGCAACGATGATACACTGCTCGGGGAACTCATAGCTGATTTGCAATTCCTTTGCCTCCGCTGCCATTTGAAGCTTCTCGAAGATAGCTTTCGTAAGATCAGCAAGCGAAAACTCGTCCCGTGAGAGTTTCACCTTACCGGCTTCCAATCTTGACAAATCTAACATCTCCAAAACCATACCGTCTGTTCGCTCCGCTTCCGCAAGGATCACATCTACATACTTATCACGCTTATCTTCGGCAATGTGCTCCCTCAAACCCTCCGCATAACTGTGAATGACCGCCAACGGGGTTTTCAATTCGTGGGCTATATTAGAGGTCATCTGGCGGCGGTTTTCCTCAGCGGTCTTGGAATATTCCAAAGCGGCATTTAATCGAGTGATCTCGTTGTCCTTCATCCTGCGACGATCCTTCTCTGTTTCAAAGCCTGTTCTTAATTTCTCAATTTCATGCCATATGGCAGAGGCGCTATCTGTATGATAAGTATTCCGCCAACTGTCTTCCATTGCATCTGCAATATCTCGTACAGGCTGTATCAGATGCTTCTTGATGGCACTGCGTGCGGTCAAAAGAAATGACAGTGCCAACAGTCCTGTGACGATGTAGATATTTCGCAAGGCGCCCATTGCACATCTGAGAGGGTTTCCTTGAACAGCTGTAACAAGCATATACTCGGTTGCGGGTCCTGTGCCCGAGCTGTAATCAAAGCCTTCGTAGTCTGCATATTTCCAACCGCCAAACACCAAAAGGTTATTCAACTCATAGCTCCCTTCGGCACGAAAGTCATTGGAGTAGAAAAATATATCTGCCCAGGATGGAAAATCCAATTTTTTCGTCAATGCGGCGAGACTCTCATACTCTACCCCGTTGGTGTACACATAGGACGTTTTCTGATAGTCCCACATTTCCGGGTGATCAAGGTATACTGTCACAAGCTTTTTGCCTTCATACTCTGCACTGCGGTCAAACTGTAGCTGCCAGTTTAGCTTTCCTGTTCTGTCCACATCGGAAACGATCCAGGAATAGCTGCTCGGTCCGGTCTGAAACTGCTTGTCACTTTCAACGACCTCATGGATAAAACCATCGGTGACATAGTGCATCACGACAGGCACTAACTTTGTCCCTTCAAAGTATCCCGTGACACGAATGGTTGAAATATCGTACAGACTATGTGTGCCGGCAAACATGGTGCGGAAACGGAGATACGGGTCATTTGGATAGCCTTCGACTTTTCCTTCACTGATGTCGATCCAACCATAATGCTGTGGTGTTGTGGTATCTTGTCCGGCATCCCATTCTTCCTGGGTATAATAGCCGAAGTACATTACGTCGTCGTCGCTGCTGTGGAGAAGATTTCCTTCGCCGTCGTAAAACAGAACAGCGGTCTCCAGCGGATAGCGGATATCACGGATAAGCTTGTTCCGTTCTTCCCCTGTCGAATGGTCATAAGATGCGAAATGCCCTCCTGTGCGATACGATGATGTGGTACTATCTGCGGTGCTATAGGCAATGGCATCAAGCATCTGATGTTCCAGATAGTCCGGATGCTCATTGTAATATCCATAGCTGCCCTCATTGGGGTCGTAAAAGTCGCTTAGCCTTCCGTATCGGTCAACAGCATCCGGAAAGTTTATTGCCTGCTCGTACATCCCATCATAGATTTCTTGTGCGGTCACAACGGTAAGTACGATCATTGAAATGAGCCATGTTCCCATGATGGATATGATAAGCAATCCGGTTACAGCATGGAGTGATTTCAAAGGTTTCTTTTTACTTCGCCAAAATCCTATTACCGGTAGGAGCAGCGCCAGACCTGCTTTCACTCCCGCCCGTATCAGATCTCCTTTCACCATCTCCCGGACGGAGTACACATCCGAATACTCGACAAGGAGTTCTCGTCCGATGGTCAAATATGCATAGATATCTTTAGCTGCCCAAATTAGCAGGAGACCTGCGGCGATCCAATACCATTTTGAGATTTTCTTCATCGTCACCCCTCCAATCTGTACCCGGCCTTAATAACGGTCTTGATGCATTCGGCATAGTCGCCAAGCTTTTCTCTCAGGCGTTTAATATGGGTATCTACAGCTCGGGATTCACCCTCGTAGTCGTAGCCCCAGCATTTGACCAGAAGCTGCTCACGGCTCATAACAAGGTTTTTATTCTGCATCAGACAGCGCAGGAGAGCAAACTCCTTCGGCGTCAAAAAGACTTCCTTGCCGCCTGTATACGCTCTGCCTGCAGTCAGCTCCAGAGTGATCCCGCTGACCTCCATCCGGTCACCGGCAAGAACACTACGCTGATTACGCTTGATGAGTGCCATGGTTTTTGCATAGAGCACAGACATGGTAAACGGCTTCGTAACATAGTCATCTGCTCCGAGTTCATAACCCAGCAGTTTGTCCTCCTCGTCGGAAAGGGCGGTGAGGAAAATAATGGGGACATCGTTTGTTCTGCGCACGGCACGGCAGACGGAAAGTCCATCCAGCTCCGGCATCATAATGTCAAGCAAAACTGCGTCAAATTCGTTTTCATCGATCAGCTCAAGCGCCTGCATTCCGTTGCTTGCTTCAATAGGCAGTTCTCCCTTGCTGCTGAAATAGTCACACAGAATTTCCCGAATCTTGGCTTCGTCTTCTACAATCAAAATCTTACTGTTCATAATACTTTTCCTCCTTTCGCCCTAACTGTACAACACTGATTTGTATTCTCTGTGTCAAAAACATTAGTTTTTGGATATTTAATAAGATTGTTCAAACGCCACCAATGTTTCCTTTGGTAGCTTCTCATTTTCGCAGTTCAGAAGATACGATATTGCCCGATTTGCAAAGCATTTTGTTATCACCGTGTCCCAATCGGCAAGTTGGATGATCTCAGCTGTGCCATTCTCAAAATTAAATGAAATCTCGCCCCATTCGCCGTCGCAGTCTACTTGGTATTCGTAGATTGCGGCGGCGATTTTCTTTTTGCACTTGGTTTTGGACACCTGTTTCAACCGGACAGCATGGAGCGCACCTTCGGCAACCAATAATTCCGTTAGCTTGTCCACTGCTCTGCGGTAGGCTCGTTCTGCACCACTGGCGGTGCTGCCCTCAAACATGACTGCCAGTTCTTCAAAGGTGGGGCGTCCTTTCCATGAGCCGACACGCCCGCAGGTCATGCAGATCGCTAAACGCTTTTCAAGCAAGGTCTGCTCCCGGTAATTCAGCTTTTCAAATGCCCGCCGCACCTTTTCTGCCTGTATGCCGTTCCAGAGAATGTCGGTATAGTTCCAAGTATCATCAAGGGCAACATCCTCGCCTGTTTCCTCGCCGTCATCGTCTGTGACATAAAATGGCTGCTGATTGCGGATGCCACGGACAACTTTCAGATATTCTTCCGCAAGAGCGAGATCGCAGTTATACTTCTTGGAAAATTCACCGACTGCATCTTTGGTATTATGGTACAGCCAAGCCATTGACCGCACCATTTTATAATTGGTCAGAGAGGATACCGACCATTTTTCTTCGCCCATGCAGAAACGGAGCATAGCATCTCGAATGAACGGAAAAATGTATGTAGCATACTCCGCACCCTTGGTGGGATCATAGTCCATCACCTTCTGGAGCATTTGCTCCCGGCAG
>ERZ825384.212-NODE-212-length-77933-cov-9.906122_pt1 | contig 77933 bp, 68 predicted proteins | sample MGYA00519931_ERZ825384 | MGnify/ENA primary metagenome ERZ825384 (study PRJEB31778, sample SAMEA3449200) | human gut metagenome | biome: human gut; feature: human-associated habitat; material: faeces | place: United Kingdom | collected 2010/2012 ...
ATAAAAAACTAGAATTATTACTTGAATAACTTCTAGTTCTATAATACGAAAGAACTAGAATAGTCTAGTTCATACTTGCATGCTCTCTACACTTACCACAAACAGAATAGTTTGGACAAGCATCTGTACACGCATTGTCTACGACTGTTCTTAACTGTGCTGGCATCATTGTTGTGATTTCATCATCATCATATCCAACCACAAGGCTCTTTTCCGATAAAAGAATTGGTCTTTTTAGAATCGATGGATTTTCCTGAATCAAAGTAACCAATTCCTTCATCGAATAATCATCGATATCTTTTTGAAGTGCCTGGAATGCCTTCGAACGAACCGAAATGATATCTTCCGTTCCATTTTCACATCGCGACAATAAATATTTAATTTCACTTTCCTTCAATAATGAAGTAAATATATTCTTTTCAACAAATTCAATTTGGTTGTCTTTTAACCACTGTTTTGCCTTACGACAACTCGCACAACCTGGAGAAGTATATAAAATTACCATAATAATAGCCTCCTTCAACTAATTATATCATAATACTAGGTTTAAAATAAATAGTTGTATCTTATATTTAAATATGCTATATTCTTCCCTAGTGAGGACAAGAAATGGAAAAAGCTATTTTATCAAGAATCAATTTACAACGACAAGATACTCATATTGCACAAGAATATTTTGATACAATATCAGACTTAATTGATACACAAGAAGTACAAGCCCTAAAAAAATGCAGCCAACACATGGCTACATCTCGCTTTCAACATTCTTTAAACGTTTCTTACTATTCCTTTTTAATTTGCAGAAAATTCGGCCTTGATGCCTATAGTGCAGCACGCGCCGGTTTATTACATGATCTATATTACTATGATTGGAAAACAGATGAGGATCGTCCTCTTGAAGGAAATCATGCGATGATTCACCCAATCATTGCCCTTGAGAACGCTAAAAACATCACATCAACAAATCCTACTATTGACGATGCCATTCTACATCACATGTGGCCATTAAAAACAAGCCACCCAAGCACAAATGTTGGATGGATTATTCAGGCTGTAGATAAATTCTGTGCCATCACAGAAATGGGACATCAATCTCTATTTCGAGTAAGTCGCTCTACCAATCTATTAAGCTATTGCATTCTATTTACATTCCTATTAACAATGTAGGCAGCTAGTATTCTCTAGCTGCCTTTAGTTTTTCTTTAAATTGTTCTAGCCATAAAGAACCATCTTTATCCAATCCATACTCACCCATTTGAATACTTGGCTTTTTCTCCCCATGGAAATCACTTCCACAAGTAATCAATAAATGATGCTCCTTCGCTAGTTTTTCATAATATACATTTTGTTCAGGCGTATGATAATTACTATAAGCTTCAATACCATCCACTCCAGCATCCAATAACACCTTGAACATCTCATCATTTTTATAAAATGTATTAAAAGGATGCGCTACAATCGCAAGTCCACCAGCCTCATGAATCTTTTGAACTGATTCGACAAAATCAGGCATTGGTACATATACAAATAAATCCGAACCATATTGACATTTATCCCAAAAGAAATTAACGGGTGCCGGATCACTTCTTTTACCGCCTGGAATATAATCCTTAAAATCTGGAATATCTTGATAACGAGAATCATTGAACATATGCGTACACATCACAAACCAAGGATTCTTACCATTCGCCTCTTTCAAAACAGCCTCTTCATCAATTTCAACACCATACTTCGCTCTTAATTTATCGCAACGAGTTGAAAATGCATTTCTAGACTTCACTTGCGTTCTTTCTAATAAATTTTGAAAATAGGTATCCTCCAAATCGATACCATATCCAAGTAAATGTACATCTGTATATCCAATACTTGTTGAACACTCAATGGCAGGAATCACTTCAATACCCGCTTCTTTACCAAGTTTGATCATTTCCTTAACACCACTGATACAATCATGATCACTTAACGCAATGGTTTTTAATCCTCTTTCTTTTGCGATTCCAATCAATTCTTCAGGCGTAAACTGCCCATCTCCAGAATAACAGGAATGCATATGCAAATCAAATTCATTCATTACTATAACCCTCTTTAAATCACATAGAAAAATATAATCACAAAGATACCTAAAATAATGCGGTACCACCCAAAAATTGTAAAATCATGGCTCTTTACATAGTTTAATAAAGCTTTTATCGCAAATAAACTCACCACAAAAGCCACAAACGTTCCTAGTAGTAATAAGAACAATTGTCCAAAACTAAATAAACCTACCTTTATAAAATATTTAATGACCTTTAAAAGACTCGCTCCAAACATGACAGGGATTGCCAAGAAAAACGAAAATTCACTTGCGACCGTTCTAGAACAGCCACAATATAAGCCACCCAAAATTGTAGCTCCACTTCTTGAAGTTCCTGGTATCAAGGCTAGACATTGAAAGCATCCAATCTTTAAAGCCGATACATAATCAACTTGTTCAATCGTTTCAATCTTTTCTTGTCTAGGATTCTTCTCAACCAAGATAAAAATAATCCCATACGCAATCAGTGCCACCGCAATCACAAAGTTTGCCGATAAATATCCCTCAATAATATCATCCAACAATAAGCCAATAATGGCAGCTGGAATAACGCCCACAATCACCTTAGACCAAAGTTGTAAAGTCTGTTTTCTCTTTTTAGGCGATTTACGCGTATCAAAAGGATTCAATTTCTGATAGTACAACACTAAAACCGCTAAAATACTTCCAAACTGAATAACCACCTTGAACACTTCAAAGAAGGTAGTCGGTTCAAGTGGCCAAATGCTCGCAAATAAAATTAAATGTCCTGTCGAAGAAATCGGCAGCCATTCCGTTATCCCCTGTATAATACCTAATAAGATTGTCTTAACAATACTGCTTAGAAATGTCATTCTTCATTCCTTTTAGCTGCATACTCATGAACCATCTGTTTAAAAATTTCGCCCCTAATCTCATAATTTTTAAACTGGTCAAAACTAGAACATGCAGGACACAACAAGACAATATCACCAGGTTTTGCGAGTAACACTGCCTTTTCAAACGCATCCTTCATGGTTTCAACACTCATTTGACTTGTAAAAATATCTTTAAATTTATCTTTTGTCTGACCAAAAGAAATACATTTCTTCACTACACCATCATATTGTTTCAAATCATCAAAAGAAATATGTTTATCTTTGCCACCACAAAGTAGAATTACATTCTTCTCAAATGCAGATAAACCTGCACAAGCCGCATGCGTATTTGTAGCCTTAGAATCATTGTAGAAACGAACATTATCAATAGTATCGACATATTCAATACGATGTTCTACACCACTAAATTCACGAATCACTTCCTGAATATTAAATAAAGAAACACCCATCAAATAGGCCATACAACTTGCCATCATCGCATTCCCACAATTGAATTCTCCAACAATTTTTAAATCCGATAAAGTAAACAACTGCGTATTTTTATAATAGGCATACTTATCATCTTTATATAAATCGACATCTTTTCTTTTCAAAGAAAAATCAATCACATGACAAGGAATGTTTTGAGCATACTTCACAACATTTTCATCATCCACATTACGAATAAAGTAATCATCCGCATTTGTGTTCTCATAAATACGCATCTTACTTTCATAATATGCTTCTAGACTATCCATATAATCTAAATGATCCGGTGCCAAATTTGTCACGGTTGATACATGAGGTCTGAATGTTTCAATTCCCAACAATTGGAAATTACTTAATTCAAGAGCTACATTATAGTCTTCATCCGTATATTCTAAAGCCAATTCGCATAAAGGCGTACCAATGTTTCCAGCAACCAAACTCTTCTTTTGTCGATTCAACATCTCATATAATAACGTCGTTACGGTTGTCTTACCATCTGTACCTGTTACGGCTGCATAATTAAAGTTCTTGGCATAACGATACGCCACTTCAATTTCTGTATAGATTTTTGCGTTTTGTTCTACAAAATAATGTACGAAAGGAACACGATAAGGAATACCAGGATTCTTCACGATAAACGCATACTTCTTTTCTTTTAATGAATCTGGATGTCCTCCATCAAACACTTCGATACCCATTGATTCTAATTCTGTCTTTTCTTTAATCGCATTCGAATCCGTTAAAACAACATGATATCCATTCTTTAATAAAAGCTTACTAACGGCAATCCCACTACGGGCAGCCCCAATGACTAATACAGTTTCCATCTACATTACCCCCAAAACAAGTCCAAGAACCGCTAAGATAACACCAACAAGTCTAAAACGTGTAACAACCTTTTCTTCAGACCATCCACACATTTCAAAGTGGTGGTGCAAAGGCGCCATCTTGAAAATTCTCTTATGTGTTTTTTTATAATACGTAACCTGTATAATAACGCTGCAAACTTCTGCAACAAAAACAAAACCAATAATAATCAATAAAATTTCTTGTTTTAAGACCATTGCCACAGCAGCAATCAAGCCACCCAAAGCCAATGATCCCGTATCCCCCATAAAGATTTGAGCTGGATGCTTATTAAACTTCAAATATCCAAGTAACGCAAAGATCACGAGACAAATCAAACATGCCACATTATATAATCCTTGCATTAATGCGAATACCACAAATGGAACAAGCGCAATGACCATCTGGCCTGCACACAATCCATCTAAACCATCCGTTAAGTTCACCGCATTCGTTTCAGCTGTAAACATAAAGAATACTAAAATAAAGTAGAACCATGATAAATCAATTGTCACATTAAAAATAGGAATCCAAATATCTGTAGTTGAACTTGTACGATATAAGAAGAAAAACACAACCGCTAAAATAGACTGAAGTAAAAACTTATGAGCCGGTTTTAACCCCTCATTATTCTTTTGTACAACAATAATATAATCATCAATAAATCCAACAACACCATACCCTACAAAGGCAAGTAGAATAATCATTGTATTCATATCCAGTTTGAATGGAGTAAAGAAAGAACCTATAATATAGACAAGTGTCGGTACAATAATGAAGGCTAATCCACCCATAGTAGGCGTACCATTCTTCTTTTTATGGCTTGCCAACCCCTCTTCTCTTTCTGTTTGTCCAAACTTAATTTTATGTAAATAATCAATCAATCCAGGCATAATCAGCAACATAATCACAAGCGTAACTAAACACATGCCCAAGATTATTAAGTAATTCGAATTCAACATTCCATCGTCTCCTCTTTTTTTAAAACATTATCATTATAACATTCTATTGAGTCTTGAACAAATTTTAATTCAGGGGTTGAAATAAGGGCTTGTTAATGGTATTATAGTTAAGCGATTGCGTAAATGAAAGAAAAAGGAGGACATTAAGATGTCAAGAGTATGTGCAGTATCTGGAAAAGGTCCTTTATCTGGAAATAAACGTTCTCACTCAATGCGTGCTTCTCGCCGTAAATGGAACGTGAATCTTCAAAAAGTTCGTGTTGTAGTTGATGGAAAGCCACAAACTATCCGTGTTTCAGCTAGAACATTAAAAACTTTGAAGAAACAAAACGCTATTTAATTTTAGATAATTAGGATCCTTAAAAAAATTATGCATAAGATAAAAAAGAAGAGATATACTCTTCTTTTTTTCTTTATGTTACAATGAATTTGAGGATACATATATGAACAAACAAGACCATGACGAACTACTAAAACAAGGTTTAACTCAAAAAGAAATCGATTCTCTTACACAAAAAGGCTTCACCAAAGAAGAAATGATGCAAGCCCATCTATATAATAATGAAATCAAGAAAGGATCGAATTTCATTGCATGGCTTGTAGAGATCATCACTTGGCTTACACCTTAAAAGAGCAGTTTAATCACTGCCCCTTTTTTCTTTTATGCTTCTGCTTATTCGAATACATATTTTGATCTGCCAAATCCTTGACACTCACAATATCCCCCGTCAACAACATGGCTGAGCCATAAGATACAGAAGGCAAATATGTATATTTATTACGCTTCTTTTCTATGAAACTTTCAAACTGTGCAGAACACGCCTCTTCATTCCGACTGTTTTTTAATAAGACACAGAATTCATCGCCACCAACTCTGTAACAATAGCCATATTTGGCATATGCCTTCTTAATACAATCCGCAATGATACGCAAACACAAATCTCCTTTGACATGACCATACACATCATTGACATGTTTAAAATCATCCACATCAAGCACGATCAACATACCATTTGTATAATTCATTTCTTCAGAGCGATTCAAAAAACTATTCTGATTTAGTAATCCGGTCAAGCCATCTAGCTGATTCCACATTTCACTACAATATATAAAATATAAGACCGAAAGTAAGGTGACACAAAGCCAACTCACATGAAGATCTGGAACTAAGATTTGTATGATCGTTTCTGCAACCAAGAAGATCATTAATGGATAAATCAATGCTTTACTGCGATTTTGAAACTGTTTCGAAACAAAAATCGTAGATAAAGATAAATATAATATTGATATAAAATACGCAAAGATATAAATAACGAAATAGGGTCCTCGCGAATATATATTTTCTTGACTAACTGAAAATACAAGTCCAGACGGAATCGATATAGCCAGAATCAAAAGATATACGATTTCACATAAAATCGCCAATTTGAATTCCCACCTAAGTTTTGTCTTTTTATCCAATACATACACCAAACATATACAAACCAATGGCGTAAGTCCAAAGCCTAGATAGTTCGATACTATATTGATCCAACGGAATTTCTTTGGTAAACCATCCACTTTTAATGTAACGACTTCTAATAATGAAATCAGTGCAATCAATCCAAACGCAAGTAAAAATCCACGCTTTTGTTTTTTATTTAACGATTCACTCAATCGTGTCAAAACGCACATGAAACAAAGAACGAAAATATCAATTGTCGTTAATATATAAAAATATCCATTCATCACTCGCTATCCCATTCCTTATATATACGTCTAAATACAATTGGACTGTTCTTCTTCAAATACTCTTTTTGAAGCCAATCCAAATACGTTCCTGGACTAATAATACCGCGTATGCTCAATACATCCGCACCTAACGTTCCCAAAACCAAATCGGTAAAAGAAGCGCAATTATCACCTAAAGCCCAGTAAATATGGAATTTACCACTCTTGACCTTATATAACTTAGCTCCCGTACGATAATGCAGACGACTTGGATAATCCATTTCATATTCACTAAAACGATCATACCCATCTTCTTTTTCAATCTTTGTATACCAACGATAGCCATTTTGACGAATTTTTTCAATTTCTTTTTCAATCATCTCATTCTGTTTTGACGTTGTATAAATACCATATTCAAAAATGGAATTATTCTCTGCCGAAATCATATTCGGAATGTATTTTTCGAGTGGCACCGTAAAGAAAATGCCATCCCCAATCGTTTGATTTAAATGAAAGGAATCACTATCATAATTTCCATAACTATAGACAATATCATCATACGCAAAACAGATGTGCCCAACCTTTTGAAAGCCCTTGGGCCCTACATGGACAATCACCTTTAAGCGAACAACCTCATCCTTCTTATACGTATTTAAATCTTCAGGCTTACCATCCTCTAAATACCGGTTGATACTTGTCAAAGCCGCATCCGGAACTAAAGCACAAAGAAAAGCCGGAAGTGTGATTCTTACTTTTCGTTTCCATTTATATTTCGTTAAAGGATTGATTCCTTCACATCCATCCCCTAAATAACGCGTACCTAAGATCATAAAGTAAATGCCAAAAGCACGCATTAAAAGATCTGTATGAAAATCTGGATTCAATAATAAATAGAAGCCAAAGAAAATATAAACAAAGCTAAACACAAAGTTAAAGAAGTTTCCTTTAATATGATTGATTTGATTAATCACAAGCTGAACAAAACAGGCAAAACCACAAAGAATACAATATCCGCCAAAGTTTACTCTCAAGATCCATTGTGGAAGATACCGAAAGTTCATTAAGAAAAACATAAACGCAAAGGATAATATGGAAAAGAAAAAATCTTTATTCATTTTATTCTTCACAAAACGAATAAATAAAACTACGCCATTGACACATAAAAATACAATAGATGCGATTAAGATCCCTGTAAAAATACGATTGGGAATCCATATCATGATGGCTCCCGCAACCATTAATATGGTTCCAATCACAAAGTTCATAGCTACATCATAGAACATAGACTACCTCCAGTTGGATTGTACACATAAAAAGCTGCCTTCATCCACACGAACGATTCCTTTTTTTTCTGTTAAAGAATTACTTGTCGTATATATTTCTTCGATATGAATCCGTCTTTTATCTAATGGATACAAAAATCCCGATAAAGAAAGCACACCCTCTTGAATCGGATAAAACGAAATATGATGATACGAATCATCAATTTCATGAATGCCCACATTCATAACAGATATTTTTTGGTGCTCATCGATTAACACTACATTTTGAAAACGATACATCGCCAAGCGAATATTCGCAATCGTATGATCAATTCTTCCTTGCATGGCCCCATATAAATAGATCGTATCATAATCTTTACATAAACGAATCGCAAGCTCTGAATCCGTTTCATCCTTCATAATGGGATGCCTTTCGATTGGACACGTGATTCGTTTAAAATCCTCTTCACTTAAAGAATCAAAGTCTCCCACAGCCATTTTAATCGGAAAACCCTGATCTATAATTTTTAATGCACCAGCATCAACACCGATATAATCACAATTTTCAATTTTTGGCACAACATCAACGAGTGGTGTAATTAAAACCGCACAAGTCATTTATTCAAGCATACCTTCAATTGTCTTTGCGATATCATTTTTAAATACGTAGCTTCCCGCAACCAATGTGTCGCAACCTGCATTTAATGCCAATCTAAACGTATCCTGGTTGATACCACCATCAATTTCAATACGATATGAAAGGTTCAATGCTTCACGCTTTTCTTTTAACCACTCTACTTTTTTAAGCATGTCGGCCATAAATTTCTGGCCACCAAAACCAGGCTCAACACTCATAATTAAGACAATATCACAAGATTTAAGTACACTTTCAAAAGGTTCAATGGCCGTATTTGGTTTTACGACAATACCACCTTTCGCACCCAAGCCATGAATTTCATCCAACAATTTCTGAATACGCGTCAAATCATTATTCAAAGCTTCTGTATGGAAAGTGACTAGATCCGCTCCATTTTTAATAAAGATAGGTGCATATGTTTCTGGGTCTTCTACCATTAAATGCACATCCATGAATAATGGACAAGCCTTTTTAAAACCTCTTAAAATATCAGGTCCAAACGTTAAATTCGGTACGAAATGACCGTCCATCACATCAAAGTGTAACCACTCTGCTTTAGATTCTTTTAAAATTTCTAATTGTGCACTCACATTGGCATAATCCAAAGATAAAATTGAAGGTGCAATCACAATTGAATTCATAGTTTTTTACCTCTTTCTTCCATAATATTTTTATAATCCTCATAAACGGATGGATTGATTTGGCCATTTTCAACAGCCTCTTTGATCTTACAATCCGGCTCATTCAAGTGCCTGCAGTCTTTAAAACGACAAGTATGAATGTATGGTTTAAAATCTAGAATACACGCATCTAAATGCGAAGTATCTAATCTTGTAAAATCTAAGCTTGAAAATCCAGGCGTATCCGCTACTAAGCCATCACACACATGGTGTAACTGGCAATAGCGTGTCGTATGTTTACCACGACCCAAAGCCTTCGAAATAGCCTGTGTCTGTAATTCAAAATCAGGATTTAGACGGTTCAATAAAGAACTTTTTCCCGCACCCGACTGACCACATAAAACAGACACTTTTCCATTTAAGATTTCCTGTAATTCTTTATCATCACTACCAGGATTGGAGAAAACCACATCATATCCGGCCTTTTTATATTTTTCAAGATCCGCCAAAATTTCTTCGGATTGATCCAATAAATCAAGTTTGGTCACACAAATCACCGGTTTGACACCTGCTAAACCTACTAAGAAGATCAAACGATTTAATAAGTGACAAGAATAGTCCGGATCTTTTAAACTTGTGACAATTAAAGCCTGATCTACATTGGCTATGGCCGGTCTTAAAAGACGATTTGTTCGTGGAAGAACTTTATGAATACGATACGAATCCTCAATCTTTTCATATTCGACAAAATCCCCGACGACTGGCGCTTCATGCTGGCGCATCTTACCTCTTGGTTTGGCAATGATTTCTTCCTTTTCATTTTGAATCGTATATTGATTCGAAATAATTTTTATAATTCTTCCTTGCTGCATATTAATCATAATACAGTGTCACAACACTGTTTGTTCCTTCCTGTACATATTCAGTTCCAACATCTGGCGATACACTTATGACCTTATTGCTGCCCTGTCCATTTTCAATATGACTTAAGACAACCGCAATTCCTAAATCATTCAATTCATCTTTGGCATCCAATACGTCTTGACCAATCAAGTCCGAAGGAATCACAATCGAAGGATAGGTACTTACCACAAAAGTAATGGTTTCCTTACTGTCTGGATCAATACGTTTTCCTGGCGTTAAACCCTTTTGTTGTAAAACGATACCTGGATCCATATCTTTTGAGCCTTCATATTCCACTTCAATTTGCACATTTGGACAATTCTTTGCCAATTCATAAGCAGCCTCCGAATACGATCCATCTGTAAAGTCTGGTACTAAATAGGTAGATCCTTTAGAAACGGTTAAAACAATTTTCGCATCATTTAAAATCACTTCACCCTCTTTATAAGAAGCTTTAATGACTTTTCCCTTTTCATACTTATCATTCGCCTTATAAACATACGTTACTCTTGAAGTGTTAAAATGCGCATCCTGCAACACATCAATGGCCTCATCCGGTGTCAAATCCACTACATTCGGCATTGTTTGATAGCCTAGAAAGCCACTAATCTTAATTATGCCTGTAATGCTGGCAATGAGTACAAGTACAACAATGGAAATCACAACAGCAGCACTAATCATGACGGCTGGAATCCAATTTCGTTTTTTCTTCTCTTCTTTTTCAGACTCTTCATCTTCAAAATCAATATGCCCATTATCATATTTCATCAATTCTTTATTCGAACTTGCATCCACCTTGATACGTTTCATATCACGATATTCTATATCCATGCAATGCATTAAATCATAAAGCATTTCTTTACAAGATACATAACGGTCATCTAAATTTTTTGCGGTCGCCTTTAAAATAATATTTTCAACAGACTGCGGAATATCCGGATTGAAATCACGCACATAAGGCATTGGCTTACGCAAATGCTTGATCGCAATCTCTGTCGGTGTCTTTCCTGTAAAAGGAACGTGTCCTGTTAAAAGTTCATAGAATACAATACCCAATGAATAGATATCCACTTGTGCATTTGGTTCTTTACCCTGTGTTGTTTCTGGCGCTAAATAATGGGCTGAACCCATAACCGTATTATTAAATGTTAGCTGTACAGAGCCATGGGCTACCGCAATCCCAAAATCTGTAATTTTAATCGTTCCATCGTCTTTTACCAACACATTTTGCGGTTTAATATCACGATGAATAATATTATGATCGTGCGCATGATCAATTGCACTAATCAATTGTTTCATAATGCCAATGGCTTCATCCACATCTAAAGCTCCGCGCTGTGCTATCAAATCTTTTAAAGTTCGCCCACGAATATATTCCATGACAATATAGTGCATACCTTCATATTCACCAACATCATATATATCTACAACATTTGGATGTGATAAACGACTCGCTGCACTTGCCTCACGCTGAAAGCGCACTAATGCCATCGCATCCCCACTTAATTTATCACGCAGAACTTTGATTGCCACAATACGATTTAATATCGTATCCTTTGCCTTATAGACATCCGCCATTCCACCCTGACCAATCAAAGACAAGATCTCATAGCGGTTCGCTATTTGTTCCATCATCATAGTTATTATTCTCCATCATTCTCCATTAAGATAACTGTGCAGTTATCATAACCACCTGATTGATTGGCTCTGGCAATCAGTGTTTCTGTTTTTTCCTGTAAAGAAAGACTCGAATCATGTACAATATCCGAAATCACTTTCTTTTCAACATATCCATGTAATCCATCACTTGAAACCAACAAATATTTGTATGTATTTTCAATCTTATTGATATCAATACGGAAAACATGCCATACGCCTAAGGCATTTGTTAATGTATTTTTTTGTGGATGAGACTTTGCCTCATCTAAAGTGATCTTACCCTCTTTTAATAATTGGGCAATCACACTATGATCTTCACTCATTTGAATCAATTCATTATTATAATCCGCATAAATTCTTGAGTCTCCCACATTAAAAATAAACGTCCCAATATGAGCTTTGATGACACCCACTGCCGTAGTCCCCATACCTCTTTCATTGGGATTCTTTAAGCTTTTTGAATAAATGAAATCATTCGCCTGATTTAAATTTTCACGAATCCAGTTGTCGACTTGACGATCTTTTTTAAATACAGGAGACTTCATAAATGCTTCATACATCGTCATTACCGCTGTATGACTCGCCACTTCTCCTGCTTTTGCACCACCAATACCATCGCAGACAATGGCCATCCATTCATCATTGGCATTATGAGCGATGCAATAATCATCTTCATTTAATTGTCTTACAAGACCTACATCTGTATTCGCAAAAACTTTCATCCGCCTAAATTCCTTCCTTTTTAATTTCTTTGATTCTTAATTGTCCACATGCCGCATCGATATCGTTACCATGTTCTTTTCGAATCGTGCAACGAACATGATTCTTCATCAACAAATCATAAAAAACCATAGCTTCGTCGTGGCTTACCGATTTAAAGCCCTTTTCATCTACCGCATTGTATGGAATTAAGTTGACATATGCATTCATTCCATGAAGAAGCTTTGACAATTGTTTGGCATGTTCAGGACGATCATTAACGCCATTTAATAAAATATATTCAAAAGTCAAACGACGATTGTTTTCCTGACCATAATACTTAACAGCTTCCATCAACTCCTTTAATGGATATGCATGGTTGACTGGCATTAATTTATCACGCAATTCATCATTTGGCGCATGTAAACTAATGGCTAAATTGTATTGTGTATGTTCATTGGCAAAATCGTAGATTCTTGGAACAATGCCACAGGTTGAAATCGTAATATGTCTAGAACCAATACCTAAACCACGATCATGGTTTACTGTTGCCAAAAAATTCATGACATTATCATAGTTATCAAAAGGTTCTCCTGTACCCATGACAACAATATGTGAAAGGCGCAAGTTATCTTTATCCAATTCTTTTTGAACATACATAACCTGGGCAACCATTTCACCACTTGTTAGATCTCTTTTTTTCTTTGTCAAACCACTTGCACAAAATGCACAGCCCATGTTGCAGCCAACCTGACTGGAAACACAAACACTGCGACCATAGTCAAAGACCATCATAACACTTTCAAGTAGTGCACCATCACTTGTTTTAAACAAGAATTTTGTTGTTCCATCATGCGAAACTTGTTTTTTTATTAACTCTAAAGGATTCACAATAAAATCTTTCTTTAAGATTTCTCTTGTTTCCTTTGATACATTGCTCATTTCATCAATGTCAAATACACGATTGCGATACAACCATTGAAAGATCTGATGTCCACGATACGATTTCCATCCGTGATCTAGGGCATATTCGCACATTTGATCATAATTTAAATTGTATAAACTTTCCAAAATAGCACCTCAATTTCTACCGTTCATTATATCATTTACGCACTAGTTTTGCCATATAGAAGCCATCTTGTCTTGTATCACTAAAAATGGTTTTTTCATCCACAAGACTAAACTCTTCGTGCGCACTCAAAAATTTCTCAATTTGTTTTTCATTCTCTTTTTTATTCATCGTACAAGTGGAATAGACTAAGACTCCCCCCACCTTTACATATTGACATACATTATTCAGAATAGAATACTGCAACGGAATCAACGAATCCATATCTTCAGGAACCATGTGTAATTTAATATCGGGTTTTCTAGATAATACGCCATAGCCTGAACATGGAACATCACATAAGATACGATCATATAACACAGAACTTTTAAATGTTGTCGCATCTTGTACACCTGCATGTACAATATCAATGCCTAAGCGTTTGGCATCACTTTCAATCAATTCTTTACGATGCGCATGTAAATCATACGAATCAATATGACCTTGGTTATGCATCCTTTCGGCCATGGCCATAGTCTTTGTTCCTGGAGCTGCACAACAGTCTAGAATCCTTTCATTTTCCTTAGGATCAACAAATTTTGCAATCGCAAAACTCCCCTCATCTTGGGCACTCATATAACCTTTTTGATAGTAGTCATGATGAAAATAATCATTACCTGTGTAAATATATAATGGATCTTGAACACAAACAAACGGTTCCAAATCAAAATCAGCTTCACGAGTCCTTAATGTATTTCGTCGAACATACATGGGTAATATATTTACACTTGCACTGGCCATCACTAAAGCTTTTTCTTGTCCATATTGAGAAACCCACATCTTATAAAGCCAATCGGGCAATGAATACTTTAAAGCTACATTATCTGTTTCAATCGCTTTAACCTTATGCAATACAGCATTTGTCAAACCCGCATATTTCACATTGATCTTTTTGGCAATATTGACTGCATCATTGACAATCGCATAGCTTGGGACTTTATCCAAAAACAACAACTGATATGTACTCATGGTCAATAACACATCCATTTTAGGGTTTAATTTATTCTTCACATACTTAGACCAGCATTCTTTACAATAACGATAATTCTGAATCGTTCCATAAAAAATACGTGTAGCCAAAGCACGATCTTTTTCATCCACTTCCTGTAAGTGATTTCTTAAATATAAATTGGAATAGACTTTTTTATTCACAACTTCATCTAAGGCTTTCCATATCCATTTTCTCATTCTATTCCTCCATCATAATTGGATGCATATTCACATCCACAACCTGTTTTGTTTCATCCAAATAGTTTCGCACAAGTTTGTGTAATAATTGATTGTCCTTTGATTTTAGAATCAAGCGCACGCGATGCTTCTTTTGTTGCATACGAATTTCAATCGGACCTAATACGCGCAAAGAAGTAAAATACGATTTCGCAACACGCGCCATTTTATAGGCTTCCTGCAAATCAAAATGTGTAAATACTAAGGTACATAAGTACACATAGGGTGGGTACATCCCTAAATGGCGATAACGCATTTCTTGATTAAAAAACATCTTATAATCATGCATTTGAACACATCGCATCACAAAATGATCCGGATCAAATGTTTGAATCATAACTTGTCCTTTTAACTTTCCACGACCACTTCTTCCACTCGCCTGTTCTAACATTTCATACGCTGTCTCACTTGCCCTATAGTCATTTCGACAAAGCGTGGCATCCGCATTTAAAATTCCAACTAAAGTCACTCTTTCAAAATCCAAGCCTTTAGCCACCATTTGCGTACCGATTAATAGATCTCCAGACTCTTCAAATTCTTGTAACAACTTTTCATGTGCATTCTTTCTTCGTGTACTATCTGCATCCATACGAACGACATGATGATCCTTAAAGATTTCTAAAATCTGTTCTTCCAAACGCTCTGTTCCCATACCAGCCTTAAAATAATTTTTAGAATGACAGCTTGGACATTCTTCCATAAATGGAAATTGTCTTCCACAACAATGACATACCAAGGCATTTTGATTTTTGTGGTAGGTTAAAGCCACACCGCAATCTGGACATATGCGTACGTGGCCACAATCACTACAGCGAACAACGGGCAAATAGCCTCTTCGATTTAAAAGCAAGATCACTTGTTCATTTTTGGAAAGACGCTCATGAATAGCTTGAAGCAATGTTTCAGATAAGCCATTTGTGATTCTTTCCTTTTTCATGTCTACCAAACAAATTTCCGGCATTTCATGAATGCGATTTTTAAGTTCAATCAATTCATAGACGTTCTTATAAGCTCTTGCGTACGATTCTAAAGAAGGTGTCGCACTTGCCAATACAACTTTACACTTATGATAGGCCGCACGAAATAAGACAATATCGCGTGTATGATAGCGTGGTGTATTATCTTGTTTGTAGCTTGAATCGTGTTCTTCGTCCATTAAAATCAGGCCTAAAGAAGAAAACGGCATAAAACAAGCACTCCGCGTACCTACAACAATATCGACTTTATGATCTTTTACTAAATTATATTGTTCCAGCTTTTCTTGTGCATTCAATCCTGAATGATAAATCGCAATCTTTTGTTTAAAGCGCGCCTGCACTCTTTGTATCATCATCGGTGTTAAACCTATTTCAGGAACAAGAAATAGAACTTGTTTTCCAGTCGATAATACATCTTCTGCCAAACGCAAAAAGACTTCGGTTTTACCAGAACCAGTCACGCCATGAAGTAAAGAGACCGTTTTATTGGTGTTTTGAATGGTTTCAATCGCCGACACTTGCTCAGAAGTTAAAGAATGTGTAACATCCACAATTTCACTGACACAAGTATTGGAATCCTTGATTCTTTTTTCAATAGTAATATAACCTTTATCCAATAATACCTTTGTGATGGATGGACTTACTTTTCTAAGTTCACTCATCTTACATGGATAGGTAAACATTTCAAGCACTTCTTTTTGTCTAGAAGTTAAAGGCAAATCAGAATCATTCAATATCGCATAATCTTCATAGATAATTTTTGAATGCTTACTAGAGGGACGCAAAGCTGGTGGCAGCATTGTTTTATAACAAGTCACTTTCGAACTCGCATAAAAATCAGCCATATAATTTGCCAATACCTTTAATTCGTTATTTAATAATGGCTTTTCATCTATGACTTCAATGACAGGTTTAATATTTTTAAAATCGCTTTCTACATCTACTTCTTCGACAAATCCTACAAGCGTTCGATTGTTGAATTCAACACGGACTCGACATCCAACTTCAACATGACAATCACAAGAATAAGTAAAGGTATTACGTAGGCGATTGTATTCTACATATACATTAATCAGCATGCATCTATTATAACATCATTCTGGATTTGACATTTATATTTATTTTAGGATATTTCACCAAAACGGTGCTTTTATTATTTATCGAATTATAAGCCATACTTCTCTCTCATTTCTTGTATGGCAAGTTTTAGATCTTTTGTCTCTCCAATATCAATTTGGTATTCAGAAATCGCAATATTTTGGTACATTTCAAGTTTTTTAAACGTTGATTCATTCGTTTCATTGCATACGTCTGATATTTCAGAAGTGTTTTTTAATATTTGTGGCATAATATAATCTCCTTATTTTGACCTTATCATACCATGAATATTCATTAAATATTGTAAAGCTTGACTTGATACACCATTAAACTTACGCTCAGGTAAACCCAAATAGTAGCCTTGACCATAATGTACATGTAAGTTACATATACATTCTAATTCTTCTTGTGTTTCAATGCCTTCTGCGATTAGTTTCAATCCCATTTCATCACAATAATTCACTAATAATTTCATCATACTTTGTTTAGACTTACTTAAATGAATATTACGTACTAATTCAATATCGGCCTTTAAATAATTGGGCGTTGTATTCACAACACGATTTAATCCAGAATACCCAGCTCCAACATCATCTAAAGCAATCTGATACCCTTGATCAATATAGTGATTCATAATGGATTGAAGCAACACATAGTTTTCAATGTCGGTTCTTTCCGTAATTTCAAAGACAATGTCTTCATTTAATAAACCAAACTTTTCTAATTTTCGATTGGTAAAACCAGAAATAAAGTTAGAATCTTGAAAGATCTGTCCATCCACATTTAAGAATATTTTTGTTTCCAAAGGCTTATTCACGGATGTCTCTAAAGCTTTATCTCGACAAAGCTTCTCTAGTTTCCATACATAGCCATATGCTTCAGCTACTTTAAATAATTCTTCTATATTCATGTACAATTCTTTATTTCCAATCCGACTTAACGATTCATAGGCTACGACTTGACATGTTTCTAAATCTACAATGGGTTGAAACACAGGATAAATAGCTTTTGTATCTAAAATTGTCAATAGTGCTTGTTTTTTCTTGTTCACAATTATGAGATTACCAAAGATTTATTAATGAATATACAAACTGAAATTAATTCTTTGTAAAATATGATACACTATTCTTAAGCATAGACACACTTAAAGGAAAATAATATTATGAAAACAATTCAAAGAACACTCGGGATTTTTATAATCCTTTTTTCCATGCTTATTTCACCGGTTCAGGCAAAGGAAAACACATCATCAAACTGGATGCAAAGTATTTCAGGAGATACAAAGCTTGGTGCATTACGATTCCAGGTACACATGATTCAGCCACACAATATGTTAGTTTGAGTCCAATCTTTCAATGTCAAGATACAGATATTAAAACACAACTAGAAAATGGCTATCGCTATTTAGATATACGCTTGGTTTTAAAGAATGATAATCTTATCTTGAAACACAACTTTGCCAAGTGTAAAAAAGAAAGATCTATATTTTCTACACCACTCACTTTAGATGATGTATTAGAGGATATTTATACTTTTCTAGACAAACATCCATCTGAAACCGTTATCTTTTGTGCGAAGAAAGAAAATAGGGGTATTTAAAGGAATATGATTGGCAGAAAAAGAATTACGGTATCTTCATTGTTGATTTTGCAGATCAAGAATTAGCGCACAAAAGTTATTTGACAAATAAAAAGAGTCAAAGCATTTTAATTCGCTTTGACTTTCTTTTGTCTTAATATTTCAAAACTAAATACAGCAGCAGCACTAGCTGAATCTAAGGCATTTCTAAAATCTCTACCGTATTCTACGACAATATTTTGTTTGGATGCTGCCGTAATGGTTGAGCTAAGCCCTCTTAACGCACCGCCTAAACATAAACAAAAATCGGATTCAAAAGTATAGTCATAGAGTCCTACGGCATCTTTTCTGTGTGCACACAAAATAGGAAGTTCATTCTTTTTACAATAGTCTACTAATTCTTCATCTGAATCTACAAAATAGATTGATAGTTTTTCATAGGCACCGGCACTTGCCTTTAAAATGGTTTGTTCGGCAAAGCTCCAGTCTCGTTTTGGAAGAATCATCGCATCACATCCAGATGCATAGAGAGTTCTTGAAATACTTCCCAAATTATATGGATCTTCTACGCCGTCGATGTAACAAAGAAAACCTTGAACATGTCCTTGGGTAAGTTGAGGAATCTGTTTTTCTTCAGCTAGAAGTAAAATACCACCATGTGTTTTACCTGTTGCCAATTCATTGATTTCATCACGCGAACAAAAAACGACTTCACAACCACGACTTTTGGCAATTTTAGCCAAATATCTTGTATCTTTTGTATTTTTTTTCTTATCAATATATAGTTTTTTACAATCTCGAGACCCTGCTTCTAATAGGGCTTTGCAGGAAATAGCCCCTTCAAATATTTTTTCCATACGACTATTATAATGGCTTTTATAATTTTTTTCTAGATGCTATTATATATGGTATGGAAGGAGTCTTACTTAAATGCATTTTAAATTAACCCAAGAAATGAAGCAGCGAATCATCGTTTATTCTACGTCTTTCATTATCGCAATCTTATTTTTTACAATATTGAATAAATTTAAAGACATTAAACGAGCCATTCAGTTTATATTAACGATACTATTTCCTTTCCTTCTAGGAATTGGATTGGCGTTTATATTAAACAATCCACAAAAATGGGTTGAAGATAAGTTACTACAGAATATTCCAATGCATAAAAGCCACAAAAGAATACTATCAACTGCTCTTGTGTTTATATTGACCATTGGATTCTTGATCTTATTTTTCTCCATTATAATTCCGAATACGATTGATTCTGTGCGACAATTTTCTAAAAACATTGCGGTTTATTCCGATACTTTAATTGGATACACAAAAGATTTTGCGTATAAATTAAACATTTCAGAAAAGCAAGTTGAACAAATGTTGATCAATTTTGACGTCACAAAGAAAATCACAAGTGTAGTCACTGAATCGATTCCTAAAATCGCTTCTTACTCTTATGGATTTGTGAAAGGATTCATTAACTTGATTTTAGCTTTCGTTTCCGCATTCTATATCTTATTGGACCGTGAAAAACTTGTTAAGGGCATAAAAAAGTTAAATTACTCATTATTTGATAAAAACTTTGCGAACTACTTAACTCTTTGGACAAATGACGCGAAGACTGTATTTGAACAATATATCGTAGGAAATATCATTGACTCATTTATTGTCGGTGTTATCTGTTACTTTGGTGCCTTAGTATTAAAACTACCTTACACAAGTATGATTGCCCTGATTATTGGTGTCACAAACGTCATTCCCGTCTTTGGACCATTCTTAGGAGCTATTCCCGTCATCATTATCTTATGTTTGATTGACCCATTCTCAGCCTTGATTTTTACCATATTTATCTTCATTCTTCAACAGTTCGATGGAAACATTATTAAACCAATTGTACTTGGAGATAAACTAGGAATGTCAGGCTTCTGGATTTTATTCTCAGTTACTATAGGTGGTGCATTATTTGGCGTTGTCGGAATGTTCTTAGGCGTTCCTATATTTGCACTTATTTATGCAGGTGTACATGATTATATTCAAGTTCGATTAAGAAATAAAAAAATCACAATCAACGATAGAGCAGGAACTATTGATTAGTTTCCTGCTTTTTACGTGCAATTTTCGAAAAAATGTGTATACTTATGTAAGTTAGGAGGAACTACCTTTGAATTTTATAGACATTATTTTAGATACAATACACGATACATGGGCTATGCTCCCCTTATTGTATATTACTTATTGTATATTAGAAGTTTTCGAAAGAAAGAATACGCAAGACGATAAGCTTTTCTTTGGACTACAAAGACTTGGACCTATTTTAGGCGCATTAGTTGGATTGATTCCCCAATGTGGATTTAGTATTCTAGCCGCTATGTTGTTTGTCCAAAATAACATTACATTAGGAACACTTGTCAGTGTTATGATTGCGACAAGTGATGAAGCCATTCCAATCCTTATTAGTAATCCTAAGATGTATTCATCTTTACTTGGTATTTTAGGATTAAAATTAGTTATCGCAATCGTTGTTGGATTATTTACTGATCATGTACTATTTCGCAATCAAAAAATCCTCCGCTTCGAAGATATGGAAGAAGAGGATTATGACGATGAAGAATACGAGGAAGAAGAAAGTTCAGGATCAAGCTGTCCATGTTGCTATCCTGAATATCCATTATGGATCAGTGCTCTATTACGATCTTTAAAGATTTATGTATTCATCTTTATTACTAGCTTTGTATTAACATTATTAATGGAGTTGATTGGAGAAAAAACATTATCTATGATCTTGCTTCAAGATAATTTATTCCAGCCCATCATCGCCGCACTATTCGGCTTTATTCCTAACTGTGCAGCCACCGTTGTTCTAACGCAGCTTTATACAGCTGGTGAATTATCCTTTGGATCCTTACTTGCAGGACTTGTCACAAATGCAGGACTTGGTTTAATTGTGATGATTCGTTATGAAGCAAGAAAGAAAGACATTTTAAGAACCATTTCAATCCTATTTATAACTGGTGTTATCGTAGGTATTGGATTTATGTTGTTATAGCCACAATTGTGGCTATTTTTTATCTTCCTGGAAAGATCCAAATTTCAAAATGTTCAGTATCATACCAAAACAAAAGAATAAGTATGGCAACAATCAACAAAACAATAGCGAAATATAGAGTACTCATCTTCTCCGCAAATTTGTCTGAGTTCAATTCTGGATGTGCTTCTAGTTCTTCCAATCGTTTCTTTGCTATTTTATCAAGCCAGCTCATAACTAAACCTCATTACACTAATATAGGGAATAACATTGGGAATAAATTAATTTCTGGATGATTCCAATCATACCAAAGTGCTAGAACCAATGCAGCGACAAGGATAAGAATCACATAGAACTTAATATCCTTCATCATTTTATTTCCCTTTTCTTCAAAATTATACGAATTCAATTCTGGATGTTCATCCAATTCTTTGATTCGTTTTTTTGTTGTTCTTTCAATCCAGCTCATAGTATGTCCCTCTCTTTAGTATTATTTTACCAATACATTTATAGATTTATTTATATATGGTAAATTTGGTCATTAAACTGTCCAAATAAACACGAAAAAAGCTAGAAACAATTGTCTCTAGCTATCTTTCCAAAAAATGGTGGGGACGGTGGGACTTGAACCCACACGGGATTTCTCCCAACGGATTTTAAGTCCGTTGCGTCTGCCTATTCCGCCACGACCCCATGTAATTGGAGGTTCCGATCAGATTTGAACTGATGATCACAGAGTTGCAGTCTATTGCCTTACCACTTGGCTACGGAACCATTTCGTTGACTGCCCATATATAATACCTCAACGCATAATAAAAAGCAAGAAAAAAATTAATTTTTTTTACATTTTTTTAAAAACCGTACATTTTCTGTTTTTGGTTGAACTTATTTGACAAATGCCCTATCATTAAATTGTCAGTGAACAAGAGGTATTAATTTATATGCAACACATTATTCATCAGCTTCAAAAAGAAAAGAAGCTAAGACTATTGACGTCAATCATTATGATTGTATTTAGTGCTTTTATGCAATGTTATATCATGAATGTATTTATGGCACCATGCAATTTGATTTCAGGAGGATTTACCGGACTTGCTCTATTAATCAATAAAGTCTGTGCTCTAGTAAACATTAACTTTCCTACCCAAGTTGGAATCATCGCATTAAATGTTCCTGCAGCCATCCTATGCTACAAACACATTTCTCCAAGATTCACATTTTTGAGTTGTGTACAATTCTTTCTAGTATCTTTCTTTATTTCTATCTTCCATTTTGAACCCTTCTTTAAAGATCAAATCTTAAACGTTCTATTTGGAGGCTTCTTATGGGGCTTCTCCATTTCCCTATCCCTAAGAGCTGGTGGATCTACCGGAGGAACGGATTTCATTGCCCAATACGTTTCTAGTAAGATTCATAGAGGTATCTGGGACTATGTATTCTTCTATAACTGCGCTATGATTATTGTCTTTGGATACTTATGCGGATGGATTTATGCAGGATATTCCATCCTATTCCAATTCTTATCTACAAAGACAATCTCATCTTTATATCAAAGATATGCACAAATTACCGTTGAATTTACGACAAACGATCCAGACCCAATTATCGATGCCTTTATGGCCACTTGTCGCCATGGTATGAGCGTATTTGAATGTTATGGTGCATACAGTCATCGTAAGTATTACGTATGTAAAGCCGTTATTTCTACTTATGAATTAAGAGACGTTGTCGATAATGTAAGAAAGGTCGATCCTAAAGTATTGATCAACACATACAATACAGTAAACTTCTACGGAAACTTCTATCAAAAACCTTTGGAGTAGTATTACACTACTCCATTTTTATGTTTATAATTAAATAAAGATCAAATCACAATCAAACTAGGTCTTGAGTTTGGCATACAAAAACATACGATTGAAAAATATGAATCTTTATTTTCACGTTATCCATTTGATTTTATCATTCTTTCTGTTCATCAAGTCAATGACCAAGAATTTTGGGCCAATGATTTTCAAAAGAACAAGACACAAGATGAATATATTATAGAATACTACAATGAAATCTTAGAACTAGTGAAACATTACAAGAATTATTCAGTACTCACTCATTTAAATTTAATCAATCTCTATGATCTACTAGGACCCTATCCTTTTAAAAAGATCAAACTCATTCTAACTGAAATCTTTGATATAATCATTTCAGATGGCAAAGGCATTGAAATCAACACATCCTCACTTCGCTATGGCTTATCAGATCTGAAACCATCTATAGACATTCTAAAGCTATATAAGGAACTAGTTGGAACCATCATTACCATTGGAAGTGATAGTTACAAACCAGAACATTTAGGAAATTATATTGATGAATCAAAAGACATATTAAAAGAATTGGATTTCTCATCCTTTTGTACATATAATAAGATGTAACCTAATTATCATAAACTGTAAAGGAGTATTATGAACTTAAAAGAACAAAGAGAAAAAATATTAAGCGGACAAATGTATAATGATCTTACTAATGAACTTGTAAAAGCCAGAGAAGATGCCGTATATCTTACAAATGAATACAATGCAAGCTATGGAAAACCCACAAAAGAACGAGAAACCATCTTAAAAAAACTTCTTAAATCCATTGGAGAAGGCGTTTATTTCGAACCTAATTTTCGTTGTGAATTTGGCTACAACATTACAATTGGAAATAATTTTTATGCCAATTTTGATTGCGTTATGCTTGATGGTGGTGGCATTGAAATTGGTGATAACGTACTATTAGGGCCCAGAGTTGGTATATATACATCGAATCATGCGATTGATGCGTGGCAACGCGCTCATGGTGCATGCTATGCCAAACCTGTAAAGATTGGAAACAACGTCTGGATTGGCGGAGGAGTTCAAATCAATCAAGGCATTACCATTGGTGATAATACAATCATTGGCTCTGGAAGTGTCATCACAAAAGATATACCAGCCAACGTTATTGCGGCAGGTGTTCCTTGTAAAGTCATTCGAAAGATCACAGATGCCGACAAGACAAACTATAAACCATAAGAAAAAAGGAAATGTATCATTAAAACACATTTCCTTTTCATTTACTTATTATTACGATTACCCATGCCAATCAATTGTAAGATTCTTAAGAAGATATTCAAGAAATCCAAATACAATTGTAAAGCCATGAAGATGGCAATCTTATCTTGTGCTACGACTGAACCATCCGATTGAATCAATAAACGATTCATTCTTTGTACATCCCAAACTGTGATGCCTGTAAAAATCAATAGAGTAATGATAGAAAGCAAGCGAACATCCATACTAACTCTAAATAACATCATAAAGCATTGTGTAATAATCAATACAAAAAGTCCAATCATACATAATGAGCCAAAGCTAGTAAAATCTTTTTTAGATGTTGTACCAATAACAGCTAAACTAATAAAGTAAACTGCACTGACTAGAAAAGCAGTACCAATTGTAGCTACATCATATACATAGCCAATCGAAGTAAGTGAAACGCCCATACAGATGGCATAAAGCACTAACATGACTTTCATACCTGTACTTGATGTAGATCTTGCCATAGAAACACCAAAGGCAATGGACAAGATAAATGGTGCAATCACAAACAACATAAATAGAAATGGCATGGTACTCAATAAAATCAATAAAGCATTTGTAGCATATAAACCATAAGATACAATTGCCGTGATGGATAAGGCAATAGCCATCCATGCATAAGACTTCAACAAAGCACTTTTTAAAGTGTTTGTTGAGTAATAATTCATTGAATTGTTGTTAAACATATTAATCCTTTTTCTGGATAAATTCTAATAATTGCTGAGCAGCAATATTTAAACCTTTACGGTTTGATTTATCGAATCCTAAGTGCGTATAGATTTCACCAACAAATACTCCGTTGTCTTCTAGAGCCTGGAACATTGTGTCGATGATTGGTTCACAAAGTTCTTGTTTTTGCATAGGACCAAATGGGTTTGCGAAGTAAGTTGTTGAAATACCAACTTCTTGCGTTGTACCCAAAGCCATACGCTTACCTAACTTACAAGTATCTTTTACTTCTTGAACAGTTAATTTCTTTAGACCAAATTCATTTGTGTAGTTGTTTGCGTACGCAAATAAATCAATTTTGTGGTTGTGAACAACAACACGATATGGAGCTGCAGGCTGAATCATACGTGAGTTTGGATTTTCTGGAGCCATGAAAATTGAACGGTCCATGTCACGATATGGAGTACCTGGATCCAAGTCATCTAGACGAATGAAGGCACCAATTTCAGTTCCCTGACCATATGGAACGCCATCTTCTAAGTGAATTGTTCCCATATCATCAAATACAACTTCTACTTCACGAATCATATCTCCGGCAGCTGCCTTTAATGCTTCAATGGATTCAGATTTACCAGCACCACTATCACCCATCAACATGATACCTTTCTTAGTTCCATCCTTTAAATAGATGTTTACGAAAGCACCATGGATTGGTAACCAACCTTTTTTCATCTGTGCCAAGTTGTGTAATGTTAAACACATTTTCTTTAAATATCCAAAGTATTCGATACGAGGATTGTCACTAATGCATCCTACCCAAATATCATTGGCCTTATCATAATAGAAGTTTGTTGCATCATTTCCATCGTCATTACCAAAAATAACAACAAGATCTGGTTTTTGAGCACTTTCTTCTTTTGTAGCTAATTCAAACAAGTTAGCCATACTCAATGCACTAGACATATATTTTGAGTTGAAGTATACGAAACATAATAAAGCTCCAACTTTACAAGGATAACAGAACCAGTTTGATTCTCCCTTTTTGAAATATGTCATTGGCTGTGTATCTATTTCAGTAAACATACCTGTACGTTTACTTGATTTTGGATGCAAAATCATTGGAGTTCTTAACATAACTGTATCGATCATTGGAATATCTTGTAATGCAGCATATTCATCAGCCCATACTTTATCCAAAGTATGAATTGAGAAACATGCATTTGTTCCAGCTTGAACCTGACGATACACTAAGTTTGGTCTTCCCATTAATTTTTCTTCAAACAAACGATATGTACGAAGTAATAAATCATTTGAAGCTGAGTCAAATGTCACTAATGTATTAATACCAAAATCCGTTGAATTATCACTCTTCATATATCCAAAACGTTGTAAAGAACGCCAAGTACGATACATCTCTTCAATAACATCTAAAGTTGCATCTTTATCTGAAAGATAATATTCATCTTTTAATTCTTCACAAGTAAAGATTGACAATAAACGCAAGAAATGACAGAAATCATAAGAAGCTTCTTTTGAATTCAATTCACCATTCTTTGTCAAATACGCGTACATGTTCGCATTATCTGTTTCCTGATATTCAATGAAATATTGAACGAATTTTGCGAACGTATGAGATTTTAATAAAACCTCACGACTCTTTGGATATGCCAAATTATAGTTGATAATAACCTGGTTGTTAAAAATTTCAATTTTATTTTGCATAATTACACTCCTTTAACTATGACTAATATACAAGAAAATTGTATGAAAGTAAATGTAAAACTTAATTTTTTGTTTATAACTCAAGTACAAGCGTTTACATGGCGAAAACTTTTTCGATTTCAGAATAAACATCCTCAATCGCAATTTCAGTCTTTTCACCCGTATAACGATCTGTCCACTCAAGCTTACCCTCTTTAATACCACGACCCACAGTAATACGATAAGGAACCCCAATCAATTCCATATCTTTAAATTTAACGCCTGGACGCTCATTACGATCATCCAAAATAACATCAAATTTGTGTTCTTTACAGAATTCATATAGATCATTGGCAATCTTAACTTGTTCTTCATCCTTTAAAGATACTGGAACAATCGCAAGTCTAAATGGTGCAATTTCAACTGGCCATTTAATACCAAAATCATCATGATGCTGATCAGCAACGGCTGCCATACATCTTTCCAATCCAATACCATAGCTTCCCATCCAAACTGGCTGTAATTGGTTATTGGCATCTGTATAGTAAAGATTCATACTCTTAGAATATTTTGTACCCAATTTAAATAAGTTACCAACTTCAATACCATGTTGGAATGTTAACTTCTTACCACACTTAGGACAAATATCTCCTTCTTTAACCTGACAAAGATCTGCCACTTCAACAGGTGTAAAATCTTTACAATTTACATTCTTAATGTGACGATCCGATTGGTTAGCACCTACAATGAAGTTTTTCATATGTTTGATTTGACGATCCATATATACAGGACAATCAATGCCGACTGGGCCTGCAAAACCAACACGAGCATGTGTAACTTGTTCTACTTGTTCAAAGCTTGCCATTTCCATTTCATTAGCACCCAATAATTTCAATGCCTTTGTTTCATTTAATTCACGATCACCAGGAATACAGAATGCGATTACCTTTCCATCTACGTTATATAGTAATGTTTTAACGAAATCACTTTCCTTCTTACCAAAGAAAGCAGCCACTTCTTCAATTGTTTTTGCGTTTGGCGTATCAACAACTTCCATAGTAAGTTCTTCTTCACTAGAATCTTGCATAGTATCTACAACTTCAGTGATTTCTAAATTACTCGAATAGTCACAACCAACACATCCAACAACAACATCTTCACCAATACTTGATAGAGCCTGATATTCTTCTGATAATAAACCACCCATAGCTCCTGTATCCGCTTTAACAATCTTATATTCCAATCCTAAACGATCCATGATACGGCAATATGCATCATACATTTTGTTGTAAGCTACATCCAATCCAGCTTCATCCACATCAAATGTGTACGCATCCTTCATGATGAATTCACGAACACGAATCAATCCATAACGAGGACGAGTTTCATCACGATATTTCGTTTGAATCTGATATAAGTTATATGGGAAATCCTTATAAGATTTTCCATCCATACTACTCGCTACCGCAAACAATTCTTCATGAGTAGGACCCAAAACATAACGCTTATTATAACGATCACTCAATGAAAACATATTAGATCCAAAGGCTTCACGACGACCCGATTGTACATATACATCTTCTGGAATCAATGCTGGCATCAACAATTCTTGTGCATCTTTCGCATCCATTTCTTCACGAATAATATTTTCAACTTTAGAAAGAACCTTCTTTCCCATAGGCATGATCATATAGATTCCGTTTGAACATTTTTTGATCATTCCAGCACGCACCAACAAATTACTTGATACGCTATCTTCATCTTTCGCATTTTCTCTTAATGTATAAAAGAAACTCTGACTTAATTTCATCTTACTTACCTCTTCCACTATCTAATTTTACGAATCATCGCATCGACTTCAATAGGCCCAGACCATTTTGTATGTACGATCTGCATCGGCTTATTACATACTTCTAATACATTCTCTTCACTATCATACACATCATCTACATGTACAATCGTACTTAAAATGTGAGGACCAAATATTTCTAAATCCTGATTTGGCATGAAATGATTCTTTACTTGTAAAGTCGCCATCTGACTTTCTTTATCATAATCCTGTACAATGGCTACATATTCCTGCGTTACCGTTTCATCATGATCTTGATACAACTGTACCTTATATCCAGGAAGACCATTATAGAAGCCCGGCCCTGTCGGTCGGTTCTCTGCCTTGGCAATTTCCTTTTTTACACGCTCAATGACTTCAACATCCGCATGCCCATGCTCATAAATATAATCAATCAACATACGATAGCTAGAAACAACCGTAGCTAAATAATAAGCACTTTTCATACGCCCTTCAATTTTCAAAGACGCTACACCCATATGGATGAAATCCTCAATATAATCCACTGCCTGCAAATCCTTTGAAGACATGGAGAATAAATTCGTCGGATCACTTAATTCTGTTTGCCCATCCATTAAATGATATTTCCAACGACAACTCTGCGCACACCCACCACGATTCGCATCACGAAGCGTCATATGATTACTCAATACACATCGTCCTGAAAAAGAAATGCACATGCCTCCATGAATAAAGACTTCGATAGGAAGAATATTCTCTTCACAAATCGAACGAATATCATTCATTTGACATTCTCTGGCAAGAACAACACGGTCCATACCCTTTTCTTTCCAGAATCTTGCAGCACTTGAATTTGTAGAAGAATGCTGCGTTGATACATGCACTTCAAACTTACATCCAAGCTTTTTAGCCAACATCATAATCGATGGGCTTGCCACAATAATCGCATGTACGCCAATCGAATCCAAAGTTTTTAAATACTCTTCAATACCATCCAAATCCGACTCATGCGGAAGCATATTTACAGTTACATGCACATGACTATTATGTGCATTCGCAAATTTGACTAATTCTGCGATTTCATCAATGGAAAAGTTACTTGCACGCGAACGCAAACTAAACTGCTTACCACCAATATATACGGCATCCGCCCCATATAAAATCGCAATCTTTGCTTTTTCTAAATTTCCAGCAGGAGCTAATAATTCAATCTTATTCATTTACTTGCTCCTCCTTTTTCTTAATTGTCTCTTCTAAATACCAACGGTTTGTTGACTCATCATCCGTAATTTTAATTCCTTGTAAAGCTAAATCATATAAATCCAAGATTTCAACAGTCCAATCATCATCAAAAAACAAAGAATCAATGCGGAATCGATGCATTCCTACATCTGTAAAATCCCACATTTCCTGTAATGAGTTGATTGGCATTTCACTAAAGATATGTGTACCCGACTCATCTTGCACAATTGGCATACGTTTGTCACGTGTTTGTTCAATCAAGTCATAATGACACGGTAATAAACATTTCGGTTTATTCACAGCCTCTAAATAGTTAGTGACCAAAGGTCTTCTTGAATATAGAATTGAGAAATACCCATGCACTAAGATTTCAATATCCGGATTGTGCTTTCCAATGCTTACCACTTCTTCAAGACTCAATTCATGGGCTAAAGATACAGACTGAATGCCTAAAGACATATAGAAATCCACATCTGCACTTGAAGCCACCAATGTTTCCGGTTGATAAATCAATTTGGATTCAATCCCCAATTGTTTCGCCTCAAAATATAGACCTTCATCCGCATAGTAAATACCATCCACATCCAATTCTTTAAAAATAGAAAAGTATTCACGAACACCCGATAGATCTTCATCCATACATAATCTTAAAAAGTTGATATATAATTTTAGGCCAAGCTTTTTACACTTCTTTTTCCAAAGCTGTAAATCCTCTTTTTTTACCGTAATACTCGAACGAATCGAATAATGTTCAACACCAATGATCACGGCATCGGCCTTTGCTCTTTTTAATTTTTCTAATGAATCAATAGAATGAATTGTTGTTATAAACATAATTACTCCTTATCAAAACATACATAATTATTTTACCACAAATGTGATTTTATGCCTACTTAACCTCCTATTTAAATCGGACTTAATTTCATATATACTTATATTAGGAGATACTATATGAACAAACAAACACTTAATGAGAGATTTGAAGATTACAATGAACCCACAGAGCAAGAAGAAATATGGTCTGATGAAATCATTGGTGAGGAAGAATTGTAGAAAAAAAGAATGCCATTACGACATTCTTAACAAGGCTAGTTCAATCTAGTCTTTTTTAATGAATTCAACCAATTCCTTTGCACTATATACTACATAATCTGCACAAGGTCCACTTACTTGATGATGACGATTAAAATGAATCGTCTTCATGCCTGCACTTTTAGCCCCCTGCATATCATTGATATAGTTATCACCCACATAATACCATTCGCTTATATCTTCATGCATCGCTTCCATACATTTTTTAAATGCATTCACATCCGGTTTTGCAACACCAAGCTGTCCACTTGTGAAGACATGAGAGGCTTTAAAATACTCAAAGACATGAAGCACTTCTAATTTCATTCTTTGATGTGCATCCTCTCCATTTGTCAAAATCGCAAGTTCATCTTCACAATTTGAAAAATAATCAATCAATGGTGCATCCATTTCAATATGATGCTGATAATATTTATAGCGAGACTGAAACTCTACAGCTTTTGAATGCGAAAATTCAATATCATACTTTTCACAAGCTTTTTCAATACGATAAACGCCAGATTCATCAATCGTAATCTTTCCTTGTTGAAGATCATCAAAAATCAGATCTCCAAACTTGCGATAATCCGCATAAAATAAATCCATATCCACATCTACATTCGGAAGGAATTCTTCCATGCACTTGCGAAATGGCCAAGATAAATCATAGAGTGTATCATCACAATCAAACATTACTTTCTTCATATAATCACCAAAAAAAATATAACATAAAAAAGAAGATTTCACTATGAAATCTTCACTTGATTTAAACACTTACGAACATGTCCAGACTGACCCGTTACCTCTTCATTTTCAATTAAAGATACATGCACAGCTTCTTTACAAGATTCAATGGCTGCATCAAACACAACATTGATCTTGCTGTCATTGATTTGTTTTAAAGTATGAATCTTTTCATCTCCAAAACGATTAGCTGTACTAAACGCAATCGCAATATCACCTGAACCATTGCCCATATGCGATCCTGTTAAGGCTAAACCGACTGGCATTCGGTTACAAACTCTATGAAGTTGACGATCACTTAACGGAGCATCTGTCGCAATGATCATCATGATGGAACCTTTTTCTTGTTCTAAAGGCAATTGATTCCCCTCAACTTTATCTAATAGATATTGTTCTCTTAAGCCAAAATTAGAAAGTACAAGAACACCTAGAGTATATGTATTCCCATCAATTTCAAAGATTCTTGAACTCGATCCAATACCACCTGACATTTCAAAACAAGACATGCCTCGACCTGCTCCAACACTGCCAAGTTCAAACTCTTTTTTACAATCACGATACGCATCATATACATCTTCTTTTGTAACGACACAATCACGAATCGCATTTAGATATCCATCGTTACATTCTCCAACGACAACGTTAACACTCGTTAGATCTTCATTTTCTTTAACCATGATATCCACCAAAGCTTGTTGAACAACACCCACATTTAAAGTGTTTGTCAAACAAATATAGCTTTCCAAAGTACCCAACTCCATAATTTGTGGTAAGCCAGTTGTTTTGCCAAAACCATTTAGAATACTACAACCACAAGCTAGCTTTTGATGAAATACATCTTCAGCCGTACGAATAAATGTAACACCCGTTTGGTGTGTTCCTGAACTAATTGTCTTATGCCCTACAAGTACACCTTCTACATCTGTAATTCGATTTAATTTTCCTTTTTCCATAAGTAAACACCTCTTACAACCATTATAGTAATAATTTTTAATCTGCACAAAAAAAGAAGCCGAAATTAATCAGCTTCTTTCATTTATTTCTTACTTGTAAAGTTCAACTAAACGTTGTAAGTGTTCGTAACGTTCTTTAGCTACTTCTTCTGACTTAGCAAATAATTTTTCTGCTCTTTCAGGGAATGGTTTCACTAAACGAGTGTAACGAGATTCGTTGTGTAAGAAGTCTTGGTAAGTTCCATCTCCTTCTTTAGAAGTTAATGTGAATGGGTTCTTACCTGCTTCTTTCTTAGCTGGATCAAATGAGAATAAGTTCCAGTATCCAGATTTAACAGCTTTCTTCATTTCATCTTGACAGTGGTTCATTCCACCCTTAGCAATACCGTGTAATTCACATGGTGCATAACCGATGATTAAAGATGGTCCTGGATAAGCTTCTGCTTCAGCAATACATTTAACTGCTTGTGCAGGGTTAGCTCCAAGAGCGATTTGTGCTACATAAACGTATCCGTAGCTCATTGCGATTTCTGCTAAAGATTTTTTCTTCATTTCTTTACCAGCTGCAGCGAACTGACAAACTTCACCGATGTTAGATGCTTTAGAAGCCTGTCCACCAGTGTTTGAATACATTTCTGTATCGAATACCATAACGTTTACGTTTTCACCTGATGCAAGAACGTGGTCTAATCCACCGAATCCGATATCATAAGCCCATCCGTCTCCACCGAAGATCCAAACAGATTTCTTAGCTAAGTATTCTTTCTTATCTAATACAGCTTTAGCATCTGGGCATCCAGCTTCAGCAGCTTTTTCTACTTCAACTAATAATGCTTTTGTTGCTTCTGTGTTAGTACGAGTATTTTCTTTAGTTTCCATGAATTTTTCGAATGCAGCCTTGAATTCAGGAGTTGCTTTTTCGCTTTCGTTCATAGCACCTAATTTTTCGATAGCTTGTTCACGTAATACTTTTTGTCCTAATTGCATACCGAATCCGTGTTCAGCATTGTCTTCGAACAATGAGTTAGCCCATGCTGGTCCTTGTAAGCTGTCTTTGTTTACTGTATATGGAGATACAGATGCTGGACCACCCCAGATTGAAGAACATCCAGTTGCATTTGATACATACATGTGTTCACCAAATAACTGAGTAATTAAACGAGCATAAGATGTTTCAGCACATCCAGCACATGATCCAGAGAACTCTAACAATGGTTGGTTGTATTGAGAACCCTTAACTGTGTCATCAGCAAATCCAGAATCTTTCTTAGAAACGTTAGCTACTAAGTAATCGAATACTGGTTGTTCTTCAGCTTGAGATTCTTGAGGTACCATCTTAATAGCTTGAGTTGGACATACAGTGATACATTCACCACATCCCATACAATCTAATGGAGATACACTCATTGTATATTTGAATTCTGTAGCTTTTGGTTTAACATCAGCTAATTTGATTTGTGCAGGAGCAGCCTTCACTTCTTCTTCGCTCAATAAGAATGGACGAATTGTAGCGTGTGAACATACGAATGCACATTGGTTACATTGGATACATTTTTCAGGATCCCATTCAGGAACTGTAACGGCTGTACCACGTTTTTCGTAAGCACTAGCACCAGTTTCCCATTGACCATCAATGTTTCCAGTGAATGCAGATACAGGTAATGAATCTCCATCCATTTTGTTAACTGGTTCCATGATGTCTTTAACCATCTTAACTGTTGCAGGACGTCCTGACAATTCAGGTTTTGGTGCATCAGCTTCTGGGTTAGCCCAAGATGCAGGAATTTCAACTTTGTGAGTTGCGCCAACACCAGCATCGATAGCTTTGTAGTTCATTTCAACAACTGCATCACCCTTCTTAGAGTAAGATTTCTTAGCAGCTGCTTTCATGTAATCTACAGCTTCTTCAATTGGCATAATGTTAGCTAATTTGAAGAATGCAGATTGTAAGATTGTGTTTGTACGTTTACCCATACCAATTTCGATAGCTTTATCGATGGCATTGATTGTGTACAATTGGATATTGTTGTCTGCGATATATTTTTTAGATTCAGCAGGCATGTGTTTGTCTAATTCTTCGTCTGACCATTGGCAGTTGATCATGAATACACCACCAGGTTTAACGTCTTGAACCATCTTGTATCCATTTACTACATATGAAGGGTTGTGACAAGCTACGAAGTCAGCCTGGTTAATGTAGTATGGGCTACGGATTGGTTTGTCTCCGAAACGCAAGTGAGAAATTGTGATACCACCAGTTTTCTTAGAGTCATATTGGAAGTAAGCCTGAATGTATTTGTCAGTGTGGTCACCGATGATCTTAGTAGAGTTCTTGTTAGCACCTACAGTACCGTCTCCTCCAAGACCCCAGAATTTACATTCAACAGTTCCTGGAGTTGAAGTGTTAGGAGCTGGTTTAACTTCTGGCAATGATAAGTTTGTAACGTCATCCACGATACCAATTGTAAAACGAGGTTTTGGTTCGTCTTTTAACAATTCAGTGTAAACAGCGAATACACTTGAAGGTGGAGTATCCTTAGATCCTAAACCATAACGTCCACCGCAAAGAGTGATGTCATTTAATCCTGCTTCGCGAAGTGTTGTAGCTACATCTAAGTATAATGGGTCAGCTAGAGCACCTGGTTCTTTAGTACGGTCAAGTACTGCAACTTTCTTAGCTGTCTTAGGAAGAACTTTTAATAAGTGTTTGCTTGACCAAGGACGATATAAACGAACCTTAACTAAACCAACTTTTTCTCCTTTTGCAGTTAAGTAGTCGATAACTTCTTCAGCAACGTCATTGATAGAACCCATAGCAATGATTACACGATCAGCTTCAGGATCTCCATAGTAGTTGAACAAGTCATAGTTTGTTCCTAATTTTTCATTGATTTTACCCATGTATTTTTCTACTACAGCAGGTAATTCATCATATGCAGTGTTACATGCTTCACGGTGTTGGAAGAAGATATCTCCATTTTCGTGAGAACCACGCATAGTTGGACGTTCTGGATTTAAAGCGTGTTTACGGAATTCCTCAACAGCTTCCATTGGACACATTTCTTTTAAATCTTCATAGTCCCATTTTTCGATTTTTTGAATTTCGTGAGAAGTACGGAATCCATCAAAGAAGTTAATGAATGGTACTTTACCTTCTAAAGCAGCTAAGTGAGCTACTGGAGATAAATCCATAACTTCCTGTGGGTTAGTTTCACATAACATAGCGAAACCTGTTTGACGACAAGCATAAACGTCTGAGTGATCACCAAAGATGTTCAATGCGTGAGTTGCAACTGTACGTGCAGATACATCGAATACACATGGTAATTGTTCAGCAGCGATCTTGTACATGTTTGGAATCATCAATAATAAACCTTGAGATGCAGTGAATGTATTAGTCAATGCACCAGCAGCTAATGATCCGTGAACAGCACCAGCAGCACCTGCTTCTGATTGTAATTCACTTACAACTACTTGATTTCCAAAAATATTTTTTTGTCCAGCTGCAGACCATTGGTCAATAGAGTCTGCCATTGGACTAGATGGAGTAATAGGATAAATTGCAGCAACGTCTGTAAAAGCATACGCAACGTGAGCCGCAGCCGTATTTCCATCCATAGACTGTTTTGCTCTAGGCATTAATATTTCCTCCTTTATAGATATTCAATACCATAGTTTATTATACGAGCTTCATGTCAAATTTTAAAGGTTAAATTCACCATAGAGGTTAGTCTCATCTAATTTGTAAGCGTATAAAAAAGAGACGTAAACACTTGCTTACATCTCTATTTTCATCATTACTCTTTACCTAATAGTTTGAACATGTTCTTTTTATAAACTTCAACACCAGGCTGATTGAATGGGTTAGAATCATTCATCAAAGTTGTCATTGCGATGGCCTTGAAGAAGAACATACACATATTACCAAAGTCATAAGAAGTCATGCCTGGCATAGTTAATAAGATATTTGGAACTCCACCTGTTTCTTCATGAGCCTGTAATGTTCCTTTGGCAGCCATTTTATTAGCCCAATCCACACTCTTACCAGCCAAGTAGTTCATTCCATCTTCATTGGCTTCATCATTAGGGAATGTTAAATCGATCATTGGTGTATCAACATATAAGTTTGTTTCGAACAAGACTTTCTTACCTTCCTGAACAAATTGTCCTAAAGAGTGTAAGTCTGTTGAGAAACATACTGAATCCGGTAAAATACCCTTTCCATCTTTTCCTTCACTTTCTCCAAACAATTGTTTCCACCATTCAGCAACCATCTGCATTTGAGGTTCATAGTTTACTAACAATTCAACATCATACCCTTGGTTTTGAAGAATACGACGAGCCACTGCATAACGGTAAGCTGGGTTCTTTTCAAGATCTGCATCTCCATATTCACCCATACCATCATGTAAACCTTTCATCAAAGCATCGATATCGATTCCAGCTACTGCGATTGGCAATAATCCAACTGGAGTAATAACTGAGAAACGTCCACCAATATCATCAGGAATTACGAATGTTTCATATCCTTCTTTATCGGCTAAAGCCTTCAATGTTCCTCTAGCCTTGTCTGTAGTGGCAATAATACGATTCTTCGCATCTTCACCATATTTTTCTTCCATAAATTGTTTCAAGATACGGAAAGCCAATGCTGTTTCCGTTGTAGTTCCAGACTTAGAAATAACATTTACAGTAACTTCCTTATCTTTAATATGGTTCATAACCTGTGAAATATAAGTAGATGAGAAAGTGTTTCCCATATAAATAATTTCAGGCTTGTTGTCACCATATAAACCATTCATCATTTCAATGGCAGCACGAGCACCCAAATAAGATCCTCCAATACCACATACAACGAATACTTCTGTGTTTTCACGTACTTTTGCGGCAACCTCTTTAATGCGACTAAATTCTTCTTTATCATAATTGTTAGCCCAGTTTAGCCAACCGATAAAGTCGTTACCCTTACAAGTACCATTTTGTAAAGCTTCATCAATTGCGCGAACTTGATCTTGATAAGCCTTTACATCTTCTTTTAAGAAAGCATGATTTAAATCTAATTGAATCATTTTTATTTCCCTCCATAGCTATCCTAAAGAAGATTATACCACGATTTAACTTTGTATGATATAATGTTTTTCGTTAGGAGTGTGAATTTATGATACCATCGTCCTTATATCCACTTGTCACAGCTCTTTTGAGCAATATACTTGCACAAGTGTTAAAAACGGTCGTATATTATTATAGAACTGGCAAATGGGACTTTCACTGGGTCATCGCAAGTGGCGGCTTTCCAAGCAGTCACTCATCGACTGTAACAGCCCTTTCCCTTTCCATTGGAATTCAGGAAGGATTTGACTCAGCCATATTTGCCGTAACCACCATCTTTTCCTTTATTGTTATGTACGATGCATGCCACGTACGCTACTATTCTGGTAAAAATATTGAGCTAACACAACAATTAGTCAAAGATTTACGCGAAATGACAGGACTTCACTTTGATGATCCCATCTATCAGGAAAAGTTAAAAAATGTACTTGGACATAAATTTGTCGAAGTCATTGGAGGATTTGTGGTTGGACTTGCTGTCCCATTGATCTTATGTCCACTATTTTTATAAGTTAGGAGTGTTGTTTTATGGATACTGTAGTAGATAGTAAAGCCGTTAATGATTGTTTAGATAAGATTCGTCCTTACATTCAACATGACGGAGGCGACATTGAACTATTAGGAGTTGATGAATTCAATGTTGTCTATGTATCTTTTAAAGGTGCATGTCAAGGATGTATGATGGCTTCTGAAGATTTCTCAGGCGGAATCAAAGAATTATTGCTTGAAGAAGTGCCAAACATCCGTGATGTAGTACTTGTAGGTTAAGATATCGAAAGATATCTTTTTATTTTTAGGAGTTTTGATTATGTACACCAAAGAACAATTACGAAGATTATTAATTCCGTTGATGTTCGAACAAGTTTTAACCGCATTAATGGGATCTGTCGACACCATTATGGTCACCAACATAGGTTCGGCCGCTATTTCTGCCGTTTCCCTTGTCGATTCTTTAAATATTTTGATCATCAATATATTTGCCGCCATGGCAACTGGAGGCGCCATCATCTGCGCCCAATACTTAGGATCCAACCAAAAAGACAAGGCCAACCAAGCCTTGAAACAATTGATTTTTTCCGTAACTCTTATTTCACTGATTATTACCATTCCCTGCATTCTATTTAGAAGACCATTACTTACATTGATTTTTGGATCCGTAGAAAAAAACGTGATGGACAATGCATTAAACTATCTTTTCATCACCGCCCTATCCTATCCCTTTATCGCTCTATATAATGCAGGTGCCGCAAGCTTTCGAACGAGTCAAAACTCAAGGCTTCCCATGGCCATTGCGTTTGGCTCTAACATTCTAAATATACTGGGAAATATCTTTTTCATCTTTACCCTAAGTTTAGGCGTAGCTGGAGCTGCCCTATCCACACTTCTTTCTAGAATCATCAGTGCACTTGTTATCCTGATCCTTTTAAAACAGCCCAAACAAGATTTATATGTCGATTCCTATTTAAGTATCCGACCAGAAATTGAAACAATCACGAAAATATTAAAAATCGGTGTTCCAACCGGTATTGAAAATGGTATGTTTCAATTTGGAAAACTTGTGATTCAATCCACTGTATCTACAATGGGAACAACAGCCATTGCCGCCCAAGCTATGGTGGCCATGCTTGAAAGCTTTGCATGTCAAGCAAGCATTGGTGTAGGACTTGGTATGATGACTGTCGTAGGAAAGTGTGTGGGTGCTAAAGAATATGAACAAGCAAGACACTATACGATTTCATTAACCAAACTAGCTTGGATTGTATGTATTGTATTTTGTGCAACAATCATGCTTTTTATCCAACAAATCACAAGCCTTGCGGGAATGGAAGCAGAAAGTGCTAAACTAGCCATTTGGCTAACACGCATTGTCTTCGCTTATAAAATGATATTCTGGACACCCTCATTCTTACCAGGCTATGGCCTAAGAGCGGCTGGCGATGTAAAATTCAGTATGATCACATCCACTTTATCAATGTGGATCTGCAGAGTTGTAGTGACTATCTTTTTAGTACATCAATTCCAAATGGGACCTTTAGCTGTATGGATTGGTATGGGTGCCGATTGGACAATTCGCTCATTCATCTTCTTAGCTCGTTTTAAATCAAATAAGTGGCTAGAACATAAAGTCATCTAACACAAAAGAAGTAGTTCACGCTACTCCTTTAAAAATCAAATTGTTCGCAAACAGATGCATAAATATCTTGTTGCGTTAAAAGAGTATCAATTAAATAATTTCTTTCAAAATCCCATTCTTTTAAGCCACGCAGATAAAATGCACGATCTCGATCTAATAGTACAAATGGAATATGACTATTCTGTAGACATTGTTTAAATAGAATCATTCGTCCAGTACGTCCATTTCCATCTCCAAACGGATGTATTCTTTCAAAACAAACATGAAATTCTACAATATCTTCAAATGATAGAACCCCTTTATTTTGAAACTTTTCCAACAAGGCATCTAATTCCGTTTCAACATCCGCTGGTTTTGTCGTTTTAAAAGGATTTATCATTCCAATCCCATTTTCCCTTACTTTAAAACCACCTACATTATATGCTGGATTATCCTCATAAGACGTACCTCTTTTCAAAATCATATTCATTTGAATCATCATTTCTTTTGATAATGGTTCATCTACTGTCTTCAACATATAATCAAACAACCGAAAATGATTTCGTGCTTCTAGTGCATCATCTGAATGAATTGTTAAATCATTCTCTTCAAATATTTGTTTTGTTTGATTCTTAGATAAATGAGAACCCTCTATTTTGTTGGAATTAAACGTAAAATTAATTTGAGTCCACACATACAAATCCGTATGTGAAATCAATTCATTCTTAATATTTGTCATACTTACTTAAAAATTTGTTCCATGAAATACTGTAGTTGTACCTTCCACCAAGGCCAGTCATGATACACATCATAACCCCAGAAATCACACCAAGCATCGATGTGTTGATCATAAAGGATGGTGCTAAATCGTCTTAAAGATTCAACACATTCTTGTTCCCAATTACCTTGTCCTACACAAAAGATCAATTTGGATTGTTTATACAATTCCATATAGGGATGATCTAAAGACATATTTTTCATGTAGGCACATGGATTATTATGGTATGTATTTTCATCATGATAATCTCCATAGAATAATTCTGTATCATAAATACCAGATAGGGCTAATAAGGTATCGAATTGTTTAGGAAAACGGAAAATCAAATTAGTGGCATGCGTTGCACCTAGACTTGCTCCAGTCACCATCCATTTATCATAGTTATTCATTTTTTCTTGTACACTAGGAATCAATTCTGAAAGGATATATTCAAACCACAACTCATGTTTCAACATACGCACCTTTGTATTATTCGGATAGGACCATGTTTCTAAATCCAAAGTATCACACGTAATAATCGTTAATTGATTGGATTCGATCCATTTGGAAACTTCATGAATCATACCACGATCTTCCCATTCAAAGAAACGTCCATTTTGACTTGGAATGGCTAGACATAATTTGCCACCTTGACCATAGATTTTATATTCCATTTCACGATCGAGACAATTTGAATACTCTTTTATATATTGCACTTGCATGGTGTTACCCCTTTCAGAAAATTTTTGTTTTATTATAGCACATTTTATTGAGTTTTAAGGTTTCTTGCTTTATAATTGTACTGTTTTTGACAGGAAAGTGAGTGACAGTATGTCCAATAAAGAAAAAATTCTTAACATTGCCGTTATCGCCCACGTTGATGCCGGTAAAAGTACGTTAGTAGATGCGTTTTTAAGACAGAGTGACGTTTTCCGTGACAACGAAGAAGTTGTTAACTGTATCATGGACTCAAACGATCTAGAACGTGAACGTGGAATTACGATTTATTCTAAAAACTGTTCCGTTATTCATAACGGTGTAAAAATTAATATTGTAGATACGCCAGGCCACGCCGACTTCTCAAGTGAAGTTGAACGTATTATCCGTACCGTAGATACAGTTATCTTATTAGTCGATGCGAGTGAAGGTCCAATGCCTCAGACTCGTTTCGTATTATCAAAAGCTTTGGAAATTGGTTTAAAACCAATTCTATTGATCAACAAGATCGATAAGAAAGACCAAAGAGCCGAAGAAGTTGTCGATGAAGTTTACGAATTGTTCTTAGACTTAAATGCCAACGACGAACAATTAGACTTCCCTATCCTTTATGGTGTAGCAAGAGAAGGACGTGTTCAATACGACCTTAAAACACCAAGCGACAACATCGATCCATTATTCGATACAATCTTAAAACATTGTGATGTATATCCAGATATGGATGAAGAACCTCTTCAAATGCAAGTATCTGCCTTGGCATACGATGAATACATTGGTCGTTTAGGAATTGGACGTTTATATTCAGGTGTTTTAAAACAAGGACAACAATATATTCGTTGTAACCAATCTGGATTGAATGCCAAAGAAAGCTTATCTAAATTATTCGTATACAAAGGATTGTCTAGAACAAGTGTTCAAGAAGCACATTCAGGCGATATCGTAGTTATTGCAGGTATGCCAGATATCAGTATTGGTGATACAATCTGTACAGCCGATCATGTTGAACCAATGGAACACATTGAAATTGAAGAACCAACTCTATCTATGAACTTCCACGTAAACTCAAGTCCATTTGCAGGACAGAGTGGTAAGTACGTAACAAGTCGTAACTTAAAAGAAAGACTTGAAAAAGAACTAGAAGTTAACGTTGGTTTAAAGGTTGAACCAACCGATTCAGCCGATTGCTTCAAAGTTAGTGGTCGTGGTGAATTACATATTTCTGTATTGATTGAAAATATGCGTCGTGAAGGATATGAATTGGCTGTTTCTAAACCAGAGGTTATCCTACACAAAGATGAAAATGGACACAAAGTAGAACCAATCGAAGAAGTTGTATGTTTAGCTCCAGAAGAATATTCAGGAACCATCATCAACAAATTAAATCTTCGTAAGGGTGTTATGCAAGACATGTCTGAAGAAAATGGATATGTAAAGATTGTGTATACAGCACCTACTCGTGGTTTATTAGGTTTCCGTTCAGAATTTATCAATGATACACACGGTGAAGGTACATTAGTACGTCGTATTAGTGGTTATGAACCATATAAAGGAGAAATCGCACAACGTATGGAAGGTGCAATGATTTCAACTGAAACTGGTGAAGCCATGACTTACGCTTTATGGAACCTTCAAGAACGTGGTCAATTGTTCATTTCTCCACAAACACCAGTTTATGAAGGTATGATCATTGGGCAAAGTTCTAAAAACATCGACCTTGATGTTAACCCATTAAAGAACAAGAAATTAACTGCCATCCGTTCAAGTGGTCGTGATGAAGCTATGTTATTAACTCCACCAAAAATCTTCTCCCTAGAAGAAGCATTAGAATGGATCAACGATGATGAATTAGTAGAAGTTACACCAGATGCGATTCGTATCCGTAAAAAAGGTTTAACAGCTCTAGATCGTCGTAACTTATATCGTCAAAAGATGAATGCTCAATAAGGCTTGGATAATTCCAAGTCTTTTTTTAAGCACAAAAGCAGAAATACATCTCAAATGTTTTTTCCTTCGCATTGACCGACTTCATCTTCCTGAATCTTTTCTTCCTCTCTGCTCCAACACTGATCTTCTCTTTTTCTCACTTTCTATAGCGAATATTATAAAAGTCGTAACATATAATTTGACTAAGTTTATATTCAAACTTGTGCTCTGACTTTTTTCATTTAATTTGATTATTAGTTTTCATACTCAATTAATCAAGCAGTCAACAATCTACTCTTAGACTGTAATGCAATTGAACACAAAGAAAAAGCTCACCAACGTACAATGTAGGATTCTACATGGTGCGCCAGTGGGCAATATTTTTAAAATAACTCGACTCGACCTAAAAGAAAATCAATTAAATTGCAATGGAAAATACCATTTTCATCGTAAAAATTATGCGGTATATCCATGCGAATAATTATTTTTTTGAAGAAATCCTTCGTAAGCATTAAAGAAGCCAATTCAGAAGATGTTTTCTGTTCTGTGTCCATCCGAAATGCCGATTGAATATAGATTTTTCGATCAGCATCATTTACTACAAAATCTATTTCCTTCTGAAGATTTTTCCCATTGCTTCGATCCGTTACAACGCCAACATCTACACTATAACCTCTACGCATAAGTTCATTGTATATGATGTTCTCCATAATGTGCCCTGGATCATATTGACGATAATTTAAACGAGCATTACGTAACCCAACATCTGTATAATAGTACTTATTGGGGTACTGAAAATAAGTTTTTCCCTTAACATCATATCTTTTTGCCATACTGATCAGAAAAGAATCTATCGTATGCTGCACATAATTTGCAACCAAGGTAGAACTTATTTTTTCATTTTTCATACTAGTCAAGGCATTCGATATATTCGTGGGGTTCGTCAATGAACTTATCTGCGATGCCAAAAAGTTCAATATATCGCCAAGAATATCTTCCCGTTCAATTTTGTTACGCTCCACAATATCTCTAATGTAAACTTCCCTAAAAAGAGAAGTCAAATAGTCCTTCTTATCTTTTTCATCTTCTAAAGCCAATAACCTAGGCATTCCACCATAAAGCATGTAGGTATCTAACGCTTTTCTTTCATCCCCTTTAACATGCGAATAATATTCTTCAAATGATAGCGGATAAACATGAATCTGTGTTGCGCGCCCTCTGAATTCCGTAGCAATGTCATTAGACAAGCCTTTAGAATTACTTCCAGTTACATAAACATCAAGATTTCTGTATGCTTTCAGTTCATTCAGCATATCATAAATCGTAACTGTAATTCCGCCATTTTCTTCATCAACAACTTTAGTAGTATATTGTACTTCATCAATAAAAAGATAGAATTTTTCTTCTTTTTTATCACAAATAGCATCTTCTACATACTCGCAAAGAGTAATTGGGTTTCGATATTTGTAATATCGTCTTTGATCTAACTCAAACTTAAGAATGTGGTCTTCTGGTACTCCCTGAGAAAGAAGATACTCATAAAACAAGTCAAAAAGCATAACTGATTTACCACATCTACGAATACCAGTAATAACCTTAACCTCTCCATTCCACATATTGTGAATCAATCGTTTCAAATAAGAATCTCGCTTAACCATTTTTTCACCTCACACTTGCGTCGTATTTGTCGCAACTTTCACCTGTAGTATACCAACCTATTCTAAAATTATCAATCCTTTCGCAATTTTATACATTAAACTTACGACGCATACGTCGCTAGTACAAGGTATACACATCTTCAAAGACATTATTTCAACTGCCGCTCAAACGTGTTTATCAAAATTATGTTTGATAAACATATCACTGGATCTTACAATTTCTAGTGAAAGACAACCATTATAAGCATATAGACTCTTTGTTTTTTCTACAGTAATGAATATGTACGAAATATGCATTCGTGTGAAATCCCCCGTTTATTATTGAACGCAAAAAAGGTAGGTGCACAACACCTACCAAGTTACGCGGGCTCATCACCCTAAGTTCATGAATCAGTAGCGGGCTCATCACCCTAATACTTATCTATTACCAGCTTCCGCCGCCTCCGCCACCGGCGCCTCCACCAGAGAAGCCACCAAAGCTAGAGCCCATGCTATCGGCTGTACTTTTCATTTGTTCTGTTTGATAATCCAATAAATTTTGATGAATTGGTTCATACATACTTCTTGTCAGCATTCTGTAATAGAAATAAGAAGAATATGGATCTGAATAATACGAATCATACCAGTCTGGTTGTACTAAAGGAATCGTACTAAATTTCTTTGTCCACATTTCAGAAAGTCCAAAGACCATCGCATATGGAATCACATCATAATAGTATGAAGGATTTTCCATAGACAATCTTTCCAATTGTGGTACTTCTGCTTTTTCAATAAAGTCTTTAAAACCTAATAGCTCAGGAGCAACACTTTTGAAGTAGTTACTCACCACATTAAATTTAGAAACCAAAAGTATTGGTAGTGAAACAACCACAATGCCTATCATCATAAATTCAAATGGAACAATACTTAGAATCGAATTACATTGTCGATATATAAAGTATGCAAGAATTAAAATAAACGCAATACTTAATACTTTCTTTAATGCACCCAGTTTATTTTTATTAAATACTCCGGTTGCAGCTACAGAATAGTTTAAGACCATCATAAGCACAAAGCTAAATGTCGCAAGAATGGTTTCAATCAAATTATCTACAATACTATATCGAGTATTGAATAAGATACATACAATCATACAAATCATAGCTAGTATGGTTGTCACAAACCCATGATCAATAGCAGAAAGTTTTTTATCGCCACTAAATTCATCATTCAAAGCTTCTTTGGCATCATCCATAGCCTTACCAAACTTACTAGATAGTTTCGATAATTTCACACTGTTTTTTGTTTTAAACAAGCCGTTATAAATCTTCTTTTGATGTTTTAAAACAGGCGGTTCATGATTCTCTACTTTTGTAAGAACCAAGTCATCCTCCGTTTCAGAAATGGTTAAATACCCTTTACTTGCCCAATATGGAATCAAGGCCATTAAATCCTCTTGATCCACAGACTCATCCACAATCGTTCCAACCATAGCTGGATCCATATCTTTTGGTGGATAGAAATTCACAATTGGCGTAATATGTGCTTTCTTTAAAAGAAGAGCACGAATCAAACTGTATAGGCCAAATAAAACAGCTAAACCTAAAAAGATAAATGGAGTCTTTGAAGTGGTTTGTTTGGCACCCACAAAATAGCCTTGTCTTAATTCACCAAAAAGAGTAATGGCTTGTTTAGCACCAATATCATAGGCAGAACCACTAATAGAATTAGAAGTAATGATGGGAGTCACATTTAAATCATTCGATTGATTTCCTAGACTTCCACTAAAAACTTGAATGTTTGACATTTCTTTTTCTGTCAAAGCCTTTTCAAACTGAATATCAAAACTAAAATGAGAAATGGTTGTATCCCAATTGTTTCCAAGAACCGAGTAATAAATAAAATCCAAATCGGAATGATAATCTTCTGGAATGACAATCGTATAAGTCAACGTATACGTATGAGGGCCAATAACCGTATAGTCTTCACTACCAATCTGAATCACACGATTTCCTGAATCAGAATCCACTTCATACTCATCATTTAATACGTTGATATCTTGAATCTTTAACTTATACTTTTCATCCCGATTGATATACATCGTTTCAGGAATATTACGATAAATCCCATGACGATAACTTGAGAAGTTGACATCAATCACTTCTTTGACATCGATCGTATTGTTTGAATGATATATCGCATTTACTGTATAGTCATCAATCGTATACCCTCCATCATCTGCATGAATATCCACAACAGAAAAGCATAGAATGAATGCGAATAAGAAGGCCAAGACCTTCTTAAAATTTAACTTGAACATTTTCTCTTTCCGAAGCATTGGCCACTTCAAACATTGTCTTCTTTTCAAAATGGAATAAAGATGCCACAATATTTGTCGGAACACTCATAATCACATCATTATATTCACGAACTAATGCATTATAGTATTTACGAGAATTTGCGATATCCTCCTCTACCTTCTTCAATTGATTTTGAAGATCCATAAAATTCGTGTTGGCCTTTAAATCTGGATATTGTTCTGCCACCGCAAAAATACCCTGAATGGCATTTGTGATCTTATTTTCACTATCCATTACATCCTTTGATGTTTTCGCCATATTTCTTTGGGCAATCACTGAACTCAATGTATCCGCCTCATGTTTCGCATACCCCTTCACGGTTTCAACCAAGTTAGGAATCAAATCAAAACGCTTTTTCAAATACACATCCATTGTAGAGAAGCCTTCATCCACTCTATTTGATAAACGAACAAGCTTGTTGTAGCTTGACATTACAAACAATACCAACAAGACGATTAATACAATAACAACAATAATTAAGATCATAATAAAATCCTCCTGACAAAATTATACCTCAAATAAACAAAAAAAAGTAGAAGCATAACACTTCTACCCTTACTCATATATATTACCAGTCTGTCGCAATATCTAATTGAGTATCTGAATTTTGCGTAAAACTACCTGTATCACAGACGATTCCCTGTCCTAATGAAGTGTCTACAATAGATCCTCTAGGATACTTATTTAAATCGGCTGCCACAATAACATAATCCCCTAACATCTTCGCACCATCTTCACGAACCCAATAATTATCATTGTTTCCCATACCACGCATAATGTCGACTACCCCTGACATATTTAAGTTGTAGTATGTTTCCTTTCCATTAGGCCCATAATATACACCACCCGATGCAGTAAGTGCATTCGCATTACTTACATATTGTGTGTATGATGGTTGCGAATAAATGACCTGAGTCACCGCATTATAATTGTTCTGAACGAATGTTGCATCATTCAATAACTCCGGCTGCTCTAAAATCATTTCTTCAACGCTTTTCGACTCTTCTTGTTTCTTGCTAGATTCTTCCTCGATATCTTGAATCTGTTCTTCGAATTTCTCTTTTAACTCTTGAGTTCCGTTTTTTGTATCCACACGCATTAAAATGTTTGTATCCGCATTATTCGTTTTGGCATAAACCTTACTTTCTTCCCCAATAACTGATGATGTTGTTAGTACTGTTAATGCTAATGTCGACAACAATAAACCCGAAACCAATCCTTTTCTTACTACACTACTCTCTAAATTTTCTTCTTTTATAAAGTTCAAAACACCCTCCAATCTTCCCCCTTGGCCTCATAAAATACGAGACGGTTGTCCTTAAAAAATGAACAACAACATTTAATACTATACACAATTCTTAAAAAAAAAGCAAATTTCGCCACTAAAAAAGGCCGTTTTCACCAAAAAGTGGTGAGTACGACCCATTTGTAAGCGATGTTTTCAAAGAATGAAAATTAGAATCCAACTACATTCAAGACTGCTGCAATAGCCCAAATAGCTGCCATAATCAAGTTTAATACTTTACTAAATTTCTTATCACTTAAGTAAGCTAGAGTAACACTGTATAAACAACAGATTGCCTCCAATACAACGATTACCATTAATGTGTTAAATGTACTAAACATAAAAACCCTTCCCTTCTAAATATTTCTATAATCTTGCACATTTTGTGTCATAGCCATTTTTCTTTGTCTTTCTAAATTTAAATCTAAATGAGACGCATCCTGAATCACTTTTACCATATCTTGGTAGTCATTCGCATCAAAGACAAAGTTTGGCAATACATATTTGTGATTATGGATCGTTTGATTAAATCCAAGAATCAACAGATTATGTAAGAATGCTTCTTTTGTGGCATCCACGATCTCATTTTCATAGTTGACATCTAAGAAGTAGTCACACGTATTAAATAAATCTAAGATTTCACTTGCCTTGCATCCTGGATACAAACGTACATTATCATATTTTTCAAAAGACATCAACTTTTGTGACATCTCCGTTAATGCACAAACATGGAATTTCATGTTTGGCAATGCATTTACTAACTCATCCAATTTCTCAATACGATCTGAGTTTGTACAAATCAAGACATTATTCGAATGTCCATTCTCTTTTTCAAAGCGATATACATAACCCAAAGGTTTGACAATATTACTATTTGCGCCTAAAGAAATTAATTTCTCATACGCCTCTTTTTTCTGAACAAAAATCTTAGAAGTTCGTCTAGAATTACCATCCAAGATCACCTGCATATTGCCAGGAATATCCTCACGATATCCTTCTTGCCAGAACAATACATCACTATGTTCACGATCTTCTAAGCTTTCCGATACAAAGAATGGATTGGATAAGGAGTTATAGAATAATCTTGTTGGATATACATCCAATTCAGTAAATAAATGTTTCGCAAATTCAACTTTATTCTTAAAGATATATACCTTATCCTCTTGATTTAAAATAATGTCTTGCGTCACAAAATTCTCAACCACTTTTTCATTACCTGACACATCATAATAACTTCTAGAAACAAGCTGACCTTTTTTATTAAAAATCGTTCTTGCATACAAGAAACCATATTTATTATAATGATCACTCACGCGAGCTACATGTGTATCATCATACCAATCCACAATCTTGACAAGCCTTTTATGTAAAGGAGAAGTGAAGAAAATCTTACCTCTTTCATGATTTAAATCAAAGACTTGACCACCCGTATTACTCGCCTTGATTTCCCAATAATCCGGAACATCAATCTGGTTAAAATACCTAGGCTTTCCTCCCTCTTTTTTACCACAATAGTACGTATAAATACTCGTCACATCCTCTGGTAGATATCCATCATCACTAAAAGTAATAATAGGACCACTAAATCCAGAAGAACGCATACTTTGATACAACATTTGACTATCTTCATCAAAATTATCTAATAATACAACTGGAGTTTCTAACATACAGCTTCCCTCCATTTTTCTTGTACATTACTAGTTAAGAAATCCTGAGCAACCTCATACGATACAGAATGACAATGTTCTAGATCTTGTTTAAATAAATCAACAATACCCTTTCTTAAAGCTTCAACACGATCCTTATCCTCTTCAGGTAAAGGCATCAAATATCCATTTTCACCATTTCGAATAAAAGTAGGATTTCCATAACGAACATCAAAACCAATGATTGGCAATCCTCCACCAACAGCTTCCATTAAAGTAAGTCCAAATCCTTCACTAGTACTTCCCGCAATATAAGCTTCATAATTCTGATACACTTCACTCAAATCATGTTGCCCCATCAAACGAATATAACTTGATGCATTATTTTCTCTAATGATAGTTTCAAGTTTTTCTCTTTCGCCACCAACACCATAAATATCCAAAGATAATTCAGGCACTTCACTACGAGCTTGAATTACAGCCTTACAAATCCAGTCTACATGTTTTTCACTAGCTAATCGACTTGCCGTAATCAATGAGAAAGGTTTTCTTCCTTCTTTGGGATACTTTAATTCCGGTAAGGATCCAACTGGAATGGTATAAACACAAGGCGTCATTCCATAATATTTTTCAAATTGTTGAATCATTAAATCACTCTGTGCTTGTGTTGAACAAATATAGAAATCAATATGTTTATGCATATTAAATTCATACTCATAATAATTATTCCATAAAATATAATCATCATTCGTTTCTTTTTCACTAAAGTGATCCGCATGTACAACTGTACCCACTCTAGCTGGCTTACAGTTCATAAGAATGGATTGACCAATATCAGTAGAACGATCAATTAGAATTACATCATCACTAGTCAGGTTAAGCTTAGATACCATATATCCTACAAATTCTTCTTTTGAACAAAGTATTTTATCTTTAAATTTATACATCACACGATCATCATCAATGATTTCTTCATACGCAACACTACCATCCACATTAAAGAAACGACGATGATATAAATGTGCTGCATTATCTAATGGCGCATAATATTCTGAATACACACGTCCAGATGTAAAGTAATCCTTACGAATTAAACATCCTCCAGACACCATTTCTACACGATGCACAAAATCATCATGATCATTGACCATATAGGCTGTATAAAAATTATTACTTCCACCAAACACATAACGGCAAATCTTGCCCTCTCTAGATTTCGTATATTCCGTATTACTAAATGTTTTTTCCAAATCACTTAAAGTATAAGTAACAGGTGCTGTTTTAAAATCCGTAAAGAATGTATATAGCCAAATAACTTCCGAATCTTCAAAACCAATATTCTTTGTCATATGTTCAATATTTTCAGAAGGAAACATATCTGTAAACACGAATTTCGCATCAACACCAATATTTCTAAACATTCTAGCACGGTAAATCTGGGCATATTCAACACCACTACTTGCCCAGCCAATGCCTAAATTAAAATTATAAATCATAATCCAAAAAGCTCCTTTCCTTAAGGATACAATATTATCATCTCGTTGTCTTTACCAAATGAAACTTCTCCCAATAAAATATTACGAATCATCGCTTTTTTTATTGATTTTTCCATATCTTCAAATGAAATTCTAGCTTCTCTTTGATATTCAAACAATAAGTTACGCTGCGCACTTGAACGACCCGAAATGGCAGCCTGTAATTGTTGAAGGTAGTCAACCTCTTCTACCCAACCATCATCTAACGCTCTTAACGTACAAAGACGACAATATTCAGAGAATCGATCTCCTAATGACTTCTTTTTAGTATTGAAAGCCATCTTTGAATATTGAATCAAATAATCCTTTTGATTTTTAGTACTCTCATCCATTTCCTGTAAACGATACGATAGATTATCTAGCACATATCTATGAACACCATACGAATCTAATTTCTTATTTGACTTCACAAAATCCTTGATGTTGTCTTCACAAATCGAAAGAAGATAATTCTCATCCAAGCTTTTTCCATCCAATAAATCATTTCTTGTCTTATACATAATTGTTCTTTGACGCTGCATAACACTATCATAATCCACCGCATTCTTTCTTTGGAAAACAGATGATTCCGATTTGATTTTCTGTGACTTGTTAATTAATTTTTTAATTCGACGCTTAGAAATATATTTTCCTTTTTCTACATATTTTTCTAAGAAGTCCTCTCCTAAAATTTCACATACATCATCCTCTAATGATGTATAGAAAATAGACACACCAGGCTCTCCCTGACGTCCTGCACGACCTCTTGCCTGTCTTTCATCACGCGTATTATTCATACGGCCAATTCCTAGTACGCATAAGCCACCTAGTTCTTTAACACCAGAACCCAAGCGAATATCGGTACCACGTCCTGCCATACTTGTAGCTACAGTCACTACATTTTTTTGACCAGCTTCTTTAATAATTTCAGCTTCCCAAAACGCATTATTCGCATTCAATACACTATGCTCAATATTTTCTTGCACCAATAATTTTGACAACATTTCCGTATCCGAAATCAAAGAAGCAATCAACAAGACTGGTTGTCCTGTATTATGTCTTTTCACTGTTTCTTTAATAACCGCATCAAATTGTTCTTCACTCGTCTTAAAATACTTATCTGGTAAATCCTTTCGAGCCAATGGTTTATTCGGTGGAATAACCACAACTTGTTTATGATAAACTTCTAAAAGTTCATCTTTTCCATCCGCAATTGTTCCACTCATACCCGACATTTTAGGGAATAAATTAAATAGATTCTGGTATGTAACAGACGCAACTGAACGCTGTTCCTGACTTAATTTTAAACGTTCCTTTTCCTCGATTGCCTGATGTGAACCACCACGAAGCTTCATACCATTCATTTTACGCCCTGTACTCTTATCAAGTAATACAATCTCACCAGAGTCCGTTACTACATAATCCACATCTTTATCCATTAAATAGTGTGCTCTTAATGCCAATACGACATGTCTTAAAACATCAAAGTTTTCTTTACTATATAAGTTTTCAATACGGAAATAACGCTGTGCATATTCAATTCCCTTATCGGTTAGCCAAACCTTGTTATCTTCCACAATATAATGTTCATCCTCTACTAGAGTTGTGACAAAAAAATCGGTAATACCATACAAATTAGATTGAACACGAGGAGATCCTGAAATAACTAAAGGCATACTCGCACTATCTAATAAAACAGAATCTGCCTCATCAATAATGACGTAATACAATTCACGCATAAAACGATCTTCTTTAGAATGTACTAAGTTATTCAATAAATAATCAAATCCCAATGAACCATGTGTTGTATATACAATATCCGCTGCATAGATTTCTTTCTTTTGATCATTATTTAAATGCTCATTTGTATCACGCTTTACACCGGCCTTAACACTTAAACCCAAAAACTCATAAACCTTTCCCATTTCCTCGGCATCACGAATGGCCAAATATTCATTAGCCGTAACTAAAATACTACTTTTACCAGTCAATCCATTTAAGTATAAAGGCATAGTGGCCGTTAAGGTTTTTCCTTCACCCGTATTCATTTCTGCCAAATAACACAAATGTAAAGCAATACCACCTAATATCTGTACATCAAAAGGAAACATGCCTAGTACACGATAATCGGCTTCGCAACATACCGCAAAAGCTTCAGGAAGAAGATCATCCGTTGTTTCACCAGCTGATAATCTTCTTTTAAACTCATTTGTCTTATTTTTTAATTCATAATCACTTAAGTTCTTTACTTTCTTGCACTCTTCTTTTACCTTATCCAAAAGAAAGTGTAATTTTTTATCAATTTTATTCATCTTACCCTTCCTTTTCTGTAATCACAAAAGAATGAAAATGCATCTTCGTACCACCTGCATTAATCAACTGTACACGATAGCTATATGTCTTTAAAGGACACTTAAAATCCATTTCCGGTTCACGAACAATCAGTGTACCAGCCTCATTTTCATAGCGGTCATAAAACACCATTCGTATTAAATATGATTCAAAATCACTCATATTCACTTGAATATGATAAGAACTCTCTCCATCAATAATAGGTAAGGATGGTTCTGTTCGCATCATCTGGTAGTTCACCTTAGAATACCATTCCTTTATAACGGTTCCAGGAGGCATCAATTCATTTTCAAATTCAATATCGTCCTTTTTATGAAAAGTAATTTTTGAACCATGTAAGTAAGTACCAAATAAATAATCATTCCAATAAATTTTCCAAAATTTACTTTCCATCTTATTCTTCACCTCGATTAAAATCAATTTGTAAAGTTTTGTTATATTGACTCAAAAACCATTGTACAACTGACGTAGTGTCATCATTGTGACGACCATGAATGCCTTTCCCAATAATTTCAACGCTTGTATTATGAATATGAGAAAGAATTTTATGATATGCAGTCATATCATAATCATCTTCAATCATATATGCCATTTTCAATATTGTGTTATTCCAATTTGCATTATCGAATGCATCCCACATTTTACTATTAAATTTTTCAACTGAATCTTCGCTTAAATCACCACTATGTTTAGCCAATACATCTAATGATGTAGGATAACTCCATGGTCGTTTTATTCTTTCATTTGCTGCTACTGTACCTACACTCATTACAGGTTTTCCTAAAAGCAATGTATGTGGTTCTAATTTTGAACCATAATATAAAGAACCAATAGATCCCATTGATAAACCAGATATTACTAATTGCTTATTTGTAAATCCAAGTTGTTTTAGACAATCTTTTATTCCAAATATAATATTTTTTTCATATTCTTTATCTCCAAGGTAATAAGCTCCACCCTCTACACGAGATTCTGTAATCAATAAAAATGGAGTTCCCATTCTACGCATCATATTAAATCCTTCAAAACTTTCCATTGTTTTCCATCCACCAAAATAAACACATAATGGTGGTTTCATATCCCCTGGATCAAAATACATAAAAACTTCTTCTCTTTTAGACGTAACATAGCGCACTCCTCCTGGAAAAAAAGCACCATAGGATTTTCTAGAATGATGATCATGTAAGTTAATTATTTTAAGTTTTCCTTTCCCTCTTGCGAGTAAAGAAACAAAAATAGATCCATCCATTTTTTTATTTTCTATTGAAACCATTGATTCCAAATCCCTTTCGTTAAAAATCCACCGATTTTGAACTGTAGAAATAGAACCTGATTGAAATTGTTCAATTTTTAATTGTATATTCACAGTTGGATCCTTTTCATACTCTAACCAAAAATCTATTACTTGCTCGTTAAATAAAGGAACATTCATTTTCCAATAAGCAATTTGATAAAAGTCATCTCCGTATTCTCCATTAAGTAAAACTCCGTTATATCCATCCCAAGAAACTGAACCATTAAAGCTTTGAGAAATGCTTAAACTTAATGCATCAAACTTTTCACCATAACCTGATGAAAAAAACAATTTAATATCATCATTTACAAATTCTTGAAGTTTATTAAGTGAATAAATTTTGCCTACCCTTGATTTGTATATCCATTCTGTCCAATAATCTAATTCGACATTCTCTAACAAAAACAATGTATACGCACGAATCTTTTTTAATAAAATACGTGCTTCTTTTTCATTTACGCAACGGTTTAAAACACAAACATCATACCCTCGTTCTTTAGCGAGTCCTAAATCATTTGTATAGTTCCAATCAACGTAGTCAGGAATATGAAGCTGTAAACTTAAGTCTTCATTTCCCACTTGTAAAACACTAATCTTGTTCAACTTGCTTCATAACTCCCTTCCATTTACGAATTAAACTAGCCGTATTATATTCTTTACCTAATTCATAAGAATAAATCACACACTTATTCCAATTGGTAATATTATCCAAATAATAGGTTAAACAACGAGTAATTTCAGATACATCCTCAACAATAAACCCATTCTTTCCATTATGAACATATTGCGTTACATGAGAAACAATTTGAGGTATTGCACTACTAATACAAGAAATCTGTAAGTATAGATCTGGCTGTGTTGTCACATCCACCATAATACGCTGTTCACGAATACATTTAGAAATACTCAATTCATCCACACATTGATCCACAAAGAATTTAATAGGAACTTTCTTTTCTTCATCCAAATCAAATTCAGCTTTGTCATTCGTCTCTTTACGAGCCAATCTTTCATCTAGTCCATTCGCTTTTAATACTTCACGAGTGAAATTTAATACGGAATCTACACGATCCCAGTTCGCATTACGCGTGAAGAAATGAACACGAGCTGTTTCATTTGTTTCAAAATAGTTAGCGAATAAAACAATCAATTCTTCAAATTTAGATTGTTCAATTGAATCAATCGGAACCAAGATATTTTGAACCGTCAATTGTTGACTAATCCCAAAATCGGCACGCGTATCAAAAGGCGTAATATCTACAATTGGCAAAGTTTTACCAGCATACTTTTCTAAAGGACCAATCTTATGTTTCGAATCGACAATACAATAGTTTGTACTTCGAATCAAAGATTTCAATTCTGCATCTTCAAATAATTCCATACGATTTTGATAGAAAGATAGAATCGTTTTTCTTTGCGTAAATAAACTTTCTAGTAAATCATGATGCAGAGTATGCATAGCCAAACAGAATATATCCGACTTATCTGTCATTTCATCTAAATAAGTAGAAAATACTTCTTCAATTAAGGGTTCCATTGAACCATAACTTAAACCATTAAACTCATGTCTTTTATTATTAATTAAATAGAAAGGATTGTTTGGATTTACTTCAATATGACCATCTTCAAAGAAATGACAGATTTTCCAATTTCCTTTTCCATCTAGATATTGTTCATAAACTGGCTGATTATTTTCATAAACAATCGTTGTAGATAAGAAACCACGATCATCATATATATTCTTTCGAACCATGACTCCAGATTGAAATAAAAATACTTCAATCATATTCCCATCTTCTCCAAAATGAATTTCTGCATACTTTTCATTATGAACATAGGCCACAATACAAAATGGTGTATATACAAACTCTGTATGGTCAGGCCACATTAAATCTCTATAAGATAAAATATCTACTTTTGTACGTCTAATTTCTTGAATCGCATCAAAACAAGACCAATATGGCGCATGAAAAACACTTTGACGGTGCAAAAAGTGTCTAAAGTTTGGACAATAGCTCAAGTTTAAAATCTTATATTCCATAATATTATTACGATTGAACATCTGAACCTGTTTTACACTATCATCAAACTCGGTTACTGTTCTTCTTCTATACCAATATTGTTCATTTTCTTTATATTCATTTCCATGATACCAGGAAGGTACAAAATACATCATAATGACTACCTCCTAAATGAATGGCTTATATGAATCAAAATCACGATAAGCACGAATCTCTAAATAAACACAACACAATAATCCCGAAAGCATCATAAATGTCGTTGGAAGCATGGACACGGATGCATCTACAATTCCTTTATACTGTAAATACATACATAAACTTAAACAACCACACATAATTAGCCCACTTAAACAGCTAAAGAATAAGACCCATTTACGAATATAACGACGCGTTGCCTTACCTGCAGGAACATTCACAATACTATCCCCACTTTGTAACAAATCTTCCGATAAATCTTTTGGATTCACAAACAATAAACTTAATAACACAGTAAACACAAATAACATCACAATATAAACACGCATACCAAATACGGTCGACATATTTAAATTCTTATATAAGTAATTAATAATTTCTGATTTATGATAATGATGAATCAATGCCACAATCAATTGTGGAATCATAAAGATAGCTGAACCAAACATTAAAGCCATAAAACCGACTGGATTATATTTAATGGCCAAATAATTCTTTTTTGCGTGTACATTATGCACAGACACTCTCTGTAAAGGAATCTTCTTTTCATGAAGTTCCATAAAAATCATAATGATGACCATCACAAAAGAAATCAAAAGAGGAATCATTAGCGAATCAATAGATGATTTCATTAGTATCGCAATTAAAGATTCTGTCATATTCACAATAATAATCGGGGCAAAACCACCAACCCCATACTTCTTATTATTGATCAATAAGTATTGTGCAATACTTGCGCCGGCCATTAATTCAAAAATCACCACTAAAATGCTCATTAAATCTTTTTCAACATATTTCAATGACAACGCATAAAAAATAGATTGCGCAAGAGCAACCACAAAACATACACCCGTAATCCAATAGTTCATAGCCTTAGGTGAAGTACGCGCTCTAGCTTCTTTTGATCGCATTGCGAATAAAATACTAATCAATAAACTTGCCGTAATATATGGTGAAATACCCAAACTCATCACATAACATTTTTGACCAGCACCACTCACGGCCATTGTCAAAATAGCACCTAAATCAAGCCCTGCATTATTATATTCATTCATATCTATCCCATTTAATGGAATACGGTGACATAAAAAATAAACTAGAATCACAACAATAGAAAATAGACATCGATTTCTAACCAAATGTGTCTTTTCCTTCATAAACATCACTCCCAAATAAAAATAACAGTAACTAAAAGTTAGCTACTGTTATTTTATCATTATTTTATTTATTTATCTTCTTTTTCTTTAGAAGCATCGTTTCTTTCTTTTGAGGCATCGTTTCTTGCCTTTTTAGAAGCATGTGCATTTACTAATGAAACCAATGCACCAACAATAGGTACCCAAGACCACCATACTCTATGAGTTACATCCAATGTTGATTTTGGCATTTTTTCTTTTTCGATTGTTTCAGTTTGTTCCTCAGGATTTGCCTTTGGAGTCTCATCCTCTACAACCTCTTCAGTTTCACGAGGAGCTACCTGTAAAGGAGCACGAGTATCTACTACAACTCGACGATATGAAGTATCTCCACCAGCTGTACTTGTAACAACACTAGTAGCATAGCTTTGTGATGTTGATAATGATTCACTTGTACTCAAACTTTCTGAGCTTGATACAGAATCAGACGTACTAACTGACTCTGAAGTAGAAACTGATACAGAATCACTAGTACTTACAGATTCACTTGTTGATACTGATTCACTCAAGCTTGTTGATTCTGATAATGATCCAGATGTAGATTGACTATCACTAACACTAGTTGAAGCTGATTCACTAGCTGAAGCGGATTGACTAGCACTCACTGATGCGCTTGTTGAAGCACTCTGGCTTGCTGATACCGAAGCGCTTGTACTTTGACTTGCACTTTCTGAAGCTGATTTACTAGCTGAATATGAATTAGATACGCTTAAAACTTCTGAATTTGTTTCTGCATATGAAGTTTTACTAGCATTCATATCATCAATTGCACGTTTCTGGTATGATTCATCTAATATAACACTAGTAAATTCAGTACGTCTATATAATTTATTATATTTAGTTTTCGACACGTCCCATCTCAATGCAAAGAATATATTGTTTTCAATTTCTGCACCGTCCAAATAATATTTTTCTCCATCAATTTTTATTTGAACATAAGGTGTACCATAATAAGGATCAAAAAAACTAAGATCGGTGTTTCTCACCTTCTCTCCACCATTTTGTACTTCAACATAATTACCATTTACTTTTACTGGAACCCAATATTCTTTACCATCTATTTCTTGTCTAACTACATAAACATCTTTGCCCTGTACATTCATAAAAACTTTATTTCCGGATTGATCATTATAATCGGTAAATGAATATGTAGGCTCGATAGTACCATCAGGCTGAATAAAATAGCCATCCCAGTTGATTGAAGTTACAATTTTTGTTGTTTTATCTATTTTCACATTATTTTTAGTAAGTTCAATCGTCTTTGTTTCGCCCTTACTAGTAATATACGTATATACGAATTTATCACCTTTCTGAACCAAAACACCTTCTTTGATTAAATCATCATTACTCTTAATAACATAAGCTTTATCACTTAATACTTCACCCGCAAGGCTTTTTCCATACGTTGAAGTTAAAGAATTAGAAAGAGATTCAGATTCCTTGAAATAATTACTCATACTTGTTTCAGGATCAACACTTCCACTTTCTGCAATAGGCATCGTAGAATTTTCAACAGTATTCGTTTTATAATTTGCAGCCGATACATTTTTATTACCATTTAATAAACCAGTAATAAAATCTCCAAATTTATTAGATGAATCCTCATCATTTTTTGCTGCTTCAGAATTTACTAATGATTCACTCTCACTTACAGATACAGAATTAGATTCACTCTCTGAAATACTAGCTAATTGAGATTCACTAAGACTTACAGAATCTGAAATCGAATTGCTTTCAACAATTGAATTCTTTTCTGATTCAACCGTAGAATCATATGCACTTGTTGATACAGAAGCATTTGTACTATTTTCAATACTTGCATAATCTACAGTAGTCGAATCACTTTGAGATAATGATTCAGACATATATGAAGATGTAGAAGCCTGAGATTCACTAAGGTTACTTACTTGTGTCTCATCATCTAATTCAGCAGCATAAACCGCATTGTTACCCGCAAAAATTGTTCCGCCACCTACAACAGCACCTGCAGCGGCAACCCCTTTAAGTAAATTATTGGATTTTTTTCTTCTTATATTCTTTTTCTTTTTCGACATATCAAACCATTCCTTCCTCATACACCCTATAAAAAACAAAAAAATCAAGCAGAGTACACAAAAAGAATGCACTCTTCCCTTACTAGGTTTAATAGTAAACGGAAAGCTTGATTTATTCAAGTAAAATAATTGATTTCTAACCACTTTTTAATCAAAAATATACATTTGTTAATCATCAATTAGAAGCAAAGAAAAATCTATTAAATTAATATAACCGCTTTTATAACTATAGTTATAATCTTAGTAACTAATCATTCTAACTCCATAATCGCATCAACGAATAATTTCTTAGTGAAATAGCCATTGTTGATTAAATATTGTACTTGTTTTAAATTAGAAACCATTCGATTATACTCTTCTTCAGAACAACTCTGAACAACTTGACTAGCTTCTTCTAAACTCGATACCACAAATCCTATACCTTTTTCTTTGATGAAATCTGCATTGGATAAATAATTTGGAATTATAACCGGTATACCTGCAGACAAATAAGAAGCCAACTTATACGAACAATTCATCTTATAATAATCTCTTTCATCCTCAGAATTTTCTGAATTTCCCCAAACAAGGCCAAAACCACCTTTAGATAGTTGTAATAATAATTCATATTTATTTAACCAACCACCAAAATTAACATTTGTAGAATCCGTAATATCTTCTTTTCCAAACACATATAAAGGTGTTTCTTGATGCCAATTCTTCACAAAAGGAAATCTAGACGCTTCTCCTGTGAAATATAGTTTTCTTTCAAATTTAGGATCATGTAGACGAATATCATTTTTAAAATCCCACATCTTCTGAATTACATATTTCTTATTCTTAACACCATGTTCCACTAAACACCTATACATTTTTTCTGAAGGAACAACTAAAACATCACACTTATTACATATACTCACAAACTTATCCATCAAATAATAATTGGATTCAAACTGAAGTGGCACAATATCATGAATAAACAAAATAATTTTAGCTTGATACAACTTCATTCGATCAATTAATGAATCATCCCATTCCATCGCATTCCACGTGGGAAACTGAAAAATGACAATATCCCCTTCTGTGATTCCAGAAATCAATCCATCAAAACGAGCACTCATTTCATTCCAAGGCTCCTTTGAACTATCATATAAATATATTGGAAGTTCTACTGCATCCAATGGACTTAATATTTTCACCACTTCATTTTGAGCCATTTTCGCAACACTCCAATATACCTGATTCGTAATATTTGTTACATGTACTTTCAACTTCATCCCATCCTTACATTAAACATGTCTATAAATACCTAAAAAATGGACATGTCCTCAACACATCCATTCTATCACACTATTCAATTAAGGTGACTCCCACTTTCCAGATCTGATTTAAGAAATTCAAATTCAATGTAGCCAAACGATTATGCTTATCATACTTAATAATATAATCATCCATATTCACAAGTGGACCTCTTGTCACATGAATCTTATTATTAAGCAATACACCATAAGACATACGAAGAATCTTCTTTTCATCCATCAACATAGTAAGAATACGAATCTCTTCATCTGTTAATGCAGAAATATCCTCTTTATATTTTAATTCATGAATAAAAACACTCTCCAAAGGAAACTTTCTAAAAATACGATCTACTTCTACCTGTGACAATTTACTCACCACAAATACATAGCCACCGAATAAAGTTCGCAATTGAATCTGTTTAGAAACCCTATGATAAAACTCCATCTTAGGACTAAACGCAAAAATACCCTCGTTTTCATTCAAGTATTTACATACTTCCTCTTCCTTAGAACGTATGGTCAATAATACATACCAATGTTCATCCAAATTCATATATAAAACCCTTTCATCGCATATACTAAAAGTATAAAGTGGTTAGTTAGCTATGTCAAATCGATTAAAACGGTAAATCGATCTCTGGTTCTTCCTCTTCTTCAAAAGTCGGTAAATTCTTTAAATCCAAATCATCCAATCGATTAAAGTCAAAAAATGGTTCTTCCATGAATGGATCCCAATTCATACAATGACTATATACATACTCCTTTTGTTTGTCTGTTAAACCACTTAGTAGCTCATCAAGCGCTTCTTCCTGCTCCAACTCATCCCACCAACGCGTATCATACGCACTATGACCAGATTCCACCCACATTTCAACTCGTTCTTTCTCTTTCTTTGTGAGCTTATGCTTTTTTTTAAATCTCTTCAATTCATCCATACGGATTCTATATTTACTCTTCTTTTTCATACACCAAAAAATAAGGGTACACACTAAGTATACCCTAATATCTACTATAAACTTTTCAATTCTTCTGTGATAGCACGGATAGCTTCATCGACCTTAGAAGCATCCTTACCACCGGCTTGAGCCATATCTGGCTTTCCACCACCATTACCAGAACAGATTTGAGCCGCTTTCTTAACCAATTGACCCGCATGTACGCCATCCTTAACAGCCTCTTTACCTGCACCAGATACAAAGACAACCTTTTCTTGATTTGTGTTCACAAAGAATACAACCATCTTGTCATCACTAGCCTTTAAGTTAGAAACAATATCCTTCAATGCACCTGCATCCATTCCAGAAACGGATTTAATCAATACATTGACTTTTCCAAAATCTTTAGCCTCAGTAGCCCACTCTTTAGATTTCAATGTAAAGATTTGGTTCTTCAAGTTATCGATTTCCTTTTGCATATCGTGCATAGTCTTATAAGCAGCTTCAACCTTAGTATCAATATTCTTAATACCCTTTTGTTTAGCACTTACCGCAATATTTTCTAACATTGCATGTTCAGACGCAAAATCTTCATAAGCTGCAAATTTAGTCTTCGCTGTAATACGACGAGAATCTGAACCAATACTTTCCTCACTAATGATCTTGCATAGACCAATCTGAGCCGTATTTTCTACATGACAACCAGCACAGAATTCTTTAGATACATCACCCATTGTTACTACACGAACTGTATCTCCATACTTCTCATCAAATAATGCAGTGGCACCAGACTTCTTAGCCTCTTCAATAGGCATAACTTCTTTCGTTACTGGATACGCCGCACTAATATATTCATTCACAATACGTTCTACTTCAGCCAATTGTTCAGCCGTAACCTTTTCATAGTGATTGAAGTCAAAACGCAAATATTCAGGACAATTATAAGAACCAGCCTGGTGAATATGATCACCCAATACCTTAACTAAAGCCGACTGCAACAAGTGCGTACAAGAGTGGTTTGCTGTAGTTGCCAAACGATCTTTGACATTTACTTCACCATGTAAAGACATACCCTTTTCTAATACACCACTATTGATTTTTACTGTGTGAATATGCTGTTTATTACGCGTCTTTTGAACATCCAATACTTCAACTTCTACACCATCAGCCGTAAACATTCCCTTATCGGCAACCTGTCCACCACTTTCTGCATAGAAACAAGTTTCATCTAAAATGATCATACCTTCATCTTCTAAAGAATCAACCATTTTACCCTCAGCATTAAATAACGCAATGATCTTACCATCACAAGTTAAGTGATCATAACCAATAAATTCACTAGGCTCATTGAAGTTCATCAATTCTTCATTTTGAGACGCAAAAGAATCCTTTACATTACGCGCATTACGAGCACGCTCTTTTTGTTTGTTCATTTCTGCATCAAACTCATCATGACTTACTGTAATTCCACTTTCCTCGGCAATTTCTTGTGTCAATTCAAATGGGAATCCATATGTATCATATAATTTGAAGACAACTTCACCACTAAGCTTACCATCCTTAGCCTTGCTGATCTCTTCGTCTAGTAATGCCTGACCAACCTTTAAAGTCTTCTTGAAAGTTTCTTCTTCCACCTTAATCAACTTCTGGTTGAACGCAACATGCTCCTGTAAGTATGGATAGAAATCCTTCATTAAATCTGCAACAACAGGAACTAGTTTATATAAGAATGGTTCATCCAAACCTAATTTTAAACCATAACGAACCGCACGACGAAGTACACGACGAAGTACATAACCACGACCACTATTTGAGAAGTTAGCACCATCACTCAACGCAAAAGTTACTGTACGAACGTGGTCCGCAATGACACGGTAAGCCATCTTATATTCACCTTCATAAGGATGTTTTGCCATAGCTTCTGTCGCACGAATAATAGGCAAGAATAAATCCGTATCGAAGTTTGTTTCTCCATCCTGAACTAAGGCAACCAAACGCTCAAGACCCATACCTGTATCAATGTTCTTCTGAGGAAGTTCCTTATAATCTTTACGATCAATACTTGGATCACAATCATATTGAGAGAATACAACATTCCATACTTCTACATAACGATCATTTTCCATTTCATCAAAGAATAATTTTTCTCCCAATCCCTCAGGATCATATTTTTCTCCACGATCAAAGAAAATTTCACTGTCAGGTCCACCAGGTCCCTTACCAATTTCCCAGAAGTTATCATCTGTCTTTAAAATATGACTAGGATCTACGCCACAAATTGTAGTCCATACTTCATAAGCACGCGCATCATCTGTATATACAGACACATACAATCTGTCCTTATCAATACCCATCCATTCTTCGCTTGTTAAAAATTCCCACGCAAACTGAATCGCCTCATCCTTGAAATAATCTCCAATTGAGAAGTTTCCTAACATTTCAAAGAAAGTGTGGTGACGAGCTGTACGCCCTACATTTTCAATATCATTCGTACGAATTGATTTCTGCGCATTCGCAATACGATTTGAAGCCGGTTTTTCACTACCATCAAAATATTTTTTCAAAGCCGCAACACCCGCATTGATCCATAATAATGTTGGGTCATTGTGCGGAATCAAACTTGCGCCCGGCTCAATCATATGCCCTTTAGATTTAAAATAATCCAAGAACATCTGACGAATCTGATTACCAGTTAATTGTTTCATCTTTTCTTTCCTCCCATAAAAAAAACGCTCCTATTTCTAGGAACGTATAATTACGCGGTACCATCCTAGTTCATTTTCCAAAATCGAAAAATGCCCTCAATTCACTCGTTAACGCCGACTACGTTTCAACTCCAAAGTAGCTTCAAACTAAAAGACTCGAAGAGCTTTCACCAAACGCCCTCTCTCTATACACAAGAACTTTTAATTCTACTTATCTTCTTCACTGTCGAATCGATAAAATTTTAACACTCTTTCCATATTTCTGCAAGACGAATCACACCATCTAACATCAATTCTTTACTCATACTCGCAAAAGACAATCCCACACGCCCACTTGAAATACTAATTGCGACACTATTCGATTCACACAAATCTCGAAAACGAGATACATCCACATCCAAATTTAACCAATACGCCATATACGTTTCATCCAAAATATACGAACAACCCATATACGTATCAATCAATTTCTTTAAATACAAATGCTTCTCCTTATACTCACGAACAAGCTTTCTTAAATGCTTCTGCAAATACCCATCCACAATATACTGCGTAAAAGCCACCTGCTCAATTTTACTCGTCGTTGGACCAAAATAAGAAGCACTATACTTACGCATATACTCCTCATTTAAAATCATATACCCAATACGAAGACTCGGTAATAATAGTCTTGAAAACGAAGAAAAATAAATCACATTCTTACTTTTCGAACACAACGAAGTCTTGATCTTAGAAGCATACACAAGCTCTCCATTATAATCATCCTCAAGAATCAAAACATTCTCTAAAGAAACCAATTCTTCACGAACCCTTTCACTCATAGACTGCCTATCCGACGTAAAACAAGTTGTATTCACATAGACAACATCCACATTCAATCTTTGAATATCCCTCACAAAAGAATTTGGATTTAAATATTCCACATGAAAACCATACGACAAAAACACCTGCTTAGCCTGATCATCTACTAAAATACTTAAACCAATAACTTTATTCTTATCTAACATTCCACAAAATATATACAACAAAGACTGATAGTTTGAACCAATCACCATCTGTTCAGGAAAGCACAAAATATTCCGATTCTGATACACATACTTACATAGAGCCTGTCTTAATCCATACTCACCCTGCGCTAAACCATAACTTGACATCAAACGCTTATCATTCAAAACACCCTTCATATATCGTTTCCAAATTGTCGTTTCAAACGAATCAAAAGAAACAGACTGAATTCGAAAATCATAATCATACGATTTTTCTTTATGACTCGAAGAATAATCCAGGATTTCCTGATGCAGTAAGATACGCTCCGGATTCATACTCACCACATACCCCACTTTTTCTTGACTCGAAATAAACCCATCCAAAACCAATTTATTATATGCATTTTCAACCGTAGTCTTAGACACATTCATCTTCTTTACACATTCACGAATCGAATCCACACGATCCCCATACTTTAAGATTCCAGAAAGTATCGACTCCTTATACAAATCGTAAATTACCTGATATTTCTTCATAAAACTGTCCCCTAATTATTTTTTATAATTGTATATTTTTTTATATACAGAAACAAGTATAATAGTCACTAAGTTACAGAAAGAAGGAAAGATTATGAAAAACAAACAAACATACGAAATCGTACTAACAGGACTAGGTATGGCACTTGTATTTGTCGCAACCATGTTCATCAAAGTACCAAACGCATTAGACGGATACTTCAACCTAGGAGACGGATTCATCCTATTATTCGCAAGCTTTTTAAATCCATTTGAAAGCTTCTTGATTGGAGGCTTAGGAAGCGCACTAGCCGATGTAGCCGGAGGATACGGCCACTACTTCTTCTTTACCCTAATCATCAAAGGACTAGAAGCTATCGTAGTATCCCTACTTATGAAAAACTACTCTAAACCGAAACAAATCTCAAGCTACGTATTAGGATCTGTCATTATGGTATTTGGATACTTCATTGCCAAATACATATTAAAAGGAAGCTGGATTGTAGCCGCAAGTGAAATTCCAGCCAACATAGTCCAAGGAGCTGCAGGTATTGTGATCGCATTAATCGCATATCCAATGGTAAAGAAAATCGTACAAGATAAATTAAATTAAAAGAGAAATCAAAATCGATTTCTCTTTTTATTTACAACGAACTGTTACTCTATTTTTCGCATCCAAAGTACATGTAAATAAAGTTAAAGGATAATCCGAAGAAGTCATATCCTCAACACTATCCGGCGTTAAAGTTTCAATTAAAACAACACGATATTCAAACTGATTTCCAAGTGCATCCGTAAATACGACCTTACTACCCGGATCTAAACTATGAATTCTTCCAAAATGAAACCAAGAATTATGTGCCGCAATCACCATATTCCCCTTATATACACTACCCGAATATCGACAAGGCGCCAATTTCATCAAATCATACGTAAACTCACTCGTAACCGGAAGCTTAATATCCAAAGAAGGAATCTCAATCGTTCCAATACAAGATAATCCATCCAGTTCTACTTCAGGCATATCCATATCTGGATCAATCCATATATCTGGATCCAAATCATTCTTTAAATTATAGGCAGCCAATATATCTTCTTCACTCTTTCTAGCCCGAAACGTATCATACACATTAAACAAAGTGAGTCCCAAGGCAAGTACAATGCAGATACTGCCAATATGCTTTAGAACTTGCTTACGCATATACATCCAAGTCCCACAAACAATAATACAGGTACTGGCCACCACAATTGACCTGTCAAAGGAAGATTTGATTCCGATTTCTTAGAATCCACAATCTTATTCAAACTATTCTTTAACACAATATGATCTCCTTCTCGATAAGAACTTACACTATATCCAGAAGGAACACTTGTCTCAACACAACTCCACCTCATATCACCCGACAAATCATTCCAAGCATATGTCCAATGATTTTCTTCACTTAATACCTGATGATCTACGACTTTGCCATCCCCAAGTAAATCGACACCAATAGAACTTGGACGATTCTTCTTGTCATCATCCTTCCATACTTTTTGAACACGCAAAGAAGTCGTTTCAACTCTAGGCTCATACTTTAATTCAACATCACAATCTTTATCCACATAAACAACAGAAACCGACATTGTATACTCCGCATTATCTAAAGCCTTCACTAAATAAACACCTTTAGTTAAATGAGAAAATAAAGCCTTACCATTCAAATCCGATGTAACTTCATCGTCACATTCAATATTGTCACGATCAATATAATCACCAAGAATATTCCAATCCTGTGAAACCGAATAGGATTTAAAAGCACCCACCAAATTATAATCCGCATCCGCCACACGATATAAACGAACATCGATATCTGAAGTTGGACAAGTCACTGTTAAACTCGAATAATCATTTGCGAAGACAGGAGTACATACAAGAACAAAAAGAAATATACACAATACACTACGAATTATTTTTTTCACGCCCTCTTAACCTCCATATCTTCGAAACAATAAAACCAACCAACAATAATACAACACCAACACAAGAAGCCACCACTAAAGTATCCACTCGAGCTGCATCTGAAGTAATATTCGATTCATCATACAAACGATCCACCACACGATGCCCACGAACCATCAAACGCTGCGTATTAATCCCATACGGCGTACACGTAAGTAACGTACAAAGATCTTTACCTTCTTCAATCTCTAAAGGACCATAATCTTCAGGCTCTACAACCGAAATCTTATCCACCTCATACGCCAAAACCTTGCCATACACATGCAGATAAAATAAATCCCCCTTTTCAAGACGATCAATATCCGTAAACAAACGAGCACTCGGAAGCCCTCTATGACCAGAAATAACACAATGCGTACTACTACCACCAACAGGAAGTGAAGACCCTTCTAAATGACCAACACCCACCTGTAATACAGAATCATCCACACTATGATAAATAGCCAACTTACAACGAATCTCAGGTATCGTGATATATCCCATCATACCCGTACCATCCGCATTTAATAGACTCTTATATAAGCTAAGATCTGAATCACTAGGAGTAAAACGACCACTATTAGAAACCAACCCTGAATTATAGGAAATAGCCGAATCTATCGCAGCCTGCTTATCCTGATCATCCATCTTCTCTATCTTTTTAGAATAATTAGCAACAACAGCCGTTTGATGTTTAGAATTCCAATAATTACTCACCGTTGGATACAACAATAAGGAAAGGCCCGTAATAAAAACAAGTATCGCAATTATAGTTGAAATATGTTTCTTCATCTCACAACCCTCTCCCTATCATTAATCGAAAATATATTATTTATTCTTAACTCTTCTCTTTGTAGCCAATACAACACCAGAGCCCAATACTAATGCTCCACCAATCAAGTAGATCATTGTAGTACCAGCACCACCTGTACTTGGTAATACTGTTCCTGTTTTGTTCTCTACTCCAACTTCAGCTTCTAGATTTCCTCCTGAAACTGTTCCATCAGCATTATAATTTCCATCAATTGTTATAGCACCATGTGCACCAACAGCAATTTTAATTCTCTTTTTCAACTTATTATATCCTTTAGGTGCCGCTGTTTCTTCTAGCCAATAATTACCTGGTTTAAGTCCTTGAATACTAAATCTTCCTGTATCAGTTGTTGTGATTTCTGTGACCTCTTTTTCGCCAGTTTCACCTTGTATTGCTAATCGATATTCTTGAGTTCCGGTTTTCTGTACTAATTTAATGGCATCCCCTTCCGTCTCAGTTGTAAATAACGAAAATGTTGCTCCAGCAAGAGGTGTTTTACCAATTCCTGTGTATTTAAATACAGGGATTTGGTATGTATAGGTTTGTGTTTTAGATTCAACACTTTCTTTATTATTTGCGCCATAAGTAATTTTTGTTGCATTTGTATTTCCACTAGCATCATTATTATTAATTCCAATAAATGCTTTACTATTCAACATTGCAGTATAAGTGACGTAGATTATATCATTTTCTTTTAATTTATCACAAAAATCCTTCGTAAATCTTATTTCAAATGTGCATCCATCTGTTGTCTTATTATTCTCAGTACCTTTTAAATAAATCGAATAGTCTTGATTTTCAACTTTACTATCATTTAACTTCACTTGAATATTGTTAGTAAAAGTAAATCCTTCGTCCATTGTATCATGTAAAACATAATCTTGCGCACCTGCTTGTGCAGTAATAGTTGTTTTAAAGTTTACAACATCACCAATATTTGCAGAATTGTTATCCACTAATTGTTCACCTTCGACAATCTTCTTTTCTACTGTTGGCTTTTTGTTTTTGTCTTGAATTGTTATTTCAGGATTTGCAGTATTTAAACCGCAAAGCGTACCTACAGTTGTATCAACTACATAATACCCTAGCGCTAATCCAGTAAATTCAATTGTCCCATCTTTATCTGGTGTTATAGATTGAGGATTGTAATTGATTGTTTTAGCTTGTTTAATTAATGCTTGAGCTAATTCTTGCGCATTTGTTTCAGTATATTTTGTAGTCACATATCCATTATCATCAACAGTCATATACTTTTTGCCTTCTTCTGTTTTAAAATAAGCTTTCCAAGCATCATTTACAGGTATATAAGAATATAATCCTTTTTCTACATCAGAACTTTCCAAAGTTAAAACTTGATAAATTGTATAAGTTTCATCTTTTTTCGCATTATCAATTGTAATTTTTCCTGTTCCAGCAGCCTTTACGTTACAACTCATTGATACTACCATCATGAACGCAAACATAATGGCAGCAATTTTTTTAATTAATTTCATTTCTTTCTCCTATTCTTTGATTTGTCATTTAAATGATTCTTTTTATTTATATTTGTCAGAATTATCAAGCTTGCTAAAACCAACATCGCACCTGATATTCTGTAAATCAGAGTTCCATAACTACCAGTAGAAGGCAGTTGTTTAACACGGCTTTGATTTGTCACGGTTACCGTATCCCCGTTTTGTACTGCATTATTAGTACTATAAGATGTAATGTATTCCAATCTATTAATGACATGAACACCAGAATCTTTAATTGGATTGTTTTGATCATCTAATTCATAAACGTAATAAGTTTTACCCAAATCTAGATTAATAAACTTTTCACTCTTGGTATCTGTTGAACCTTCATCATATTGAATCGATATTGTTTGAAGTAGCTTCTCTGTACCGTCTTTATTTTCATATAAACCAAAATGATATGTTCCTGTTACTGGATTCATATCGTAATTACCAGGATTTTTAAACTTCTTTTCAACAGTAATCTCACCTTTATGGTTCAATACAGTTAAAACATATGTTTCTTGATACTGCACTTTTATTCTTTTATCCTGAATACATGTTTTAACATAATCTGAATAATCATTTTTTCCAGACTCAACCCTTGGCACCATTATGTATAATTCTTGCTCACTCTTTACATAATCTTTTGGTGCTTTATTTTCTGTCACTTTATAAATAGTGTTATATTGCATTACATGATCAGTTGCTGAACCACTACCGAAACTTAAAGTTCCATTAGCATCTGTTGTTCCAGACCAATTAAAGGTGTCTCCTTTTGATTTAATTGTGCCATCATTCAAACGCTCACATTCAACCATTGTAAAATCAGCACCAGATAATGGAGTGGATACATCATATTGATCTTTTTTTAAAATATTCAATTTAATATTATTACCACTTGATACAGTTCCACCTGCAGCATATGAATACTCTTTTTTTTCAACCTTAACACCCGTTGAAGGGGTATATCCTTCCCAATAAGCTTCATTAGAAAAATCTACCTTTTGTCCTGGTGGTGCATTCACTGTTGCTTCATAAGTAATTGTGATTGCCTTATCATTTGGTATCTCAATTTCTAGCGTATTGTCATCTTTTAATACAGGTTTAAGAACTACTTCATCACCATCATTATCAATAGCTTTTATTGATTTCGTATCTAAAAGCAACGAATTACTCAATTTATCTATAAGCTTTAATGTTGTTCCCTCGCTTGCAGGAATCTTCTGTCCAAGAGGATTCGCTTTAATCGTGAATTTTACTTTTTCATTGGCTGGTTGATTAAGCGTCATCGACTTTTCAAGATTTTGTCCCTTCAAAGTTGCGGATGAAGTCGCATTATTCATCTTTTGTCCATCTGCTGTTTGTAATTCAACTTCGTTTGTGAAAGTTTTTTCTATTCCATGTAACACATCGGAATCTTTTACTTTACAAACCACCTGCACATCCACAGAATAGTCATCTCTTACTTGTCCAGCTATAAAATCACCCAATTCAATAAGAGCTTGATTTCCATTAACATAATATGTTGTTGTCTCTTTTCGCTCTTTATTATCTGTTGGAGCATCTTTTGTTTGTTTCGGTGTCCATTCAGAACCAAGATTTGTGATTTTTTTTGATTGAATAGTATCCTGTTTAGGTCCGGTCCATTTAACACGTATATACGCCAAATCCATACCTTCAGGGATTTTTTCTAATACACGATATGTCCCTGAAAGCTCTCCAGCATAATTTAATTTAAATACCCAAGAAGCATATAATCCAGGTCCAGTATCAGATAATCCATCCTTAAATATCTTTGTTGTATCTCCTTTATCTCTTCCTGGTTCAATATTAGTTATCTTAGTTCCATCATATGTGAAAGTTTGGCCTAATTCTTTTAGAATATCTGCACCTCCACACAGTGTTTTTGTTGCTGAACCCCAACTAATATCATTTTCACCATCATCATTTGTACTAATTTGATTTTCATATTCCTTGTAGTCTCTATAATCTGTTGGCAATGAAGAAGGTTCTGTGGCAATAATCATATACAACTTTTGATCTTTAAGATTGATATTATCCTTTGCAGTCACATTTAACTCATTTTGATTTGTAACCTTAAGATTAGAGAACTCGCCTTTCACATCAACTAAACCACTTGTAGTCTTTAACTCTTCCAAATCTTTAAAACTTGTTATTGATTTATCATCCGATAATTTACCTTTGTAAATACCTACTAATGAATCATCATACAAGTAAGAATCTGTCTTATCTTTTACTATCGTATCTTTAAATATTGTGCCTTTTTTTATTGCAGTGCCGCTAACTTCTACAACCCAATAAATCTTACCTTTTGACCAATTTTCACTATCAGCTTTAGGACTCTCATAATACCAAGATGATTTTTTCACGTTCATTTGATAATTACCTGTAATTGTAACTTCCTTATTTGAAGATATATTTGAAATATCAAATGATTTACCATTTCTTCCAACAACATTACCAGTTAAAGTAAATGTATTTGTGACTTTTGAATTACCATAAGAATCTTGATTTACTGGTTTTGCATAATAAGTAAATCGATAAGCAAATTTATTGTTATTCCAACCTAAATCACTTGGCTTTAATGTAAAACTTGTGTCTCCATCAATCTTTACCCATTTGACGCCTTTTGGTTCATACGTACGATCCAATGTATTAGTTTTCTCATAATCTCCTGTTGAAGATAGACTAGAATCTTTTTGTTTTACTTCTAAAGCTTCAATTTTAACATAACCAACATACTGCATCTTATTTGAGTTTAATTTATCAGACATTTGTACACTTGTCGCATCCCAATCACCTAATGTATCATTTACCATTACTGTGTATGGATAACTACCTTTAGGTACTTGAAATGTATTCTCAGTTGAATTATCAGCAATATAATTACCACCATTATCTTTTACATACTTGTTTTCAGTCATTTCTATAGTAGTATCTTTAGTTGTTGCACTTTCAACCGACTTCTCATCCCATTTATAAGTATTGATTTGTTCTGTACACCACACTCGATCAAACGCATCTCCAAACTGTTTTTTAACATTTGAAGCTGACAACAAAAATCTATTCTTTATATCTATACTATCTTTTTTTACTTCCGCAAAAGCTCCAGGTTTTACTATCAATGTATAGGTTACATAATAAGAATCCCCAGGATTTACAATTATAGGATTACCCTCTTTACCTGCAAGTTTGAAACAAGTTGGATTATCTGTACCAACCCAATCTGTTTTATAATTCTGACGATCATTTGACCATTGAATAACATATTTTGATTTATCAACTTCAGAGTAATTCGAATCCCCCTTTTTCTGTACAGAAAGATTGAAACTATTAGAATCATATTTCACATACTTTAATATATTTGAATCTGTTGAAAAAACATCTTCATAATTTAAACAATCAAAAAATACTAAGTCTTTTACTGGATAATTACTTTCGTTTTCATTCAATTTAAAATACAACTTATAATCTATCTTATAGGATCCATCATCTTGTCTAACAACAGCATCCACTCTTTCTTTGTTCATAGAGTAATTTACTTTTGGGGTGAATTCATTATTACCATAAACTCGTTTAATAGATTTTGAATATACAACAGCCTGATTATTGATAGTTTTACCATTCAACGCAACACCATCTTTTAACTTCGCAAAATAAGTTAATGTACGTGTTTCTTTTGATGCCATTGTACCTATATTCCAAACAAGACTACCTGTTTCGGAATCATTCTTTGTATTTTCTGAAGGTATAGGATTCCTATTCGTTGAAGTTGCACCTAGATAAATACTTCCATGAGCTTTGCCTGGTTCAACAATTTCATAAGGATCTAGTTGATTCACTTCATCTTTACCTTTAAGATTTGTGTTTGTCTTGTTTATATTTATATAACTAATCAAATCATAATTAGCTAAAAATGTATCAACCACTTTCACATCTGGGCAACCATCTTCACCAGCATTCACCGTAATTGTATATTTAATATAATCACTATTTGGATCTATTTTTTCGCAAGATTTATTCACATCTACTTTTCCATAATGTGCAATTGGATTCTCACCAAAATTTAAAATGTAATCTTTTCCTGCTATGTTAATCGTTTTTTTCCCTTCATCTGGTACATTGCTTAAATTAGCCTCTCCAGTAACATAGAAGTCACCATCAATCGTTGTCGTTCCTTTATTTTTCAATCCATTTAAATAATCTTCATAAAATTGAACCTTTACTTTCCCATTATCTACAGTTACATCACCAACTTTAGTTGATCCTGACATAATACTGCCTTGTGCCTCTGCATTTCTAAGTATTTCTGGTAAATCAAATATTAAAGTACGATTGTAATTTGCTTTTAAGTGCTCAATCTGTATCCCTTGATAATGAACACTTAATTTTAATATTGCATCCCCAGGTATTTCTGTATTACCTGTCACATCAATATTAGTTGGAGTACCATCTTTTATATAATACCAATCAACAGAGCTGATTTTACTTGCATCACTATTTAAATTAAACCCCTCTGAAGTAACTTGAGTTGATTCCTGTTGTTCTTCTTCATTACTCTCATCCTGTTTACTTTCTTCTGGTTCTGCAACTGTTGCTACTTCTTCACTAGGTTCTGTTGTATCTGGTTGCGTATTCTCCTCTTCTACAGGCTGTTCTTCTTCCTTTTCGTAACAATCTTCATTATGTTGATGTTCTTCTTTATCACAAATTAACTTGTCATCTTGATAACACTCTTCAGTATGAGTATGCTCTTCCATTCCACAAATGGTTTTACCCTCTAAAGTAATGGCCGGAAGAGTTAGTGCATAAACCACGCAAAAAACAACCACGCAAGAAAGGGCTAAAGTGATTCTTTTCCATTTCTTTAACCGTGCTTTATCCTTAAGTAGTTTTTTTATATATTCCGAAACCATACTCTCTCACCTACTTTACACTTCCTATTTGATCAAAAGGCCAAATTCTAAAAATAATCTGCCCCTCTATTTGTTCTTTCGAAATATCTCCAATTGCTCTACTTCTAGAATCTATAGAAGTATCCCTATTATCACCCATTAAAAACCAATGTGATTCAGACACCTGATGTGGTAAATCAACATCACAATTTCCTAAAGCTTTTTCATTAAGATACTTTTCATCCAATGCCTTACCATCCACACTCACATTGCCATTCACATCAATATCTACCCATTGACCAGGACTGGCAATAACACGTTTTACCAACAACTTATTTCCCTGCCAAAAAGCTACAATATCTCCCGACTTTAAATCCGTATTCTTTACAGAAACAACATACTGACCCTGTTCTAAAGTGGGAGACATACTATAGCCATAAATAGATAATACGGGCATCCATAAAGTAGCTACTAAAACAGAAATGGCAGCTACTACAACCAATATACCAATCGTCCCCTTTAAAGTTTTACGATATACAGCCCTATCCTTTAACCGCTTCTGCTCCGATTCTATTTCTTCCATTGTTAAATCATTTGAATCTGTAGTATCCTTTTTCATCTCGCAAATGACATCCACCAACTCACTACGACTCAAATGCTTTAAATCTTTCTTCTCCATATCTAACCCCTATATTTATTGGTAGCGCTTACTTCAAGTTAGTAAAAAAAGCCCATCAAATCATATAAAATGATTTGTATGGGCGCTTTTCATTTGCCAAGTCTTGTTTACATCTCTATTTAATTCTATACTTCAATTATGGACACTACTTATCATTCAAACATTCCAATTGAAACTCTATCATTATTAGATTGTGATGTTCGAAACTTCGATTTTATTCACCCCATCAAGAATATCTTCTTCGATAATATTGAATACATTCGAAAATTAGATGCTTCTGGTAAAGCTCGTCCTTGTATTTTAGACAATGTAGAACGTTCTCTTCTTTGCCATACATGCTATCTTGGTTTTGATCAGTTTGAATGTACAGATTGTGACAACTGGAATATTATTCCACATTCTTGTCATTCTAGATTTTGTAATGCCTGTGGTGTTAAATATG